>Ga0137394_10000893_pt1 | contig 20994 bp, 17 predicted proteins | sample czobulk116metaG_FD_108278 | JGI IMG/M metagenome (GOLD analysis project Ga0137394, IMG submission 108278) | Vadose zone soil microbial communities from Angelo Coast Range Reserve, California, USA - czobulk1.16 metaG | ecosystem: Environmental > Terrestrial > Soil > Vadose zone | place: USA...
ATCCCCACCGCCCCTACCAACCATCGTTCTGATTGGTCGGGACTTAGCAAAAACGCGAGGGGGCAAAAGGGGGCAGATAAGCCCGATGATCCGGTTCGTGCGTGAATTCTCAGCGGCACGAGTGACAGCCGGATTCCTTGGGACGTGGGGTCTCCATCCCACAGCCCTCAGCAAGGATCTATCTGCGCCCACAAGACTTACGAATTTCGCGAGGCGGCAAAAGGCGGCAATAAGAAAAGAGCCTCAGGGGTGGCACTAACGGCTCACGCCTGGCTGGGAAAGTGGTGCAGACTTCGTCAACGGGAAATCGCCGCGTCCCCAAAGGGAATCGTGCGCGAGAGCTTTGCCTTTCCGTAAAGAAACTCCTGGTTGTTATACGCAAAGAACCTCAAGAATCTGACGGGGGAAGTCTTTGCTCTTGGGGTCTCGCTCAGGTGGTACTTTCTCAATCTTTCGTCCTGGGTCGCTTGAGTTGCCTCAGAGGTGTCGTCGGAATGATGCATTCAGTCTCGGGCGGCGACGAAGCCCTCTCATCGTCGTGTTCAGGCACATCGGCAATCGGAACCGGCTCACCAGCCCAGCCACACTTGTCGCAGGTAGGGCGCTCCCACTGTACGTCGGGAAGGTCTTGGCGATAGCCGCGCTGAGGTGACAGTCGCTGTGATCCGCATGCGGGGCATTGCTCAGGCACGCCTCGCATGTGCCGGATGACAGCTGAAGTGCAGAGGCTAATCGCGTTCTCGGTGGAGGAGACGGCAGCCTCAGCGTCGTGCCATTTTGAGGATTTGGTATGCGTCAGCCAGTTAGTGAACTTCCATGCGCTTTCCAGCAGCGTCTTGAATAGGTGTCGCCTATGCTCGTGTGAAGGGCCAGATAGAGCAACGCTGCAGATGTGGTCCGCCCAGGCGTCCAGGTCAGCCTTCTTTGGTGTGTCTTGAGCCGAGGTCCAAGGCATGACCGTCTGCGCTGCGCTGACAAAAGCTAGCAGCGCCTCGCGACACCGCACGCCGATCGACTGGTAGTCAGCGACCTCGGAGGCTTGAGCAAGAGCGTCAGACGCTTCCTGAAGGCAGCGGTAGCATTCCGCAAAAGGCTCGACAGGAAGTTCGGACAATTTTTGCCGCTCGCTGCGGGGAATTCTTAAGCAAAGGCCTACGTGAAAAGTCAGTGCCAGGTCCATGTTTGGAAACTGGTCCTGCGAGTAGAGGTTCATCGGCTCGGTAATGACCCACCAGCGGTCAACGTCGGTATGCACGTCCCAGACGTCATGACGGATGTGCAATACGTTCTCCGCGTAGACCTTCTGAACGAATTGCACAGTCAGATCGGGCGCTTGGGACTTCATGTACTCAGTGACGTGCTCGATTTCACGCTGCGTGGCCGACAGCATGCGCGATTCCTCCCGTATGCCCCGTCTGGAACGGAGCTTCGAGGATTTTAGCTCGTTTCATGGCAAAGCAGGCTCGGAGCTCCTAGTAGAATACAGGCCGGCCGCTCCGGCGGCCTTTTAAGCCCTCCCGGCCTAGAAATGGCTTGGATAATCCGCAAGACTATGGGAGAAACTCGCGGGTCCAAGTGAACAAGGCCGTCGGGAACTGTGGCAGGTCCTACGGTTCAGTGATACCCTCGCGGCACTTGTCAGATACACAAGTAATGGTCTCTAAATGCCAAGAATTTTTGACAACATAAGCCTGTCTTTGCTGCCGGCCCTGTCTGACACCCTCAAGATTTCAGAAAGGGCTGACTTCTGTGTTGGCTATTTCAACCTCCGAGGTTGGAAACAAATTGACCACTTGATCGACGCGTGGCCCGGCGGTGACGAAGCCTGCTGCCGGGTTATCGTCGGCATGCAGAAGCTGCCGCAAGACGAACTGCGGGAAGGGTTCAGCCTTATTACAGGCCCCGATGGCCTGGATCAGCAGGCCGCACTGCGTCTGAAAAAGAGCGCGGCACAAGAATTCCGAGCCCAGTTGACGATTGGTGCTCCCAATGACGCTGACGAGGCAGGCCTGCGCCGCTTGAGCAGGCAGCTGCGAGCGAGTAAGGTCGCCGTAAAGCTGTTTTTGAGGCATCCTCTTCATGCCAAGTTGTATCTCGTACACCGAACCGACCCAAACAACCCTAGTATCGGATTCGTTGGAAGCAGCAATCTGACACTAGCGGGGCTGTCAAAACAGGGTGAGCTTAACGTTGATGTGCTCGACCATGATGCCTGTAACAAATTACAAATGTGGTTCGAAGATCAGTGGGCTGACCCGTGGTGCATTGACATTTCAAAAGACCTCGCCGAAATCATCGATACTAGCTGGGCGCGCGAAGAAGTAATTCCGCCATACCACATTTATTTGAACATTGCGTATCACCTGTCGCAGGAGGCTCGCGCAGGTCTTTCAGAGTTCAAGGTTCCGAAGGATTTCGGCAATCAACTGCTGGCTTTTCAGACCGCGGCGGTCAGGATTGCTGCTCATTATCTGAACAAACGTAACGGCGTCGTGATTGGAGATGTGGTGGGCCTTGGCAAGACGTTTATGGCAGTTGCTCTAGCACGCATTTTCCAAGACGACCACGGAACAGAGACGCTGATCATCTGCCCCAAGAACCTGGTAAGCATGTGGCAGGACTACGTTCATCAGTACAGGATGGCAGCGAAAGTGATGTCAATCAGCGCCGTCATAAACGAATTGCCCGACACCCCTCGGTATCGCTTGGTTCTGATTGACGAAAGCCATAATCTCCGCAATCGGGAGGGACGACGTTACAGAGCCATTAAGGAGTACATCGAGAAGAACACTAGCAAGTGCATTCTGCTATCCGCGACCCCTTACAACAAGACCTACCTTGACCTTTCCTCTCAGTTGCAATTGTTTGTCGCGGCCGACCAAGACCTTGCGATACGACCGGAGCGGCTGCTGAAGGAGTTAGGCGAGACAGAGTTCGTTCGTCGTCACCAATGTCCAGTTCGCTCCCTCGCAGCGTTTGAAAAGAGTGAGTATCCCGATGACTGGCGTGATTTGATGCGCTTGTATTTGATTCGCCGCACGCGAAGCTTTATCAAAGACAACTACGCGAAAACTGACCCGAAGAATGGGCGCAAATTCTTAACGTTTGAAAGCGGTGATAGGTTCTATTTTCCGGACAGGGTGCCCAAAACCGAAACGTTCGTGTTTGACGAGCATGATTTGAACGATCAGTATGCTCGCCTATATTCCGATGAGGTGGTAAACGCCGTCAATGGACTCACACTTCCGCGCTACGGCTTGGGCAACTACATCAAGGCGACGCCCCATGAGCCGCCCACCGAAGCGGAAGGTAAAGAAATCAAGAAGCTGTCTCGTGCCGGCAAGAGGCTCATGGGGTTCTGCCGGACAAACCTCTTCAAGCGTCTGGAGAGCGGTGGACCGGCATTTATTCAGTCCCTGGAAAGGCACGCGCTGAGAAATTTTATCTGCCTACACGCCATTGAAAACAACCTTTCAATTCCAATTGGAACCCAAGGCGCAGAATACCTAGACGCCCGGCTCGGGGATAAAGACATCGATGATCTGCTGACGGAGAGTGCTGATGATGGGGACGACGAGGGCGAAGTCAGCGCCAATGCCGCTGCGTTCCTGCGCGACGAATCGACGTTTCGGAGGCGCGCGGGGGAGATCTACGAGCGTTACTCGACGGAACTGAAGAAGCGGTTCAAATGGCTACGTCCGTCGCTTTTCGTAAAGACCCTGGAGTCAGACCTTCGGAACGATGCGCATGCCTTGATTGACGTCCTGAAGAAATGTGGATCGTGGGACGCTGCAAAAGATGCGAAGTTGGACGCATTGCACGTGTTGCTTACGAAAAAATACCCGAAGGCAAAGGTGCTTGTCTTCACCCAATTTGCGGACACTCTCAACTACGTCACCCAACAGCTTAAGCTACGTGGAATTGCGAAGCTTGAAGGGGTTAGTGGTGGGACAGAGAATCCTACAGTGATGGCATATCGCTTTAGCCCCGAAAGCAACAAGAAGCGAGACAGCGTTAAGGCTGACGACGAGCTCCGGGTGTTGGTTGCGACGGACGTTTTGAGTGAGGGCCAAAATCTTCAGGATTGCGCCGTCGTGGTCAACTACGATTTGCCCTGGGCGATTATTCGACTCATTCAGCGTGCCGGCCGAGTCGATCGCATCGGCCAGCATTCCGACAAGATCCATTGCCACTCTTTTCTGCCCGCCGACGGGGTAGAGAGAATCATAAACCTGCGGAGACGGGTCCGGCTGCGTCTCAGGCAAAATGCGGAGGTTGTAGGTAGTGACGAATCGTTCTTCGAGGATGACATGGACGAAAAACCGATTCTTGATTTGTACAATGAGAAATCGAGTGCCCTTGAAGAGACAGATAGCGAGGTTGATCTCGCGTCATATGCTTATCAGATTTGGAAGAACGCGATTGATGCTGACCCGAAATTGCAAAAGGTTATTGCCGACCTCCCGAATGTCGTTTATTCCACGAAGCCGCATGTGCCAACCCCAGATCAGCCTGAAGGGGTTCTGGTGTATATGCGGACGGCCGAGGGAAACGACTCCCTGACATGGGTTAATAACGAGGGAAAGAGCGTTACCGAATCTCAGTTGTCAATCTTGAAAGCCGCAGAGTGCACGGTCGACACGACTCCCGCACCGCGAATTCCGAAGCATCACGAACTCGTGGAACAGGGCGTCCGCCAGATGGTCCAGGAAGAGAAGTCAATCGGTGGTCAATTGGGGCGCCCTTCGGGAGCGCGGTTCAGGGCGTACGAGCGCCTGAAGACTTACTCCACTCACATTGAAGGTTCGCTTTTCGCAACACAGGATCTCGCGAAAGCAATTGACCAGATCTATCGATATCCTTTGCAGCAGAGTGCCGCGGATGCACTAAACCGGCAAATGAAGCTGGGCATAAACGACCGAGAACTTGCGGATTTCGTAGTATCCCTATGGACGCAGGATCGATTGTGTAGGGTCGAAGAACAAGTCGAGTCGCAAGAGCCACAGATCATTTGTTCGCTTGGGCTGTCTTCGAAGGGATAACGGACAATCGTGGCTACCGATCACCAAAGGATTCAACAACGGTTAAAGGCGTTTGACTTCGCGGGGCTCTTCACACAGGAACTAATGTGGAATCACTTCCCGACCCGACCGTTGGAAGTACCTATAGACGGAATCACATACACGCTCAAACCTGTGGCGCAGCGCGGGATGGCAGTATTTGAGTGCGTTCCGCCCAATGATAGTCAGTTTCCGAACTACGCCAGCCGACGCAAGATCGATACTCACATTTCGAAGATGGCGCGCGAGCACATCATCATCTTTCATGACAATGCTAAGACAGTTCAGGTCTGGCAATGGGTGAAGCGAGAGGGGGGAAAGCCCTCGGCCTGCCGGGAGCAGCTCTTTTATGCCAGCCAGTCCGGTGACGCTCTGGTTCAGAAAATTGAAGGCATTGCGTTCGGACTAGAGGAAGAAGCCAACGTCGCTGAAACAGTCGCGAAGGTCGGTAGTGCATTCGATGTAGAGAAGGTCACTAAGAAGTTCTATGAGCTATTCAAAAGTGAGCACGACGCCTTCCTGAAGTTCACAAAGGGAATTCCGGACGAGAAGCTGCAACGGTGGCATGCCTCAGTGATGCTGAATCGACTCATGTTCATCTACTTCATTCAGAAGAAAGGATTCCTTGACGACGACCAGCATTACCTAACGAACAAGCTGGCTCAGAGTCAGCGCCGAGGTAAAGATCGATTCTACCGCGAATTCCTTTGCCATCTGTTTTTTGACGGCTTTGGGAAACGGGAGGATCAGCGCAGCGCTGTGACGAATCGGATCTTGGGCCGAGTGCCATACCTAAATGGTGGTCTGTTTCTCGAGCATCAGATTGAGAAGGTTCACGGGAGGCATATAGAGGTTCCAGACAAAGCATTTGAGCGCATCTTTTCCTTCTTCGAGCAGTACGATTGGCACCTCGATGATCGTCCGACCCGTACTGGCCGCGAGATTAATCCTGATGTTCTCGGCTACGTCTTTGAGAAGTACATCAATCAGAGAGAGATGGGAGCCTACTACACGAAGGAAGACATTACCGAGTACATCGGCAAAAATACGATTGTCCCGGCATTGTTTGAGATGGCGCGCAATTCTTGCAGAATCGCATTCGATGGCCAGCAATCCATCTGGAGGCTCCTTCAGGTCGATCCTGACCGGTACATTCATGCATCGATGCTGAAAGGGATCGATGAGCCGTTGCCGAAGGAGATCGATGCTGGTCTGAAGGTACTTGGGGGTCGGAGTGGGTGGAACAAGCCGGCTGAACCTCAGCACGCATTGGCGACCGAAACATGGCGAGAGGTCGTTGCGCGGCGGACGCGATGTGTGGAGATTCGCAAAAAGTTGGCGGCAGGTGAGATTCGGGCCGTCGATGATCTCATTACATACAACCTCGACTTGCGTCGTTTTGCAGAGGAAGTGATTGCGGCCTCGGAAGGTCCAGAGCTCGTTCGCGCATTCTACAAGGCGATCCGCGACATCTCCGTCCTTGATCCCGCCTGCGGCTCAGGCGCATTTTTGTTCGCAGCACTGAACATTCTTGAGCGTCTGTACGATGGGTGCCTTGTGCGGATGCAGGCTTTCGTGGATGACCTCGACCGCTCCGGCGAGAAACACAGCCCGGAGAAATTCAGAGATTTTCGCCAGACACTCGAAGAAATGAACGATAAGGCCCGACACCCAAGCCCACGGTATTTCATCCTCAAATCGATTGTTCTAAACAACCTCCATGGCGTGGACATCATGGAAGAGGCGACAGAAATATGTAAGTTACGCCTCTTTCTCAAGCTGGTAGCGCAAGTGGACGCACACGAGGACATCGAGCCGCTTCCTGACATCGACTTCAACATCCGCGCGGGTAACTCTCTCGTCGGATTTACAACAGAGGCTGAACTAAAAGACGTTCTGAAAAGTACGTTGGATTTCGACAACAAAGTCCAAGACATAAAAGAGGGTGGCGAACAGGCTGAACTCGCCTTTAGGCGATTCCGCGAACTGCAAGTTAAACATGGAGTTCCAGCAGAGGAGTTCGCGGCGTCAAAGGCGGAAGTGCAGAGGCGTCTCGATCAATTGCGACAGGAGCTTGATTTGTATCTCTCTGGGGTGCACGGCATTCGCGCCGACGACAAAGCGAGTTTCGCGAAGTGGCAAGCAACCCACCAGCCTTTCCACTGGTTTGTCGAGTTCTACGGAAGAATGCAGAGCGGCGGCTTCGATGCTGTCATCGGCAACCCACCATATGTAGTTTATCCCAGCAAAAACGTTAGCTATCGCATCCTTGACTCTCGGTTTGAGACGATCACAACAAGGAATCTTTATGCATTCTTTTTTGAGCAATCGCTGAGATTGGCAAAGAAGACAGCCAATGTAGGTCTGATCGTCCAACTGACGGCGATATCCTCGGAGCGGATGGAACCACTACAAACCATGCTTGAGCGGCGGGGCATTGTTCATGCTATTCCTTTCCCTCGTCGCCCTCAATCCGTTTTCACTGACGTGGAAATGCCAGTAGTGATTTTGATCTCCACTCCTCTCGCTGTTGAACTCAGATTCATCACGGCGAATGTGAACCGATTCTATTCAGAGGAGAGACCACATGTCATGGAGGGACTCTGCTTAGAGCAACACGGAGTTCGCAGGAATCGTCATCGCATAGCCAAGCTCGGTTCCGAACTCGAAGTCAGTCTCTACAATAAGATTGCAGCGCAGCCAAACGTGTTGGGAACGCTGGCATGTAGCGATTCGAAATGGTTGATGTATTACCAAGAGGCATGCCGCTACTGGGTGAAGGGTGTTGAGGGTGCGCCATTCTTCAGGCGTAACGGCCAGCGGATCGAGCCGCCGCACGGCCGAACGATCCACTTCATCTCGCACTCAGCAGCTAGTTTTGCGACGTGCCTACTCAATTCGTCTTTGTTTTACTGGCTTTACAGCGCAATGTGCGACTGTGAGCATATCAACGACAGCTTTGTAAGAGAGTTTCCAATACCGGCTAATTGGAATCGAGACGACTGGAGCGCCCTGTCCGCCAAGTTGATGCGCAGTCTGAAGGAGAATTCCAAGAGAAAGATAATTTCAACCAAGCAGGGGCACAAGATCGAGTACGACGAGATCAGTGCTGTTCAGTCTAAAAGCGTAATCGACGAGATCGACACCGTTCTAGCTGAGTCTTTTACGTTGTCATCTGGCGAATTGGACTTCGTAATGAACTACGATCTGAAATATCGCGTCGGCAGCGAAACGGACCAAGAATCTTACGAGGTTGCTACAACCGCGGCGAATTGAGACTGATGCTGGCACAGGTGCCCGGGTCGTCAGGCCCGATTTCTTAACGCCACTGCGAGGGGACCATGGCAATGCACGAGATACCAAAGCGGCTTACTGAAGTAAGTCAGCAACTAAAGGACGGCCAGGTTCCTCGACGACACAAACTACGTGCCGTACTGAAGTGGTTTGGCGCCTCCAGACGTGGCGCTAACATTCTTTCGGATATCAAGATAGCTTTGGCGAATCTCGGCCTTCAGACCGACCCGGCTTTGGATGATGTCGGAATTGATGAATCCATGCGATTCGTATTGGATCCGGCGTCGATTGACGGGGGACACGTTAATTCAAACGAACGTCATTTAGACTCAGCTTCAATAGCTGATCGTGCCCCGGCAATGGTCGAGGCTACGGATGGCGAGCCCGAAGCGGTGAGCGTGTCTGAGGATCAACTGGAGCCTGAATCTGAGGACGAACAACCGACCGTTAGACCGGATGACCGGCCCGTCACAAGTCAGAGTTCGGACTGGACGATTTCGGCACTGCGGGACAAGCTCGACCGGGGCCAATTGGATCTTCAGCCGAAGTTTCAGAGAGAGTACGTGTGGAACACGCGTCCTGAATTGCCGTCCCGTTTAATCGAGTCGCTGCTGCTGGAGATACCAATTCCGCCCATTTATTTCGGGAAAGTGGCAGAAGGACGGCTGGAGATGATCGACGGCCAACAGCGCCTCACGACCCTCGTGAACTATGTATCCAATAGATTTCCTCTTCGCAAGCTTCATCGTATGTCTAGCCTGAACCATAAATTCTTTAAGGATCTTACGAAGCAAGAGCAGGAAAAGATTCTAGACACGCCCATACGTAGCATTGTCATCGATGCGGGTGTCAACACAGAACTTCGATATGAGGTTTTTGAGCGCCTTAATCGTGGTTCGATGACACTGAACGAGCAGGAGCTTCGTAACTGCGTCTACAGAGGGCCGTTCAACGATCTTCTCGCCGAACTAGAAAAGGATCTCTACTGGAGGAAAGTCAAAGGCGGGGACGGACCTGAAGGCCGTTTCAAAGAACGGGAGATAATTCTTCGCTTTTTCGCGTTTGCAAATCGACTATCAAACTACTCTGGGAGCCTGAAGCGATATCTCAACGAGTATATGGGTCAATATGGCCCACGTGAGCCGCAGGATCTAAAGGCGCACGCGGCCCTGTTGAAGCAGACGATGCAAAACATCTACGCCGTATTCGGCGACAAGTCCGCAAGGCTTTACGAGATCAATCCACGTACCAATAGGGGCGCGTGGGACACGAAATTCTCGGTCATGGCTCTAGATATACAAGCGTCAGCCCTGATGAATCAGCACACTGGCAAGGTTCAGCAGGCCGCGGAACAAATACGGGAACTCTTCTTGTTTACCATGCTCACGGACGCGGAAATGCAGGACGCAATCTCTAAACGGACAGGCAGCACGTCACAAACGAAACTCCGCTGGACCAAGTTTCGCAGTCTCGTCGAGACTATCATGGACGGAACCTTGGTTGAACCCCGGTTCTTCGATTTTATTTTCCGGAAAGAACTGTACGACAAATCGCCAGTGTGCCAACTATGCAAGAATCAGATTCACTCTCTAGATGACAGCACCGTCGATCACATCATTCCTTACAGCAAACGAGGAAAGACTACGCCCGACAATGGTCAATTGGCTCATCGGAGTTGCAACGCGCGTAAGAATGCCCACATGCCAGCTGACAGCTCGGGTACCAAAGGATCTGCATAGAGCCGCGGGAGACGGTGCGTGAGCGGTCTTGGGTACAGTCTAAGGCTCCGTCAGAAGAGGAGTAATGAGGTGATCGGAAATGGGTACGTTCCTATTGAATGTGCTGGCTTCGCTAGTTGCCGCGCTGTTATTGATTCTTTTAGGCGCCGTGCTATCGCGGAGAGCCAGGGACCTTCTTACTGCTCTATCTGCGGTGTTCCTCCACATAGACGTGAAAAGTGTATTCGCTAATAGTCAAGATGCGGACCCTGCGATCCGACAAGCGCTGATGAGAGCCAAAGAGATCAGGATTCTTACAGGACGTGGACGTCAATTCCAAGGTGACCTGTACGATGCCGCTCTGGTCGGGGTGTCAGGTAGAAAGCCCTTCGTCAAGGTGATGTTGCCCGAAACTGCTCCCAAAAACCACGGCACGGACTGGGTGGAGCATCGTGAACAGGAGCTCGCGGCTCACGACAAGAGCTTTGGGAATGGCTTACTGCGACGGCAGATCGATGCTGTGGTTGCAGGCTTGTCGAAATTCGTAGAAGAAGGTCGTTTCGAGGTGCGGAAATTTGATCTCCCACACATTGGAAGAATAGTCTTGACCGACGAATATTTATTCCTGACCCCTTACAGCGAGGCGCACGGCAGGCACAGTCGGGTCTATCAATACGGTAGGGGCGATAGCTACGAGATGTTTAGCCGGTTTTTCAATATGGCATGGGATGACTCTAAAGCGAGGAGTTTGAGCCCTGCCGCACTTGAGAATCAATGACCGTCTGTGGGTGAAGACGTGAGGCTCCGGCAAAGACTGCTAATTCTTAAGCCGTTTCAGCAGCATAGTGGATCGACTTGAGCTGCAGGTCACATTCAATGAGACCACCAGAGTTTCGCACGACCTCCCGCCACACGCGGTAGCCTTCCAGGATTGCTTGTTCCCATCTCTTTAGAGAGCGTTGCCCGACTTCAAGATGGGCGGTCATTTCGTGGACGGTGCGCAGTATCCCCCAATCCAGTGTGCGGATGCCTTCGAGAAATGAATGGTTCTTAGCATACGTGAAGACGAGAGCCGAGACTCCTTCCTCAATTGCGATAGCCCTGCCGCCGTCCTCGACCTGGTCGACTGCTGGCCGACTCTTCCGTTTCCTGCGAATATTTGCTCTTAAGACAGGCGACCAACCAAGGATGGAAGCGTACGCGAGGTGGAAGACGTCATGATACCTGTATCCATCGGGGTCGTAGGAATTGTCGGTCAGTTCATTTCCGATCTGGACGCCATCCAAGATCATAATGACTCTGGGACTCTGCGCCCCGGGCTCCTCTTTAAGGCCAGCGCGAAAACGCGTAGGAAGCTGTTCGCCCTCCGGGAAGTCATTGTCGAACAGAACCTCGTCTTTGTCGTCCCCAAGCCATCGGTTCCGGGTCTTAGAAAGATTCCGCTGTACGACCTCATTTAAATCAAGTTCGGCCTTCGTCGCGGTATCAGCTACATACCACAATATATCGCCGAGCTCTTCGGAGATTTTTTCACGGATTACATGGTAGGCGTCTCCGTCCCTAAGATATTTCTTGTAGAGAGTCAGCAGAGACCCCGTTTCGCCTGCTAGGCCCAGAAGGGGTACAACAAGCGCCTTGATGTCCTTGCCCGGAACTTGGTCCGTTTCTGAGGACTGGAGTTGGTACTGTCTGAATTCCATCCCTTATCTCCCAATTACCTTAGCCATTTCCCTTTGCTTCTTGTCAGCGAGATCGGTGATCCCCCATTTAGGCGGAAACCAAAATTCTATTGATGAACCGCTGGGACGAAACTTTTGTTTGATTCGAGTACGGAAGAGAGATCCGACGACCTCGGGATGACGAACCCTCGCATACTTATCCACTTCACAAAAGAGGTTCTGACAGTCGATTAGATGTAGAGGGCGTCCCCAGAGCGATTGGAACGTCAGGCCAAGGCGGGCGAACTCTGCAACCTGGCGATCAGCCATCATCTGAATGATTTGTGTTTCAGTCAGCCCACCAAGAGATTTGAAACACTTACGAATGCCACTTCTGGCCCCCGGACCTGGAACAACAAATTCGTTTTCCGAGAAGGCAGTAATCTGGCTGTAATTGATGTCCGTAATGTACTGGTATGCTAAAAAATCTCCGATCATGGGGTAAGAGCGGAGCAATGTGAACGCTTCAGACATATTTCTAGCGTCGGCGATACGAGAAGGCAAATCATTTTTCATCATTAATTCGAGAAGTCTGAGGTGAGCCTGATGTTTCCGCGTACAGCGCAACGCCCCTGTTCCCGAGGGCATTATGTACGCGGCAGAGTAGATGCGTGCTCCACGACTTAGGGCTCTTGAGAGTACCTTGTCGTAATGCTTGTACGAATAGGTTTTGCAAGAAACTGTACCCAATTCGCGTGTCAGCAAGTGCCACGTTTCAATCTTATTGAAGAGCTTGAAAAGAAGAATGCGAAAGAAAACTTCATTCACAGATTGGTCAGCCTCATAGATCACTTCTCGAATCAAGTACTGAGTGACGCGGTCCGAGGCACGATACACGTTGGTGAACTTGTAGGTTCTGAGGACGGTGTCATCGGTCCACGGTGATTCGGCATTGCTAAGGCGACGAAAGAAAATGTCTTGTCTCTCAGCTGCAAATCGCCAATACGTGTCAAAAACTTCTGTCGCCTTAACCGAGCACAATTTAGCTGGAGGCAAATACCAAGGTCGAAAGTTCTGTTCGCCGGTCGAAACGCGAGCACCAAGTGGACGGAGACGCAGCTGACTCACATGGTTAGAATACGTTCACTTTTCAGTCTTGTGAAGGTGCTTTATCGCCGTAGTAACCTCATAGATGGAATGGGCTAAGTCCTTGTTCGTTACCACTTGCACGGGATAATGTTTTCGTTCCTGGAACGCCAGCTCATCATAGAGTCTGTTCAGGGACTCCACCTCTCCGTCGTAATCCGCTGACCCAGTCAAGATTGGCCTTTTAACCAAGAAGACCACACTGGGAACCACGTCTGCCCAATGCAACTTTTCGAGATTAATCATCAGCTCCAGGGAATTAGACCCCACGTGCGCATGCATGCCATAGACCCATGTCGACCACCAAAACCTGTCTAAAACTATGGATTTTCCTACGCGGAGTGCAGGGAGTATCCATTTTTCGATTGTGTCCATGTGCGCGGCAATGTGCAGCGCCTGAAGGCTTGCGGGCAACAATTCAGAAAGTCCGAAGTTTTCAGGGAAATGGTGAATCTCGTAAACCAGGCCACCGAGGGTATTCTTCTCTTTGCCGGGGAAAGAGAATCCCTCGCAATCGAATCCGTTGCTCCGCAGAAAATTGATAGCCTCACTGGATAGGCTTGTTTTGCCGGCGCTGTCTGCACCTTCAAAGACAATCAGATGGCCATACTGGCTCATGGTCGGCGATTCTTGCTTTCAACTGCGGCACTCGCTGGTGCAGCGACATGTATGGCATCACCCTGGCGCGCGGGTCTTGGCGTCGCATGTGTTTCTACGAGAGCTCTGGCCTTAGCGAGAGCCGTCCGTATCCCCTGGCGTCCCTTATTTAACTCCGCGTCTGCGTGAGTACTGATCACGACCAATTCTCCGACTTCAATGCCAACCTGCTGAGCCACAAATCGCATCAATCGGCCAAGACCTAAGAGATTTCCGTAAGCATGACTGATGTAATGGTGATTGCGGTACAGTGCAGTTAGATGGAGTTTGCGTTCGCGATTGTCCAACTTGAATGACAAGTGGCTCAGGCAAGGAAAACTCATGTAGCCTGCATCAAGACCTGGAGAAAAGATCGCGACTTCGTAGCAAGAACTTTTGGGAGCAGCTCTTCCTATTTCAGTCTTCATTCTTTCGATGAGGTTTTCGAGCTGAGGCACCTCATCCACACCGTCACGACTCCTCCATCCCACTATCCTCTGAACGTACGAGTCAGCATGGGTTGCATTGGCCCTCTTTATCAATGGCGCCGCGAACTCCTTAATCCGTTTTACTACCTCGGGCAATGCGCGACCCGGTGTGGCGAGAACGTAGGGCCAAATCGCATTTGCATTTTCCATCGTGGAGGCGGACTCCGTGTCCTCGGCCAGTGCATCCACCGTTTTGGTAAAAGGTTTAATCTCCTGATCTGGCCTTGCAATCGATAGCACGAGATTAAAGTCCTTGCCGTCTGGTTTCTTCAGGAGATGTTCCATCCCAAGGACCCAAGCCTCGGCACTTGTTTCAGCTTCGAAGAGCTTACTCATTTCGACACCTATCCAGGCTCCGCTAAGAATCCGTCCACAACTCCAAGCAGTGGTCTTCCAAATATTTCAAGCTTAAGCGACCAAATCCTCGATCACCCCATCCGGTACCCCAGGAATTCTTGAACACGGCTTCTAGCTGCTTGGATTGCTCGATTCCGACCAAGAGAATGGCATGAAGCCCGAGTCGTACGTCTCCCTGCTTGGGTTCCGGGAGCAATCCACCGGAGCCAGGTTTATAACTGCTGCGAAAAAGTTGGATCACCGCAAGGACAGGAACATTGCGATTCAATGCTGTCTGCAGGGTACTCGCACTGAACTTGTGTTTTGCCAGGGTGGCTAGTAGACGCTTCTTTCCGTCTTTCAGAGCAGTGGAGTCGGGCTTTGCAATAGGACCGGTCCCATTGCGATAGGGATGAAGCTTCTCAAGGCATTGACCCTCAATGCTTAAGGAAGTACTTGCGGCCTCAACCCGTGTGCCCGAATTTGGCGGAAGCCCGTCCCGACCCTTCGAGTGGAAGTGGAGAAACTCCTCGGACAGATCCGTCGAAAGAGAGTTTCCCTGACCGCGCGAAATGTCGACCCAGTATTCATGAAAGGCTGTTACCGCAAACGCGACGCACGTCGGACGATCGCCCTGGTCTTTGACAGTTCCATGGAAGATAGGAAGGAGGGAGGTGCCCATTAGTTCAATGTTGGTGGAACGAGCGGTCCGGTCTTGCGCAGTTGCTGGGGGAACACGCCCACTTTGAATTCCGGAGATGCCTTGGCCTCCGGTTCCCATTCGCGGCGTCTCCGCAGGGAGATCACCGCCGGCTGGGCATCCGAGTTGATTTGTGCAACAAACTCGCGAACTCTGTTCCCTCCAATCCCCTCCTCGCCTTCTCTGTACCCATCTTCCAGGACGGTCAAGCCGTCTGGTTTTTCGGTCCATAACCAGCTATAGCCCGACGTCGGGGTTTCGTGAAGTGCGATGCGGACGGTGTCTTCAGGGGCGGGGAAAATATTCTGACCATTCCAGTGTTCGTCAATCAGCCATATGTCGTGTCGCCCGATGCGTTCGGCATTGTTCAGATCCTGCTTTATGAGCTTCGGGGGAACACTCCTCAGCTTCTCTGCTCTAGACCAGCTGATTAGCTTCAATGTGTGAATCTGGTTGACTGTGGCGAGGTAGCTAGTGCCCATCTTCAGGGCCAGCAGATAGGCATCGGCCGGGTTCAGTTCGTTAGGCTGAATGTGTAGCTCTCTGATGCTCTTCATCACGAGTGGTTTTGGCATGAGGAAAAAGGCGGCAAAGGCCTCTGCGGCAACTTCCTGGTCGTCAAGGTCTGTCCGGGCTTCGAAAATGATCCCAACTTCACGATCCAAACTCACGGTCCGATGCTGCATATAGACATGACCGAGCTCGTGAGCAGCGGTGTACCGCTGCCGACTCAAAGGCATATTGGAGTTGATAAGCATTGCCGGTAGTGGTCCTTCGGATGGGACGTATGCACCACAGACCGATTTCATCGGACGAAAGAACACATCAGCTTGGGTAGACCGCAATACGGAAAACACATCCACACGGTCCGTCGTGTCCACACTGAACTGGAGATGGGCCCTGTGAGCAGCGCCCATAGCGCCGACGATGATCTGTCGCCGATCCATTCTCAAGCCTCCTTTTTGCTCAAGACGTTCTTATGGTGCAGGTACTCCACGAACCTCAGAATCTCCTGTCTGTCCTCCTGTTTGAGTTCCTTGGTCAGAGACCTGAGTTTTAGTTCTACAGGGTCTGGTGGCGGAGTCCCAACTGCTTCTGGATTGTCTTCATGCTCCCCGAGAAGATACTCAACGGGTCGACCATACAACCTTGCGAATTGTTTTAATTCGATGCTGTCCACTTTTCTCCTTCCGGCTTCGATCTCCGAGATGGCGGGTCGGGGAATTTGCGTTTGTTGTGCGACGTATTCCTGCGAGAGACCCAAGTACTCCCTGGCCTCTTTCAGTCTCCGTGCCAATCCTTCTCTGTCCTGCTTACCGCGCGGATTCATTTTGTTCTCCTTAAGTTGAAGAAAACTTCCCAAGCCAAGTCGTTCAACCCTACTGCTATTTCTTAGTCGTCCCAAGCTTCTCCAAGACTCCTAGACTGCGATTCAGCCCGCTTAGTGTAGTTAGGCTCCTGTGATTGAGGATTTCCCTCGGAAGCGCAGTTCCGTAGATTTCATCGAGAGATGCCAAGATTGTCGCGGCGGCGAACGAATCGACGACTGACTCTTCCGGATGCGACTGCGCTTCTTGCAAGACTGAGTCGACGTCGAGCGTCGGATCACAGAGCTTTTGCTCTTCGAGGGCTTCCCGCAACACGTCAAGGGCACGCTCTGCCAAGCGGGTCTTTCCAGTTGTCGCGACCTGAATATGAGGCATCGACATTGCAGTCAGATAATATGACAGGCGTGTAAGAAAATCAATCAGATTTTGTATGTTTTTCTTACAAGGATCGGGTTCCCCATAAGGCTAATGATTTCAAGTTGTTAGATGTGTTGATGGCCTTTGCCAGTGGATTCTTGATCCCAAATTCAGCGCGCGTTTCCTAACGGACGTTCCACGTAGAGATGGAAGTACGGTTGGAAGCAACTCATTCGTCAACGGCAATCCGCAAGCCTTTGAAGCGCCTGCCCCAAGTACAAACACCCTCTTGGCTGATTCGCCTTCGTTTGTCATTATGTTTTCCCGACCAGACTAAATCCCGTGTTGCTGTGTTATTTCCTGCCGGGTGTAGATTGGATCGAGCTCATAGTGGTCCGATTCAAGATCGTACCCGCGAATTTCAAGGATCTGAGAAAGAAAGCGAGTCCCTGGGCGCCGCTCAACTTGGATAACGATATTAAGGGAATCCGCGATGTTTGTCTTGATCGCGCGGTATGGCATCTCAATGCCGCTCTGCAACACACAAGTCGTGAACCGCGAAATACCCTGAGCTGCCGAATTGGCGTGAACGGTCGAAAGAGTGCCGCTATGGCCGGTATTTAGGAGTTGAAGTAGATCGAACGCCTCGCCGCCCCGAATCTCCCCTACGATGATCCGGTCTGGACGGTGGCGTAGCGTTGTTTTCAAAAGGTCGCGTATCGTGACAGCAGGCAGGCCATTTTGCTCGCGGCGGGCTTCAAATCGGAGGACGTTCTCCTTCTGAATCTGTAGCTCTGCGGTGTCCTCTATCAAGACAATGCGCTCATGGTCGGGAATGAACTCCGTCAATACATTGGCGAGCGTCGTTTTGCCACTACTTGTTCCCCCGCAGATGAGGATGTTCTTGCGCTCCCTAACATACCGTTTCAACTGTTCTGCGAGGCCTGCCGTGACCGTTCCTACGTCAACGAGGTCGTTCATCTTGAATTTGTGAGAATTGAATTTTCGGATAGTCAGAGCGACACCGTAAATGCTGCAAGGCGGAATTACGGCGGCAACACGGCTCCCATCTGGGAGGCGTGAATCAAGAATGGGCTTCGCTTCCGAAATGTCGTCGCCCAATCGCCTAGCAATGTTTTTGACTGCGACGATGAGAGATTCTGGTGTGAGTTTCACTCCGGGTACAGCTTGAAGGTAGCCGGCTTTTTCAATAAAGATCCGCTCCGGCCCGTTGACCATGATTTCACTGATGTCCGGGTCCAGAATCAAGTGCTGGATCGGACGAAGGAACGGAAGAATCAGCTCGAATCCATTCATCAGAGTTGTCCGTCGGCCAGTTGGCGAAAGTAGGATTTATTGACATCGTTGAGGTAAGGCTTGAGATAGCAGAACATCGGCGGCAGCGGGTTTAGCCCGTCGTAAGCCAGCGTGATGGATTGCGCGTTCTTCAATTCGGTGAATGTTTTCATGTCGAACCGATAGTCCCGCTGCTGGCTGTAAGTCTTGGAAGTGCTGATGTGCGCCTTGTCAGCCAGCGGCTTGCCAGTGAGATAGCTCACCCTGGAGTCGTGACCGCTTTCCGAGATGTTGTAGTTAACGCGCCACTTCTCTTCCTGCCCGCAAAGTTCACTCGCAATCTTTGCGGAGAAGTCGTCCGATAAGGACAGGAAGATTTTCGTGCGGAAGGTTTGCAGCAAAGTTCGCCAGGTTTCCCCAGTCAGTGTTGATTGCAACGAGCTGATACTCTGTGTAGCTACCAGAGGGACGCACTTTGCTTGGCGGGACAGAGAGAAGAATTTTTCGTCGCCACTCGGCTCGTTCACTCCGACGGTAGCAAGCTCTTGGTATTCATCGCAGACAAACACAATGGGACGCCACTCTTTGTTGGGACTCTTCGCAATATGTGGGATTCGATTCAAGACGGCCCGTTGAAAATCCATCTTGAGCATCACGCCGATGGCCCGCGCCAACCCTGGGTTCATGCTGGCGGGAAAATTCAGGGCAACGACCTTGCCTTGCTCCAATAAAGTTGCGATCTGAGGGAGGGGCTTTCGTCCAGATGTTGACGTTTCGGGTTGTCGATACAGTTCGAGGGGCGGACAGAACATACGCTTGACGCGCGGATTGTCGTCAAAGAGCGAGAGAAAAACCGAGATGCCTTCGACAACGGAGCTTTGCAGCTTCTTATCGATGTTTTTCCAATCGTCGTTATACCAGCGCTTGACCGCTTCCAGTTGTTCCTTTCTATCCTGGTCAACGCCATTTGGACCGCTTTCGTGTTGGACGGTTGGCTCAATCCCAAGTTTCTGCAAAACATCTCTTGCTGCGGGCGAATCCAGCACTCGGTATTGCTGCCCGCTCTCATCCGCTTCGAAGCCAGCTTCAGCAAGTTCTCGAGCGTAAGATTGGAAGGATTCGCGCGAGACGGTGAGAAAGGATTTCCCCAGGATGTTTTCCTCGGCCTGACGCATCTTTCTTTCGAGCACTTGCGCTGAGATAGCTGACTCATAGACATCGAAGAGGGTGACGTAACCGAAACCGACCTGATGCAGGATGATGATGAACTTGACGAGGTTCGTGTACGCCTGCTGCCAGAACGGTTCTTTGCCCTTGCCAAACAGATTGTTTAATAGGGATGCGATTCCGTAGGCCAGGGCGTAGCCTTCGAGATCGTTGTAAAGCGGGTTGTAAGCCCATTCGGAATCTAGGCCGATTTCGACGTAATCGTCGGCGCGGCCCCTCTTCAGCAGGATCTGTTTAACCTTGCCGCAGAAGTCGCCTTTCACTTCAAGTACCAGCGCACTCGCTTTGGCGTCCGCATCTGCTGCACGGTATCCCAACAATTGGTCGGTGAACGGATACATTCCGCCAGCCGTCTTGCCACTACCGGTGGCACCAATCATGATTGTGCCGGTAAACAATCCGCGCTCCGGGATAATGAGCCAACTGGGATTTTCTGCGGGGATGGGAAGGCGCGGGTTGTGAATCTCCCCTATGACAAGGCTGAGCTGATCCCGAGATTCCACAACTGGATAGAGTGGCAAAGGCTGCGGCTTTGGTGTCCGTCTTGGCCGCAACGTGAAGATGTAAAGCGCGGACAGCAAGAATGAATAGCCTATGTAGGGCGTGGTGAACAGCATCACATGATAGGAAGCCTTCAGCCCCGCATACGTCCACGGGTCTCGAAAGGCGATCAGTCGAAGGAAATATTCGTTCCAGGTCTGCGGAACGAGCGAAGCAGTCATCGGCCAGGGCATCCTGAAGTACAGAGCTGTCCCCGTCACCAGTGCCAACAACACTGCAAGGAAGTTTTTCGAGTTGAGGACGCGTTGAATCATGCTGCCGTTGGCGCTGTCCTTGTTGTGTTCTTAGGAGTTGGGTTCGTGGCTTGCGGTGTGTCAGAGGCTACAGTCGAACCTGCATGATTCTTTTCGAGCCACTGGTTGAACTCTTTGTCTCGACGGAAAAGGCGTTTCAGTGACTCGCCAATGATGTACTCGTGCGTCGCACCACCGAGGAAGGCGGCATAACGCTGGAGCATGGTGTGCGCCTCCTCGTCGAGACGTGCTGAGACCACCTTCTTTTCTTGCTTGGGTTCGACCTTTGGAATCAGGGCCATATGTTGTTCTCCTCTGGCTGGTGTGATTCAGAGTTTTTGACTGCTTCTCCTACAGTTCTGCCGGCGACGGAGCGAGGAAGTGTGCTGGACAAGTTGGGCGGTAGCGACCCCCGGCGCGTCTGGCGTTGGGCGGCTGAAAAGCCGCTCAAAGTGGGGTCGCTACCGCCCAAAATTCGGTTTTCTCCTCGCTCGACTCCGATGCTCCGTCGCCGGTCATCTCCTTCTGTTCTTGCCACTTCTACCTGCGGCCAATGGAAACCTGGCCGCAAATCCACACGAAAAGCCGCTTCGGGACCTCTGCGCGTCCCGGAAGCATCCTTTTGCGCCGCCTCCAAAGTCGTCACTCGTCGCTCCAATATCCTTGAATTCATGGCAGTTCGCTCCTCATGCTTCAGAGATCTGCACGGATCGATTGGCGGAAATCTCAGGTAAAACGCCAGCAGTGTCTTTGTCCGCAGAGCTTTCCGTTTCATTTCCTCGCGGGTCGGTAAAGACCTTCAGCGATGAGCCACAAAACATAGTTCGGAAAATACCCTTCTGGGATGGGCATGCCTGCTCCGCAGCGCTTATCACTTCGCCGTCCGCGATAGCCCCATGACGCCACTTTTCGTACAGCTCCTCGAACTTTCGGCCCACGTAACGGACCTGCGCTTC
>Ga0137394_10000896_pt1 | contig 20951 bp, 18 predicted proteins | sample czobulk116metaG_FD_108278 | JGI IMG/M metagenome (GOLD analysis project Ga0137394, IMG submission 108278) | Vadose zone soil microbial communities from Angelo Coast Range Reserve, California, USA - czobulk1.16 metaG | ecosystem: Environmental > Terrestrial > Soil > Vadose zone | place: USA...
CAAACTGACGCCGAACGTCACCGACGTCGCGTCGTTCGCGCGCGCGGCGGAAGAGGCTGGGGCCGACGCTGTCTCGCTGGTCAACACGTTTCTGGCGATGGTGCTCGACGTCGAGACGCGCCGGCCGAAAATCTCGAATGTGGTCGGCGGGTTGAGCGGCCCGGCCATCCGCCCGATCGCGGTCCGCATGGTCTACGAGTGCCGGCAGACGGTGAAGATTCCGATCATCGGGATGGGCGGCATCGCCGACGCGCGCGATGCGATCGAGTTCATGATCGCGGGCGCTGACGCCGTGCAGGTCGGCACCGCGAACTTCGTCGATCCCCTCATCTGGTCGAAGCTTCTCGACGGGATCGGCGACTATATGCGGCGCCACAGCCTGGCCCGGATCGCGGACCTGGTCGGCACGGTCGACACGCGGGAGAAAGACAAGGAATGGATCAGCTCCTAGTCGCGTTGGACGTCGATACGGTATCCGAGGCGCGCGCGCTTGCCGACCGGCTGCGCGGCGTCGTCGGAGGATTCAAGATCGGGATCCGCCTCTTCACGAGCGAAGGACCGGGATTCGTCGAGGAGCTCGCGTCGCGCGGAGACCGCGTCTTCCTCGATCTGAAGTTCCACGACATCCCCAACACAGTCGCCGGCGCGGTGACCGCCGCGACCCGTCTAGGCGTCTGGATGTTGAATGTCCACGCGTCCGGCGGCAGCGTGATGATGCGCGCGGCGCGCGCGGCCGCCAACGAAGAAGCGGCCCGCAGCGGGCGGCCGCCCCCGCTCGTCGTCGCGGTGACGATGCTGACCAGCCTCGATCAGCAGGCATTGTCGGACATCGGGCTGCACGCGAGCGTCGCCGAGCAGGTCGGGCGTCTGGCGGCGCTGACCGAGTCGTCCGGGCTCGACGGCGTCGTGGCATCGCCGCACGAGATCGAGATCATCCGGCGGCGATGCGGCGGCCGTTTCACGATCGTGACGCCCGGGATCCGCAGCGCCGGCGACGTACGCGGCGATCAGTCGCGTACGCTGAGCGCCGCCGAGGCGCTCGCCGCCGGGGCGAGCTATCTCGTCGTCGGACGGCCGATCATTGCCGCCGCCGATCCCGGCAAAGCGGCCGAAAAGATCGCCGCCGAGTGCCGCGGCGCCCACGCCTCGTGATCGCGATCACGATCTACTCGCGCCCCGGCTGCCATCTGTGCGACGAGATGAAGGCAATCGTTCAGCGCGCGGCCCGCGCATCGCGCGCGCCGGTGACGATCGAGGCGATCGACATCTCGACCGACGCCGACCTCGAGGCGCGCTACGGCGTGGAGATTCCAGTGCTGCTGATTGACGGGCGGAAGGCCGCCAAGTATCGGGTGACGGAAGAGGAGGTGACGCGAATGCTGATTTCGAGGGCGGGTGGGTCAGCTGGGGCAGGTGGGCGGGGTGGGTAGAACGCTCTCCCCTACCCGCCCTACTCGGCCTGCCTGCCCTGTCTGCCCTACCTGCCGTACCTGCCCCACCTGCCCTACCTGACCCACCTGACCTACCCGACCTACCTGATCTACTTTCCCGTGATCATGAAGTGTCCGCGTCGGTTCTGCTGCCAGCAGGACTCGGTCTCCTCGTTGCAGAACGGCTGTTCCTTGCCTTTGCTGACGACCGTGACGCGGCCCGCCGGCACACCGAGGCTCACCAGGTACTCCCTCACTGCCGTCGCGCGGCGTGATCCCAGCCCGAGGTTGTACTCGGCGCTGCCCCGCGAGTCGCAGTGCCCTTCCAGGGTTATTTGCGTGGTGCCCCACTTCTTCAACCAGTCGGCATTCTTCTGGAGCGCCGGGCGCGCGTCGTCGCGAATCTCCGACTTGTCGAGATCGAAGTAGACGTCGTCGAGCGGCCGCTCGGAATTCAGCTGGTCGACCGACTTGCGCGCGAAGATTTCTTCGTCGGTCAGCGGCCGCGGCGCGGGCGCAGCCGGGGGTGGCGGAGGCGGTGGTGGCGGCGCAGGCGGAGGCGCCGGTGCGGCCGGGGGCGGCGGCGGCGGTGGTGCAGGCGCGGCCTGCGGAACCTTTTTGTGGCAGCCGGCCACCGCGATCGCGAGAGACGAGCATAGGGCGATAGTCGAAACAAGCCGGCGAACGCGAATCATCGTGTGCTCCTCGGTGGTGGCAGCTTACAAAGTTGAATTCAGGCTGTCAATCAACGCGCGGCCAAGACGATACAATGCGCCGCGTGGAACACCTGCTGCGCGCGACCGCGAGAGCGGAAGCGCGCCACTTCTGGTTCCGCGGCCTTCGCGCATTCGTCACCCCTCTCCTCCGGTCTGCGACAGCGGGCCTCACCAGTCCACTGCTGCTCGATTGCGGGTGCGGCACCGGCGCCAACGTGGAGCTGCTGGAGGCCTTCGGCCGCGCGTACGGCTTCGATATCACCGAGGTCGGGTTGCGCATCGGCCGTGAAGCCGGACGCAGGCGGCTCGCCCGCGCGACGGCGGTTGCCGCGCCCTTTCCCACCGCTTCCTTCGACGTCGTCACCTCGTTCGACGTGCTCTACGCGCTCGACGACGCGGATGAGCGGCAGGCCATCGCAGAGATGTATCGGCTGTTGAAGCCCGGAGGATTCGCCATCGTCAATGTGGCGGCAATGAACGTGCTGCGCGGCGACCATTCGGTCCTGAGCCGGGAGATTCGGCGGTACACCCGCGCAGATCTGCGCAGGCGCCTGCAGGCTGCCGGCTTCACGATCGTGCGGCTGACCTACACGAACGCGACGTTGTTCCTGCCGCTGGCCGTCGCCCGTTCGATGCAACGCCGCCGAGGGCTGCGCCAGGAACGCGAAGCCGAGCGCGAGATCTCGGTTCCAGCCGGACCGGTCAACGCGATTTTGTCGGGTGTTCTCAGCGTCGAGAGCATGTGGCTGAGGTTCTTCGACGCCCCGTTCGGTAGCTCCCTGCTGTGCCTGGCGCGCAAGCCCATGTAGAGGGTCCGATATCTCCGCCCGGCGGCCGGTCCGTCCCGTTCGCAGGGGCAGACCCGTGTGTCCGCCCGGCAGTCGACTCGTTCGGGCCGTCAGGGTAAGACGCATAGTGTGGCCTTGAAAATCCGAAGACCCAGGTGACGGCGATCCGCGCTCCGAGTGCTCCGATCCGCCGGCGCGAACACCTGATCGGTTTCGAGCACGATCGTGTCGGCGGCGTTCGCGATCGGCACGTCCAGCGAAAAATCGGCCGAAAGCACGTCGTCGAAGACCACGCGATCGCCGGTTCGAAGGACGAGGCGCGAGCCGCGCGAAAAATAGGTGCGCGGCGACTCCCCCTCCAGGTGCAGGGTGAACCGGGACGTTCGCGTGCGAAGACGCAGCTCGCCGCGCTCGCTCAGCCAGCGCCAGCGAAGCCCCGTGCGAGGATTGAATTCCTGCTCGTGCCAGCCTTCGCCAAAACCGATGAGAGGCCGTTCGAAGGACGCCTCGAACTGTTCGATCGCGACCCGAGCGCCCGCTGACGTGGTCACGGTCACCCCGGAATAATCGGACGCGCCTGGATCTCGTGGCAGCGTCGCGAAGCGCAAAAATGGACCCGGCATCAGCGTCTCGTCGAGCACGGATCGGCCATCGACGAGCACTGACAGCCGCGGGCGAAGCGTCGGCTCGAAGCTCCGGCCGCCGATCATGAGGAAGCCGCCGAAGGTGCGGCGATTGATCCAGCCGCTGATGGGTCCGTGGGCGAGATCGTGCCGGTCCGCATCGGCGACACCGGCGGCCTCCGGCGTCAGCGCCCACCCTTCGCCGACATACCACTCCGGCCGATCGACGCGATACCAGTCCATCTCGTTCGGCCGCGCGCCGCTCACGAGGACGGGATACGGCAGCGTCCAGCGATATACCGACGGCTGGCCGTGCTGGACCAGATCGATGCTCGTCCGCATCGGATCGACGACGAACCAAACAGGTGCGCGGCCGCCGCCGTTCCAGTACCTCACCGCCTCGAGCCACTCGTGTTGCGGCGGCGCCGGGAGCGTCTGCGCGAAGCGAGGCATGGCGTCGCCGAGCCACGCGATCGGGCGGCGGAAATCGAACGCGTTGCGCCTGTCCATCGCGAGGACTGCGGGCTCAGGCGCGAGACGCGCGGCGCTGCGCATGTCGTCGATCAGCCGGAATGCCGGTGCGTGCTCGCGCGCGTACGCCGCGATTGAGGTGCCACCGGCATGCGCGTCGAACATCGCGATCGCCGCGGCGACGGCCAGGCCGGACTGTCGTGGCAGCATCCGCAGGCCCGAAACGGCGAGGTAGGCGGCCGGCACCACGAGCGGCAGCGCGTATCGGCTGGTGAAGGTCTCCTGAAACAACAGATCGAAGATGAGATATGGACCGAACGCCGCCGCGAGCAGCACCAGCGCTTGCCGCGCGTGACGATACAACCAAGCCGTCCCGAGCGCGACGCACACAAGCACGACAGCGGCGACCGGCCAGGTGGCCCACGGCGCGACCAACGCGTAATACAGCGCGTCGGCGATATCGCGCGCGGCGTGGCGGGTCCACAACATCTGGATGTTGCCGATGTCCTCGGCGCCCTGGTTGAACAGCGCGCGCCAGTACGCGGCCGGGCCGCCGGTGATCACGATCAGCGGGACAAACCAGAGCAGGACGCCGGCCAAGAACGAGACAACGACAGGGGCCAGGAGCTGGGTGTCAGGGGCAAGATGCGCAGGACGTGAACGGTCGTCCCGAACAGCTAGCCCCCAGCGTCTGGCGCCTGGCCCCTGCAGAATCAGCAAAGGCACCGTGAGCCAGAGCACCTGCGATCGCAACCCGCCTGCGAGCCCCGCGCAAAAACCGGCGAGCGCCAGCGCGCGCGCGCTCGTGGCGCCGAGGGCCATGGCCTGGACCGCGAGCGCGGCGGCCAGGCCGCTCATGTCGCTGAGGGGCCTGACGGCAGTCACCCAGTAAAGCGGCGCGGTCATCGCGACGGCCACGGCCGCAAGCGGCCACGCGCTCGGCCGCGCCGCGCCATGCAGCCGCCAGAACAGCACCGCCATCGCCATCACGCCGAGGCCGCCGGCGATCGCGCTGAGCAGGCCCAGGGCCGTCGCCTCAGCCGGCACCGCCGCGTGGATCGCCTTGGCGATCGCGATGTAGACGGGATATCCCGGCGGGTGCGGCTGATGGCGGGCGATGTCGAACTGGCGGATACCGAGCGCGAAGTTGATGGAGTCGAGATCTTCGAGCGAGGATGGAAGGTATGGGAGGTGCAGCGCGATGAAGACGATGGCAAGAACGACGACGCTCACCTGAAAGGCTCGCGCTCGTCGCATGGGCGGTCCCTCGAGCGCGGGGCCTTCACCCGACCGATGGAGCGCGACGCTTTCAGCCGACTGCTGGAGCGCGAGGCTTTCAAACGAGCGATCGTCTGACTTCACGCGGGCCGCAGAAACAGCCCTTCGTTGAGGCTGCCCATGCGGTAGCCCTGCAGATCGAGGCTCACGTAGCGATACCCCACCGCCTTGAGCGAGCGGACGATGGCCGCGGCGGTGTCGGCCTCGAGGGCGCTCGGCATTTCGTCGCGCGCGATCTCGATGCGCGCCAGCTCGTCGTGATGGCGCACGCGGAATACGCGGAAGCCGAGTGCGCGCAGCGCCTCTTCGGCGCGCTCGATCATCCGCAGCTTCTCGTCGGTCACTTCCGCATAGTAGGGAATCCGCGACGAGAGGCACGCCGACGCCGGCTCGTCCCATGTCGGCAGGCCGGCGCGGCGCGACAGCGCTCGAATCTCGTCTTTCGTCAGGTCGACTTCGTCGAGCGGGCTGCGCACGCCGAACTCGCGCGCGGCCTGCCGGCCCGGACGGTAGTCGCCGCGGTCGTCGGCGTTGTTGCCATCGACCACGATGGCGTGACGCGACGCGGCCAGGCGCGACAGATGGGTATACAGCTCGTGCTTGCAGTAGTAGCAGCGGTTCGACGGGTTCGCGCGGTACTCCGGGCGCTCGAGCTCGTTGGTGTGAATGATCTCGTGGCGCAGCCCGAAGTCGCGCGCGATCTGAGCGGCGAGGCTGCGGTGGCGCTCCGGATAGCTCGGGCTGTCGGCGGTGACGGCCACCGCGCGATCACCGAGCGTGAGATGCGCGATGTAGGCGAGGTACGCGCTGTCCACACCGCCACTGTAGGCGACGATGACCGACTCGAGCGAGGCGAGGGTCTCGCACAGAGCCTGTTCCTTTTCGATCATTCTTCCCAGCCTTCGTCCTCCTCGTCATCGTCTTCTTCCTCGTCGTCGTCCTCGCCGTCCTCCACTTCGTCGTCGTCTTCGAGATCGTCGTCGTCGTCATCCTCGGGCGCGAGGTCGAGCTCGATGGGAGACAGGCCTACGACTTCGAGATTGGAGCCGCAGTCGGGGCAACTGAGCTGATCGCCCTTGTCGACATCGAACTCGTCGACTTCGATTTCGGCGTCGCATTCAGGACAGGTGGCCATACGGGTCTCCGATCACTTAGAATCCCGCTCGGGACGATCGCGAGTATAGCGACATCCTGCGCAGATCTGCAACGCGGCCGAAGGGCTGCGGTGACACGTACCGATAGCTAATACGATGGCCAGCACCTCGGTCACCACGAAGACCGTCGTCATCGCCGACGACACCGCGTTCGTGCGCGATCGCTTCCGTGCCGCAATCGAGAACGCCGGCCACAAGGCGATCATCGTCAAGAGCGCGGCGGAGCTGCTGGCGCGCGTGCGCGCCGACCTGAACCAGATCGACCTGATCGTCGTCGACCTGCGGCTGCCGCACGCGCCGGGCGTCGATCTGGTGCGGTCGATCCGGAAGCTCGACGACGGGCGGCTGCCGGTGCTGATCTTCAGCGGCACGATTGCGAACGCCGACGAGGTGCGCGAGCTGGCGGCGCTCGGCGTGGCCGGGTACGTGAACGAGTACAGCGCCGTGCAGCACATCCTGCCGTCGCTCGCGCCCCATCTGTTCCCCGACAACTTCAACCGGCGCGGCAGCCCGCGGGTCGTGCTCGGCATCCCCATTCAATACCGGTTCGGCAACACCATCGCCGCGGCTTTGACGCTGAACCTCAGTCACGGCGGCATCGCCATCCGCACCACCAGCCCGCTCGACGGCGGCGCCAAGATCAAGGTTCGCTTCCGCATGCCCGGCTCGAAGAAGGACATCGACGGCGAGGGACGCGTCGCCTGGAGCGACCGCCGCGTCGGAATGGGCATTCAATTCGAAAGGGTCGATCCGGCGAACCAGGCGATCATCGACAACTTCGTCGACGCGCATTTCTTCAGCAATAGAAAAGCTTAAGATTCAGCCATGGAGCAGTCGCTCGCGGCCACGCTGTGGCGGCTGGCGGGGCTGTTGGCGCTCGTGTTCGCCAACGGCTTCTTCGTCGCCGCGGAGTTCTCGATCGTCACGGTGCGCAAGACGCGCATCGATCAGCTGATCACGGAGGGACATCGCGGCGCGCGATCGGTGCGCCGCGCCATCTCCGCGCCCGATCGATACATCGCCGCGACGCAGCTCGGGATCACGATGGCGAGCCTGGCCCTCGGATGGATGGCCGAGCCGGCGCTTGCGTCGATCTTCGAGCCCGCGCTCACCTTCATGCCGGCGTATCTCGCCGCCGCCACCGCGCACAGCATCGCTGTGGCCATCGCCTTCGCCATCATCACCGCGGCCGAAATCATCTTCGGCGAGCTGACACCGAAATGGATCGCGCTCGAGCGGCCGGAACAGACGGCCATGTGGCTGGTCAAGCCGCTCGAAGTCTTCATGCGTGTGTTCTGGCCGTTCATCCGGGTCGTCCACGGAACGGCGCAGGGCGTCATCAAGGCGCTGGGCATGCGGGGCGGCGACCGCCGTGCGATGGTCCATTCGGAAGAAGAGCTGAAGATGCTGGTCACGGCAAGCCAGGAAGCGGGCGTGCTCGAAGAGCAGGAGGAGCAGATGCTCCACCGCGTCTTCGGCTTCGCCGATCTCACCGCGGGCCAGGTGATGATCCCGCGCACGGAGCTGATCGCGCTCGCCGCCGAGACGCCGCTGCGCGAGCTCATCGTGCACATCGGCCAGGGGCGCCACACGCGGCTGCCGGTCTACCGCGGCGATCTCGACGACGTGCTCGGCATGCTGCACGTGAACGATGTGCTGAAAGCCCTGTCGTCAGGCGACGACACGGTGACCGCCGGCGCGCTCGCCCGCGAGGTGCTCACGGTCCCCGAGACGCTGCGCGCCGACGACCTGCTCGGCGAGATGCGGCGGCGGCGCGCGCGCGAAGCGCTGGTCATCGACGAGTACGGCGGCACGGCGGGGCTCGTCACCTTCGAGTCGCTCATGGAACGCATCGTCGGCGAGATTCCGGGCGAGACGGGCGCGCAGGCTCGGACTACCGCCCGGCCCGACGGAACATGCGACGTCGACGGCCTCGCGCTCGTCACCGACATCAACGAGCAGTTCGGGCTGCACATCGACGAATCGACCTACACGACGATCGGCGGGTACGTGCTGGGCCGTCTGGGCCGCCGCGCGCGCGTGGGCGATACGATCGAGGTCGAAGGACGAAGGATGCGAGTGGAGGCGCTCGACGGGCTGCGGGTGGCGAAGGTGTGGGTGTCGAAGCCGAAACGAGCACCGCAACCTGAGCCTGCCGCCGAATAAACACAAACCCTGGTGTCCTTAGTGCTGACTTTCATAAATACGGTGGCATTCGGCCAGCGATGCATCCCGACTGGCGGCGTTGCTCGTCGCTCACATATTCCCGATATGCTCGCTCCTCGCGCCTTGCCAGGCGGGCGCCTCGCCGCCCTCGGTGCGTCACCGTATTTATGAAAGGCACCACTTAGTGTTGAACGAGGGCAACGATCAGTCTGCCCGCAGGAGCCGCAGCGCGTTCGCGATGACGACCACCGACGCGCCAGTGTCGGCGAGCACGGCCATCCAGAGCGTCGCGAACCCGGCCACCGCCGCGACGACGAACGCGGCTTTCATCACAATCGAGATCGCGAGATTCGCTTTGATATTGCGCACAGTGGCGCGGCTCAGGCGGAACGCGTAAGGGATCCGCAGCAGCTCGTCGGCCATCAGCGCGACGTCGGCGGTCTCGAGCGCGGCGTCGCTGCCGGCCACGCCCATCGCGATGCCGAGGTCGGCCGACGCCAGCGCCGGCGCGTCGTTCACGCCGTCGCCCACCATCGCGACCGACCCGTGCGTCCGGCGCAACTCCTCGACCGCGGCGACCTTGTCCTGCGGCAGCAGCTCTGCGCGGACATCGTCGATCCCCAGATGAGCCGCGATTGCCTCGGCCGTCCCACGGCTGTCGCCGGTCAGCATGACGATGGAGGTGATGCCCTGGCGGCGGAGCATCTCGACCGCGCTCTTCCCGGTTTCGCGCGGCCGATCAGCGACCGCGATGATCCCGAGGGGCCGACCGTCCAGCGCGACGACCACCGACGTGCGTCCGGTCGCGTCCATCCCGGCGAGCCGCTCGTGCAGCGCCGGCGAGCACAGGCGCCGCTCCTCGAACAGGCGATGGCTGCCGAGCAGCACGCGGCGGCCGTCCACCGAGCCTTCGGTGCCACGTCCTGCCAATGCCGAGACGTGCTCCGCCGCCACGGCCGTAATCTGCTCGGCCGCTGCATGGTCCAGGATGGCGTGGGCGATCGGATGGGTCGACCGCTGCTCCACCGACGCCGCCAGGCGGACGATCGAGGCAGGACCCTCGCCGTTAAGCGCCACGACCTCGACGACCTCCGGCCGCCCGCGCGTGAGCGTCCCGGTCTTGTCGAACGCCACGCACCGGACACCGCTCATGCGCTCGAGGTGCAGGCCGCCTTTGACGAGGACGCCTTTACGTGCCGCCCCCGCGAGCGCGGCGACGATCGACACCGGCGTCGAGATCACGAGCGCGCAGGGGCAGGAAACGACGAGCAGGACGAGCGCGCGATACATTCCCGCGTGCCAGTCGAGGCGAAACATGAGCGGCGTCGCCACGGCCACCACGGCCGCGAGCAGGATGACGGCCGGCGTGTAGACGCGCGCGAACCGTTCGACCAGCGTCTGCGCCGGCGCCCGCTGCGCCTGCGCGCGCTCAACGAGATGAATGATGCGCGCGAGCGTGGTGTCGCGCCGCAGCCGCGTCACCCGGACATCGAGCGCGCCGCGTCCGTTGATCGTCCCCGCGAATACGCCGTCGCCCGGGCTTTTCTCGACCGGCAGTGACTCGCCGGTGACGGGCGCCTGATTGACCGCGCTCTGGCCGGCCACCACGTCGCCGTCGAGCGGAATCTTCTCCCCCGGTCGAATGACGATGACAGCGCCTGGGGCAATCTCGTCGACGTCGACGCGCCGCTCGCCCTGCGCGTCGCGGAGCAGGGCGTCACCGGGCGTCAGATCCATCAGCGCACGGATCGCGGAGCGCGCGCGATCGAGCGTACGCACCTCCAGCGCCTGCGCGAGGCCGAACAGGAAGACGACAGTCGCCGCCTCCGACCATTCGCCGAGGATCGCCGCACCGGCGGCCGCAATCACCATGAGCACGTTGATGTCGAGCGACCCGACGCGCACCGCGCTCCAGGCTTTGCGCATCGTCGCGCCGGCGCCGGCCGCGAGCGAGACGACGAAGCACGCCAACGCCCATGAGACCAACTGTACGTAGGGCCCGGCGGCAGATGGACCGTGGGCGGCGGCCATCTCCAGCGCAAGCCCGATCGCCAGGGCGATGCCTGACGTCAACACGAGTGCCTGACGCCCGCGGACCTGACGGTTGGTGCCGATAACTGGCTCTTCGTGATCCAGCCACGCGCGCATCCCGGTGTCGGCGACCGCATCCGCGATGGTCGCGGCAGAGATCCTCGCGGCGTCGTATTTCACGTGCAGCCGCCTGCCCAACAGATCGGCGGAGAAATCCTCGAGGCCCCCGAGGTTCTTGAACCGCCGCTCCAGCATCGCCACCTCCTCGCGGCAGTCCATGCCTTCGATGCGGAAGGTCGACTCGGCGTGCAGCTCGCAGACGGTGCAGGTGGTCATGCGCGTCTGGCCCGCGCCCCGTTGCGCTCCTGCACGTGCTCCAGGCCCTGCTCGAAGAGGCCGACGATGTGGCGGTCGTCGGCCACGTAGTAGATATGCCGGCCGACGCGACGCGATTTCACCAGGCGCATGCTGCGCAGCAGCCGCAGCTGGTGCGAGACCGCGGACTGCGTCAGCCCGAGCAGCGTCGCGAGGTCGCACACCGCCACCTCGGCGCGCGAGAGCGCATCCAGGATCCGGACCCGGGTGGCGTCGCCCAGGACCTTGAACGTTTCGGCGAGCGCCTCGATGGACGCGTCGCCGAGGAGCCGACCCTTCAATGGTATGTATGAGCGTATGCTCATATGAGCATTATAGTAGGAGTGCTAGGGGCTAGGAGCTGGCAAGCCCAGTCCAGTCGCGAGCCGCTAGTCCGTTGTAGTCACCCCGTCCCCACGCCTACGCCGCGAGCGAAGCGAGCGCAGAAAAAACCGCGTCGTAATTCGGCTCGTTCCGCGCGTCCTCGAGCACCTCGCGATGCCGCACCACCCCGTCCTTGTCGATGACGAACACCGCGCGCCTGGCGATCCCCTTGAGCCCGATCATGTCCTCGTTGAAGACGCCGTAGTCCCGGATCGCCTGCTTGTTGAAGTCGCTCAGCAGCGGGAACGGCAGCTTCTGCTGATCCTGGAATGCCTTCAGCGTGAAGAACGTATCGACGCTGATGCCGAGCACCTGCGCGTTCGCCTGCCCCAGCCGGCCCATCGAGTCCCGGAAGGTGCACAATTCCTTCTGGCACACCGAGCTGAACGCCGCCGGGAAGAAGGCGAGCACCACCGGCTTGCCCCTGAGCCCGCTCAGCGCGACCGGCTGGCGGTCCTGGTTCATCAGCGTGAAGTCCGGGGCCTTCGATCCGACGTCTACAGACATGAAGCCTCCATTACGCCTCCATTACATTGGTGATAAGGTGGGCCGCCCGGCTACACAAAACCGGGCGGTTCGGGTTAGCATTTTCGTTTGGGCGTGGGCTTCCAGGCCTGTGCCCGGGGCTCTCAGCCCTTTCGGGATTCAGTTATAGGAGCTCCTCGTGATTGAGGTTCAGCACCTTACGAAACGCTACGGACCCGTCACCGCCGTGAACGACATCAGCTTCCGCGTCGAGCGCGGCGAGATACTCGGCTTTCTTGGCCCGAACGGCGCCGGGAAGACCACGACGATGCGGATTCTGACCGGCTACATGCCGGCCACCGAAGGCAAGGCCATGGTCGCCGGGTTCGACATCTTCGACCAGCCGATTGAAGCCAAGCGGCGGACCGGGTACCTGCCGGAAACGCCACCGCTCTATCCTGACATGAGCGTCGCCGAGTATCTCGACTTCGTCGCCAAGGTGAAAGGCGTCCCGTCCGGCGAGCGGCGTCAGCGCATCCAGCAGATCATGGAGCGGACGCGCATCGCGGACGTGGCGACGCGGCTGACCGGCCGACTGTCGAAAGGCTACAGGCAGCGGGTTGGCCTCGCACAAGCGCTGATTCACAACCCCGACGTCCTCATCCTCGACGAACCGACCGCGGGACTCGACCCGAAGCAGATCATCGAAACCCGCGAGCTCATCAAAGCGCTCGCCGGCGACCATACGATCATTCTCAGCACCCACATTCTGCCCGAGGTCTCGCAGACCTGCCAGCGCGTGGTGATCATCAACAAGGGCCAGGTGGTCGCCGTCGACACGCCGGACAACCTGACGGCGCGGCTGCGCGGATCGGCGACGATGTACCTGCAGGTGGACACGAGCGGCGCGGACGCGGGGGTCTCGCTCGCCCGGCTGCCGGGGGTCACGCGCGTCGTAGAATCGGATCGGCGCGACGGCGTCATCGGGTACGAAGTGGACAGCGAACAGGGCCGCGACGTCCGCCGGGAGATCGCGCGCATCGTGGTCAGCAGCGGCTGGGGCCTGCTGGAGCTCCGCCCGATGCGCATCAGCCTCGAGGACGTCTTCCTCTCGCTCATTACCGAAGACGAGGCGGCAGCACCCGCGGCCACGGCCGTGGAGCAGGAAGGAGTCACCGTCCATGAGTAACATCCTCGCGATCGCGCAGAAGGAGCTGAAGGCGTACTTCGCGTCGCCGATCGCGTACATCGTCATCGGATTGTGGGCGCTGATGTACGGCTACTTCTTCGTCGCCCTCATGAACTTCTTCGTGCGCCAGAGCATGCAGATGAACCAGTTCGGCATGCAGGGGCCCCAGGCGATGAACGTCAACCAGCAGCTCATTCGTCCGCTGCTGCAGAACGTGCTGATCCTGATCCTCTTCCTGATGCCGATGGTCACGATGCGGGCCTACGCGGAGGAGAAGCGATCGGGGACGATCGAGCTGCTGCTGACCTCGCCGCTTACCGACTTCCAGATCATCGTCGGCAAATTCCTCGGGGCGATGGCGCTCTACGGCTGCATGCTCGCCGTCACGCTGATTCACATCGGCCTGCTGTTCCTCTACGGGCGGCCGGAGTGGAAGCCCATCGTGACCGCCTACATCGGCCTCCTGCTCATGGGCGGGTGCTTCATCGCGGTGGGCCTGTTCATCTCGAGCCTCACCAGGAACCAGATCGTCGCCGGCATGGTCACCTTCGCGGTGTTCCTGATGCTGTGGATCATCACCTGGATCGGCAGCTTCTCGGGGCCGACCGTCGACAAGCTCACGCAGTACCTGTCGATCGTCGATCACTTCGACGACTTCGGCAAAGGCGTGCTCGATACGACACACATCATCTACTACGTGAGCTTCATCACGTTCGGGTTGTTCCTGACCGCCAAATCGGTCGACATGGAACGGTGGCGCGGCTGAGAACAGCGCTCGAGCGTCGCTCTGAAATCTCAGAGGCGTTGAGCGCTGTCAGTTGAGAGTTGAGAATTGACATGGTCAATCGGATCTTCAGTTTGATCGGATGGCTTGGCACGGCGCTGGTCTTGGTCGCCTTCGCCATCCGCTTCGGATACCCGGCGAAGGAACAGTGGGCCTACTACCTCTCGTGGGCCGGACTGGTCTGCGTGCTGCTCTACGTCCTCGCGCAGTGGCGGGAGATCGCGAAGGTCTTTGCCGGACGGCAGGCGCGATACGGCACCCTCGCCGCGACGAGCATCCTCGTGGTCCTCGGCATCCTGGTCGCGATCAACTACATCGGCAAGATTCAAAACAAGCGCTGGGATCTGACCGCGAACAAGCAGTTCAGCCTCTCGGATCAGAGCCGCAACGTGCTCGGGAAGCTCGATGCACCGATGCAGATCATGGTCTTCGCCCAGGAGCCGGAGTTCGGCCGCTATCAGGACAAGATGAAGGAGTACGAGTACGCGTCGAAAAAGGTCTCGACGGAGTACATCGACCCCGACAAGAAGCCGACCATTGCCAAGCAGAACCAGATCCAGCAGTACGGCACGATCGTCTTCAACTACAAGGGGCGCACCGAGCGCGTCACCTCCGACAACGAGCAGGACATCACGAACGGCGTCATCAAAGTGGTGTCGGGCCAGCAGCGCAAAATCTATTTCACGCAGGGCCACGGCGAGAAGGACACCACCTCCGCCGAGCGCGACGGCTACAACGCCATCGCGGCGGCGCTCGGCCGCGAGAATTACACCCTCGAAAAGCTCGTCGTCGCCCAGCAGGGAGCGGTGCCCGACGATGCGTCGGTCGTGATCGTGGCGGGTCCGAGAACGGATTTCTTCCCCCAGGAGGTCGACGCGCTGAAGAAGTATCTCGAGAAAGCCGGCAAGCTGCTGCTCGAGCTCGATCCGCCCGACAAGGCCGACAGCGCGCCCCTGACCAACCTGATCGCGCTGGCGCACGACTGGGGCGTCGACGTCGGGAACAACGTCGTGGTGGACGTGAGCGGCATGGGACGGCTGATCGGCACCGACGCCTCGGTGCCGGTGGCGGCCAACTACCCGTCGCATCCGATTACGCAGCGTTTCACGTTCCTCACGGCCTTTCCGCTGGCGCGCGAAGCCTCGCCGGTCAGCGGCGGCGTCAACGGCCACACGGCGCAGGCGTTCGTCGAAACGAGCCCGCGCAGCTGGGCGGAAACCGACATCAAAGCGCTCCTGACGAGCGGTCAGGTCGCGCTCGATGAGTCGAAGGGCGACAAGAAGGGGCCGATCACGATTGCGTCCGCCGTCTCGGCGACGACGGCGCCGCCCCCCGCGACGACCAAGCCCCCCGACGATGCGCCGAAACCGGAGGCGCGCGTCGCCGTCATCGGCGATTCCGACTTCGCGGCGAACGCCGGCCTCGGCATCCAGGGCAATCGGGATCTGTTCATGAACACGGTCGGCTGGTTGTCGCAGCAGGAAAACCTCATCTCGATCCGGCCGAAGGAAGCCGACGACCGCCGCATCACGCTGACGGCGACGCAGCAGTCGAACATCACCTGGCTTTCACTGCTCATCATCCCTGCTTTCGTGTTCGGCACGGGCGTGTATACGTGGTGGCGGAGGCGGTAAATGCGCGGCCTGCGGTCCACAATCGCTCTCATCGTCGTCCTCGCCGGTCTCGGCGCGTACATCTATTTCGTGTCGTGGAAGACGCCCCAGGGCGACACCGGCAAGAAGCAGGAGCGGGTGTTCGCCGGCCTCGAGTCCGACAAGATCGAGGAAATAAAAGTCGCCTCGGCGGCTGGCGATGCGACGACGCTCAAGAAGCAGGGCGGCGGCTGGCAGGTCGTCCAGCCGATTGCCGCCAAAGCGGACGACTCTGAAATCTCAGGCATCACTTCGGCGCTCTCGTCGGTGGAGATGGTCCGTGTCATCGACGAGAACCCGACGAGCCTGAACGATTACGGCCTGTCGAATCCGCGCATCGAGGTCGACTTCAAGGCCACCGGCGACAAGGACTATCGCAGGCTATTGGTGGGCGAGAAATCGCCGACCGGCGCCGACCTGTTCGCCAAGCGTAACGACGAGAAGAAGGTGTTCCTGATCCCCGCGATGCAGGAGACGACGTTCAACCGCACGACGTTCGATCTGCGCGAGAAAGTACTGCTGAAATTCGACCGCGAGAAAGTCGACGCGCTCGACGTCACGGCGGGCGGGAAGACCCTTGCGATCGCCAAGGACGGCGGCGACTGGAAGATCACGAAGCCGGTGGCGACGCGCGCCGATTTCGGGGCGGTCGAAGGGCTCGTCGGCCGCCTGCAGACGGCGCAGATGAAATCGATCGTCGCCGACGAGGCGGCGCCGGTGGACCTCAAGAAATACGGCCTCGACAAGCCGGCGGCCACCGTGAACCTGAATGCCGGCAGCGCGCGCGCCACGCTGCTCATCGGCGGCAAGGCGGCGGACAACACGGTCTACGCGCGCGACGCCTCGAAGCCCGCGGTCGTCACGGTGGAGAGCGCGCTCATCGACGACCTGAAGAAAGGCGCCGACGACTATCGCCGCAAGGATCTGTTCGAGTTCCGGCCGTTCAACGCGACGCACATCGAGATCGCGCGCAACGGCCAGACGGTGGTGCTCGATCGCGCGAAGGGTCAGGGCGAGAACGCTCCCGACAAGTGGCGCCGCGTCGGCCCGACTGCCGGCGACGTCGACAAGGACAAGATGGACAGCCTGCTCTCGAAGCTCTCGAACATGAGGGCGAGCTCGTTCGTCGAGGCAACGGCCAAGACCGGCCTCGACAAGCCGGCGCTGACGGTCACGGTGAAGTTCGACGAGGGGAAGAAGGAAGAGAAGGTGACGTTCGGCCAGTCGGGCAGCGACGTGTTCGCCGCGCGGCCGGGCGAGCCGGGCGCCGCAAAGACCGACAGCACGGATTTCAACGAGGCGATCAAGTCGGTTGATGAGGTCTCGAAGTAGGGGGGGATTCGTCGCGGTCGCACTGACACTGTCCGCGTGCGCCCATCCCGCCCCTCCTGCCCGCCACACTCCTCCCGCCTCGCGCGCCCTGCCTGCCCTCGTCCACGACATCGACGCGCTCCTGGCGCAGCCGGCACTCGAGCACGGCTACTGGGGCGTGCTCGTCAAGTCGCTGAAGACCGACGAGACCATGTACGCGCTGAACGCGCACAAGCTGATGATGCCAGCGTCGAACATGAAGATCGTGACCCTGGCCGCCGCGGCAGAGACGCGCGGATGGGACTACCGCTACGCGACGATCGTCGGCGCCGCCGGGCCCGTGGAAGCCGGCACGCTCCAGGGCGACCTCGTCGTCGCCGGCAGCGGCGACCCGAGCCTGGTCGCCGCGGACGGAATGGCCGATCGCGTGTTCGCGGAGTGGGCGGATCGCCTGAAGCAGCGCGGGATCCGGACGGTTGCCGGCCGCATCATCGGCGACGACAAAGGCTTCGAAGAGGAAACGCTCGGGTTCGGGTGGTCGTGGGACGATCTGCCCGACGACTACGCCGCCGGCGTCGGCGCGCTGCAATTCAACGAAAATGCCGTGCGGGTTGTCGTCGTGCCTGGCGCCGCGGCGGGCGATTCGGCGGGCGTCAGCATCGCGCCTGGCGGCAGCGGCCTGACGATCGTCAGCGACGTCGTCACCGGCGCGCCGGGCGGCGTCGCGTCCATCAGCACACGCCGGCTGCCCGGGAACATGCACCTCGCGCTGCGCGGCTCGATCCCGGTTGGCGGCTCGCCGTCCACGCTGACGGTCTCGGTCGACAACCCGACGCTGTTCTTCGTCGGCGCGCTTCGCAACGCGCTCATCGCCAACGGCATCGACGTCCGCGGTCCGGCGGTCGATATCGACGACGTCCGGGACGCGCGTTCGCCGACCGGGGCGCCGATCGTCGTGTATCAATCGCCACCGCTGTCGACGCTCGCGCTGCGATTGATGAAGGCGAGCCAGAACCAATACGCCGAGACGTTGCTGAAGACCGTGTCATCGGGCGCTGGCGTGCCGTCCGCGGCGGGCGGTCGAAGCGCGACGCAGGCCCTGCTGGAGGGATGGGGCGTGCCGGCAAGCGGACTGATTCAGCGGGACGGTTCCGGTCTGTCGCGCTACGACTACGTCACGCCCGACGCGCTCGTAACGATCCTCGCGCATGTGTATCGCGACGATCGGCTGCGCGGACCGTTCGAAGCGTCGCTGCCGATCGCGGGCCGCGACGGCACGCTGTCGAACCGCATGAAAGGGACGCCGGCGGAAGGCAACGCGCGCGCGAAGACTGGCTCGATGACCAACGTGCGCGCGCTGTCAGGCTATGTGACGGCGGCCGACGGCGAGCCCCTCGTCTTTTCAATCCTCGCGAACAATTTCGGGACCGCGCCGGACACGATCCTGCAAGCCGCCGATGCCATCGTCGTGCGCCTGGCGAAGTTTTCGCGGTAGCACAGAAAAAGGGGTACGGCCCCTTTTTCGAGACGGCCCTTTTCGAGACGGGCGGGTCAGACCGCTGCGATCGCCGCGCGCGCCGCCCGCAGAATCGCGTCGGGCTCCGCCGCCAGCCCGCCACCCTGAGCGGCCTCGGGCCTTCCGCCGCCGCGGCCGCCGAATGTCGCGATCAGCGTCGCGAGCACTTTCTGGGCCGAGACGTCGACGTCCCGGGAGCGCGCGACGACTGCCAGCGCCGGGGTCGAGGTCGACACGAGCACCACCACAAAACCAGGCGCCGCCGTCACCGCCGCCGCCAACGCTTTCAGGCCGTTCGCGTCCGCATCGACAGCGCGCGCCACGAGCCGGTAGTCGGCCGGGGTGTCCGGCCTCAGCCGGACCGGCTCCGCGGAGGCCGCGATCTCCTCGGCGCGGTATCGCGCCAGATCGTTTTGAAGCGCGATCGTGGCTCGCTTCTGCTCTTTCAGTTCGGCCTGCAGGCGCTCGATCGACCCCGGGAGCTCCTCGGGCAGGACCGACAGGAGCCGGACGCCGGCGCCCACGGCGTCGCGCAGCGACCTGAAAGCGTTCAGCGCCCGCCCGCCGCACGCAAACCCGATCCGCTGGCCGCCCTTGAATCGCTCCCAGCCGGCGACTGCGATCACGCCGATTCCGCCGGTCCGCGCGACGTGCGTGCCGCCGCAGGCCGACAGATCGAACTGCTCGATGTCGATCAAGCGGAGGGTTCCGCCGCGCACCGGCTCCTTTCGGAGCGGCAGCCGCGCCGCTTCCTCCGCGGTCGCGAAGCGGATTGCGACCGGCCGATCCTCCCAGACCACGCGGTTCGCTTCGTTCTCGGCGGCAGCGATTTCTGCCGGCGTCATCTCGCGCGCGAGATCGATCGTTGAGATCGCCGCGCCCAGATGGAAACTGACGGTCCGGACGTCGAACAGCCGCGAACACGCGGCCGAGAGCACGTGCTGTCCCGTGTGCTGCTGCATGTGGTCGAACCGGCGCGGCCAGTCGATCGCGCCTCGAAGAACGTGACCGGGCTCGGGATTCGGGACGCGGGACTCGGGATTCTCAGCGGCCGGTTCGACGACGTGCGAGATCGATCCGTCGTCTTCATCGATGACGTCCACGACGCGGAAAGGCCCCAGGAGGCCGGTGTCGAACGGCTGGCCGCCCGAGGTGGGATAAAACGCCGTGCGATCGAGCGTCACGCGGAGGCGATCGTCGCGCCGGTCGACGCGCCGGACGGTCGCGTCAAACGCCTGGAGATACGGGTCGTTGTAGTAGAGGCGGTCGGTCATCAGGTTTGGTCGCCACGTTGCCGGTCGAGGACACAGGAGTGCGCAAAGCGGGCTCGGTGACGGGCAGCTCGAAGAAGAACGTCGCGCCGCCCCATGCGTTGCCGTGATATCCGATCACGCCGCCGTACGATTCGATGATGCCGTAGCTCACCGACAGGCCGAGCCCCGTGCCCTTGCCGACCGGCTTGGTCGTGAAGAAGGGTTGGAACAGCTTCGGCTCGTCTTCCGGCGTCACCCCCGGTCCGTCGTCCTGCACCTCGAGGCGGACCTTCTTGCCCGCGTCGAAGACGCGAATCAGGATGCGCCCCTTCGGGCGGCCGGCCGATTCGATCGATTGCTGGGCGTTGATCACGAAGTTCAGCGTGACCTGTTCCACCTCGGTGAAATTCGCGTAGACCTTCCGCATCGTCGCGGTCTCGACGTCGAGCGCGATCGCGGCATTGTCGAGATCGCGGCGCCGGAGCTGGATGACCTCCGAGATGACGTCGCGCAGATCGACGAGCGTGGGCGGCCCGGATTGCTGGCTGCTGAAGCGTGACAGGTTGCGGATGATCTCGCGGGCGCGGCCGCTCTGCGTCTTCACGAAGGCGATCTCTTCGAGCGCTTCGGGCGAGAGGCCGCGGTGCCGCTCGAGTAGCTCCGCCGTGCCGAGAATCGCCTGGAGCGGGTTGTTCAACTCGTGGGCGACGCCCGAGACCAGCACCCCGACCGCCGCGAGCCGCTCCTGGCGGACGACCTGGCGCTGCAGGGACTGCAGCGTCTCGCGCATCTTGCGTTCCTGCTCCACCTGGCGATCGAGCGCGTCATGAGCTTCTCGGAGATTCGCCGCCATGGTGATGAAGGCGTCCTGCAGCTGCGCCAGCTCGCGGTTCGGCACGCCGGTTCTGACGGGCGGCGACAGGTCGCCGTCCGCGATGGTTTGCACCGCGTCACGCACTTGGTTCACGCCTCGGCTCATCATCGTCGACAGCACCATCGCCAGCGCCAGCACCGCGGCAATCGCCGCCAGCGCGATCGTCAGGTCTCTGCGGTACAACGGCGCCACTCGCTCAATTGCGAGGCTGGTCGGAATGCCGACGCTCAGCAGCCACGGACCGCGCTCGACGACGGCGTTGCCATAGACGCGCTGGATGCCGTCGAGCCCGGTCAGCGTCTGCGTCCGCGGCACGTCCCGAGGCAGCACCGGGTGCGCGGTCATCGGCTGCCCGATGTAGCGCTCGGCATCGCGGCTCCGCGCGAGCACGCGGCCGCGGGTGTCGGCCAGCGTGACGACCGATCCGTTCGGCAGCGGAACGCCTTGGAACACCGTCTGCATCAGTGCCAGGTTGAGCCCGAGCGCCAGGGCACCGATCACCACCTCGTTCC
>Ga0137394_10000897_pt1 | contig 20948 bp, 16 predicted proteins | sample czobulk116metaG_FD_108278 | JGI IMG/M metagenome (GOLD analysis project Ga0137394, IMG submission 108278) | Vadose zone soil microbial communities from Angelo Coast Range Reserve, California, USA - czobulk1.16 metaG | ecosystem: Environmental > Terrestrial > Soil > Vadose zone | place: USA...
GATGATGTCATTGTCAAATTTACTCGTCGATACTGCACCGACCTCCATCAGTTCTGTGCCAAGCGAGGTCATGCACCGAAGCTGCTCGGCTATGGGATTGTGCCAGGAGGATGGCGCGTCGTGGTCATGGAGTTTGTCGATCACGACATTAACAAGAGACTCGCGCACTACGCGCCCGCGCACTTGGACCGGTGGGAAAAGGACCTCACCCACCTCGTGGAGGAGTTCCACAGCGAAGGGCTTGTGCACGGTGATTTGAGGGACGTAAACCTAATCGTTCCGCGGGGAGAACCGGAAAGGATCATACTAGTCGATTACGACTGGGGCGGAAAACATGGGGATGTCTCGTTTCCAAGTCGACACCTTCATAAGGATTTGATGATGGGAGAGTTGGAGAGCCTTGAAATTACGAAGGAGCATGACCGTCGCGTCTTGAGAACTACTATCGGGAAGTTGAGACTGCCTCTCTTGATTGGAGTTGAGGCCGATGAGGTGGATGTATCATGATGTGCCGTGTTTGTCGCAGAAGAATGGATGTACAGTACATGTACAGCATTTTCCTCGTGTGTGAATCAGTAACGCAAGTGTGACCATTCGGCTGCTTCGATGGGCATTTGCAGTTGACTAGCCGTGCTGTATCTCGCCGTATCCATCACAATATCACACTGCCTGGTGGAGAACTCCAAGATCTCGAAGTCAGCCGGATCAGTTAGCCATGTCTTGCGAGCGTCGTCAAGCGTTACTTTGACAGTTTGGTCTCAGCACTCGACGAATGTTAAGATGAACGGTAGGAAGAGCTACAGTAGACAGTAGTACTAATGGCAGTGGAGAGTCGGTTGCCAGTGTAATGACCACCTGCCTTTGCCAAGTTCTTCGCCACTCGGGCCGGCACTGCGGAGTCAATCTGACTTAGTCGGAGTGGGTGGATTCATAGGCAATTGTCTTCGTATTTCTTTGCTAATACTACCGAGCAGCGAAGGGGCACAGGAGCAAGGGGGAAATAAAAGATGTGCTAGGAGTGTGCTAGGAGAGAGAGCTAAGAAACCCGGCAGCGCACTGAGTCCGAGGGAGCGAGTGGCGGGCCGCGCGGGCGGGCTAGCCTACGCCTGTTACACGGCAACGGAGACATCACGACCTGCGCGGACTGGGGCAGTGCATGTGGCGAGAAAAGAAGGGAGCGGAGGGCTGGGAGAAAAAGCAACAAGAGGGGCGACTGTGTGCGGGCACAAAGGCGCAGTCGCTCGTTTGTGGAGGGAGGAGGAAACCGGGGCAAGCGGGGCTGCCGTAACCGTTACGCGCCGATACGCGTAAGACGACGCCTCAGAGGCCCGGGGGTGGCGGGGTTGTCGGGCCCGGGCACACATGTCATACGATCACGTGGGTGTCGGGCGCAGGGGGTCGAGCTGCGTGCGTATGCGAAGTCCACAAAAATCGTAGCGTTCATCAAAGAGGAATGTAAGAACAGAGAATTGTGATAAACATTCGGGTAGGTACTGATGCCAAGATCGACACATCGACTGCCAGGGACATGCATGCACGCATGATTCTGGCCGCCGCAAAGTGTCCTGTTCGACCTCCTAGCCCCAAACCCAAAGCAGTGGTGTGAATAGTGTGTGAATAATATTATGATATGATCATACTTCTGCATCACAAAAATGCACCGGAAGCACCCGATCTGTATTCCAGTTTACCCTCAAAGGACGACGCGCCTTTTGTCGAGCATCCACGAACGGCTTAAACAGGTCAAGGAGGGATACCAGCTGGCTCTCGTCAATCCGGTTTGGTGTACCCGCATTCAACTCGATCTCTTCTAGTACGGGAAGAAGCTGCGAGGCGGACGCCCCATTATCCGGTCGCAAGATAGCTCCAACCTCTGGCTCTATACAGCGGGAAATTCGGAGCATCTTCGCATTGTGAAAGAGTTTCAAGAATGAGCGCCATGGCGGAAGGCCCCTAGTATGTGGTACGGTCTTGGGAAGAAAGGGCGACGTAATGAAAACGTCTTGAACTGTGGCTAGAATCGAAGAGAAGACAGCACCTATCTGCTGTATTGAAACCATTGGACTTGCAACAATTCTGAACGGTGTGTCATGAGTTGAAATGGGAGATGACGGCATGACCAAGTTTATCCCCTCGTCGGAAGTCTTTAATTGGGCAAATAGAAAAGACCTTTCCATGTTACGGATAAACCTCGGGAGATAGGTGGTAGTAGGGAATGAAGGACGGGGCTCAGGGAGTGAAATGCGGAGCTCCTGCAGGGACGGAGCTACCAGGCAAGCCACGAGTGCCTCTAATTGAGTGACATGGCCGATGAAGGAAAGGCAAGTCAGTTGTGGGAGTAGGAAATCCTTTGTCGGATCAGGCGGCTCTGATGAACTGTCCCTTATTTCCAGATCGAGGGAACGAAGGAGGGATAAGTCTTGTAAATGGGCAAGGAGCCGAGTTTGAAGTAACGAAAAACGGTCAGTGTCGAGGCACAATGTGAGCTCAACGAGGGACGTTGTACGCAATAGCACTTGAGATATGAATGTAGAGATCTCGCCAGTATATTTGAGACGCCGCAAGTGTGGGGGCTCCGTCGCAAGGAATGGCGGTGAATTGCGCAGTTTTGGTTCGACGGTGCCTATACAATCGAATTCGAGACTCTCCAGTGCCGGAAAATATTGGTTCATATACGCGAACAGCTCATCCCCACTCGCGTTCCACATATTATCGGGAATTGTGAGGGCGATTCCGCACACGCGACCGGGATTCTCGAGAGCAGACGTTATGCAATGTCTTTTGAAGCCCCAGAGGTATCTATGATCAAGGACGACCGGTAGGAGCGGGAGATGTCGAATCGTATTTTGATATCTAGTTGTGTGCTCCGTGAAGAGGAGCCGCATGTGTAGACGAGCAGGCGACGTGAGCACGACCTGCCGCCATTCTTGACACACATGTGCAAGCTTGAGCCAGCCCTCATTGCCGTTCCAAACCCTCTCATAGTCACGTTCGCCATGGAGTATTTTTCGGTATGAGTCGAAAATCTCGAGGAGAACCTCTTCGGGGAGACTAGTGATTGTGGCGTTCGGAGACACCTGATGATTGTCGAGGCTATTTTGACTTTTTCGAGATTGGTTGAGAACATTTGGAACGCATGGCATGTTGTGACACGTACCTTTGTTGGAGAACGGCTCTATTAGCAGCTCCAGCTCGTTTGAATCTCATCCCGTAGGGAGTGATGTGCGCTCGTGCCACCCCTTTACTGTAACTTGAAAAAACAAAATTAATATTACGGCCACAAACACAACTCTCACGATCACGTTGTAACAATCAACGAACCCGGGCCGCTTCTTGCCGCATAGATATGTGAGGCAGTCTTGCTAGGCGTCTCAGGCTCCGGTGCCGCTCGTTGTCAACTGTCTCACTCAGCTCAGGGACTGCGCGGAAACTATGCGCCAAGGTACAAAAGCTCTCAACACGGTCTATTAGTGTTTGATCTTGTTGCGTCGACGCTTCTATTGCCAACGCGATACTCCTCGTAGAGGTACGAGTCGAAGTCTACACGCTATGCGAACGCATCGTTGAGACTGAACGCAGGTTCCAACAGTTGCGATAGAATATGTATACGTATGGAACGTCACGGTGAACGAGGTATTTTCGCACCAGCTTGGGTTGATCCCCTTGAACGTGGACCCCGCGTTGCTCGAGATAAAAGAGAGTCCCAACGACCAGGCAATTGACTACAACACGATCACCTTCAACTTGAAACTGCTGTGATACCGCCGCGCCACGAGATTGCACAGATCCCGCTATCCTTTACAACAACCCAGAAGTACGCGCGGAGCATCTGTAATGGACATCGCAGGGCGAACAGGCAGAGTTTTTCGCGGCGCATCCACCGGCACCCACCATCGCGGAGGCCGTCCTCGTAAAGCTGTGTCCTGGCCAGGCGCTCAAGATGGATATGCACGCTGTCAAAGGACTTGGGAAAGATCATGCCAAGTTTAGTCCCGTCGGTACGTTGCTCTCAGCCCTTCCCTTCTCACGTCCCTTTTCCTCAAAAGTAGAGCCCGCTTTGCAGCGATGGCGAGTTATCGACTATCACCGCCCATCGTCTTGGACGAATCGAATCCCGCACCGCCACATCTCGCGACACACTTCCGGGATCGCTTCTCGCCCGAAGTTATCAACGTAGATCCCCGCCTCAAAAAGTCTCCGTCGACAAGCGCGGCTTACGCGGCGAGACGGTGAGTTGCGAGGTGCTGCGCCATCTCGACCTTGCAGAGTTCGTCAAGCTCGCGCGCGTACGGGATAATTTCATCTGTGCCTTTCATTCTCTCTCGCTTATGGGGACCACGTACGAGTCACTGACAGTTAACGACATGGCAACGTCACGGGCAGCGGGGGAAAGAATCCGTTGAAACTCGTCATAATTGGCACGGTGGGGCGCGAGGAGGCTCTGGTTCATGGGCAGGTACGAACGAGTCATGCGGGCTACGGCGCGCGAGTGGCAGGAGCAAGCCAATTTATTGCACCTGCAGTCGCTGTCCGGGCGGCAACAGTGGAACCCCGGGTCTGTGCGTTTCTCTCGTTATATCGAAAGATATGCGCCGGCTCGCTTTCGCAGTCAATGTCGAGCCAGAGGGGTCATACAAACCGCAACAGCTTCTGCTCGAAGCCCCTTTGTGTAATGAGCGAAATAATCTCGTCATTGAAAAGTGCTGCCGCCGAGGCGCTCCGAGTCCGCGCTCAAGGCGGCCCAGGCAGAGATTCGTTTTCCGTGAGCACTCCAATTACACTGAACACCCTTCGACCTCGAATCCACGTCACGGTCATCGGCACCTGTGCTTTCTTGCTCTTGTTTTTCTATAGTATACTCAAAGGGTTGCCAATGCGCGCTCTATAGACCTTTAGATACTGCCACTATGATACTAGGCAATGGGCCGCAGCGCATGGTTCGCATGCTACCAGTGCTGTACGCGCAGGGCTGGGTCTGAGCGCTAATCTGCCGTAGTTGCAATCTGCGTTCAAGTTAACCCCCTTCGGGCACTCACGAAAGCCTTGGATAACTGATGAAAGGATCCTCTGCTCAGTATACGGGAAATGATCATTGACTCGGATGATCATTGGAGGAATGTACATACCGCCGTCAGAACCGCATATTGAGCACTGGCGCTGGCGCAGAAGGATGAACTAAACAAAAGTGGATTGTTCGCTCCCGCGGTTCCTGAACTCGAAAGAAAGACATACGTCATGTCTTAAAACAGGGGAATCGACGAGAGATGAGAAATAAAATTGACGTCTCTTTTCCCGAATCGCACACGTTGCCAGTTAAGTCTGGCGCAGCAGTCTTGCCAGTCTTGCAGCCTAGACTTGATACAGTTATCCTGCCTGGTACTGATAAACCCTTCAGTAGTATGTTTGTCATGGTAATCTAGGGGATTTCCCGATCGAGATTTAGGCTTGCATTTCAATTCCACTTCGGCTCAAACGTTCAAACGGGGTAGTCATTGTTGAGAACCTAGTCGAATAAAATGGGATATAATACGCAATGTATAAGAGTGCTGACCTGAGCCCCTTCAGTGAACTATCGAATAACCTAAACATCCAGTCTGCATCCAGTGTCAAGCCCTCCACTATAGAGCATTCGGCATTAAGAAAATTCACTACCACCCCCTCACCAGGAGTCGGTGGTCTCATCGCTCTCCATTCTCCGATCATCTATCCCTTGTCCAGGCGCTACGACCGCCGCCTGCCAATGCACGACAAAGTCCTCCACGGGGCTCTTCATGAGTTCCTCGTGGTGCAACGGAAGCGTCACCTTCACGACATTCCCAAGCTTGGACCTAGCCATAGGGCTCGCGCGCCAGAGAAGAAAGCGCAGGCTGCGGAGCTCCCCCTCGAGTTCCTCGTTCCGCGTAACCAACAGAAGGCGGAGCGTGTTGTCGATGGTGGCTGTCTCCGGCACTGGGACCGCAGTCACAGCCGCTGCGGACGGGAGCGTAGGCCGGCTTTGTCTCCGCTGGCGCCACCCTGGAACGTTGAGGATCACGTCGTTGTCGTCGTCTAGGTCGGCCTTGCGCGCGACGTTCGACGGTTTAACGACAGCGAGGATCGCGAGAGAGTCCTGAGACATCACGTTATATTTTGCAACGAGTTCTCCGCGACAGATGAATATATCAGCCACTTACCACCAGTACCTCGATCGCCCGGATCAGCTTGATGAGCTGGATGGTTGTAACAATGAAGTTCTTGAAGAGATCAGCGTCCAGCGCTGGGATGTGTTCCGGGGCCTGTGGTATCGTTCCTGAATTAGAAAGGAGGACATATGCGTCCTCAAACGCCCTAGAATAATAGGTGAACCGATGAGACGCGAACGAAATTGCAACGTCGCGATCTCCGGAACGCACTCGTTAAGTCCGACACAGGGACGGATCAGTTCCTGTGCGCCAGCGGAATGCCTTTCGATGATTTCGTTGTGCATACAGAGGAGGGTATCGGCATAGATCCTTGTAGTTCGTAAGCTCTGCGTGGCTTGTTTCTATCACGAAGTACGTCCTATAAGCATAGGACCGCCGCAGGATACAGTAACAGCGAACGAACCTCCTCACATGCCTTAATCCTCAGTAGCGACTTCCAAGACGCGGAAAGACGACGCTCGACGTCTTGGGAGGAGCCCTGAGGAGACGATTCAAAGAGAGCAGACAAGGTCTCCATCACGTCCGCAACATGCTGCCATTGAAGATAAGTAACCCTAGTCACGACTCGGCCATCTGCTGGCACGTCCACAGACTCACTTCTTTATCCGTGACTGGCGTCAAGTTTCCTTGTAGTGGCACGGACACGGACACGGACATAGATGCGGGCCGACTCGAGAGCGGACTGAAGCTCTCCAGACTCGTGGTGGGCGATTCGGGTATCGACTCTACGCCAGACGCGCGCCGCGGGCGGACAGGGCGCGGATACAACACCGTGAGGCGACTCTTGCGCGAATTGACCGACCTGACGGTGTACGAATAGGATACCGACGTCGCCATGCTGGCCGGACGCGAATGATCGCTGTCACGGTCAGAATTCTGCCGGTCCGAGATGGAGAGGGATGAGACGGGCCAGGAGGCCCGCTGGTTGAAGACTTCGCTGATGGGAGGTAGTTGTATGGGACTGGTCGGTCGGCTCATCGGAGCCGGCGAGAGGCTGCCGGATCCCGTGGGACTGGTAATTTCTGCATAGTGTTGCCAGGACGAATAAAAGCCGTTTGTTGACCCGGCAGGTAAAGTGATCATTAGGGATGATGGTCTAGGGGAGCCCGGCGGACTGACTGGAGGTGAGAGGCCGTTGGATGAAGTAGGGCTCGCGACCCGGGAATAGGTGTTACTCCAACATGAATAGAGGCCCTTTGCAGATGAGGCGGGCAGGGTGATCATAGACCGTGACGATAATAACGACATCGCCGCGGTTTTCGTCTTGTAACGTAAAAAGATATTAGAGCGGTGGGGACTGGCTTATCTGACGCGTGGAAGAGGTTGGCCTACGTCAACTTCTGACGATAAATCTTCAAGAAGACTTCATTTCCGTCGAAGGACTCGGAGATGAAGCTTGTGAAGGTTCGAGGAGCCGATCACCCTCGTGGTAAACGCACAACCCACGTCCACCCACGTTCGAGCTGAGTGACGCCCGTGTTACCGAGCCAAAAATCAAATACTGCATGCCGTTGACTCGGATGTGGCGCGCGCAGTAGCGCCGAACGAACCGTGGACCGACTCGGAAGTGAGTGAAAGTCATAGCTCAACTCTGGAATTTCGAAATTTTGCTGCACATGAACCAAAAAAAAAACAAATAACGGGCTGTTATCTGAGGGTGGTGAGTCGGATTCACCGAGTACTGTATAGTAGCAAATGTTGCGTAGCTGCGGAGACGCCGGTTATCTCCAAGGCCCCCATCACCGGCCGGGCAGGGGAACCACAGAAATGCCCGGCCAACACTGGCAGGAGTGAGGACACCCGTGGCAGTCTTCACCTGCTCTGTTCAAGATGTGTCCAACTGAAGTACCTCGCCCGATTGCAGAGTTTTCATCATTGCATACTAGCACCTGTCTTGAGTCACTTCAATACTACGAATCTATATGGGAGCCACTGGCAGGATCACATTGGAGTCAGGACGTAGAATCAGGTGAATCCAGTAGAGAAATATTACGAGAGCTACTTATTGCTTCGGCCGCAGACTCCCTCGAAGTTTCAGGGACCAGTGCTTCGATTGAATGACCTCACTGGCAGGTGAATGGCGAGTACTGTATTCGACTTGATGGCAGTGATGGCAATCGTACTTATAATTAATGAAACATGAGGGGCATCTAGAACCCGATTAACCTTTTTGATTGACGGCAATGGAGTCCACAGACGCGTAACAAATAGCAATAACGTTACATAGCGTATACAGTCCATAGATACATTCGGCAGACAAGCAAGAGGGGACCGAGGGTGAGGTGAGGGGTAGATGGATGCAGCCGTTCACTCATCGTCTACGTGTGCACCGGCGCTCTCTCCAACTTTTCCACTCGAAGATGCTGCCGTCTGATGCTAAAGAAGAAAAGAGAGAGAAAGAACATAGAAATGTATCAGTGTCTGCTGAGATGAGGGAAGGGAAAATATGCCCACCTGACGGAGCTTGGCGAGGTGGATCTTGAGCGTCTCCGCGTAGTTTTCAAAGCCGAGCGAGACCATCGCGTAGAGTATGTCCTCGCCTCCTATCGTCTTGCGCTTCTCGAGCTGGCACTTCTCCGCTGCCTCGGACGTAATGAAGCTGATAAATTCCGACACGCACTCCTGCACGCATTCCTTGGCGTCCTTCGCGATTTTGGCGGTCGGTGGGACCGCATTTTTCATGATGCGCGACACGTTTGCGATCTACGCCGGTGGCCGTAGGAATAGGGGAAGGGAAGACAGCGAGGGTAAGGGTCGTGCCACTGACGCGCGGGGGAAGGGGGTGACGATTGGACGGACTTACGGGTAGATAACGGTCCTGCTCGCGGTACTCGCCTACTTCCTGTTCTGTGATGGGGACCGGCTCTGTAGGGTCGGGGGATTCCTGCGCGGATTCTGGCGCATTGCCAGGACTGTCTGTTTGAGGTGCGATGGTGGGGGGAAACGAGTCGGTCATGGGTAGGCAGGAGCGCAGGAAGCGCCGGGCAACCCGTCGGTTGACGACGAAACAGCGGGACTTTGAGCGGGTTCGAAAATGGCCGTGGGAAAGTTTTACGCGACGCATCGCGGGTTCTACGGCCCGCCAATCTGGCATCACGTGATGTAATTATACACATCGTATCGAACCAAATGCCAAAGGCTGAGTTATTATTTCCAGTAATTCTCGCCATAATCGAACAAGATCTCGTTACCAGCCTTGATGATTTTTGCTGCAGTTTGTGGTGTACCAGTCAGTCTAGAAAGTGGCGACAGCAGGACTCGGAGAGTTTCGACTTACTCGCATAGAACGCAATGCGAAGGTCCCCAAACACGAGCTTTTCTAGACAATTAATGAGTAAACATACACCGCAAGCGTTATGCCGCAGTGCCGCACTTATTGCGGTAGCATTTGCCTTGGAACCTCCGGCGTGATTGATGTAGCGCGTCTCATTTCCGACGCGTGCACTATCGAGGACGAATTCATCATTGAGTGTAAAGCTATAATTCAATTCAATATGCTTTCGCAAAGGTCTGCGGGAAAGCCACCGGCGGGTGATCTGAGCACATAAACGGGGGGATATACTATACCCTTACGTTTTCTTGTCGTCTTTCAGTGGGATTAGTTCACCGATGTACTCTAAGTTGGATGTAAACAGAGCGACGCCCATGCTGATAGAGGGTGAATGGTAACACTTTACCGCCTATGAACTGGTCTTTGCGAATCTTCTCCACAGCGAAGGCCCCTAGGCCAAATGTACCGCGTTTAATCTTAACTTTCTGTGATGTAAATCAGTCAGCGACACACGTGTCGATGTGAAACCACGCACAGCAGGGACCCCGCGTTGCAGATCCGAATTCTGGCAATAGTGCTTGCCATCGGGACATATCCCTGCCCTCGTCTTTTTGGACTCTGTGATCCCCATTCACACTCAATGGGCGTCCAATCTACCCAACGGTCACAGGGTAACGTACTTGACTTGGCGGATTGGCATGGGAACTTGCCACACTTACAGACCATGGGGTCGCACTCCCAGCCCTGATTGCGACATTTGCACCGGGTGTCTGTGGCACATTTTGTGGTCCAATCGCAGCGACAGCCTTTCCAACGGCGCTGACCTATGCGCGGTGCTTAGCATATGGAACCCGGATTGGGGAAGACTCGTGACTTGCAAGCGGTGCTGCAACGGCAATTGCGTGTGCAGTGGACAGATTCTTTGGCGCAGATACACTCTGGATTATTAATGTCACACGGACCACTATGAGAACATGGGTCGGGCCTGCGAAGTCCAGGGGGTCAAGGCGGAAATCGTGCAGTTAACATGCCCATACTGACGGCGTATAGTCTTGTTCTATGCAATTCTTATCCGAGTCTCCTACAAACGGAAGCATTCTCACGGTGTTGCGGTGGATCAGTTCTAACTCAACGCACTGAAGTCATTGCTAGCTTTCTTCTGAGAGGTAGATGAGTCTGGGTATATCTTATCGTCGGGGACGAGACGACAGCGATAGACGAACACCTAATACACATTTAGTAGTAATCGGATAATGTATTGGAACCTCGACGTACCTCTCGACATGGCCTCCTTAAAAGTTTTGCTAAGCCACAAGGAGCTGTGTCGGGTAAAATCTCCAGCATGCACAGGAGCTCGTCTATCTCTGCATCCCCCCATTCTACACTATCCTTCTGGCAACCATGTTAGCAAAGGTCAGGAGCGGAAATAACGCGTGCGCGCTACTTGAAACGTGGAATCATTTTCCCGGAAGCACAGGCTCTCACAGGGCGATGCTTTCGGATAACTATCACTTGCAATTCTAGGTACAGCCGGCGGTATGGGAGGAATGACCCGTGCTGAATCGTTGGTTGAAGAGTGTGACCAACCAGCAAGCGCAAGCCCGATAAGAGTCCTTACCATGGTGTGGACAGAGCGCCTGGACGCAGCAAGGATTGGCGCAAAAGTAGGGAACAACGGAATCTATGCGCTTGCGCAAATCGTTAATGCCCGGCTCGTGGGCACGAAAGTTGATCTCTCGCTGCTCGGAGCTATCAGCGTTAGAGGGGAATTCGGCCATGATTCCCGTCCAAAATAGTTTGTCCCTAAAGGTGTATCTGCGTCAGCAAGGGGGGAGGGAAAAAACCAACGCGCGAAGCACGCACCGCTGTGTCATCTGGTAGATCAAACCAAATCTGTTGGTCTGGCGCAACGCGGGCAAGACGTTCAGGGTATCGATATCGTCCAGGGATAACCCATTTCCAAGGTGCAGCCGGCGTAGGACCTCGAATTGGATCACCTCCACTACAGTAGCAAGCGCGGCGGAGGAAATCAAGAGGGTGATAGACAACGGCAGGTGCCGGCAAGGCGGATTGAACAACCTACCATCGGGATCCCCAAGATATTCCCAAGCGAACTGCGCATACTGCCTGAGATACCCCCGGGCGTTGAAGGTGGGATCGTCCGCATAAGGGACGAATGGCACGGTTTCGAGCTCGTCGCTGGCTGCACTTTCCACGCGGAAGGAGATCGATTGAACGGAGGGGGTGCAGAACTCGTAGCGCGGATGCGGCTCATTAACATCTTCGGGGAGTTTTATATGGACCGTATTACAGGTGAGCACGGTGGCGCCGTCCGAGTCGAGCGGGATGTCGTCCTCCGTGTCGCAGACGTAGATAGTCTCGACGTCACCGGGCTCGCCCGTGCGGAAGATCGACGCCATCCTCCTGGCGGCTTGCGCGACTTCTGGGGGCGGCAGGGGCTTCTGAAGGAGACGTAACTGTTGCTTGCAGTCCTCCGCCTTCCATTTGTTGAACTCGTTCCAGACCTCCTCGTATACTCGGAACGCGAGAGCCCTGTTCTCCGCATTCTCATCGCCGATGCTTGAAGAAGACAGCAGAATCAGGTTCTCCAATGCACCCGCTTCTTCATCCGACGTGTCATGGGACATCTTGTCTTGACGTAATTTGCAGGATGATGTGAAAGCCTTTGAAATTAGTGCAGCCCTGGCGGTCTCATACGGCAACCGGACGCAGGCCGGACGCCCGATAATCTAAGAAAACCTAAGATGAAGATCGGAGAAGCCCACATACTTACATGCGCAAAAAGTTTCTCTGCTGAGTCGTATGCTAGCGCTGTGCAAGAAACGCCTCCAATCATCCAATCATCCACCTTTTGTGGACTGTTGTGGCGATGTGGCGAGGTTAGGGTCTGATTACATAACCTTACTAAATCTCTCCTTTTCTGTCTCGACCTGCTTGAACATCCGCGTCTGGTTGACAACTCTGAATATTCGTCGTAACCCATTTACCACCGAGGACAAGTCTGTCCTTTCAGCTTTAGGGAGGCGCCCGTGCGTTCTCTCCTTTCAACCATCTATTCTTCGCTCAAACCCGGTGGAATAGCCGTCATCATGCAGCGCAGCAACTCCATGCTCTTCGCAAACTTCAACCAGGATTTCACGTGTGTACCCGTTCCTTTCTTCGAACTGTGTACTCCTAACTGTTTCTCTCAGATGTATTTCCGTTGGCACACGGAAAGGTTATAGTATTACAAATTGTGATCCCTTCGGGCGGGTCTATACTATGAGTGCGTTGTACCCATGTCTTCTTTGGTTTCTCCGGGGTATTGATGTCGTAGCAACAGATGATGGTGCACGCGGGATAGTCGAAATGCTCTTCTGTACTTCCCTCATCGCTCTCGTCGGTGCGGCAGACCAGCCATCATCAAGTCCACGGAAACTGCAGATCGTGAACACCAAGGTACGCCCCTTCCACCCGACTCGACGGTCCTGCAATTGAACTTCTCTCATCATAGCGACAATCCATGATTTGCGAGCTTCTCTTCCCTTCTTCGATTCTAGCCGTTAAGATGAATCGAAAGACACTCGTGATCGTCCTGGAGTCCGAGATCTACATTTATGACATCTCCAACATGCGTCTTCAGCACGTCATCGAGACAACGCCCAACCCTGAAGCCATCGTCGCCCTTTCCCCCTCCGCCGATAACTCATACCTCGCATATCCCTCTCCAGTCCCCCTACCAGCACCAATTTCCGCCGTTTCACCACAGGCAGCGCCTGCGCAGCCCTCTTCCGCAGGCGCAGCATCCGGCGACGTTCTACTCTTCTCGACCAAGTCTCTCACCGTCTCGCAGATCATCCGCGCACACAAGGCGCCCATATCTGCGCTCGCACTGAACAGCACCGGCACGCTTCTCGCGACTGCCTCGGATAAGGGCACTGTCATCCGTGTGTGGGGCGTCCCTGGCGCGGAGAAGTTGTATCAGTTCCGGCGTGGCACGCGCGAAGCGCGTATATACTCGCTCAATTTCAATGTGGTCAGTACCTTGCTAGCGGTAAGCAGCGCACACGATACGGTTCACATCTTCAAGCTCGGTAGCGGGCGCAGCAACAGCACCAGTAGTAGCAGCAGCAGGGACGACCACGCGACAAGTCCATCGGGTAGCGTGGACAGTCGGGAGGGCGCTGGGGCGCTGGAGGGAGGGTATGATGCATTTGTGGACGACAAAAAGAAGAAGAGTGGGGGCATGTCATCGAGCCTCCGTCGACGGTCGTTGCATCTCACGAAGAACATCACGTCATCCGTCGGCGGGTACCTTCCGAACACGCTCACTGAGATGTGGGAGCCGTCGCGCGATTTCGCGTTCCTCAAGCTGCCAACAAGTGGCGCACGGTGTATTGTTGCTCTCAGTGGGTGGGTCGTCGGACCGGTCCTTGGCTGATTTGTTCGCTCAACATTTTCTAGGACGATGCCCCAGATCATGGTTGTCTCTTCCGAAGGTTACTTTTATTCGTACAGTATCGACCTCGAAAATGGTGGGGAATGTTCCTTGATGAAGCAGTACTCGTATGTTATATACCCTCGAACTTTACTGCCCGATTCATCCTGACGTCATTGTTTGTCAGATTACTTGACCCCGCAGACGAGGCCTCGAATGATTAGGCACCCGAGTTTCCCTTGTAGAGACCCGATTTTTATCCGTTCATCCTGTATGATATGATGGATTACCGAGGACGACCTGAATACCTACTGTACATTTCGGCTAGTTCTCGTTTTTATGGGCGAACGATAAGGATAAGACGTCATCGCGGGACTATCCATCTATTTTTCGGTGGGTTTAACTCGCCTGACTTCCGAGTCCCTCTTTCAGCCAGGCGTAAGAACGATCATATGTAAAATAGGGGTACAATATTTCCCCTTGACTAGGGGGCGCAGGCACTGGCTCAACTCAACCGTCAACATGAGGCTCACACGGGCTGCCGCCAGGGCCCTCCTTGAGCAGTCGTACGTGTTACATCAGGTCATGCATTCCAATCGTCCTCAACCAAATTTCTGAAAGGCAAAATGACCTCAACAATCAAGTATTTCCAAGTGCAACAATCGGTAATCTCTCCTGCGAAGTTCTCCTCGAGATATTCGACTCCTATCGACAGACATTCCAACTTGAACAGAACTATGAGAGGGTCTGGAACGGCAACAAGGGCTGGTTCAAGCTTGTTCACGTATGCCGGAAATGGCGACAAGTTGTGCTCACGTCACCCGCTCGTTTACACTTACGGCTCCTCTTCACGGAGCACAGACCTGCCAGTGGAAGAGCAATTGCGATCAAAAGTCTCCCGCCCCTACCGAGAATCGTTGACATTGGTCCTCAGGCTAGATGTGGCGGGACTAGCACCACACGGTATCGTGTGATGGCCGCTCTACAATATCCCGACCGCGTGTGTCGGATCGCCATGAGTGGCACCTCACTACCCAAACCCAAAACAAAGTCGAAATACAACAAGAAGCTATTGGCGGCAATGGACCAGCCTTTCTTGGCGCTGGAGAGCCTTGAGCTCAACTGTAAAAACACCCGAGAATCGAACGTCCAGGCACCATTCCTTTCGGCGCAGACACCAAACCTGCGACGTCTCAAATTCAGTGGCTATACATCCACACTCTTGTCCCGCATATTATCGCGTACGACATCCGTCGTTGACCTCACTTTGAGCCTTGACGAAGTCTTCTTTGATTCGCTCGGAACTCATCTCCTCTCCCATCTGCAAGATATGCCTTTCCTGCGTCGCCTCGAGCTGGAAATGTGGGACTACACCGTAGGATCTGGCGAGAAGCAAGATGTTCTACTCCCCAGGTTGACATCCTTTTGCTTCAAAGGCTCTATCAGCCAATTGGAGGCACTTACTGCTGGCCTGGCAGCTCCGTCCTTGATGGAGTTCCGTATTTCCCGTTCTTCCCCACTGGCACCCCGTTTTTCCTTGGCCGTATCACCTACCACCCATCTCTCCAGGTTCATCTATACCGTAGCGAAGCGGTTTTTCTCCGCGCAATTAAACGCTCCAGGGGGGGAAATAAACCTTTCCATTCGAACAGATTCCTATTCAGACGATGATCCGCCCTTCAAAATCATCGCAAGTTCGTTCGCGTCAATCCACTCGATGAGTTATGTGTTCTGTACCCCACTTGCCACAGTTCAAGATGTCTTCCTTGCATCGCCGTTTCAGCCCAAATCTGACATGTGCTCTTCATGGCACATGTTCTTGTCGCTATTCCACAATGCGAAGATACTCCGAGTGGCCCGTGGAATAGAGTCGGAAGTCGAAGATATCTTACGACCGGGTAATGGGACATCCGCCTCGCAGTTTCTACCTGCGCTAGAAGAGATCGAGTTGAATGCGACAACGCCTCCGGGTACGCCATCCCGGATTGACGAGAACGAGCTCGCTTCTGTGCTTGACCTGTTCAAGACATTTGTAGATGCGCGGAAGCAGAAGGGTCGTCCTGTGCGCGTGCGGTGGAACACAGATCGAGTGGTTCCGACGTATTTTTGTGCAGCAGAGCCGACTGTCTTGTGAGAGTGTACCAGAACACTAACTGGTTACATATCCCCTGCCGTAATTTGTTTACTTTCTTTGACACTTCAGGGTCATGACCTCCATGTGATCGATATATGGGCACCGTTGCATGCAATGCATCTCCCTTCAGAACACTCAATCCCTACTTTTGCTTCTAGGGTGATCCTTCCGCGATGACGGATACAAGCAATCAATTGAGTTTCCAAGCACTCTCTTTCGGTCTTTCCCCTAGCCCCAAACTACAACGCAACTGTTCGAGCTCCAGTTTGTGCTTCAACTCTCGGCTTTGTTTTATGACCAGTCAGCGCTAGTTCAGCATTTGCGGACGTGGTGAAGAGTATGTCCAATGCGTTGCAATGCGTCTCAACAAATTCTGGTCCGGCCCGCCCTCGGGCCGGGCCCGATCCGGCAGTTCAACTTCAATTCGAGTCGTGCCACAACTTATCGAGGTCATCTCACCATCACCATCACGTCCGAGTCCGCATCAGCTAACATGCAAGAACGCAGCTGACACGGCGACACCACGGCTGTTGTGCTCGACCAGGAGCCGCGCCGTGCAAGCTTCACATGCAAGTCCACACTTGCATTGACCCTTTTGGACGCCAGAGGCTGCCAGTGCGGTCACGGTGTCACCCCGTCCTTGGTTTGGGCTGCTGCGTCGGCGCCGTTCCCGACCAGCGGGAGTTTGCGAAACTAGTACACGTGACTCTGTTTCAGAGGTCTGGCGCAACGATGGCCCCTATGCCCTTGGTCTGGACCGCCGCATCGGAGAAGGGCGCTCTCATGGCACCCGAGTTTGGGGCGTCCCTGGTAGAGAAGTTGTACCAGTTCCGGCGTGGAACCGCGAGGGGCATATACTCTCAACAAAGTTAAATTCAACGTGGTCAGCAGTGTATCTGCAGTGAGCAGCGCGCCCAGAAACAGCACCAGGGATCCACGCTACGAGCCCGTCGGGTAGTGTGGACAGCCGGGAGGATTCTGGGGCCCCGGAGGGATATTATGCGTTTGTGGACGACAAGAAGAGTGGGGGCATGTCGTTGGGCCTGCATCAGCGGTCGATGCATCTCACAAAGGACGTCACGTCGTCCGTCGGGGAGGACGTTATGAACGCGCTCACCGAGATGTAGGAGCCATCATGCGATTTCGCGTTCCTCAGGCTGGTGAGCCCCAACTAGTGGCGCACGGTGTATTGTTGCTCTCAGTACTCGTACGTCTTTCCCCTCGGACTCTACTGTACTGCTGGTCCCTGACGTCGCTTTCCGAATACTCGGCTCTGCAGACGAGGCCTCGAATGATAACGCAAGCTTCCCTCCCGATATTTTAATCTTGTATGATATGACGTGTTACCGAGGACGACCTGAATTACCTACGCGTCATCGCGGGACTTCATTAGTGCCCTTTTCGGTGCGTTTAGCTTGCCTGACTTCCCTCTTCAGCCAGGCGCAAGATTGTGATCTCCGCCCGGAGTTATATGTAAATTAGGGGCTCCTTATCTCCCCTTATCCTGAGATTCTCAGGCAGAGGCACTGACAGCAACATCATGAGGCTCACACGGGCTGTCACCAGGGCCCTCCTCCAGCAGTTGTACGTGTTACATAGAGTATGCGATCCAAACATCCTCAATCAACTTCCTGAAAGGCAAAATAACCCCAACAATCAAGTATTTCCAAGCGCTACAATCGGCGATTTCCCCTACGAAATTTTCTTCGAGATATTCGACTCCTATCGACAGACATTCCAACTTGAACGGGACTATGAGAGGATCTGGAACAGCAACAAGGGCTGGTTCAAGCTCGTTCACGTATGCCGGAAATGGCGACAAGTTGTGCTCACGTCGCCCGCTCGTTTACACTTACGGCTCCTCTTCACGGAGCACAGGCCTGTCTGTGGAAGAGCAATTGCGGTCAAAAATCTCGGCCCCTTACCAAGAATCATTGACATTGGTTCTAGATATGACGATTGGACTAGCACCACACTTTACCGTGTGATGGCTGCGCTACAATATCCCGATCGTGTGTGTCGGATCGCCATCTCACTACCCGAACCAACGTCGAAATACAAGAAGAAGCTATTGGCGGCAATGGACCGGCCTTTCTTGGCGCTGGAGAGCCTTGAACTCAACTGTAAAGGCGCCCGAGACTTGAACTTCCAGCTACCATTCCTTTCGGCGCAGACACCGCACCTGCGACGTCTTAAATATACCGGCTATACCTCCACACTCTTGTCCCACATATTATCGCATACGACATCCATCGTTGACCTCACTTTGAGCCTTGACCGTGTCTTCTTTTATCCGTCTGCCAGTGGAACTCATGTCCTCTCCCATTTGCAAGATATGCCTTTCCTGCGTCGCCTCGAGCTGGAAATGTGGTACCACAACATAGAACCTAGCAAGACAAAAGATGTTCTACTCTCTAAGTTGAGATCCTTTTGCTTCAAAGGCCATTTTACCCAATTGGAGGCACTTACTGCTGGCATCAAGGCCCCGTCCCTGATGGAGCTCTGTATTTCCCTTTCTTCTGCACCACCTGTTCCCCTATCAATGTCAGACACTACCCACCTCTCCAGGTTCATCCATGCCACAGCGAAGCGTTTTTTATCCGCCCAATTAAAGGCCTCAAGGGAGGGGATACACCTCTCCATGCGAACACATTCCCATTCAGATGATGCTCCACCCTTCAGAATCATCGCAAGTTCGATCACATCAATACACTGGATGAGTTGTATGTTCTCTGTCCCACTTGCGACCGTTCAAGATGTCTTCCTTGCATCGCCCTTCCAGCCCACATCCGTCACAATACGCTTTGCTGGGGAACATTCTTCATGGCGCACATTCTTTACGCTATTCCATAATGCGAAGATACTCCGAGTGGCTCGCGGAATAGAGTCGGAAGTTGAAGCTATCTTACGACCGGGTGATGCGACATCCGCCTCGCAGTTTCTACCTGCATTGGAGGAGATCGAGTTGAATGCGACAACGCCCCTGGATACACCATCCCGGATTGACGAAAACGAGCTCATATCTGTGCTTGACCTGTTCAAGACTTTTGTAGATGCACGGCAACAGGAGGGTCGTCCCGTGAACATACATTGGAACACAGATGGCGTAGTTCCGATGTATTTTTGGCAGTGTGAAGCAGAGCCGAGTGTCCTGTGAAAGTGTATCGGAACACCGCCTTGTTACACTCCGACTCATGTCCTGTGCCGTAATTCGTTTCCTTTTTATTGACCGTGACACTTCAAGATCATGATCGATATATGATCGATATATGGACCTTGTTGCATACGTACAGTACCGGTATCCCAGGCTCCTAATTTTGTGACACTCAATCGCTGTTTGCATTTAGCGTGTTCTTTCCGAGATGCCACATGCAACGAATTGACACGTGTTTCCAGCAAACTGTTTCCTCGATTTTTAACTTCGGCGCAATTGTTCAAGCTCTAAATTGTGCTTTAACTACCGGTTTGGTTTTATAACAGGTCCGCGTTTGTGAACGAGCCCAAGAACTTAAACATACCGATGCGTCTCTCAATCATGACAAACTGCCAAGTGTCATACATTATGAACCCCCAAATCCAAAGGAACGATGAAAAATCGTTTGAGCAGCTCCATGTCAGTACCCAGCGGGAAGCCGGAGCGCATACCCTCTGACCTTGGCCCTCGGCCCCTCGCAAAAAGGTGCTGGATCGTCTCTGCGTAGTACGTACGTCGATTAACGAGATCGGTCTTCGACTTCAATTCGACCCATTAGTGGCGGGACACAGAGTCACTGAAACACGCTCTCGTAGTTCCACATGACAGTACCTACCCGAATGATATCACAATCTCTGTTCTCACATTCCTCTTTGATGAACGTTACGTTTTCTGAACATTTTTGTGGATTGCCGTTGGGAAAGCTCGACGCCAGGCCATAATCGCCATAATCGCAACATCTGGCCCGATGTCCACAACAGTCCATGTAGTGCCTTTGTAATGTACCCCACATAATGTAGGAGGCCACATAATAATGTACCACCATGATTTCTAGCAACTTGCATGCCCACACAAGTTATAATTCCCCTCTCCCTCTCTAATCATTGCCATTATAATGTGCTTCACCTATACTCCCACATTATAACTGTTGGAATCAGGAGGTCCAGGGGCTCCCACAGATGAGGTGAAGATGTGCTAGAGCATTGCTCACACCTTGCGCCAGAGCGTGGACTCCACATTTGCCTTTGATCGCCCATGTAGGGCTCTTTCCTTATTTGGTACGCATATTTTATCTAAGCGGCATAGCCAAGGAAACAAGCCTTGGCGAGGTGTCCATGTAGTGCTTTTGTAATGTACCCCACATAATGCAGAAGGCCACATAATAATGTACCACTATGATTTCAAGCAACTTGCATGCCCACACAAGTTATAATTCCCCTCTCTGTCATCGCCTCTTATCGGCAATTCGATGTCCGGGCCGTTAATGGGCAGAAGCGTAAGAGTCCAGGTGACTAGGAGTATCTACTGTTTACGGTGTCATTGTTCTTTCACTATTGTTCGTGAGGCTTTATTGTTCACGAGCTTATTGTCTTGTACTATACAATAGGGAGTACCGGTTTACTTACCCTATTGTCTGCGTCTTATTGTACAACTCCTTCATTGTACTTTGCTTATTGTACTGCCTTGTATGAGAGTAGTATAAGTAGTAGCATACGCTGTATAGGACTCTCTAAGTAGAGTCTCTTGTCCAATCTACGTGTTCTCTAGCCCCACTTCGAGCGCCCTCAGACGTCTACCCCTGTCGTGGAGACAGTTCCCTCAACTCTTTCCATCTTCTTCTCTATCGCAATTGACTTAGCGTTTAAGTCGCTAACGAGTCTAAGGGCTCACCGTCTTGGCGGTGACACTCTCCCTCTCTAAGCATTGCCATTATAATGTCACTTCCCTCA
>Ga0137394_10000898_pt1 | contig 20946 bp, 16 predicted proteins | sample czobulk116metaG_FD_108278 | JGI IMG/M metagenome (GOLD analysis project Ga0137394, IMG submission 108278) | Vadose zone soil microbial communities from Angelo Coast Range Reserve, California, USA - czobulk1.16 metaG | ecosystem: Environmental > Terrestrial > Soil > Vadose zone | place: USA...
CGGGGCGAATATGAAGTTGTACGGGTTCTTCAAAGCCAGCGCGGTCTCCGACACGGCATCGAGTGGCGGCCCCACGTTCGGCAGCCAAGACTTTCCGCTTCCGCTCCTGCTCGCCGATACGGGACCCACAAGCGATCCCCAAGTCCATATCAAAGCACGGTCCTTCCGCATCGGCAGCCAGTTCGAATGGGTTCCTAAAGACTCAAACATTGTGGTCACCGGCAGAGTCGAAGCCGATTACGAAGGCGACTTCACAAACCAGAATAGTGTAAACATCAGCTCACCCCGGAACGGCCAATTGCGAACGCGGCTGGCGTGGGCGCGGCTCGACACGAAGCTGGGTGGAGGCCTGCCGTGGTTCGCGGAGTTCGGCCAGGATTGGACCCTATATTCTTCGACGCTGCCAAGCCTCTTCGAAACCACTGGGACGGCGATCTCAATGGGCGCTCTCTGGGAGCGCGCACCGATGTTTCGAACCGGCGTACAATTTCACTCTGGGGGTCTGAGGGTTCAGCCTGAGTTTGCAATCGTGCTGCCGGTAGCGGGTACCGCCGCGCTCACTGACGAACAGCGGGCACGGTTTGGTGACCGGGCCGGCCCAGAAAGCAACCAGCCAGCCCTAGAGAGCCGGATCGTCTTCCAGTTCCCGCTCTCAACTAGCTGGCAGGGTGTTGTGCCGGCGCAGATCATCTTCAGCGGTCACCACGCGCAAATCAACGAGATCATCCCCTTCGGCAACCTCCCCACTACCGTGATTCCTGGAGCGACAGGCTGTGGGACGGCAACCTGTTCAATCAGGGGCTTTTTCCCTAGGGGCCTCCAACTCGACCATCCCCAAAACATCTGGACCGCCGAAGCCCAATTGCCGACGCCGTGGGTCACAGTCACTGGAAAGTATTACCAGGGCGGCGATTTGCGTTTCCCATTTGGTGGCCAGCTCAATGACGTCTTTAACGACCTGCACGGGGCAGTCACAATTCCCACCAACCCAGCAGCAGGAGGAGTCACACCCACCAACCTAGCTGCGCCGGTCGCGGCTTTGGACAGTCGCGCTGTTTTGTTTGGATGCACGGGCGCGACAACAACACCAACCTTTAACTGCAACGGCAACCCGATCGTTGCTCAGAGCTTCCGGCCTGTTCGGGGCTTGGGCGGATTTCTCGAGGCGAGCTTCCCCCTTTCACGCATCTTCGGCTTCGATTCAGAGGGCCACAACTCCGGATGGGTTTTGCACTTGTCGTATGGGACCGACCGAACGAGGGCCGTAGATGTTCGCCGTCCAGGTGCAAACGGTCTCGCCCGTACGGATCTCGACTCGGGTTCGCTGACCTATCGACTGAACAAGTGGGTCACCTTCGTTCAGGAAACAAGCTACCTTAACACGCGTGCTGCGACGATTGGCAGCAAGACGTTCCGAGGCATTCCGGCAACTCGAGCGCACTCGTGGCGCAACGAGTTCGGAACGATCTTCACATTCTGAACGAACCGAACGTCAGCGGATGCCCCCGTGGAGCCCTTGGGAGTGTAGCTCCGCGGGGCCCCTCGGCCGCGGAAGGAAAACTCTCAACATCGGGCGGTAACAGGCTGAGTCGGAGGGTGGCAATCTTTACGTTCTAATTGCGCGTTCTGCGGCAGGGGGTGCTACAGGCCTTTCTATCCCGCAGAAAAGCCACGCCCCAGCAGTTTCAAGCGATTGACTCGCGCGCCCGCGCAGTAGCATCATCGGTTCGGGCAAGCCCCTTCCATCCTTGAAGTGAGCTTGCCGGCGCCAAGTTGTTCCTCGGAGGGTAGCAAGATGGCAAAGAAAAAACAGGAAGGGCTGTCACGTCGAGACTTCATCAAATGGACGGGGAGCGGCGCTCTCGCAGCCGGCGTGGGTTCCGGCCCATTTTTTCTCTTTCCTGAACGCGCAGCAGCAGAGCAGAAAACGCTGAAAATTCTTCAGTGGAGCCATTTCGTTCCCGCTTACGACACCTGGTTCGACGGGACCTTCTGCAAGCAATGGGGACAGAAGCACGACACGAACGTCATCGTCGATCACATCAACCTTGTTGACCTCTCGGCGAAGGCCGCTTCCGAGGCCTCCGCAAAGAAGGGTCACGACTTGTTCATGCTTCTCTCGCCGCCCGCGGCCTACGAGAAGCAAACCATTGACATGTCCCATGTGTACCAGGAAGTGGAGAAGAAGCACGGCAAGAAGATAGATCTCGCGCACAAATCCACTTACAATCCAAAGACCAAACGCTATTTCGCTTTCTCCGATTCCTACGTCCCCGATCCCGGAAACTGGCATAAGGACTGGTGGACCGACGCGGGTTTCCCGAACGGTCCCGATACCTGGGAGGACCTGCGCGTAGGCGCCAAGAAGATTCGCGACAAGTCCGGCCATCCCTGCGGCCTCGGACTGTCTCAGGAACTCGATACCAGCATGGCCATGCGCGCACTGCTCTGGTCCTTTGGCGGTGCCGAGCAGGATGAAGCCGGCAACGTCACCATCAATTCCAAGGAGACCATCGAAGCCCTGAAATTCATGAAGGCTCTTTATCAGGAATCCGAAACTCCGGAGGTCTTCACTTGGACTCCACCATCCAACAACCAGGCCATGCTCGCCGGCCGCGTTTCCTTCGTTGCGAATGCCATCTCCATCACTCGCCAATCCGAGAGGGAGCATCTGCCCATCGACAGTAAGATAATGATCAGCCAGGCGCTTAAGGGTCCGGTTCGCCGCATTGCCGCCGAGCACGTCATGGATTGTTACGTCATTTGGGACTTTGCTGACAACAAGGATGGCGCGCAGCAGTTCCTCATCGATTACATCGATGCTTTCCACGACGGCTTTACCGCTGGCCAGTTTTACAATTTCCCGTGCTTCCCCAGCACCGTCCCCAGCCTCAAGCAGGAAATCTCCAACGATCCGCGGGCAACTCCCCCGGACAAATACAAAGTCCTCGGCAATGTTCTCGATTGGGCCACCAACGTCGGTTATCCCGGTTACGGGACGGCCGCCATCGACGAGGCTTTCAAAGCTTGGGTCATTCCCACCATGTTCGCCAAAGTGGCGCGCGGCGACGAGACTCCGGAGAATGCGGCCAAAACTGCCGAAGAGGAATACAAGCGTATCTTTGCCAGATGGAAATAACAGGACGGGGGCCCGATGGCTGTCGTTGAGACACGCGATCTGACAAAGGTATTCAAAGAAGGACAACTCGGAGCCGTCAACAATGTGAACCTCGAGACTCGCGAAGGAGAGTTTCTGGTTTTCCTCGGGCCCTCAGGCTCTGGAAAAACGACTCTCTTGCGGATGATCGCCGGCCTAGAGACTCCAACGTCCGGCGAAATCCTTATCGGCGGACAAGTGGTTAACGACCTCAGTCCCCGCGACCGCCGCATCGCCATGGTCTTCCAGAGTTATGCGCTCTATCCGCACCTCTCGGTCTACAAGAACATTGCCTTTCCTCTGAAGGCCCAGAACGTAAAGAAAGAACTCCATAAGGAAAAGGTCGAGTGGGCGGCCTCTCTTCTGGGTATTGGCGCGCTCCTCGATCGCAAGCCGCGCGAGCTTTCCGGAGGTGAGCGGCAGCGCGTCGCACTGGCCCGCGCCATCGTCCGCGAGCCTGCCGTATTCCTGCTCGACGAACCTCTTTCCAACCTCGACGCTAAGCTCCGGGCCTCCGCCCGCGAAGAGCTCGAGCGCTTTCATCGCCGTGTGGGAACCACGACCATCTACGTCACGCACGACCAAGTGGAAGCCATGGCCATGGGCGATCGCGTCATGGTGCTCAACAAAGGTGTGGTTCGCCAGCTCGGCACTCCCACCGATGTCTATGACAATCCTGCTGACACTTTCGTCGCCACTTTTCTCGGCTCGCCTCCGATGAACCTCGCCGAAATCGGTGATGTCATCGTCGGCTTTCGTCCCGAGCATTTCCGCCCCGCTTCCACTGTGACCGGCGACTCCGTTCCTTTCCGCCTCAAGGTGGAGAATATCGAATACCTTGGTTCGGAGTGGATCGTTTCCGGCACTCCGATTGGCGGGAAGCTTGAAGCCAAGAAAGTCTTCTCGCGCCTCTCCTCGGCGCAGAACCTCCAACTGGGTGGCACGTATGACTTCGCCGTTCCTCAGCAGCATCTGAAATTCTTCGACCGCTCCTCCGAAAAACGCGTGGAGCCGAGGGCCGTGTCGTGGCAGTAGCCCGCAATAAAATAAAGTCCATCGGCGCGGCTCAGAGCCCGCTGCTAGGCGCAGCCATGTTTTCACCTGCGATTCTCTACATCTTGCTGCTCGTCGGCGGACCATTTTTTCTTGCCATCTTTTATGCTTTCAGCGACGCCCGCATTGGCAACGCCGAAATGCATTTCGTTGGGCTGGAAAACTTCCGCAGCATCCTGCAAAGCCCCAGTTTTCGCATTGCCATCCGCAATTCCTTCATCTTCACCATCTGCTCTCAAATCGTCGTGATTGTCGGCGCGAACATTCTCGCCATTTCGCTGGAAAAGGCCTTCCGCGGCCGCGGCATCATCCGTTTTCTCATCCTGCTTCCCTGGGTTGCGCCCATCTCGCTCGGCGCCATCGGGTGGAAATGGATTCTTGATTCGATCTACAGCGTGATCACCTGGGTCCTCGTGGCCGTACACATTTACAAGCCCTTCAGCGCCCCGATGTGGCTCGGCGAACCTCATCTCGCAATTGCCTCCGTGCTCTTGGTCCACAGTTGGCGCTTGATGCCATTTTCCACCGTCATCTTGCTTGCCGGCCGAACCGCCATTCCCAAGGACATCCCGGAAGCCGCCGCTGTTGATGGCGCCGGCTTCTGGCGCACGCAGCTCCAAATTATGATCCCCATGATGCGGCCCATCATGAGCGTTGCCGTGCTCTTCGGCCTCATCTTTACCTTCACCGACATGACCGTTGTCTACATCCTTACAGCCGGCGGGCCGTTCGACTCCACGCAGACCCTGCCTTCTCTGGCCTTTGCCATGGGCATTCAGGGTAGCGACCTCGCCGCAGGTGCTGCGATCTCGCTCTTCCTTGTGCCTTTGCTGGTGATCCTTGCCTATTTCATGCTGCGCGTTGCCCATCGCGCCGAGGTGAACTGATGGCCAAGGGAGTCTCCCGGCTCATCTGGGGCAAGGTCGTCCAGGTCCTCGTTCTCGGGACTTTTACGATCCTGCTGGCTTTCCCTTTCTATTGGATGCTGATCACCAGCTTCAAGCAGAACCTCGATCTCTACACCATGGAAAATAACCCATTCATATTCAACGCCAGGCCCACTCTCGATCATCTGAAGTTTCTCTTCACCGAAACCAGATTCGTCCGCTGGCTAGGCAACACCGCTTTCGTCGGTGTCGCCGTCGTTGCCATCACGTTGCTGCTTGCCGTCCCTGCCGCGTATGCACTCGCCAGGCTCTCCGGGCGCTGGGGAGAGCGCCTGGGCATCGGCATCTTTCTCACCTACCTCGTCCCGCCGACCTTGCTCTTCATTCCTCTTTCCAGAGTGGTGGCGTATCTCGGCCTGCAGGATTCCTTGTGGGCGCTTATTCTCGTCTACCCCACCTTTACGGTTCCATTTTCCATCTGGCTGCTGATGGGATTTTTCAAATCCATCCCCAAGGAATTGGAAGACGCCGCCATGGTGGATGGGCTCACGCGCTTCGGCGCGTTCGTCAAGCTGGTGATTCCCATCTCCGTCTCGGGAATCCTCACTGTGGTGATCTTCACTTTTACCCTGGTAACCCAGGAATTTGTCTATGCGTTGACCTTCATCTCTTCCGAATCGAATCAGATGATCGGTACGGGCATCCCCATCTTTTTAGTTCGCGGAGATGTCTACTACTGGGGAGCGCTGATGGCCGCCTGCCTAATCGGCAGTCTGCCCATCGCCTTCATGTACAACCTGTTCCTTGACCGCTTCATCGCCGGCTTCACCGTCGGCGCGGTCAAGTAAGCATTCCCTTCGAATATGCACTCTTCAAGTTTAGCTATGTCGTTAACATTTTCTAATTCCGCGCAATCTCGCCGAGCATAAGCGCCGTTCCAGCGATTTAAGATTTGCTAGAGAAATCTTGGGAAGCTTCTATACTGCCATTGTACGACGCCCGCTCTGATGCTTAAGCTAGCAAATCGGAGAGGGTACTCTAAGGGTCCGAAGAGCGCGGTCTGTATTCCGCGGGGCGAGGAATAGAGGTAAGTCGGCTCACCGGACCATGAATGCTAGCAGGGAGGTATGTATGAGAAATAGAGATCACACTATTTTGGGCGGCACATTTCTAGCCCTAGCACTGGGAGTTTCTCTCGCGTCGCACGGGGCAGCTCCCGGCGCAGAAGTCAGCGAACTGAAAGTCACCATCCGCGAATGGGACGTGCCCACGAAGGGAGCGCATCCGCATGACCCGGCCGTCGGGCCGGATGGCGCGCTGTGGTTCACGGAACAGATGGCCAACAAGCTGGGGCGGCTTGATCCCGCTACCGGCACGTTCAAAGAGTATTCGCTCGTTGAAGGGAAGAATTCAGGCCCCCACGGCCTGGTGGCGGACAAAGACGGAAACATCTGGTACACGGCGAATTTCGGCGGTTACATTGGAAAGCTCGATCCGCGCACTGGGAAGGTGACGGAATACAAGATGCCCGATGAAAGCGTGGATGATCCTCACACGGCGGTCTTCGATGAGCGGGGAATCCTATGGTTCACGGCGCAAGGAGGGAACGCCGTGGGCCGGCTCGATCCGCGCACAGGAAAGATCGAGTTGAAGAAGGTGCAGACCGAAAGCGCGCTGCCCTACGGAATCCAGATCAACAGCAAGGGAGTGCCGTTTTTTTGCGAACTCGGCACAAACAAAATGGGCAAGATTGACCCCGCGACAATGGGAATCACGGAGTACAAATTACCAGAGGGAGCCCGGCCGCGCCGGTTGGCGATCTCGGCTGACGACAAGATCTATTTTACGGACTTCAAGAGTGGAAATCTGGGGCTGCTCGATCCCGCGACCGGCGCCGTAAAAATGTGGCCTTCTCCCGGCGGTCACGACTCAGGCCCTTACGGCATCGCCCTTACGACGGATGGAATGGTCTGGTACAGCGAATCGGGACTAAAGCCCAACACCATCGTTCAGTTTGATCCGAAGACGGAAAAGTTCGCGCGCGCCACCATTCCTTCAGGTGGCGGCGTGGTGCGCAACATGGCGGCAACGGCCGACGGGCGGGTGTATATTGCTTGCAGCGGCGTGGACAAAGTTGGCGTTGTGGAACGCGTCCGCTGAGGCCTCTTCCCTGCTATACCGTCCTTCGCGCCGTGGAGGATGCGATGAACGCAACAGCCGTAAAACCCAAGGAACAGCTCTGTCAGGCAGTATCGCGCGTGGATGAACCCTGCGACCGCAGCGCTCAGCAGTTTTGCGAGCGCTGCGGTCAATGGTATTGCCGGGCTCATTTTCCTGACCCCGACTGGCATCCATGCGCACCGGAACAGGGTGCAGGCTGATTCGCTGCTGATTTCGCCGCCGAATGGCCCATTGGCGATTGCACAGCAGCCGCCTCGCGAATTCTTGACGGCGGCGCGCGCCTCCGTTAGCGTCAAAGGATGCGGAGCGCCTTTCCGATCCGTCTGCGCGCCAAGCGCAAATCATCCCTGATGAGAGAATCCATTGGCCAACGCGATCATTACGCTCACAACTGACTACGGCACTAACGACCATTTGGTCGGAACGCTGAAGGGCGTAATCCTGAAGATCAATCCCGACGTAACCATCGTGGACATCACGCACAACGTCACGGCGTTTGATTTGCTCGACGGAGCCCTGGCGATTGGCTCTGCGTATTCCTACTTTCCTCCGAAGACCATCCACGTCGTGGTTGTGGATCCCGGTGTGGGAACGGAGCGTCGTCCGCTTCTTGTCAGCGCCCAGAATCAGTATTTTGTAGCGCCTGACAACGGCGTGCTGTCTGTCATTTATGAACGTGAGAAAGACAATCTTATCGTGCGCCATGCCAATGTCGAACACTACTACTTGCAGCCAGTGAGCAAGACTTTTCATGGACGAGACATCTTTGCCCCAGTTGCCTCCTGGCTCTCAAAAGGCTGGCAGACCCCCAGCATGGGGGATGAAATCAGCGACTATAAGAAGTTCTCGATTCCTCGCCCCAAGGAGGCGGATGGAGCCATGAAGGGCGCGGTCATGCGCACCGATGCGTTCGGCAATTTGATTACAAATTTTCGCGCGGAAGATTTGCCGGAATCGGCCATGAACGGCGGCGCCATCAAGCTTCAAGTGGGCACTCATCAAGTGACCCGACTGGTGGATACCTTTGCGCGCGGCAACAACGGGGAGCCCATCGCTTATGTGGGTTCGAGCGGATACCTCGAGATTGCCGTGAACAAGGCGAACGCGGCGCGCACCTTGAGCTTGGGCCGCGGCGCACCGGTGATCCTGACCAAGTAGCGAGCTGCCATCATTCGATCGCACGTCTGAGTTTTCACGCGCGAAGGACAGTTCAGCGGGAAAATTCCTGTGCGGCCATCTGCGAGCGCGTCCGCGGGTCAAGCCAATCACGCCACGCATCACCGAGCAGATTGAACGAAAGCACCGCCATCATCACCGCCAATGCGGGAAATACGACCATGTGCGGCGCATCGAAGAGATGGCCGCGCGCATCGTTTAGCATCGCACCCCAACTCGGAACGGGCGCGAGCACGCCGAGCCCCAGAAAACTCAAGGTGGATTCCGCAAGGATGGCCCCGGCCATTCCGATGGTGGCCTGAATTAGCACTGGCTGAAGAATGTTCGGCAGCAGGTGTTGCATCATAATGCGCACGTGCGAGGCGCCCAGCGACCGCGCCGCCAGGATGAATTCTAGTTCTTTCACTTTTAGCACTTGCGCGCGCGCCAGGCGTGCATAGCCCGCCCACCCAGTGATAATCAGCGCCAGTATCACTTTCCCGATGCCTGGACCGAGAAACGCCGCAAACGCAATCGCGAGGAGTATTCCTGGAAAGGACAGAAAGGCGTTGATTAGCAGCAGATTGACAATGCTATCGAACCAGCCACCCGCGTAGGCCGCGATCAGCCCCATCGTCAATCCGATAAATGCACAACCGCAAACCACGCAGACGGAAACGAGCAGCGAGATTCGCGCTCCATATAAGGTGCGCGACAGAATGTCCCTGCCGAGTTCGTCCGTCCCCATCCAGTGCGCGCGGGATGGAGAAGCGAGCCTCGCCGGCAGGTTCTGTGCCGCGGGATCGGCAGGGGTAATCCAGGGCGCAAACAGCGCTGCCAACAGCAGAATGACGGCTGCCGCAAATCCAATCCCCGCCAGAACACTGTGACCTAAAAATTCTCGGACCGCCCGCGACATGGTCATGACAACCTCACACGGGGATCAATCACGGCATAGAGCAAATCCGTCAGCAGGTTCACAACAACATAAGAAACCGCAATCACGAGGATGCATCCTTGCAGCAGAGGATAGTCTCGCGCGGAGATGGCCTGCACCGTCAATCGCCCGATACCTGGCCACGAAAAAATGGTCTCGGTCACAATCGTCCCTGCGAGGAGCGTTCCGAACTGCAGCCCCAGAATCGTAATGATGGGGATCAGAGCGTTGCGAAAGGCATGCCGCAAGAGGACGACGCGTGTAGAGAGGCCCTTAGCTCTGGCGGTGCGTACGTAATCGCTCGAAAGCTCTTCAAGCATGGAGCCTCGAACCATGCGAGTGAGAATCGCGGCCAGCGCCGCTCCAAGCGTCGCGGCAGGCAGCACGTAATACAGCGGGCCACCTCGCCCCGATACTGGCAAGAGCCCAAGTTCAATGGAAAACAGAAGGATCAACACAGGTCCCAGTGCGAAATTCGGGAATGCCAGTCCAAAAAGTGTAAAAAGACCTACTGCTCTGTCCATCGTATGCCCGCGGCGGTATGCGGCGAGCATTCCTGCGGGAATAGCGATCGCGGCGCAGACAATCAGCGCGAGGAAAGCGAGTTGAAGCGTTGCGGGGAAACGTTCAAAGATAACCTGACGCACAGGCGTCTGAAACTTGAAGGATTGCCCAAGATCGCCGCGCCCGAGTTGCCACAAGTAGTGTCCATACTGGACATGGAGCGGCAAATCCAGCCTAAGGACATGCCGCAATTGCGTCAATTGTCCCGGTGCCGCACCCTCCCCCAGCATCTGCTCGACGGGATCGCCCGGCACGATGTGAATCATAAGAAAGACGAGCGTGAGAACCAGCCAGAGCGCCGGCAGCGTGAGGAGAAACCGTTTGAAGAGATAGCGCGCCATTTGCGGTGATGACCTAGGAGTTCTCCCGTGAGGTTTTTGAATCGCTGGAGGGTTGCAGCACTGCGTCCGGCGATCCGTGCGTCCTGCTTTCGTTTTCAGTTGGGCGAATGCGCTGAATCTTCACCCGCGCGACGCGCTTCCCGTCCATTTCCACGACCGAGAAGCGAAAGTTGCCATACTCAAAGCTTTCTCCGCCCTTTGGAATGAAACCCAATTGGTCGAGGACGAAACCACCCACGGTCGCGTAAGCCGGATCGTCCGGCAAGCTGATGTTGTATTGCGTGTCCAGGTCGCGCACATTCAAGGCGGCATCAAAAATCAGCGCGCCATCCGCGAGCGTGAGGGGCCGCTCGACAACGTCAAACTCGTCGTGAATCTCTCCCACCATTTGTTCGAGGATGTCTTCCATGGTCACCAATCCGAGGATGCTGCCAAATTCGTCTACCACTAGGGCCATACCGACGTGGTGGGTGCGCAACTCGAGAAGCAGTTCGCTGGCGGGCTTGGTCTCGGGCACGATGAGCACTTCGCGCAAAACACGGCGTAAGTCGAAAGGCGGTGGTGATAGGTTTTCTTCGAGGCGGCGTTCGCGATCGAGAAGGATCCATATCATGTCCTTTATATGCACGAAGCCGAGGATGTGGTCTGCCGTGCCGCGGTAAACAGGGATCCGCGAACGCTGCGTTGTTGCGAAAACTCGCATCACTTCGTCCAAATTGGATTCCACGGGAAGCGTGTGTATGTCCGGCCGCGGCACCATAATCTCCCGCACTTGGATCTGCGCGAGTTCCATGGCGCTCAGAATGAATTTTTCTTCCCCGGGCGCTATCAATCCGCGTTCACGGGCCTGCTGAATTTGGACTTGGAGCTCTTCGGTCGAATGTGCAACACCATGAACCTGCGCTGAAGTAACTCCCAAAGCCTTCACAATCGCGCCGGATATCCCGTCGAGCAAATGAATCGCCAAATGAAAAGTGTTCAGGAACCAACGGAACGGCAAGGCAACCAGCAATGCCACGCGCTCGGCACGCGCCAGACTGAGCGTCTTCGGAACCAATTCCCCGATTACGACGTGCAATGCGCTCAACATGGCGAATGCGCATGCCAGCGCGATGGCATGGGCGAACAGCGCGGTGTGCGCTCCCAAACCTCTGGGCCAAATCGCCTGAATCATTTTCGCAAACGTCGCTTCGCCAAGCGCGCCAATCGCCAAACTGGTGAGGGTGATGCCGAGCTGCACGCCTGAAACGACGCGATGCAAATCACCGAGGAGTGCTTCAACCACGCGCGCCCGGGCATTCCCCTTCGCCACCAACTGCTGGACGCGTGACAACCGGACCGCAACGAGGGAAAACTCCGTCGCTGCAAAGAAGCCATTCAGCGCAACCAAAGCCAGGACGCCAATCAGGCGCACTGCCAACATAGGCGGATTCTTTCTCCCAGCGGCATTGTAGCAGCATGGTGTTCGCCACATGCGTGTTCGTTCGGAATGATCACTAACGCTCGGTTGCAGACCCGCAGCGCCTCCTCTACACTGGAGTTTTGCCTAACTCGCCTGGGGGCGAACTTGCGAACGATTCTTCGGGTCTTCTACTGGATCTTTGCCCTTCTTGTAATTGCGACCGGCGCCTCAGCCTGGTGGTATATCTACCGCCCGCTGCCGCAGATTGACGGGAGCGCTTCCCTGCCAGGTCTCGAGCACGAGGTCACCGTCGAACGTGACCTCTGGGGCGTGCCGCACATCCGTGCCGCGTCGGTGGAGGATCTCGCGGAGGCCCAGGGCTACGTCATGGCGCAGGACCGTCTGTGGCAGATGGATTTGCTCCGCCGTGCCGCCCGCGGACAGCTTTCTGAAATCCTGGGGCCCAAGACGCTTCTCATCGACAAAGAGTTTCGAACGAATGGCTTCGCTCGCGCCGCAGACCGTGACGCCGCGCTTCTCGATCCCGAATCTCGCAAGATGATGGAAGCGTATGCCCGCGGCGTGAATCAATTCATTGAGCAACACAAAAAGAACCTCCCGCTAGAATTTTCACTGCTGCGCTACGAGCCCAGGCCCTGGCAGCCCTCCGATACTCTAACTATTTCCGGCTATATGTATCGAACTCTGACGGACACCTGGGAAAGAGAGTTGAATCGCGCTCAAGTTGGGGAACGCGCTGGCACAGATCGTGCAAAGGATCTCTTCTCCGAAGAAGCGGCGATGGACCATTTCGTTGTCGGTGATCCCAAGGTTATCGATGATGGCTCGCAACGCTCCGCAGCCGGCATCGACGATGAAGATGATGACGACGACATGCACCCGGATACCGTGCTGAAAGCCGGCCGCGGGGATTCGAGCGGCATTCTGACGCGAGAGAGCGATCCCGACCTTACCACCGTTCTCTCGCAGTCCATTCAAGAATTTCTCCAGGAATCAAAAAACGAGATTCGCCAGGGCCTCGGGAGCAACAACTGGGTCGTGAGTGGCGCACATACCGCCACCGGGAAGCCCTTGCTCGCCAACGACACTCATCTCGAGCTCTCCATCCCCTCAATCTGGTATGAAATTCATCTCACTGCCCCCGGCTGGAACGTCAAAGGCTTCACCCTACCCGGCGCGCCGATGATCATCATCGGCCACAATGACCGCATCGCCTGGGGCCTCACCAATAACGGCGCCGACGTTCAGGATCTTTACGTCGAGACGTTTAATCCAGCCTCGCCAGATGAGTATCGAGTAAAGGGCGCGTGGACAAAGGCACAAATCATCGACGAGACCATCCTCATCAAAGGCCAGCCGGACGAACACCTGAGGATTACCGCGACGCGACACGGCCCCGTCGTTCATCGCGAGGGAGACAAAGCCTACGCACTGCGCTGGACCGCCACGGAACCCGGCGGGCTCGCCAACAGCTACAACGGTCTGGGCAAGGCGCGCAACTGGAAAGAATTTCGCGAAATCATGAAGCGCGTCTGGGGCCCAGGTCAGAACGCGGTCTATGCCGATGTCGACGGGAACATCGGCTACATTATGGCCGCGCGCGTGCCGATTCGAAAGAAGGGACACGGCGAAGTGCCCGTCCCCGGAGAGACAGACGACTACGAATGGACCGGCTATATTCCCTTCGACCAACTCCCCCAGGCTTTGAATCCCGCGAGCGGCCTAATCGCCACTGCCAATGCGCGTGTGGTCGGGCCAAATTACAAACCTTACCTAACCGACCGTTGGGGCGATCCCTACCGCACCGCCCGCATCTACGATCTACTGCACAACCGGCATGATTTACGTCCTGAAGACATGTTGAAAGTTCAGGCTGACACCTACAGCTACCCCCACGTCTTTCTGGCCGATCAATTGTTGGCCGCTGCGAAGACGGTGAGTCCACAAGACCCACGCGCCAAAAAACTGATCGATGGCTTGAAGGATTGGAATGGAATTGCGGATGCCGACTCGCCGGAAGTTTCCTTCTTGCACGCCGCGCGTCGGGCAGCCATCGACCTCCTGCTTGAGCCATTCCTTGGGAAAGACGCGAATCTCTATGGGTGGCGGAGCATGACATTTCTCCAAAAGATTCTGACCGACCGGCCTGCAAAATGGCTGCCTTCTGCCTACAAGAACTATGACGAGTTGCTTGTGGCCGCTACGGACCGCGCCGTCGACAATCTGGCCAATCAAAGCAAGAGCCAGCGCGTCGAGGATTGGGCCTGGAAGCGCTTCAATTCGCTCGACATGTTCCATCCGCTTGGCCACGAAGGACTTCTGAAACGCTTCCTCAGCATCACCGATAAGCCGCAGTCCGGAACGGAGTACAGCCTACGCGCGGCCAGAAAGACTCACGGCCCCGCTATGCGTTTCGTGGCCAACCCTGGAAACTGGGATGAATCCATTTTGCTAATTACTGCCGGTCAATCCGGCCAGCCGGGCAGCAGCCATTACTCCGACCAGTTTTCATTTTGGTACGAAGGCAAGCCCATTTTTGGGTCGTTCAGTGACGCTGCCGAGACGAAAGAGCGAAAACATTCCCTCACGCTCAAACCGGGTTCTTGATCCCATCCAGCCTTTATGCCTGAACTCCCCGAAGTGGAAGCTGTCGTTCGCACGCTCCGTCCCCTTGCCCAGGGTCGGCGAATCCGTTGCGTCCACGTATTTCACCCTATCGCCACGAAGCCGCAATCCGCTTCACGCGTCGCCCGTCGAGTCCAAGGTCGCCGCATTCGCATCGTCGGTCGCAAAGGCAAATATGTACTTCTCCTCTTGGACCGCGGCCTGCTGACAATGCATTTTCGTCTCGATGGCCAACTCCTATGGTTTTCAAATGACAAAGAACTTCTGAGACTTGCCAACCAAGGTGAAAACGGTGTTCACGTGGATGTTGCCTTCGAACTGGACAAAGGTGTCCTCGGATTCGCCGATCGCCGCCACTTCGGCCGCGTTCACGTTTGGGAATCCGCCAATGATTGCCCCGGGCTCCGCGTGATGGGCATCGACACCCTCTCGCGAGACTTCACCCCCAGGCGCTTTACCCAATTGCTCGCTGGTTCAAAGCGCCCCTTGAAAGATTTCTTGCTGGATCAGACCCACGTCGCCGGGATAGGCAACATCTATTCTTGCGAATCGCTGTGGCACGCTCGCCTCGACCCTCGCCGCCGCGCCAACACCTTGAAACCGCAGGAAGCGCGCCGCTTGCACAAAGCAATTGTGTCCGTTCTCTCGCGTGCCTTAGAATGCTGTCTGCATCCGGCGCCCGACTTTCGCAATCCGGAGTGGTGGTTCCAAGGGTTGGAAAATATTCTTCGCGCCTACGGCCGCGAGGGAAAACCCTGCCGCCGCTGCGGTCAGCCGATCCGGCGCATTGCGCAGGGCGGCCGGTCAACTTACTTTTGCGGGCGCTGTCAGCAATAGGCGCCTCACTCTAAAGGATACGGGCCGATCGCGTGAATTCACCTGCTCCCAAGAAACCCGAACCGGCGAAAAAGCCCGATTTCGAGCGCTCCCTTGCCCGCCTGGAGGAAGTCGTTCGCCGCCTCGAAAGCCCGCAACTCTCTTTGGACGACGCCATGAAGCTGTTCGAAGAGGGCGTCGCCCTTTCACGCGAGTGCCAGAAACAGCTGGAAGAGGCGGAGGGGCGAGTGGAAATCCTCCTGAAGAAAGCCGATGGCAAGCTTGCCACCGAGCCGTTCGATCCCGAGCGGGAGGCTGAATCGTGACGCGCCACGGCAGCCCACTGCGCGCCAATTCCCTGCAGCAATGAAACTTCCCCCATTTTTCGAAGAAGACCGCCTGACCGTCGATGGCGCTCTCGAGCGGCTTCTGCCGGCGGAATCCGCACCACCCTCTTCCATCCATACGGCGATGCGTTACAGCGTCTTCGCCGGTGGAAAGCGAATCCGCCCCATTCTCTGTCTCGAGACGGCGCGCATCTTCGCCGGCGATGTCACACCCGCGCTTCATCCCGCTTGCGCCATCGAATTCATCCACACCTATTCCTTGATCCACGATGATTTGCCGGCGCTGGACAACGATGACCTCCGCCGCGGCAAACCGACTTGCCACAAGAAATTCGGCGAAGCCATCGCCATCCTCGCTGGAGACGCTCTCTTAACGCTGGCCTTCGAAACCATCGGTGCGACACGCGCCGCCGCGGAGCGCCGCACTGCCATCCTCACAGAAGTTGCATCTGCCGCCGGCACCATCAATGGAATGGTCGGTGGCCAGGTCGCTGACATCGAAGCCGAAGGCAAGCCCATCGATCCGCAAATGCTGGAATATATTCACCGCTCGAAAACCGCGGCCCTGATTCGTGCTTCCATCACAGCCGGTGCCTTATGCGCAGGTGCCGGCTCTGAAGATGTCGCGCGCCTGCGGCGATTCGGCGAGACCATCGGCTGGGCTTTTCAGGTCACGGACGACATTCTTGACGTCGAGGAGTCCTCTGCCGCGCTTGGCAAAACTGCGGGAAAGGACATGGCGCAGCAAAAAGCAACCTATCCTGCCGTTTACGGACTCGAGCGCTCTCACCAGATTGCCAATGATCTCGCCACCAAAGCCATTGCTGAACTCGCGCCATACACCGGCCGCGCCGCGCGCCTCCGCGAGATCGCGGAATTCCTCGTGCTTCGCCGCGCTTGATCGTTCGAACGCCTTATGAAACCAAAGGCAAGCCGCAAACGCCTCGATCTTCTTCTCGTCGAGCGCGGCTGCGCCGGCTCTCCTCAGAAAGCCATGGCTATGATTCTCGCCGGTGAAGTTCAGGTGGACGGCCAACGAGCGGAAAAGGCAGGTATGCCCGTTGCGGAAGACGCACGCATCGAAATCATCAGCCGGCTGCAAAAGTTCGTTAGCCGCGGTGGAGCGAAACTCGAAGGCGCGTTGGAAGACTTTGCGATTGGGCCGGCCGGGCGCGTTTGCCTGGATATCGGCGCTTCGAACGGCGGCTTCACCGATTGCCTGCTCCAGCATGGCGCGGCGCGCGTTTACGCTGTCGACGTTAACGTGGAACAGCTTGACTGGAAACTGCGGCAGAACCCTCGCGTTATTCCGATCGTGCGAAATGCGCGCGAACTCCGTGTGGAAGACCTTCCGGAAACCGTCGACATCGTCGTGATTGATGTTTCTTTCATCTCCGTCCGCAAGGTAATCGCGCCCGCAATGGCGGCGGCAAAACCCCGCGCCAACTTTCTCATCCTCATCAAGCCGCAATTCGAATTGCGGCGCGAGGAAATTGCCCCTGGCGGAATCGTAAAAGACCAAACCCTCCACGATAAGGCGATCCTGGCCGTTCGCGAATGCGTCGCATCCGTTGGTCTGGAATACCTCGGAGTCCGCCCTAGTCATCTCCTGGGGGCCGAAGGCAATCAGGAGTATTTTCTCCACGCACTCAAAAAGACCCTGGAGTAGAATCGCAGAAGCACATGCGCCCCGGACAGACTTTTCCGACTATCGGCATCATTTCTCGCCCACGCCGTTCGAACCTCGCCGTTGTTGTTCCGCCATTGCTGAAATGGCTTGAAGCCCGCGGCATACAAACTCTTATTGACGAAGAGACCGCTCACTGTTTGCCGGACGGTTCGAAAGGTGAGCCTCGCCAGCGCGTGGCGGACGCCTCGCAACTTCTGCTCGTGCTTGGGGGTGACGGCACCATGCTTGCTGCCGCCCGTTTGGCCGCCCCGCGCGGGATTCCCATCCTGCCCGTCAATATGGGCAGTCTGGGCTTCCTTACCAGCTTCACTCTGGAAGAGCTGCACCCGGCCCTTGACGACACGCTGGAGGGCCGTTTTTCGCTGAGCGAACGCGTCATGATCAGCGTCGAGCTCGAGCGCACGGGCAAAGTGATTGATACTCAGCGCGTTCTGAACGAAGTGGTGATCAATAAAGGCGCGCTTGCTCGCATGATCGAGCTTGAGCTCATTATTGACGGCGATTTTGTCTGCCGCTACCGCGCCGACGGCCTGATCGTGGCCAGCCCCACCGGCTCTACCGCCTATTCTCTCTCCGCCGGCGGACCCATCGTACATCCCGCCGTGGAATCCTTTGTGCTCACTCCCATCTGTCCCCACACCCTGAGTGACCGCCCACTTGTAGTCCGTGACTCCTCTTTTATCGAGATGACACTCTCCGGGAACACCGAGTCCGTTTTTCTAACCCTCGACGGCCAGCGCGGTATCCCGTTGCAACCAACGGATCTCGTCCGCATCTCCCGCGCGAAAGAACTCCTGAAGCTCATCCAGCCGCCAAAGAAATCGTATTTTGAGATTTTGCGCAGCAAGCTAAGATGGGGCGAAGTGTAACCCTTCGGCCGCGCCGCAATCTTCGATGCACGCCAAAACTAGCCGAGAACGTCCGTGCGCAGCAAATCGTTCTGAGTTTCGCGCCGGCGAATCAGCCGAAAGCGCTTGCCCTCGATCAAAACTTCAGCGGGGCGGCATCGCGCGTTATAGTTTGATGCCTGCGACATTCCATACGCTCCCGCAACCCAAATCGCAAGCAGGTCGCCGGCCTGCACTTCGCCGAGCGGCCAATCTCGCAAAAAGCAATCACCCGTCTCGCAAACCGGCCCGACAATATCCACACGTTTGCGGCTGGCGTCCTTTTCCTTTCCTTCCCGCATAAGTTTCGTAATGGGGTGGATCGCCCCGTAAAGTGCCGGCCGCATCAGGTCGTTCATCGCCGAGTCTACAACCACAAACGTCTTTCCCCGGTTCGTTTTCGTATACACGACGCGCGTCAAGAGAACACCGGCCGAAGCGATGATCGAACGCCCAGGCTCCAGCAAAAGATGCAAGCCAAGCTTGCGCACTATTTTTGAAACTAGCCGCGCGTACTCCCTCCGTGTCGGCGGCTTCTGGTCCGAATATCGCACCCCAAGCCCGCCCCCGACATCCAGATACCGCAGATCGATTTGCGCGCGCCGCAGTTCTCCGGCAAACCCAGCCAGTCGCCCCAACGCGCGGCGAAATGGAACGAGCGTTGTAATCTGCGATCCGATATGCGCGCTGATTCCCCGCCAGCGGATCCATTTCGAATCCCGGTGCGCAAGGTAAAGCCGTTTCGCCTCATTCCAGTCCAAGCCAAATTTGTGTTCGTGGCGCCCGGTTGCAATGTGCGGGTGGCCGCCGGCTTGCACATCGGGATTCACCCGAATCGCCGCCGCAGGCGGCCTGCCTCCCTGTCCGGCCAGTCGCGCAGCCTCCTCCACCAAGATGTCGAGCTCCGCTTCGGATTCGGCGTTGAAAAGCAGAATTCCCGCACTTCCGCTTCGCCCGCGAGTTCGATAGGTCAGCGCTTCACGAATCTCGTACCGGTCCTTGCCGACTCCGGAGAAAACGATGCGCTCGCCGCGCACGCCGATGCGCTGCAAGTGCTGGAGTTCCCCGCCCGATACAATGTCAAAACCGCTTCCTAGTTTGGCAAGATGATCCAGGATGGACAGGTTCCCGTTGGACTTTACGGCGAAACACAACGTGTGCGGCAGCGCGCCAAGCCCTCCGTGAAGTTCCTCATAGGCATCACTAATTGCCGCGCGGCTATATACATAGGTTGGCGTACCAAACTTCCGTGCAACGGATTCCAGCGGCACTCTTTCGCACACCACTTCTTCGCCGCCCGCGCTCCGCGCCCCACTCTTCTCCCACCCGAAGTGCGGTGTGAAAGAAGCCGGATCAACATATTTAAGCTTGCGTGAAGATGAGTTACTCGACTGGCTCATCGGACCTTTGCGACCACCAGGGTCCGGTCATCCGAAAGCGGAGCGTTCTGCGTGAACCAATCCACTTCGCGCAGAATCACGTCGGCAATTTCCGTCGCGGCCGCTTCATGGTGCTGTTCGATCAGCTTCATAAGCCGCGTCGTTCCGAAGAACTGGCCTTCGCTGTTCATGGTCTCCGCGATTCCGTCCGAGTGGAATACGAGAATATTTCCGGACTCCAGCGTGACGGACCATTCGTCGTAAGTCACTTCCTCGAAAATGCCCAGTGGAAATCCCGTCAATTCAATCTTGCCGCAGCGTCCGTCTTTGTATAGCAACGGCTGCGATTGCCCGGCGTTTGCCACTCGCAGCTTCTGCCGTCCCTTTTGCCAGGTGGCAAAGCACGCCGTCATGAATCGCCCCTCGATGCGCCGCTCACCCACTAGTTGGTTCATTTGCTTCAGCATTTCCGCAGGTTGCAGTTTTTGCGGCGCCAGACTCCGCATGATTCCGATCGCCACCGCGCCATAGAGTGCCGCAGCCGTCCCCTTGCCGCTCACGTCTCCCAGCGCAATCCCCAACTGCTGCGGTCCGTAACGCAGAAACTCGTAGAGATCGCCGCACACTTCCCGTGCGGAAAGATACCGGGCGGCCATCTCCAATCCGAAGTCTTCCGTGGGCACCGGCCGCAGCAGCGCCCCCTGAATTCTCTTTGCCGCCTGCAAATCCCGCTCTAGCCGGGCTTCGTCCCTCGCCAATTGTTCGTAAAGGCGCGCATTTTCCAGAGAAACAGCGAGGTTCGCAGCCAGGATCGAAAGCGTCTGCACGTGATCCTCGGTAAAATAATTCAGTTGCGGGCTTTCCAAATCCAGCACGCCAATCACTTTCCCTTTGTGCATCATGGGAATCGCCAGTTCCGAACGCGTCTCCGGGTTCACCATCAGGTAGCGCGGATCGACGGTCACGTCCGGAACGACGACCGGCTCCTTCAACGTGGCTGCCGCCCCAACGATGCCTTCGCTCGCGTTCGCGCGTAGTTTTCCTTGCACGCGGTGGCCATGCTTCACATCCACCCGGTGCCGGAAAATCTTTTGCTCTTCGTCATAAAGCATGATGCTCAGTATCTGATAATCAATCACCCGCTTGGTCTGCTCTGCCGCGCGGCGCAGAAGCTCTTCGACCTCCAGGATCGCGCCGGTTTCGCGGCCGACTTCGCTCAGCAACAAGAGCGTATCCGCTTGCGTCCGCACCTTTTGAAACAGCCGCGCGTTTTCAATGGCCACCGCCAGACGGCTGGCCAGCAGCGTCAATATATTCTGCTGGTCGCGGGTAAAGTAATCGAGGTGGCGGCTCTGAATATCCAGCACCCCCACGCACTTTCCCTGCAGCATCAAAGGCACGGCCAGCTCCGAACGCACGCTGTCGATGGCATTAATGTACCGCGCGTCCTTGGAAGTATCGCTGACGCGCACCGAGTGGCCCGTGGCCGCCGCGGTTCCGGTAA
>Ga0137394_10000899_pt1 | contig 20941 bp, 12 predicted proteins | sample czobulk116metaG_FD_108278 | JGI IMG/M metagenome (GOLD analysis project Ga0137394, IMG submission 108278) | Vadose zone soil microbial communities from Angelo Coast Range Reserve, California, USA - czobulk1.16 metaG | ecosystem: Environmental > Terrestrial > Soil > Vadose zone | place: USA...
ATGGTCAAAGAGGAATTGGTGAAGTTCGACGGCACGCCTTTATTCCCCGAGCGCCGCGCCTACACCGTCAACTACAAGCTCTCCGACATCGAAGTGGCTCTCTATGAGGCGGTGACCCAATACGTGCAGACGGAAATGGGCAAGGCCGACCAGCTTGATGGCTCACGCAAAGGCTCGGTAGGCTTCGCCCTCACAGCCCTGCAGCGCCGCCTCGCATCCAGTCCCGAGGCCATTTTCCAATCGCTCAAGCGGCGCAAGGAGCGCCTCGAACGCCGACTTCGGGAAGAAAGGCTCGGCATTCGCGGCCAGCAAATCCTCGCCGAGACTCTCGCCGACGTTCCCGAGGACGACGACGACCTCAACGCGGAAGAGCAGGAGAGTCTCGAAGAAACCCTTGTCGATCAGGCCACCGCCGCCAGCACCATTGCCGAGCTGGAACAGGAAATTGTCATCCTCCAAGGACTCGAACGTCAGGCCAAGGCCGTTGTCGCTTCTGGACAAGACCGCAAATGGGACGAACTCTCCCGCATCCTACAAAACAACCCTGATATGCGCGATGCCGACGGCCGCCTGCGCAAGCTCATTATCTTCTCCGAGCACCGCGACACATTGAACTACCTCCACCAGAAAATTGCCGGAGTGCTAGGAAATACCGACACCATCGTCACCATCCACGGCGGCACCCACCGCGATGAGCGCCGCCGAATTCAGGCGATCTTTCGTTCCGATCCCGAAGTTCGCGTTCTGGTGGCAACCGACGCCGCCGGTGAAGGCGTAAACCTCCAGAACGCCAACCTAATGGTGAACTACGACCTGCCCTGGAACCCAAACCGGCTCGAACAGCGCTTCGGACGCATCCACCGTATTGGCCAGCAGGAGGTCTGTCACCTCTGGAATCTTGTCGCCAAGGAAACCCGCGAAGGCGATGTGTTTTTCCGGCTTCTTGAAAAGCTTAGTGTCGAGAGTGCCGCACTCAATGGTCGCGTCTTCGACATCCTTGGTGAAGTTTTCGAGGGCATCAGCCTGAAGGATCTCCTCCTGGAGGCCATCCGCTACGGCGACCAGCCCGAAGTGCGGGCCCGTCTTGGCCAGCGCGTCGAGAACGCCTTCGATCGCGACAAGCTTCGCGACATCCTTAACCGCAACGCCCTCGCGCAGGAGTCCATGAGCGCCGAACGCCTCTTCGCGGTCAAGGAGGAGATGGAAAAAGCAGAGGCCCGCCGACTCCAGCCATACTTCGTCCGATCCTTTTTTATGAAAGCCTTCGAGGCGCTAGGCGGATCTATTCATCCGCGCGAGTCTGCCCGCTTCGAGATCACGCACGTTCCAACATCAATCCGCGAGCGTGACCGCCTTATCACCGGCCGCAACCGCCGCGAATTGGCTCCCGTGCTCAAGCGTTACGAACGTGTCTGCTTCACCCGCGAAGCTGTCCGGCCGCTCGACAAGCCAGGCGCGGCTTTCGCTGCCATGCTCCATCCCGGCCACCCGCTAATGCTCGCCATCAGCGACTTGCTATTGGAACAGCACGGCAACCTCCTCCGTCAGGGCACTATTCTTGTGGACCCTGCTGACGATGGCGAGGAGCCGCATCTGTTGTTCTTGCTCACCCACGAGATCAAATCCGGCGACGGCCAGGTGCTTTCCAAGCGCCTCCAGTTTGTCCGTGTCGCAACTGATGGCTCGGCGACCTTTGCCGGTTGGGCGCCGCACCTTGACCTGGAGGCCCTCGCATCTGACGACCGTGCGCTGCTCAACGATGTCCTTTCAGCGCCTTGGATTCATGCCGACCAGGAGCAGCGGGCCCTCGCCCTCGCAGCAGTTACTCTCGTGCCGGAACATTTTCAGGAGGTAGCCCAACGCCGCATAGCTCATGTGGACAAGACTCTTGCCGCCGTCCACGAACGCCTTACCAAGGAAATCGCCTTCTGGTCCGACCGATGGATCAAGCTCAAAGAAGATCAAGAAGCCGGCAAGGACGTGCGACTGAATGTTGAAAACGCCCGCCGCACCGTCTCTGACCTTGAAGGTCGCCTTGAAAATCGAAAAAAGGAACTGCTATCCATGCGCCACGTCACCTCCGCTACGCCCGTGGCCCTCGGTGGCGCGCTCGTTATTCCCACCGGCCTGCTTCGTCGCCTGCGCGGGGAATCTCCTGCCGAGTACGGTTCCGCATTTTCCACCGACCCCGTCGCACGTGCTCGCGTCGAGAAACTCGCCATGGACGCTGTTCGCCATGCTGAAGAGGCGCGCGGCTGCCGCGTGTTAGATGTTTCCGCTCAGAAATGCGGATGGGACATCACATCCTATCCGCCGGCAATCGAGGGCAAACAGCCAGACGCCCGCCACATCGAAGTCAAGGGTCGTGTGAAGGGTGCAGGCACTGTAACCATTACGCGCAACGAAATGCTTTACGCCCTTAATCAAGCCGACAAATTCTTGCTCTCCATCGTGCTCGTTGACGAATCTGACGCCGTTGACGGCCCTTACTACCTGCGCAATCCCTTCGAAGTCGAACCGGGCTGGGGCGTTTCCTCAATTAATTTTGAAATCAAGACTCTTCTTGAGCGTGCGGGGAAAGAATGAGCCCTGCTCCCCTTCTGCGCGTGGACCGTTTGGACCTGCGTAACTTCCGGTGTTTCGCGCAGTGCACGATTGAATTACATCCGCAGCTCACCGTACTCGTGGCGGAAAACGCTCGCGGCAAGACTGCAATTCTTGATGCCATCGGAATCGCGCTTGGCACGTTCGTGGACACCGTCACAAATACACGGCAGTCCCACGGTTTCAATCGTACCGATGTGCGCCTGGTCCCAGGCGAAAACGGAGCTATGGACTCCAAGCTCCCCACTGAATTCTTAGCAGATGGCCATGTTGCCGGTCAGGCAATCCATTGGAGCCGCGCCCTTGGGAGCTCTAGCCTTCGCGCTCGTACAACTAACAAGGAGGCCGAAGGGCTTCGTGACGCCGCCCAGCAGGTTCGTGAAAGCGCAGACGAGAAAGCACCAAATTATCACGAAATCCCAAAGACCCTGCCGCTTGTAGCGTTCTATGGCACAGGTCGCCTTTGGAGCGAGCACCGGCTCACCGAAGGAAAGAGAACCAACGTCGTAGCCGCCACCGGCCGCACGTCAGGATATACCGACTGCCTATCTTCCTCTTCATCATTCAAGGGCATGGTCGCTTGGTACGAGAATAAATGGAACGAAGCTCACGATCCGCGATATTCGACCGAGCTTTCCAAGACACTGCCACTGCTCACGGCAGTTCAAAAAGCCACGCGAGTGGTCCTTGAGCCAACCGGATGGTGTGAATTGGACTGGGATTTCGAGAAGAAATCTTTGGTTGTCGGGCACCGTGATTACGGTCGTTTGCCACTGTCTTCGCTCAGCGACGGCGTACGTAACATGGTTGCACTGATCGCAGATATTGCGCGGCGATGCGCGAGCCTGAACCCGCACCTCAATGAGGACGCCGCTCAACTAACGCCGGGTGTGCTCCTCGTAGATGAGGTGGATATGCACCTTCATCCGCGCTGGCAGCAACTCATCGTCGAGTTACTTCGCACGTCGTTTCCAGCTCTTCAGATGATTTTGACGACCCATAGCCCGCATGTGCTCTCCACGGTCGATAAGCAATCGATCCGAGTCATTCGTCTTCAGGATGGGCAGGGTCTCGTCGACACTCCAAATCTCCAGACACGAGGAGTGGAGAGCGCCGACGTTCTGGCGGCAATAATGGGTGTTGATCCAGTTCCGCAAATAGAAGAAGCCCGAAACCTCAGCCAGTACCGCGCCCTCATCGAAGATGGAAGCGCCGAGAGTGAAGAAGGACGGTCCTTGCGGACAAACCTAGTCGCGCACTTTGGCGCAAGCCACCCGTTGATCCTCGACTGTGACCGCTTGATTCGGTTTCAGAAATTCAAACTCAAGCCACCTCGCCCGGAGCAGGAATAACGCATGCAAAAGCTTAATCGGGCAAATGTCGCAGAACCCGCTTGTTTGGCTAACTATCAACACGGTCAGCAGAATTGGGACGACGTTACGAACGGCGATAAAGCCCAAATTCGACAACAATTAGAGCAAATGCAGGCCCGTCGATGTGCGTACTGCGAGGGGTCACTCGACGTACTTGGCAATCACATCGAGCACTTCCGTCGTAAGGCGCCAGGGCACTTTCCTAACCTCACCTTCACGTGGAGTAATCTCTATTGGTCGTGCGACCAAAAAGATTCTTGTGGACACTACAAGGACCACGGTGCTGGAGCGTACAACGTCAACGACCTGATCGATCCGTGCGTTGACAATCCCGATGCATTCTTTCGGTTCCGGACGGACGGCACCATCAATGTTCGCTCTGGCCTGGGGGGACCGGACAGACACAAAGGAGAAGAGACACTGCGTGTTTTTAATCTCAATCCGCAATGGGGCCGTTTGCGCCATATGCGGAAGGCTGCTGTAGCGGCATATGTTTCTCTTGTAGATGGGTGTGTCGGATTCTCTGCGAGCGATCTGCACGAGATCTTCAAGGAAGAGCTGGCTGCAGCGGTAACGCTACCGTTTTTCACAGCTATTCGACAGGTTCTGACGGAGCTATGAACATGCCCTTCCCCATCAAATCTCCCCGCAAGCTTATCGAGGTCGCTCTGCCCCTCGATGCCATCAATGTCGCTGCGGCAAGAGAGAAATCCATCCGCCATGGACATCCAAGTACGTTGCATCTGTGGTGGGCAAGGCGACCGCTTGCGGCAGCGCGGGCAGTCATTTTCGCTCAACTGGTTAACGATCCCGGATACCAACAAGGAGGCGGCTTCAAGTACGGTAAGAATAAGAAAGAAGCCGCCATCGAGCGGAAGCGGCTCTTTAAGATCATCGAGGACCTCGTTCTATGGGAGAACACCACGAACGAAGTAATCCTGGAGGCCGCCCGCGCCGAAATCCGTCGCTCGTGGCGCGAGGTATGCGAACTGAACAAAGACCATCCGGATGCTACCGAACTGTTTAATCCCAACAAGCTCCCCGCGCTACACGACCCGTTTGCCGGTGGCGGTGCGATTCCGTTAGAAGCTCAGCGCCTCGGATTGGAAGCTTACGCCTCCGATCTCAATCCTGTGGCCGTCCTCATCAATAAAGCGATGATAGAAATCCCGCCCAAGTTCGCCGGACGCGCTCCGGTTGGCCCATCGGTCCCGGAGAAACTTGGTGAACGCCTCAACCTTCCGAAGGAGTGGCCGGGTGCGACCGGCCTCGCGGAAGATGTGCGCCGCTTTGGAGCTTGGATGCGGTCCGAGGCCCATAAGCGAATTGGACATCTATATCCACCAGTCGAGATCACGGCCGAGATGGCCCGCGAACGACCTGACCTTAAACCGCTCGTTGGCCAGAAGCTCACCGTCATTGCCTGGCTCTGGGCGCGCACCGTCAAGAGTCCCAATCCAGCTTTCTCGGATGTGGATGTGCCGCTGGCATCTACATTCATCCTCTACAGCAACCCGGGCAAAGAGGCTTACGTGCAGCCCGTGGTGGACGGAAAACGCTACCGGTTCACGGTGAAGCTTGGCACGCCACCACCGCACGCCGAGGACGGAACTAAGGCCAAAGGGAGAGGGGCCAACTTCCGGTGTATCGTCTCTGATTCACCTATTAGTGGCGATTATATTAAATCCGAGGCGCAGGCGGCGCGAATGGGGGCAAAACTAATGGCAGTAGTTGCAGAAGGCGCGAAGAGTCGCGTCTATCTGTCACCGACGGCGGACATGGAGGCCGTCGCAACTAGCGAAGAGCCAAAATGGAAGCCGGATGTCGAGTTTTTCCAGCAAGCTCTCGGGTTTCGAGTTGGCAACTATGGCATGACGAAATGGAGTGACCTCTTTACCCAAAGGCAGTTAGTTGTTTTGACAAATCTCAGCGACTTAGTGGCCCAGGCCCGCCAGAACATTCGCGCCGCGGCCATTGCTGCCGGAATGCCTGACGACAACGAGGGCCTTGAATCCGGAGGCACCGGAGCCGCCGCCTACGCCGATGCCGTCAGCGTATATTTGGCTTTTGCGATTTCCAAAGTCGCCAACATTGGATCTTCGATTGCCTCATGGATGAATGACCGAGGCGCATTTCGCGAAACCTTTGCGAGGCAAGCAGTCCCCATGGTGTGGGATTTTGTTGAAGCTAACCCCTTCGCAGATGCCGGAGGAAGTCTTGAAACGGCTTTGGATAAAGGCGCGATGTCGATACTCGCGTTCCCAGCAGTTGGAATTGGTCACGCAACACAAGCCGATGCCTCAACTCAAAGTATCACGAGCGGAAAAGTTGTTTCCACAGACCCGCCCTATTACGACAACATCGGTTATGCCGATCTTTCGGACTTCTTTTATGTGTGGCTCAGACCCACACTTCGCCCGGTTTTTCCTGGCCTTTTGGCGACGATGACAGTCCCGAAGGCAGAGGAGTTGGTTGCCACTCCATTTCGGCATGGAGGTAAAGACAAGGCTGAAGAATTTTTCCTGACTGGAATGACGCATGCAATGACTAGACTGGCTCAGCAAAGTCATCCCGCAGCACCAATAACCATCTACTATGCGTTCAAACAGTCGGAGACTGACCACGAGTCGGGAACAGTTTCCACTGGATGGGAGACATTTCTGGAAGCAGTGAACCGGTCGGGATTGCAACTCACCGGCACTTGGCCGGTTCGCACCGAAGGTGCAGGCCGGATGCGAGGTCAGGATTCGAATGCGCTCGCATCTAGTATCGTGCTCGTTTGTCGCAAGCGTGCCGCCGATGCTGCCAACGTCTCTCGCCGAGCGTTCCTCCGCCAGTTGAACACAGTGTTGCCCGAGGCGCTCGATGAAATGACAAAAGGCTCCGGCGACGATCGTTCGCCGGTTGCACCTGTTGATTTGTCGCAAGCCATCATCGGGCCTGGCATGGCAGTTTTTTCCCAATATGCTGCCGTGCTGGAGGCCGACGGTTCGCCCATGAGCGTCCACGGTGCCCTCCAGCTTATCAACCGCTTTCTTGCTGAGGATGACTTCGATCCTGATACGCAGTTCTGCCTACACTGGTTCGAGCAAAACGGATGGAAAGATGGTCGCTTTGGCGATGCGGATACGCTCGCTCGCGCTAAAGGCACCAGCGTTGACGGGGTGCGCGACGCGGGAGTCGTGGAATCGGGCGGGGGACTGGTACGCCTCCGCAAGTGGTCTGAATATCCTGCCGACTGGAACCCGCAAGACGACGCCCGCCTGCCCGTGTGGGAGGCGCTGCATCAGTTTATTCGTGCTCTGAAGAATGAAGGCGAAGGCAGTGCGGGTCGACTATTTGCTGCGATGAAGGGAAAATCCGAAGCAGTTCGCCAACTCGCCTACCGTCTCCACACCCTCTGCGAACGTCAGGGTTGGGCCGAAGACGCCCGCGCTTACAACGAACTCATTACTTCCTGGACCGGCATCGAGACCGTTGCCGGTACTGTGCCAACTGAAAAAACCCAAGGCAGCCTCTTTGAGTGACATGCCATTAGACTGGAGCAAAAACCGATGAAACCGTGGCGCGAAATAGCTGTTCCCCATCCCGACGTACTGGAAGGTACGTTCCTTCAATCCGAATTCGCCGCGGATATCACCGCAGTTCACACCGGCAAGGCCACGCCTGAATACCAGAACCCAACAGCTTTTTTTCAGCGCACCTTCATCACGGAAGGCATGAGCTTGCTGCTTACCTCGGTAGCGCGGCGACTGAACGGTCAAGGCGGCGATCCCGTGATCCAACTGCAAACAGCCTTCGGCGGTGGGAAGACACACACGATGCTGGCCGTCTATCACCTGGCCACTCGCGCGTGTCCAATCAAGGACTTGCTCGGCATTCCGGGTCTCCTCGATCACGCGGGCATCATGGACGTGCCGAAAGCCCGCGTAGTTGTGCTCGATGGCACCGCTCGTTCGCCCGGTCAGGCGTGGAAAAATGGCAAGCAAACCATCAACACCCTTTGGGGTGAACTCGCGTGGCAACTCGGCGGCGACGAAGGCTATGCACTGGTGAAAGATGCCGACACGACCGGCACCTCACCCGGCAAGAGCGTGCTCAAGACATTGCTGGAAACGTATGCGCCGTGTGTGGTGCTTGTGGATGAGCTTGTGGCTTACATTCGCCAGTTTCCAAATGGCCAGACTTTGAGCGGTGGAAGCTACGACAGCAACCTCTCCTTTGTGCAGGCGCTGACCGAAGCCATCAAGCTGGTGCCGAACGCCATCCTGCTCGCTTCCTTACCGGAATCGGATATCGAAGCCGGGAGTAATCGTGGAATGACGGCGCTGCAGGCACTGGAGAAAACCTTCGGCCGCTTGCAGGCGCTATGGAAGCCCGTGGCGACAGAGGAGGCCTTCGAGATCGTCCGCCGGCGTCTCTTCGAAACGGTACGCGACGCCCCTGCCCGTGACGCGGTATGCCGGGCTTTTGCTGACGCCTACGTTACCGAGGCCTCCAAGCTGCCGTCGGAGACGCAGGAAGCACGGTATTTCAATCGTCTGGTGCAGGCCTACCCCATTCACCCGGAAGTTTTCGATCGCCTTTATGAAGACTGGACGACCCTTCAAAGTTTCCAGCGCACTCGCGGAGTGCTGAAGCTGATGGCGAAGGTGATCTACAGGCTTTGGAAGGATCAAAATCAGGACCTGATGATTTTGCCTGGAAGCCTGCCGTTGTACGACGGCAATACTCGCAATGAGCTGACCTACTACCTTGCGCCGGGTTGGGATGCAGTGCTGGAAAAAGATATCGACGGCGAACGAGCTGAGACCACGGAACTCGAAACCAAGGAACCGCGCTTTGGTGCCATTAATGCCGCATGCCGTGTGGCTCGGACAATTTTCCTGGGCAGTGCACCATCTGCCGCTGGAACACAGAAAGGTGTTGTTCGTGGTCTCGATCGCGCCCGTGTGCTTCTAGGTTGTCTTCAGCCAGGACAAGCGTCTTCAACCTTCTCCGACGCCCTCAACCGGTTGGCCGACCGACTGCATTATCTGAACTCGTCTGGCGACAAGACACAGGACGTTACACGCTTCTGGTTTGACACACGCGCCAATCTTCGTCGGGAAATGGAAGACCGGAAGGGGCGGTTCAATGACCAGAACGAGGTTAGGGCCAAAATGGCTGATGTGCTGGGCAAGCTTACCGGCGGAGCCTCTATCTTTGGTGGTAGTCACGTCTTCACGCCACACGCCGACGTGCCTGACGACGGCGCGTTGCGCTTGGTGGTTCTCCCTCTGGAAAAATTCTATACCAAGCAGGAGATGCGCATAGCCTCCGAAGAGGTGCTGGATATTGTCCGTAATCATGGCCAAAAGCCACGATACCGCGGGAATAGGCTCATTTTCATTGCACCAGATCATGCATCCTTGACCCGTGTGCGCGACTGTGTCCGCACGGCGTTGGCTTGGACCTCCATCGTCGAAGACGTCAAAGGCAAACGACTCAACATTGACGGTCTTCAGGAGGAGCAGGCGAAGAAGGAACTCCAGTCTGCCGAAGACGTGCTGCCTCGGGTGGCGCGAGAGTGCTACAAGTGGCTCCTGTGCCCGGTGCAGGCCACGCCCGCGGATCGCCAACCCACCATTGAAGCATTCCCGCTGAACACCAGTGGCTCAACTTTGAGTGCTGAAATTCAGCGGGTGTGTCACGACAATGAGTTGGTCATCAGCGCATGGTCTCCGATACATTTGCGCGACACGCTGAAGAAGCTCTACTGGAAAGATGGCAAGGACTCTGTGGGTGCAATGGCTTTCTGGGAGGATATGCAGCGATACCTGTACCTGCCACGCCTGAGTGGCCGCAACGTGCTGGAACAGGCAATCATTAAGGGAACAGGCAGTAAGGATTTCTTCGGGACTGCCTACGGCCAGACCGGCGGTGTTTTCGAGGGATTCAAGCTCGGTGACGCCAACGTGCAATTCGACGACACGCTGATGCTGATTGAGCCGGATGTTGCGAAGCGATATGAAACAAACCTACTTGTAGACCTGAAACCCAGTTCCGATGTTGCCGGTGGGATCGCTCCGCCGCCGACAGGAGCGCATGAGGGCGGGTCTACAGCATTGCATCCCCCAACTGCGATAGGCCCAGGGAGAGCGAAAACGTTCTATGGCTCTGTGACAGTGAACCCGGCGACGGCGAAAATGCGACTAGTTCAACTGGCCGAAGAAATTATCAACAATCTCGCCTCTGATCCCCAAGCTGAACTCAAGATTACAGTGGAAATAAATGCTGATTTTCCGAACGGCGCCACTGACCAGATCAAGCGCGCAGTGTCAGAGAATGCAAAGAGCCTTGGATTCAAAACCTCGACATGGGAGTGATGCTCGCATCTCATTCGGCCTAGCGTCTATGCCCTGCAATAAGACTGGAGACATAGACGAAACGACAGTGTCGTCGGAAGCGAAAGCGAACGCGGTTACTGTGGCTAAAGGCGGAGGATTAAACGCGGACTTATCTGGGCAACGGCCTCCAGATTCTTATTTGTGTGCAGGGGGATGACTTGCTTGCCGGATAGAGGTGATAAACGGCGACTCGTTCGACTCGTACATCAGATGCACCGTGTTCTTGGCTCTGGTTACGCCGACATAAAACAAGCGTGCGGCCTCATCTATCTGTTCCTGCGTGCGCTCATAGACGTTCGGGAAAGCACCGGCCTCTAGCCCAACCATTATGACAGCCTCGAACTCCAAGCCTTTTGAACTGTGAAGGGTCATCAGATTGATTTGGTCAGGGCTCTTCCCCTGGTTTCCGAAAATCTCGACGGTGTAAGACTCGAGGGCGCCGCCCTTTTCGGCAGCCTTCAGCAAGTCCTCGAAGTTGTCCTTCTCCTCGGCTAAACCCGGTTCTTGATCAAATGCATCGGCAAGGGCCGCGTCACGGAGGGCTACCAGCCACTTGCGAAGCTGCATGGAGCCGTCGCGGTGGGCGAAAAGGCTCGCAATCAATCTCGCTCTGGCCTCCAGCGCATCCGCCTCCCGAGTCAAGCTCCGTCGCATCAGTCGCCATGACCTCAGGAGATCGGCCAGACTTACCACTCCAGATTCCCATCCACCCGAGCACCATTTTGCGGCCTCCGTCAACCACTCAGTGAGCCGGGAACGCTTGATCGGCGAACCGTTATCTGACCGGAAGTACCGCATGCCTATGTCATCAGCAGCATCAGCAATGGCTTGTCCTTCATTCAGTGTCCGGTAGAGCAACGCAATATCGCCGAGCTTCCAAGTCGGGTTTGCTTTGAGCAGAGCCGGAACGACCGTTCCGAGAGCGTAGTCCGCCTGACCTCGAACATCGCGCTCGACTTCGTAGATTTGGATTTCACCCTGGCGTCCGTCGTGCGATTCAAAGTCCCCCGGGTCTGTCAATAACGTCTGCGAAGCCTTGATAATCCGGTCCGCGCAGCGGTAGTTCAGTTTCAGCCGTATCGCCTCAACATGCGGAAACTTCTCCAGCGTTCTCAGCAAACTCGGCTTCGCACCGGTGAATCCATAAATTGATTGGTCGGGATCGCCGACCGCAATCACGCGGACGCCGGCCTTACTCATTAACGCTGTCACCATTCGATGCAGCGGCAGTCCAAGGTCCTGATATTCATCAATCACAATGACAGGGTATTTCGACTCGATGGAACGGCGAACCCATTCGTGATTTTCGACCAGCTCCAGGCCGACCAAGACAAGGCCGTCAAAATCGATCACTCCATTCTGCAAGAGCAGACCTTCATAGGCTTTCACCACTGAGGTCTCACGTCTGTCCGAGTTTTTCCATTCGGCGCTCTTCCGGTCGACAATCGAGCGGCGAAGCTTGTTGCATTCCAGGCGGAACCAATTCGGACATACCGCTCCAACGGTTTGAACATATGCCTGCCGGAAAAGCTCGTGCGCCTGTGAAGGTGATGCCACCATCAGAGGGTCCGGGACCGCGATGCCCGCCAGCCGCGCATATGGCAAGACCAGCTCAGTCAGGCAAAACGAATGCACCGTTGATATCAACAGCCGATCATCATCCGCGACGCCAAGCTTTCTCAGTCTCCCTCTCAGTTCTCCGACGCACGCATTGCTGTAGGTGATGCACGCCAGTCGCCGCGGCCGCCGCACATTCTCACCCAAGAGTCTCGCAATCTTGACTGTGATCGTCTTTGTTTTCCCGCCGCCGGGCCCGGCCTGAACGACGCAGTTTCCCTCCGACTCGTACACCCTCCATTGTTCGCGGTTGGCACGCAGCTCCTCGGCAGCCGCAACATAAGACGTCGTATTCACGCGAGCCTGTCCTTCATGTAATCCAGGGCGGCCGCAATGTATGGCGGGCAAACGTCAACCTCTCCCGCAAGAAGGACCGATGCCAACCGCTGCGCAATGCGGCCCTTCCCCAGCGAGTCGATGTCCTTGAGGAACTGCTCCGGGTCGAGTGAGTTCGGGTCATCAACCAGCGCCTCGAAACGCTTGCGCATCTTCTGATTCCCGCTGAGGCCCTTAATCGTTTCTGCAAACTCTTCCTCCGCGCCTGCTCTGAATAGATCGACCTCAAACGTGAATTCGTTCAGAAAGATGCCTTGTTCTTCGGCAAGATCCAATATCTCCTTGAAGGACAATTTCTTCCATTCTTCTGAATCAAGCACATGCTCCATGATGTGATTCACGACGCGATTTTCGCCATAACAGTTTCCAACACCCTCATCGTCCGGGTCCGCATCCTCCTGGCTAACCGCTTCCCCTTTGGGATCGAAATCCGTCAACACGACGAAAGGGATATCCAACCCCTTCGGTCCTAGCAGTTGAACGTATGGTGCAAAATTAGTCCCGCCGATGGAGCAAACGGTGATGCCCAGTGCATCGAAATCCATGTCGGCGTCGTGGAGCTTCGCCAGCGCGGGCAACAGGAATTTTTCAGCGTCACCCTCTACAAGGATTACCCCTTTGGAAAAAAACAGTTCGCCGCGCGTCACGTCGATGTAACGCTCCAGGTCTTCGCGTTCTTCTTTCTCAAGCTTGAGACCGCGCAGCGATCTGCCTATGGTGTGATTTTCGCCGGGCTCCCGGCGGAGTACAACGATGTTGGATAGAGGAGCCACGCTGGCGACGTTGGGCGAGTGTGTCGTCAACAGGATGGTACGCGCTTCAGGCGGCGCCTCGCCTTCATCGCGCGTTTGGAGGTAGTTCCGATAGATCAGCCTCTGTAAGTGCGGGTGAAGATGTGCTTCCGGTTCTTCGATGGCAAGGAAGGTGTGCTGGCGTTCGCCCTCATCCACCAGATATTGATGCTCCAATTCTTTCAAAGCCAGGTAAAGAACATTGGCCGAGCCCAGACTCGCTTCGGCGACACCCCGCTTCCCGCCGTCGATCATCAATTGCAGGGCGCGCAGCAATCTGTCCGCTTCGGTCGGTGCAAATCCGAGCGCTGTTTCGACCGCATGCTTGCTGCCAACCATGGTCGTCAACTGGCTGTTCACTTCATCCACCACGGAGGCCAGCTCAGGCAGGCCCGCGATTTTCGATGTCGTCTTGTGGACCTCTTTGGCGATCGTTTTCAAGGCCTCTGCGTCTACTGTCTTTGCCGCACGATCAAGCAGCGGACGCAATGGCGAACGCGACCAGCGTGCCAAGTCAGCTTCGGCGTCGCGCAGCGCGGGGAATAAATCCAGGGGCATCCAGCGCCGCAGATCGTAGCCAACATTGTTGTCGGGCCGACCGCCGCCGAATATGACGTACTCATAGTCCGATTCGCTTTTCGGAGCACCTTTCAGTCCGGCAACTGGCTGGTAGCGATACGTGACCCGAGCCACCATGGGGTCTGGTTTCACTAGATGATCGGCGAGCACCGCCAGCAGATTCTCACTCTTCTCAAAGCCGCGAAATTCAACTGAAATCTCGATTATGTCCTCGGCGGTCAGGGGCCGCGGCAATCCGTCCCAAAAATCGTCGAGTCGAAGCCGGCGCGTCGCATCAGACAGCGACGGGTCCAGGATTAGCCGGAGCGCGAACAGCAAATTAGTCTTACCGACCTTGTTTTCGCCGAGCACAACAGCGTGCTTACCGAGCTTTACATCGAGGCTCCTGAAGTTCCTGAAGTTCTTGATAACGATCCGGCTGAGCCACATTGTTTCAATCTTTTCTACGACCTCATCTTGGGCCGTGCTGACATGCATCCACCATCCATTACCCTGCCTTCTTCGCTCATCGCAAGATTCTTTTTGACCCGACACCGGCGGCAGCACGCTTTGCGCCGCGAACTGGCCCCGGAAGGCTCGTACACAAACGTGCCCGATCCGCTCCGATTAGCCCAATGACCCACTCTACGTGGTGCGGAAACACCCGCATCCGACCATGGCAAAGGGCATTGAATACCGCATCCGCCAGCGCGTCTTTGCCCAGCTCTTTCTGGACATCGGGATGCATGAAAATATCGACCGTATATGCAAGTCGCAACTCAGGGAAACGCTGACCACAAATCCGGTTGGCTTTCTTCTCATCAATGAGAGCAATTCCGTTACTCGCCACGGCATAGGCAATCGTTGCCGCCTCGCCGTCGTCCAGCGTCATCTGGGCTGCGCCCACTACAAGCTGCTCGAAATACTCCTCTCCTTTGGCGTCGAGCTGCACGATTTCAACGTGCCCTGCGTCGACAAGTTTCTTCAGAAGGTCAGCGTCCTGCCGCTTACTCTGCCTGCCCTCTTCCAATTCTCCGGACACAACGTCGACGACAGCCACGCGGTTAGGCAGAGCCTTGATTACCCTTTTGGCGCAGCCTGTCGCATTCACGCTTATGATCGCGCTCGCGTCCGCAACAAGGAGAGCCTCCGCGTCAGTTAGACTCGATAGTGATCCCATCGGCCTCAGTTCCTTCGCTCTCCTGGCTGTCCAATAATTCGCGCAACTCCAGTCGGTCTAGCTGCAAGAGGCGCGCGAGCTGCCCCTCACTCAGAAGATTTTGCCGGTACGCTTCCGCTGCGAGCAAATTCAGTCGCAGCGTCGTCGGATGATCCGCCTCGGCCTTGTCCTTATCGGGAGTCGTCAGATCGCCCAGAACCTGCTGGGCGTGTTCATCGGTAATTCCGCCATTCGCCTGAAACCAATCCCAGGTGCCGGCCTTAGTCAAGCGCAGCTCCTCAAGGCGGCGAACCATCGCCTCCCGCGACACGCCGAAAAAATGTGCAAGGATAATCACATGCCGGCGCGTGAGCCGGTCAGACCCGGCCGTCAACTCATGGAATTTCTGAATCACACCGCGGGCTGGCGTCAGGAACGCCCTGCCAAACGCGTTGGCGTAACGTTCCTCGCGGGTATCCTCCTTCTCTTGCCGGTGCAGAATCTCGGCATGCCGGCGCGTCGAGACAAGATGTCCGGTTTCGTGGCCTGCCGACTGCGTCCGGCGCTCCCGCGGATGACTCGCGTTCAGCAACATGCAGGGGCCAAGCGCCTCGTCATACGCAAACAAGCCTGAGATTCCGCTGTCGAGCCGTCGGACGTAAACCCGGACGCCGAGTTCCATTTCAAGCAGCGTCACGATATCCGGCACCGGCCGGTTTCCCAAGCCCAGGCTGTGCCGCAACTCCATCGCGTCGTGTTCGGCTTGCGCCCGCACGTCGCCACGCAAGATAGGCCGCTCCGCCGGATAATTTTGCACACGCCTGACACCAAGCAGGCTTTCCAGTTCAACTTCTGCCCGCGCCAGATTGGCCATCAACTCGGCGGCATCAGCGGCCGCAGCATCCTTGCTCCCGATCAGTTTCCGGAAACGGGGAGCAAAGTCGACGTGAATGGCTTCCTGTCGCAACAGCGCGTTTACGGATGTCCCGTAGGCCTTGGCGAGCTTCTGCAGCTCGCTCATCCTCGCGCGCCGCTGTCCCTGTTCGATCGCGACGAGTGTCGTGCGCGCCACGTCTATCGCGTTCGCCGCGTCTTCTTGCGTGAACTTTGCGTTTTCACGGGCCACCCGCAAACGCTCACCGACGTTTTCCGGGCTCATCTGTTCGAGGAGATTCATGACTGCACCCCCTTGGCCCAATTGCTCAAAAATGAAGTCCGCCCGAGAGAATCCATGAAATCCTTCCATTCCGTTTCGTGTTGAGCCAACAACCGGTCGAGCTTCGAACGGACATCCGATTCCGCGAGGCCGAGAGACTGGCCTAGCTGAAATGCACACAGACTTAGCATTCCGGAATTCGCCGGCGATTTTCGCACTTGAGCCAAATGGTCCAGGTGCAGGGTCCCCGCAATGGCGTATTCTCGCAGTGCATTCGTTACTTTCTTCCTGGCAAACGATCCGGCCGCCCCCGCTTCGAAACTCGCGGCTGAAAGATTCTCCCAAACGTAAGTCTCTTTTGGTTCGCTAAGGCCTGCCCCATGCACGCTCAGCCGCCGCAACAGGCAGGCGGCACAAATCCCGCATTGCCGCTTTTTCCTCGCGACACTAACGTGCCGCGTTTGCTGCCAGCACGACCACGTACCCGCCCACGAAGAACCATCCTTGCACTCTTCGACGAACTTCCTCAGCGTCGCGGCCTTCGTCAGCCAAAGTTGGGTGAAGCGGAAGCGCACCTTGTGATGAAGCAATGCCTCCAGAAATCTTTCCATCCTTTCGGTGAAAAGCGGGTGACTGCGGTAGTCTTCGTAGCTTTGCCCCACGGTGACGATGGCGGGCCCCAAAGCCCCCTGCCCGCTTTCCGGGACGATGACCTGACCGGCTTTCGTGAGGTATGCCGCCAGGCCACTGATCAACGCGAACTTGAAACCCCGCGACCGCGCGCTCGACTCAACGAACGGCTTCTTGCCCGCACGAACACGGTACGGAACCGACGTGAATGGTTGTCTCATTCGCGACAAAGACTGGCCATCGCAGGCTTTTGTTCCGAGGCGCACGCGAATCAGCTTGTCGCCCATTTCGCGGTCAAGAATTCCGGCCACGCAGCGCGAATCCAGGCCATCGCTGAAAGGGATTACGGCACTCAAGTCAGCAGGAAGATTGAATTGACCCTGGGGCGGTGCGCTTACGGATTTCTTTCGTTTGCAGAATTCAATGCTCCACCGATCACCCGTCAGGAAATTCAACACCTCATGCAACGCGTCCGAAACCGGCTTGCTCTTCCAGTGGCGGGGATCGTGCACGGGGATGACGAGCTGAAAATCTCTTTGCCAGCTCATCTGCGGGCGTCTCTGCACCCTGTCCGCGAATTCAATGGCCGCCGCCACGAGCATGGCGTCATAAACAACCGGTTCCCACTTCGCTATGCAATAGGTTTCGAGCCGTGCGGTCGAGAACTCGACATTGCGACCGACCTGGCATCGCATCCAGCCCTTTCGTCCGCGCGTTGCATTCTCCATCACATGGACATTGAGCGATGGACGCAGGAAAAGTTCGCTTTTTTCCTCTACCCTCACAGCTTCACCCCGTCATCCAGGCCTTTCCGTCTGGGCGCTTGGGTTTCTGATTTCGATTCAGGATCTAGAAGCCGCCGTGCAACGGCGTCGATGTCGGCGCTGCGGATTGCCTGTTCCATTCTTTCCCTAACCCTGTTTGCCCGCGGCGTCGTCGATTCGCGGCAATAATGCTCTTCGACTTGCCGGGCTCCCCGCGCTGCCCGGTCTATCAGAGCGTCCTTCAAAGCACTCTCCGGAATGTCCTTTGCGCTATCCCCGCGCGCAGCCGCCTGAACGGCGTAATTCAGAATGACGCGCCCTAGCCCAGGCCCGACCCCGTTTCTGAGCCCTTCCAAGGAAGGCCCTACGTCGTTTTTGAACAGTGAAGCCTCTTGATCTGCACAAACTCTGCGGAGGCTGCTAAAGAATTCCGGGCTGATTTCTCCCCGGCAGTCCTCCTCTAAGGCAGGAAGGATTGCATCGCGGATTTCATCGGTTCCGAAAGCGTCATTGTCCGCGCTTTGCGCGACCCGCTTCCAGCCTTTCCGCATGGGCAAACTGCGATGTGGACCGTCACTCATTGAACCACTCCGATGTCAGAACAGTAGCAAATAAAGACTGACAATGTCAAGTGTCACGTTTTATTGCAAAAAAACTTGACACTCTGTCCCGAAAAACCCACACTTTTATGGTGAAAAAGCGCTTAACCAAGACAAGACGTTCGGGCCGCATCACGGCCGTCATTTCGCGGAGAATCGAATCTGAAGGCGAACGCCTTTGGCGGCCTCAGGACTTTGCCGATCTTCCCCCAAGCGCCGTCCTGCAGGCCCTTTCTCGCCTTACGCGCCGGGGTCGCCTTGAACGCCTGAGCAAGGGCGTCTACTACAGCACCCGGCAAACAGCGTTCGGCAAAAGCCGTCCCAATCCGGCCGCAATGCAGAAGCTCGCCTCCCGGCGCAAGGGCGTTTTCCCTGCCGGAATCGCCGCCGCCAATCTTCTGGGATTCACGACACAGACGGCGGGGCGGCGAGAGCTTTCCACCAGCGCCCTCAGCCTGCCCCGCAAACTCGTCGGCAGCGACACCGTCATTCATACGCGCAGGCCGGAAGCATGGGCCCGCCTCTCCGAGAGCGATGCGGCGCTGCTCGATTTCCTGCGCCGCGCCGGAAAAACAAGCGAGCTCTCGCCGGAAGAAACCATCCGCCGCGTCCTCGCACTCTTCTCGGAAAACGGAGGCTTCGAGCGGTTGGTTAAGGTTGCGCCTTCCGAGCCCCCGCGCGTCCGCGCGATGATCGGCGCCATCGGCGAACAGTTGGGGAAGAATCGCGCGGCGCTGCGCCGCCTGCGCAATTCCCTGAACCCCTTCTCGCGGTTCGACTTCGGCCTGCTGGCGGGACTGCGGCACGCCCGCAACTGGCAGGCCAGGGAGCGTCGCTGACATGAAGCTTTTTGAGCACAAGGATTTCGAGCAGGCGATACTCGGGGCGGAGCAGCACTTCGCCGCGCGGAAATTGCGCCCCGCGATCATCGAGAAGGATTACTACGTCACGGAGGCGCTGCGCATCATCGCCGCCGCGGCTCCCGACAAGATCATCTTCAAGGGCGGCACGAGCCTGTCCAAAGGCTGGAACCTGATCCAGCGCTTTTCGGAAGACATCGACATCTTCCTCGATCCCCTCGCCTTCAAGCCGGCCCTCGGCACGAATGCCATCGACCGGGAAGTGAAGAAACTCAGCATTGCCGTCGGCGGTCACCCGGCGCTCACCTTCGTCGCGGCGGAGAGCAAGACCATCGGCGGATTCGGGCGCAACGACCGCTTCTCCTACACACAGCGCTTCGGCGGCACCGGCGAAGTCGCCAACCGCGTCCTCCTCGAAGCCGGCACTGCCAGCGGGCGCGAGCCCACGACGGTTGTCGAGCTGCGCTCCTATCTCGGGCAGTTCCTTGAGGAAACAAAAACCTCACTCGGCGCTGACGACGAGGGACGCTTTCCCCTGCGCCTGCTGCATTTCCGGCGAACCTTCGTCGAAAAGATGTTCGCCATCCACAGCAAGGTGGAAATTCTCAAGCGCGACAGGACGCCGCTCGGAACCTACGCGCGCCACTATTACGATCTGTTCCAACTGGCGGCGCAGGCGGAAGTCATCGCCATGCTGAAATCCGGTGAATACGCCGCCATAAAGAAGGATTACGACGCGATCAGCCGGGAATACTTTCCGAAAAGCTACTTCTATCCCGAAGGCATGAGCTTCGCCAAAAGCGACGCGCTGTTTCCGCCGCCGGAACTGGCCAGGATCGTCGGCGTCGAATACGAGGGGCAGTGCAAGTTGCTCTGTTTTGGCCCGTATCCGTCGTGGGAACAGATTCAGGCAAAGTTCAAGGAAATCCGGGAATTGTTGTGACCTTCCTTTATTGAAACCTGTTGAACGCATTTGCCGGGCGTGTCCGGCTTCGCCGGCCGGGCTCTACGCGCTTCGCTTCCCGAGCCTTGCGTCTCGGCCATCCGGTCACGATCCCTCACGCAAGAAATAAATAAGGACAGCCGTTCCGGCTGAACTTTTCCCATTCATCAAGAGGGGGGACGGCGTCCCCCTGGGCGTCAAGGCGCAACGCGCCGGCAGGCGGTTTTGGTTCCCCCGCCCGTCTCTCGCCGGGCGGTCCCCCCAAAAAACCTGCAAGCAGGTTCGCGTTCTTGACCCCCCTCCCCCGCTCATTGGCGCGGGCCTAGCAGGGTTGCATGCGCAACCCCTTTAAAATGGAGAAAAGAAGTGAGCAGTGAGAAAGAAAGAACCGCGAGACAGGACAAGCGAGAAAATGCCGACTACCAACGCGCCGTGGGTGAACTCGTTCAGCGCGAGGTTATCTATTGCGCATCGGGCATAGTGCACGAGCTAGGCATGAAAAAGAGCGACGAATGGTTTCATCTCTTCGTTCACGAAGACTGGCAAACGCCCGCCCGTGAAGCGATCCCCGATATGCCCCGGGAAAAGCTGCTGGAATTTCTCGGCGAGAACGACTGTGCCGTCAACGCGGATAGCACCACCGCGACATTATCAAGCGCCTGCCTGCAACACCTCGAAAGCGAGGCTTCGTGGCAGGACTTTTGCCATGCCAACGACCTTGAGCCGCAGCGCAACGAAATTTACGAGCACTGGATCGTTTCCGACTGGCTGGCCCGTCGTCTCGAAGAGCGGGGAGAGGTTATCGAGCGGGACTTTTACGGGCTGACCCTGTGGGGCCGGGCCTGTACCGGGCAGGCGATCCTGCTGGACGGCGTTATCTGCTCGATCTATGACGAACTCCATGAGGCTGACACACGGCGAAAGATCGCGGATCAGAACGACCGTTTCCGCGCGGATTTTTATATTCCGTCCTTCGGCCCCCGTCCGGTTCCCGGCCATGTCGTCGGCACCCGCGGAATCTCGGCGCTGCCCCCAGAAACCCAAATCTGCATCTGGGCGGAGGTGGCGAAATTCAACAGCTTCAGCGAGGACAACGACCCGCACGGCGAGCGCGATTTCGGAGCCTTCACCATCGAGGGTGTACCGGAAAAGCTTTTCTGGA
>Ga0137394_10000900_pt1 | contig 20939 bp, 22 predicted proteins | sample czobulk116metaG_FD_108278 | JGI IMG/M metagenome (GOLD analysis project Ga0137394, IMG submission 108278) | Vadose zone soil microbial communities from Angelo Coast Range Reserve, California, USA - czobulk1.16 metaG | ecosystem: Environmental > Terrestrial > Soil > Vadose zone | place: USA...
CGGGCCCGCCAGGAAATTCGCGCTCGCGATTCTGACTTTTCTCCTTTAGGATCAATAGGTCAGAAAGCGCTTGGCAATGTCGAAGCCTTGTGTTAGAAGTGCAGAAGTTGCGCGCGCGGGGGCACTTTTTTAACCCCGTCCCAAGGAGGCTGAGGGTGGACAGGGCGCTCGAAAAGCGGCAGGTCAAGCGAGCCTACAAGTTCTACGCCCCCGCCTACGATTTCGTTTTCGACTGGATCTTCCATCCGGGCCGCGAGCAGGCCATGCGGCTGCTGGACGTCAAGCGCAACGACCACGTCCTGGAGGTCGGTATCGGCACCGGGCTCAACCTGCCCCTGTACCCGACCCATTGCCACATCACGGGCATCGATCTTTCCGAAGAGATGCTGGAGAAGGCGCAGGACAAGGTCATCGAGCTGGGGCTCATCGGCGTCACCCTCAAGGTCATGGACGCCACCGTCATGGATTTCGGGCAGAGCGAGTTCGATTCCGCGGTGGCGACCTATACCATCAGTGCAGTGCCGGATCCCGTGGGGGTGCTGCGCGAGATGCGTCGCGTGGTCAAGCCGGGCGGGAGCATCGTGCTGCTGAACCATTTCCGGAGCGAGCGACGCGTGGTGGGGCGGCTGGAAGATCTCGTCTCGCCCGTGTGCACTCGCCTGGGCTGGAAGTCCAACCTGCCTTTCGAGCCTCTCCTCAAGCAGGTCGGGCTCATCCCGGACATCTCGACCAAGGTCAATCTCTTCAACGGCTGGCGCCTGATCAAGTGCGTCAACCGCAAGTAGTCGGCTCCGCCCGCCCCTCGCCTCGTAGCCTTGCCGTCGCCCGCCGCCTAGCTTCGCTCGCCCGCAGCTTCGGGTAGGTCCTTGATCTCGTCGACCCGGCGGATGCCCCATGCCGTCATGCGGGCGATCAGCGTATTCCGGTGGATGCCCAGGCTGCGCGCCGCGCGGCTCTGGTTCCAGTTCTCCCGCTCGAGGGCGCGAAGAAAATACGCCTGCTCGAATCGGTCCCGCGCCTCGCGGAGGGGGAGAGGGTCGCTTCCCAGATCGCCCGCGCGCTGGCCCACCTCGTGGATGGCGAGGTCCACGGGGAGGTCATCGAGGCGGACCACGGGACGCGTGGCCAGGGCCACGCTCCGCTCGATGATGTTCTCGAGCTCGCGGACGTTCCCGGGCCAGTCATAGGCCATGAGGGCGGGCAGGGCGCCCCGGGAGATGCCCCGCACGTCCTTCTTGAACTCGCGCGAGTACTTCCGGAGGAAGTGCTCGACCAGGCCCGGAATGTCGTCCTTGCGGGCGCGCAGGGGCGGGATGGTCAGGGGCACCACGTTGAGCCGGTAGAAGAGGTCCTCGCGGAACGTGCGGGCCCGCACGGCCTGGCGGAGGTCGACATTGGTGGCGGCGATCACGCGCACGTCGACGGGCAAGGGGCGGGCGCCCCCCAGGCGCTCGATCTCCCGCTCCTGGAGGACGCGCAAGAGCTTGGCCTGCAGGTCCACCCGCATCGTCCCCACCTCATCGAGGAAGATGGTGCCGCCGTGGGCCAGCTCGAACTTGCCGAGCTTGCGCGAATGGGCGCCCGTGAACGCCCCCTTCTCGTGGCCGAAGAGCTCGGACTCCACGAGGGTGTCGGGAATGGCCGCGAGATTGACGGCCACGAAGGGCTGGTCGCGGCGCGGGCTCTGGCGGTGGATGGCCCGGGCCACCAGCTCCTTGCCCGTGCCGCTCTCCGCCCCGATGAGCACGGTGGCCGGCGTCTGGGCGACCTGGGAGATGAGCTCGTAGAGCCTGACCATGCTGGGGTGGCGGCCGACGAGCGCGTCGAAGCCGTGGGCGCGGTCGAGCTCGGCGCGAAGGTAGCGGACCTCGCGCTCGAGGACGCGCTGGGAAGCGGCCTGACCCACCAGGGCCAGCATCTCGTCCACGTCGAAGGGCTTGGTGACGTAGTCGTACGCCCCGCCCTTGATCGCCTCCACCGCGGTGCGCACGTCCTTGACGGCGGTGATGATGATCACGGCCACGGCATCGTCGAGGGCCAGGATCTGGGGGAGGAAGGTGGGCCCGGGAGGGCCCGGCATGCAGACATCGAGGAGGACGACGTCGACGCGGCGCGAGTGCAGCACCTCGACGCCCTTGCTGCCCGCCTCCGCCTCGATGACTTCGTAGACCTCTTCGAGGAGGACGCGGAGCGATTCTCGCACACCGGGCTCGTCATCGATGATGAGCACGACAGGCTTCGGACGGGTCGGATCCGACACGACCATCAGCGCGCCTCGTCTGGCCCGCTCAGGGTTTCTCGGGCGCCTTGAGGACCACGTACTCGCGACCGCCGCCTCCGCCGCGGTGGAGCTGGACGGGGACGGATTCGCCCGGCTTGAGGCTGCCCACGATTTTCCGGAACTCGTCGACGGAGCCGACGGGGCGTCGATTGACCTCGAGGATGAGGTCGCCCCCGCGGATCCCTGCCGCCTCGGCCGCGCTGCCCTCGGCGACATCGGTGACCACCACGCCCGAGCGGCTGCTGAGGCCATAGGTGCGGGCGATGTCGGGAGTCAACGGCTCGACGGAGAGGCCGAGCCCCGTGCCTTTCGGGACTGCGGCGACCAGGGTGTCATCGGTGGGCTGCTCGCCGATCTTGATGCTGAGCTTCGTCGGCTTGCGATCGCGGAGCACGGTCAGGGGCGTGGGCTTCCCCGGCGGAATGGCCGCCACGCGCTTCTGGAGCTCCGTCGACTCCTTGATGGGCGAGCCGGCCAGCTCCACGATGATGTCCCCGGCCTTGAGACCGCCCGCCTCCGCGGGGCTATCCTTGATCACGTCGGCCACGAGCACCCCGCCCGCCCCGGGCACGCCGAAGCCCGCGGCCAGATCCGGCGAGAGATCCTGGATGGAGATGCCGAGCCAGCCCCGCACCACCCGGCCCTTGTCGATGAGCTGGGTCATGACCTCCCGGGCCATGTTGATGGGGATGGAGAAGCCGATCCCCTGCCCGCTGGACACGATGGCGGTGTTGATGCCGATCACGCGCCCGTCGATGTTGAGGAGCGGCCCGCCGGAATTCCCCGGGTTGATCGAGGCGTCCGTCTGGATGAACGCCTCGTAGGTGGCGACGCCCACGTGGGTGCGTCCGGTGGCGGAGATGATGCCCACGGTGACCGTGCGATCGAGGCCGAAGGGATTGCCGATGGCGATGGCCCACTGGCCGATCCTGAGCTTGTCGGAATCGCCGAGGTCGGCCACGGGCAGCGCGATCCCCGTGGGCTCGATCTTCAGCACGGCCAGGTCCGTCTTCGAGTCACGGCCCACGAGCTTGGCGGGAAACCTGCGATCGTCGGAGAGCCGCACCTCGATCTCGTCGGCGTTCTCGATCACGTGATGGTTGGTGAGGATGTAGCCGCGCCCGTCCACGATGACCCCGGAGCCCGCCGCGCGCTCGGGCTCCTGGCGCGGCCCCCGGCGCTTGAAGAATCGCTCGTAGAACTCGGGGCCGAAGAACTCCCGGAAGCGCTGCTCCGTCTCGGGCGACGGCGTGCCCTCGGCCGGCGCGGACTTCTTGGCCTTGACGCTGACGTTGACCACCGACGGCGTCGCGCGATCGGCGACGGAGACGAAGGCATCCTCGAGAATCTGCAGGATGGCCCTGGGATCGGGAGCGGGGGCGGACTGCGCGGACGCCGGCGCAGGCGCCCAGAAGAGCGCGGTGGTCAGCAACGCCATCGAGCACAGCCGATTTCGCAACGAGCGCATGGTCTCCTCCTGGCGGGCCATCTTACCTCCCGGGCGAGGCGACCACCAGAGGCACGGAGAGTGTCACCTCGAGGATACGGGTCGTGCCGGGCCCGACGGGCGCCGCCTGGCCCCGACGGAGTCCGGCCACCCAGATGAGATCGCCGTCTGCCTCGAGGAGCGGCACGCGGGCACGCTCCCAGCGCGGCACGCCGGCATCGATCAGAAAGGACTTGAGCCTGCGCTCCTGGGCGCCACCCCAGGGCATGAAGCGATCGCCGCGCCGCCGGGCCCGAACGGTGAGCCGCGACGGGATACGGTCCGCGTCGAAGGCGACGGTGTCGGCATCGCGCGGCACCACGTAGCCGGCGCCGGCCTCGAAGCGGCGCGCCTCGAGCGCGGCGCCGATCTCGGGCAGCGGCAGGACTCCCGGCACCACGAACTCGCGCGGCTCGAGATCCGCCAAGCGCCCTCGCCCCACCCGCAGCCATCTTCCGCTCTTCTCGATGACCAGCCCGCCCGCGCTCACCAGACCGCGTGGGATGTCCGGGGCGAGGAGCCGGCGAAGGGCGCGCTGGCCGGCCCCGCGCATCGCCCCGGAGTGTCCCAGGCTCAAGGCCGCCGCGCGCAGCGTCTCGGCGGCGATCTCGCGCGGAAGAGCCCGCAGGTCAGCGATGCCGAAGACCCAGCCCGCGCCTCCCCGACGGCCCAGGCGGGCGAGCGCGCGCGCTCCCGCTCCCTCGAGGTCGTCCATGAGCGCGCGCACGAGGCCCGCTGAGCGGGCGAGCCCCGCCGCGATGCCGGGATCCACCGTGCGCTCGAGGAAAGGCAGCACGTCGTGGCGCACGCGATTGCGCAGGAAGCGCGGATCTCGATTGCTCGCGTCCTCCATCCAGGCGAGCCCGCGGGCGCGCAGATGGGCCTCGACGTCGGTCCGGCGCGCCTCGAGCAGCGGCCGGATCAGGAGGCCGCGGACGGGCGCGATTCCCGCGAGCCCACGAGGCCCCGCGCCCTCGAGGAGCCGCATGAGGACCGTCTCTGCCTGATCGTCGGCGGTGTGCGCGGTGGCGATGCGCTGGGCGCCGATGCGCTCTGCAACGGCCCGGAAGGCGCCGTGGCGGGCGCGCCTGGCCTCGGCCTCGAGCCCTTCCCAGGGCGGCTCCCGACGGACGGTGACGCGCTCCACGTGGCAGGGCACACCAAGGTCGCCGGCCAGTCGCTCGACGGAGAGCTGCTCGGCATCCGCCTCGGGGCGGAGTCCGTGGTTGACGTGGACGAGGTGGACCTTCAGGTCGAGCTCAGGAACGAGGCTCACGAGCACGTCGGCCAGCCCGACGGAGTCGGCGCCCCCCGAGACGGCGGCCAAGACAGTTTCGCCGCCCCGGAGCATTCCGGCGCGGCGAAGGGCGGCACGAACGATCGCGACGAGACTACGGTCGCCCGTGGCTGCATTCCCCCTGGAGGCCTACCCACACCTCTCCGTCCTCGAAGTACTCCTTCTTCCACACGGGCACTGTCGTCTTGAGGGTGTCGATGGCGAAGTGACAGGCCTCGAAGGCCTCGGCCCTGTGCGGCGAGGCGACGGCGATCATGACGCTCGACTCGCCGATCTCGAGCCGGCCGATCCGGTGGACGAGGGCGACCTTGCGGACGCCCGGCCAGCGCTCGCGCACGGCGGCGGCAATCTCGCGCATCTTCGCGACGGCCATGGGCGCGTAGGCCTCGTACTCGAGATACTTGACGCGGCGGCCTCCCGTCTCGTCCCGGACCACGCCCGAGAAGAGCACGATGCCTCCCGCCCCCGGGTCGCTCACCGCCGCGGCCAGGCGCTCCTCGGAGAGCGGGCTGACCGTGACCTCGACCCAATCGACGTCCGAGCCGCCGCTCACGGGGGGGAAGAGACAGACCTCATCGCCGGGGCGCAGCGGGTGGCTGGGCTGCACGTAGTCGGTGCCAAGCGCGAACAACGTGAAAGGGCGATACGGCTGGAGGACCGGGAAGCGGCTCGCCACCGCCTCCCAGGCTGCCTCGACCGTGCCGCCCTCGGGGATCTCCAGCTCGACGTGATCGCGCCCGGCCGCCTCGCGATAGCGGGCGAAGAACCGAACCGCGACCTTCATACCACTAAGAGTTACAGACCGATCAAAAGGGTCCACATGCAAGGCGGCGACGGAGCGACGACTGAGGCGTACGTGGTTGTACGCCGCAGGGAGGAGCGACGGCGCCAACGCCGCAGATGGGCTCTTTTCATCGTGTCTGCTAGAACTGGTGCGACGAGCCGCAGCCGCAGGACGACTTCACGTTGGGGTTTTTGATCGCGAAGCCCGCCCCCAGCATGTTGTTGTCCACGTAGTCGATTTCACTGCCCTGCAGGTACGGGGCGCTCTTGCTGTCCACGAACACCTTGACGCCACTCGACTCCGTGACATTGTCGTCCGGGTTGGCGACATCGTCCCAGCCGAGCTCGTAGGACATGCCGGAGCAGCCGCCGCCCACCACCCGGATCCTGAGGCCCCACTCGGGCTTGCCCTCTTCGAGCCGCAGGTCCGAGATCTTCTTCGCAGCCGTTTCGGTCAGCGAGATCATGCACTCCTCCTTGGAAGTCGATGCCGGGTCGAGCGTCCAGCGAACAAGGCCAAGTATAGCAGAGCGACGGGCGCCCTGGAGCCCTTCAGAGGATGCCGTCTTGCGGCAAGAGGGTGACCTCCTCGAGCGTGGCCCCCGGCTCCAGGGTCGCCATGAGCAGGGCGACCCGGGCCACCTGCTCGGCCTTGACCATCCGGGCCCGGGAGGGAGGATTCGGGACGGCATCCCACAGGGGCGTATCGGTCGCCCCGGCCGAGAGGACTCCGACGCGGACGCCATGGGGGCGCATCTCCTCGGCGAGCACGCGCGAAAGGCCGAGGAGGCCGTACTTGCTCGCGGTATAGGCGGCGCTGCCGGGCAGAGTCCGGCTGGTCACGATCGAGCCGATATTGATGATGGTGCCTCGGCCCGCGGCCATCATGGCGGGCAGCACGGCGCGGCAGCACAGGAAGACCCCGCGCAGGTTCACGGCCATGGTCTCGTCCCAATCCGCGGTCTTGGCCTCCGCCACGGGGCCAAAGGCCGCCAGCCCCGCCGCCGTCACCAGGCAGTCGATGCGCCCGAAGGCCCTGAGCGTCTCGTTCGCGAGACCGGCCACGGCCGCCTCGTCGCTCACATCGGTCGGCCGGATCACGGCACTCCCTCCCGCGGCCTCGATCTCACGCTGCACTGCCTTGAGCTCCTGCGCTGACCGCGAGCAGAGGGCGACCGCCGCTCCTTCGCGCGCAAAGGCCTGGGCGACGGCCCGGCCGATGCCCCGCCCGGCCCCGGTGACCACCGCGACCTGCCCGGCCAGACCGCCCGGTTCTGATGAGCTCAAATGACCAGACCGCTCCGTGACTTGATCAGCTCCATGAACTCGGCCCGTGTCTCGGGTCGGTCACGAAACGCGCCCAGCATGGCGGAGGTGACCGCCTTGGAGTTCTGCTTCTCCACGCCGCGCATGAGCATGCACATGTGCAGCGCCTCCACGACCACGGCCACGCCGCGAGGCTGGAGCACGTCCTCGAGCGTATGCGCGATCAGCGTCGTGAGCCGCTCCTGCACCTGCAGTCGACGACTGAACATCTCGACGAGACGCGGCAGCTTCGAGAGCCCGGCGATCTTGTTCGACGGCATGTAGGCGATATGACACTTCCCAAAAAATGGCAGAAGATGATGCTCACAAATGGAATAAAAGTCGATGTCCTTCACCACCACCATCTCGTCGTAGTTTTCCGTGAAGAGCGCGCCGTTGAGAATATCGCCCACGTTCTGGGTGTACCCTGAGGTGAAGTAGCGCCACGCCTTCGCCACGCGCTCCGGCGTGCGCTCCAGCCCCTCGCGCGTCGGGTCCTCACCGATCTCCTTCAGCAGCTCACGGATCAGCTCTTCCATCCGCATCACCCCCACGGCTCAGCCGCGGTATTCGAAGGTATTGTTGTCGGTCTCGACCACGGCGACGCGACGGAGCGCTCCTGCGGGCAGGGCGGGGGCGATCCACTCCCAGAAGGCCCGCGCGAGATTCTCGCCCGTGGTGGGGATGCCGTCGAGCGCCGGCACTGCGCTCGAGAGATCGTAGTGGTCCACGCGATCGAGCACCAGCCGCCTCACGGCGGCGTCGAGGGCCCCGAGATCGGCGGCCATGCCCGTGAGAGGATCGCGCCGCCCCTGCACCGTCACCTCGACCAGGTAGTTGTGCCCGTGCTGGCGATAGCACTGGCCGTAGAGGCGGGCGTTGTCCTGGGGGGAGAGCGTGGGGCTCTCGAGTCTGTGACCGGCGCTGAAGTGGTACTGCCGCGTGAGCTCGAGCGCGCTCACGCGCCGAAATACTCCACATAGAACACCGGATCCTCCCAGAGCCTCAGCCGCCAGAGACGCTCCGGCCCGAGCTTGGGGAGGAGAAGGTCCCAGGCGGCGGCCACGAGATTCTCCGTGGTGGGAATGTCACCCTGGCTGAAGAGTGGATCGGCGTTGAGGTCGGCGTGGTCGAAGCGCTGGACGACGGCGTCGGCGACCACGCGCTTGAGCTCCGCCAGGTCCATGACCATGCCCGTCTCCGGATCCACCGCCCCGCGTATCGTCACCTCGAGGACATAGTTGTGACCGTGCGCGACGGTGAGATTGCCGAAGACGCGGCGATTCTCCTCGGCGGGCCACTCGGACCGCCAGTAGCGGTGGGCCGCCGAGAAGGTGAACTTCCGCGTTGCGTAGACCAGGCCGTGGCTCATCGGGATCTCATGCCTCCAACTGCCAATCTTACCGCGTCCAGGAACCGCCCCGCGACCCGTTCGATGCCGTAGGCGGCCACGGCGCGCCGGCCCGCCGCTCCCATGGCACGGGCTCGGGCGGGGTCCCCGAGGAGCGCCTCGAGCGCGTCCGCGAGGGCCGTCGGATCGCGCGGAGGGACGAGCACGCCCGTGACGCCGTCCTCGATGACCTCGGGCATGGCGGCGGCCCCACAGGTGACCACGGCCAGCCCGGCCGCCATGGCCTCGAGGAACACGATACCGAAGCTCTCCTGCACCGAGGGCAGGCAGAAGAGATCGGCGCTCACGTATTCCTCGGCGAGCTGCCCCGGCGACACGTCCCCCAGCAGCGTCACCGTCTCGCCGAGGCCGAGGGCCTGGTGCCGCCGGCGCACCGTCGCCCACTCCGGGCCCTTGCCCACGATGCGCACGAGGAGGGCGGGCACTCGCCCGCGAAGGAGCGCGGCCGCCTCGAGCAGATCGACGATGCGCTTGCGCGGGTACATGCGGGCGACGCACAGGACGGTGGGTCCCGTTCGCGGGCGGGGCCGCGCGGCGGCGAAGCGCGCGGCCCAGCCCTCGAGGTCGATGGGCTCGGGCAGCACGGCCAGCTTCGACGGCTCGAGGTCGTACAGCCGGCGGGCCACCTCCTCGGAGTAGCGCGTGGGGACGAGAACGAGGTCCGCGCGCCGCGCGTTGCGCCGCTCCCAGCGCGCCTGGACGGAGAGGAGGATCCGCACCCAGCCGCGCTCGTTCTTGAGCTCGTCGGCGATGACGCCCTTGAGGCTGACCACGAAAGGCAGCTTCCGGCGCCGGGCCCAGAGGAAGCCATCCAGGTCGATGCCGTACACGAGATCAGCGGCCACGGGCGGATGGAGCGCGACCCCGGCGTTGTAGAGCCAGCGGTCCAGGGTGTGGAAGCCGGTGCGGAGGCGAAGAGGACGGAGCTCGAGGGTGTGGCCGAGCCGCATGAGGCCCCGACGGAGCCCGTCGGTGCCGACGAAGGTTCCGCTCCCCTCCAGCGGATTGGGCGGCGTGGAGGTGAGGGCGGCGATGCGCAGACGCTACGTACCGGTGAACTTGGGCTTCCGCTTTTCCAGGAACGCCCGCGTGCCTTCCGCGTAGTCGTGGCTGTTGAACGTCTCGATGCCCATCTCGAAGAGCTTCTTGCGATGAGCCTCGCCCACCCCCTCGAAGATGGCCTGCACCTGCGTCTTGGTCCCGCGGATGGACAGCGGCGCGTTCTCCGCCACCGTGCGCAGATAGTCGTACGTGCTCTTCTCGAGATCATCGGCGGGCACGAGTCGCTGGATGAAGCCGATGCGGAAGGCCTCCACCGCCTCGAGGCTCCGCGCGGAGTACAGGATGTCCTTGGCGTAGGCGGGGCCGACCAGGTCCACGAGCTGATGCACGGGATCGAGACCGTAGATGATGCTCAGCCGCGCTGCGGGGATGCCGAACTTCGAGCCTTCCGCGGCGAAGCGCAGATCGCAGGCCATGGCCAGCGCCATCGCCCCCCCCATGCAGTAGCCGAAGACCATGGCCACCGTGGGCTTGGGGCAGAGGCGGATCGACAAGTAGGCGGCCTCCGTCTTCTTGTTGTAGGCGAGGGCCGTCTCCGTGTCCTTGCGGTTCTCCTGGAACTCGGAGATGTCGGCGCCCGAGGCAAAGGCATCCCGCCCCGCCCCGCGGTACACGACGGCGCGCACGGAGTCGTCCTTGGCCAGCGATTCCGTCACATTGGCGATCTCGCCCCACATGGCGAGGCTGACCGCGTTGCGCATCTTGGGCCGGTTCAATACCACGGTGGCGATGCCGCCCTCACGCTCGACCAGGATCTCGTCGCTCACCCCGTTCCTCCCTTTCCATGTGCGATGACACCCCGAACGAGGAACGCGTCGACGGTGACGGTATCGTGCCCGAAGCCGACGCGCTTCACAGGACGCCAGTCTAGCGGAGGCGTGGGAAAACTTCAACGCGGCCGGATGACTCGCGCCTCCGGCCCTGGATCAATCGATGACGGCCACCGCCTCGATCTCGATCAGGGCGCCCGGGATGGCGAGGCCGGCCACCTGCACCAAGGTGCTGGCGGGCGGAGTGGCGCCGAAGAACTCCTGGCGCACCTCGCCGTAGCCTTCCCGGTAGCGGATGTCCGTGACGAAGACGGTGACCTTCACGACGTCCCGGAGGCTGGCGCCCCCCGTCTCGAGGATGCGCCGCATGTTCTCGAGGACGCGCCGGGTCTGCGCTCCGATGTCGTTCGGCCCAACGAGCTTACCGTCCTTGTCGAGAGCGAGCTGGCCGGCCACGTAGACCGTATTGCCGACGCGCCAGCCATGCGTATAGCGGGGCCGAGGATCGGCCATGTCCACGGGCTGGATCGCCGTACGTGCCATCGCGTACCTCCTGATCATCGGGGTGTGACATCCAGAGTGACGGTCACCATGACCATGGCTCGGTAATCCGGGAAGACCGTCGCGAAAGACCTTGGTTGAGTGGTGGCGGCGGGAGGACTCGAACCTCCGACACGGGGCTTATGAGACCCCTGCTCTGCCACCTGAGCTACGCCGCCGAAAATCGCGTTGACACCAAAAGCATTTTGCTATGTATAATCCCGCCGAACGACGTCCAACAGTAACGACTCCCTTCTCGCAAGTCAAGGTGGGAGCCGCCCGGAGGAGCTTCATCATGGCGTGGCTCGGCAATCGGCCATGGATCAACGACGAAGAAAACTCCATGTACGCGCGGGAGGACGAGGAGGCGGAGGAAACGGAGACCGAAAAGGACGACGACGACGACGAGGACGACGAAGACTTCGATGAAGACTTCGATGACCTCGAGGACGACGACGATGAGGACGAGGTGGAAGACGACGAGCTCGAGGACGACGACGACCTCGACGAGGACGACAAGGTCGATGATGCCGAGGAGGAGGACGAGCTAGACGACGAGGAGGACAAGTAACGGTAGCGCCCGCCCCGCAGTTCGTTCCCCCCAAAGGAGGGCACGATGTCATTGCTGAGCGAATCTGGCTGGCTATTCCTGCTGCGGTGGATCCACTTCCTCTCGGGCATCACCTGGATCGGCCTGCTCTATTACTTCAATTTCGTCCAGGTGCCCTTCTTCGCCGAGACGGAAGCCCCCGTGCGCAGCGGCGCGCAGCAGAAGCTGCTGCCCCGCGCCCTCTGGTGGTTCCGCTGGGCCGCCATGTTCACCTTCCTGAGCGGCTGGATCTACCTCCTGCACTACTGGCTCGGCAAGCGCGGCCTCCCGGATCCCCAGACCTGGGTCATCCTGGTGGGCGGCATTCTCGGCACCATCATGTGGGCGAATGTCTGGTTCGTGATCTGGCCCAAGAACAAGATCGTCATCCAGAACGCCGTCGATGTCGCGGCGGGCAAGCCCGCCAATCCCGCCGCGGCCGCCGCGGGCGCGCGCGGCGGGCTCGCCTCCCGCACCAATGTCGCTTTCTCCATTCCCATGCTCTTCTTCATGGGCTCGGCCAGCCATCTCCCCTTGCCCATGCCGAGCTCGGGCGCGATATTCTGGGCCCTGACCCTCATCGTGATGGCCCTCGTCGAGATCAATGCCCTCACGGGTACGCCGGGCAAAGGCGCGGCCAAGCCGCTCGCCACCGTCAAGGGCACGTTGTGGTTCGGCTTCATTCTCTCCGCCGTCTTCTATCTGCTCTTCGTGCTCCTGGGCAAGTAGCGGCGTCCGCGGAATCGCCAGGCCGGAGGGGACATCCGCCCCCTCCGGCCCTCGTGTGTCAGCCTTTGAGATCGCGGAGCAGCTCGGCCGTGGTCTCGGCGGACAGCTCCACGCGGGCGCGCTCGGCCGGATGGTCGACCACGAGGTGGACGGGGGCCTCCGCGAAGGCGCGGACAGCCTCGGGCGGGAAGGCGAAGCGGACGAAGTGCACGGCCGAGAGCTTGCCCTTCTCCTCGTCGGAGTGGCCGGCCTCGAACTCGCCGGGGACGGCGAACTCCCGGCCGACCTGGATCCACACGGTGGGCCCCATGTCGATGCCCATGAAGCGGTCGAGGACGGGCTGGATGTGGTCCTTCTCGGTGATCTCGATGAAGAGGGTGGCGCTGAGCTCTCCCGGCCGGGGCAGGAGCGCGTTGTAGACGTCGAGCTCGTCCTGCACGCGGGCGTCGTCAGTGATCCGCTCCACGCGGCACATCTCCTGGATCTGGAAGAGCGCGGTATCGCGGTTCTCGAAGACGAAGGAGAGGTGGCCGCCGACGGAGACCCGACGGCGGCGCTTGAGCTCGATGATCCGCGCGCGCGTGGCCTCGCGCACCTTCTCGTACTCGAAGAAATTCACGACGTCCTTCAGCTCGAGCTTCTCGTTGGCCATCATTCGTCCGTGCCCTCTATGCCGTAGGCCTCGGCGAGAATCTGGATGGGGTGGCGGGCCTCCACGCCGGTGCCTTGCTTGATCTGCAGGGCGGCGAGCGGGCAGTCGGTGGCCACCCGGTCGGCGCGCGCCTCGCGCACGCTCGTGAACAGCGGCTCCGCCAGCTTCATGGACAGCTCGAAGTATTCCTTCTTCATCCCCCACGTTCCGTCCACCGCCGAGCACTTCTCGATGGTCTCCACGGCGGCGCCCGTCAGGCGCAGGACGTCGGCGGACTTGGTGCCCATGTTCTGCGCCTTGAGATGGCAGGGAAGCTGGTAGGCGACGGTGGCGGGCGGATTCGGGAAGCGCGTGTCGAGCTTGCCGGCGGCATGCAGGCCCGAGAGGTACTCGAAGAGATCGCGCGTGTGGCCCGCCACCAGATTGGCGTCCTCGGAGCCGTCGAGCCACGGGTACTCCTGCTTGAGCATGTAGGAGCAGGTGGGGCCCGGCACCACGATGTCTCGTCCCTGCCGCACCTCTTCGGCGAGCGTCCTCACGTTGTCGGCGATGAGCGCCTTGGCCTCCTTCACCGCGCCCCCGTCCAGATAGGGCATGCCGCAGCAGCGCTGGGCGGGCAGCGAGACATTCACGCGGTTCCGCTCGAGCACGGCGACGGCGGCCCGGCCCGTGGCGGGATCGTTGAACTCGACAGAGCAGGTGGCGAAGAGGGCCACGCGCGCCTGCGGCTCGAAGCGTGCCGGCTTTCGGCGGTCGAACCAGGTCGAGAACGTCTCCCGGTGGAAGGCGGGCAGCTGCCTGTCCTTGTGGATACCGACCACCGCCTGCATGAGGGCGCGCTGCGGGGGCAGCGAGGCGGCCCAGTTGGACAGCGGCGCGGTGAGGCTGCCGAGCCTACCCACCAGCTCGGTGTTGCCGAGAAAGCGGTCCTGGAGGGTCACGCCCTTCTCCTTCGCCTCCGCGGAGCGGGCGCGCAGCATGAGCCGGGGAAAGTCGACCTGCCAGCGGTGGGGCGGCGTGTACGGGCAGTGGTTGAAGCAGAGCTTGCACTGGTAGCAGAGGTCCACGACTTCCTTGACGTCCCGGGCGGGCAGCTTCTCGACGTCCCCGTCCACCGCGTCGGTGTCGAGCCGGTCGAAGAGCACCTTGAACGACGGGCAGAGGGGCAGGCAGCGCCGACAGCCGCTGCAGATGTCGTAGACCCGACGCAGCTCCTGATCGACGGCGTCGAGCTTCCAGAACTCGGGCTTCCTGATGTCCAGGGTCATGCGGGTGCGGCCTTTCATGCGCGGCGGGGCGGCCGCGATTGGACCGCCCCGCGCGTCGGAGATATCAGATGGCTTCGGCGGGGTCCTTGCCCGCGATCTGCTTGAGGCCCTTGGTGAAGCGGCCGGCGTGAGACTTCTCCGCCTTGGCCAGCGTCTCCAGCCATTCCGCCAGCTCGGGGAAGCCCTCGTCACGCGCCGTCTTGGCCATGCCCGGGTACATCTGGGTGTACTCGTACGTCTCGCCCGCGATGGCCGACTTGAGGTTCGTCTCCGTCTTGCCGATGGGCTCGCCGGTGGCGGGATCGCCGACGTCTTTCAGGAAGTCCAGGTGGCCGAAGGCGTGGCCGGTCTCGGCATCCGCCGTGTCCTTGAACAGCCCGGCGACGTCCGGGAAGCCCTCGATGTCCGCCACGCGGGCGAAATAGAGATAGCGGCGGTTCGCCTGGGACTCGCCGGCGAAGGCTTCCTTGAGGTTCTCGTGGCTCTTGGTCCCCTTGATGCTCTTGCCTGCCATGGTCTCTCCTCCTTGGGGTCGGTGCCCGTCGGACTCAGGGTGAGCGGCGCGGCCGATGCAGGCGGGCCCGGGGGGACCGGCACCGCGGACAGCGGCCGAAGAACTCGATGCGGTGGTGCGTGATGGCGAGCCCGGTACGCGCGGCGATCCGTACGCGGAGCGCTTCGGCGTGGGGCTCGGCCAGGGGCCCGTCCACGTCCACGATCCGGCCACAACGCACGCAGGTGAAATGATGGTGGGCGTCCATGTTGGCGTCGAAGCGGGCGTGAGGGCCCGGGATCTCCGCGGCCAGGCCCTCCGCGACGAGGAGCCGGAGGTTGCGGTACACCGTGCCCAGGCTCACGCGGGGCAGCCGCCGGCGCACCAGGCGGTGGACGGACTCCGCCGTGGGGTGCGCGTCGGTGCCCCGCAGGACCTCGAGGACGACGCGGCGGGGCCCGGTCAGACGCAGGCCGTGGGCCCGGAGGGCCGCATCGGAGTTTTCAGGAATAGTTCTCATTACGATGTGCAGCCTACCCTCCCTCCTCCCGCCTGTCAAGGTGCACTCGATCGATTCAAGCGCCGGCACTGAGGCAAGTTGCGAGCCAGACGAGGGGCGAGCCGATCTGGCGAAGTCAGTGCCGTCAAGGGCATCCGGTTGCCGGGTAGAGGTAAGGTCGGGTAGACTTTCCATCTCAGGAGGACGGACCGAATGGCGCAGCCCCTCTGGCTCCGGATCGAGGGAGCCAGGCAGAACAACCTGAAGAACGTTTCCCTGGCCATCCCCCACGACCGCGTCACCGTCATCACGGGCGTCTCGGGCTCGGGCAAGTCCTCCCTCGCCTTCGACACGATCTTCGCCGAGGGTCAGTGGCGCTACATCGAGTCCCTCTCCGCCTACGCGCGCATGTTCCTCGAGCGGCTCGACCGGCCCGACGTGGACCGGATCGAGCACATCCGCCCCGCCATCGCCCTCGAGCAGAAGAACCCCGTGCGCACCGCGCGCTCCACGGTGGGCACGGCCACCGAGCTCCACGACTACCTGCGTCTCCTCTTCGCCAAGGTCGGCCGCGTGCACTGTCCCCGCTGCGACAGCGAGGCCCGCAGCGATTCGGCGGAACGCGTGGCCGACGAGCTCGTGCGCGACCACGCAGGCGCGCGCGCCGTGGTCTGCTTCCCCCTCCCCCCGCAGCCCCGACCGGATCCGCGCGCCTTCATGGCCGCCCTTCTGCAGCGCGGCTTCGCCCGCATCAAGATCGGCGAGACCATGGTGGACCTGGCGGACGCCCAGGGTGAGGCCGTCCCCTCCCTCGACGGCCAGCCCGTGCAGGTCGTGCTCGACCGCGTGATCGTGGGTCCGGAAGCGCGACGGCGGTTGACGGAGTCGCTGGAGACCGCCCTCGCCGAGGGCGACGGCCGCGCCGTGGTGGACGTGGTGGGGCACGGGCCGCGCTCGGTCAGCCGGGAGTTCCGCTGCCCGCGCTGCGAGGTCGCCCTCGCGCGGCCCCAGCCGCTGCTCTTCTCGTTCAACCATCCGCTGGGAGCCTGTCCGGAGTGCAAGGGCTTCGGAAACATCCTGCGCTACGACGAGGCCCTGGTCGTGCCCGATCCCACCGTGAGCCTCGCCGACGGCGCCGTCGAGCCCTGGTCGCATCCTTCGGGCCGGCGGTACCAGAAGCAGCTCCTCAAGCATGCCAAGAAGCGGGGCGTGGACGTGACGCGACCGTATGCCGACCTCGCCGAGGCCGACCGCGAGTGGATCTACGCGGGCGGGGAAGGCCTGACGGGCATCCAGGGATTCTTCGAGGAGGTCGAGTCCTATCGGTACAAGCTGCACGTGCGGGTCTTCCTCTCCCGCTACCGCAGCCAGTCGCCCTGCCCGCGCTGCGCGGGCGCCCGCCTCAAGCCCGAGGCGCTGACCGTGCGCGTGGGCGGCGCCACCATCGCGGAGTGGAACGGCAAGACGGTCGAGGAGCTCCACGCCTTCATCTCCGGCCTCGGCTTCTCGGCGTGGGAGGAGGCCGTGGGGCGCGAGGCCCTCAAGCTCCTGCGCGCCAAGCTGTCCTTCCTGCAGCGCGTGGGCCTGGGCTATCTCACCCTGGGCAGGCAGACCCGCACCCTCGCCGGGGGGGAAGCCCAGCGCATCAACCTCGCGAACCAGCTCGGGGCCCAGCTCGTGGGGACACTCTACGTCCTGGACGAGCCCTCGATCGGGCTCCACGCGCGCGACACGGAGCGTCTGGCCGAGCTGTGCCGGGAGCTCGCCCAGGTCGGCAACACCGTGATCATCGTCGAGCACGACCGCACCTTCATCGAGGGCGCCGACTACCTCGTGGAGATGGGACCGGGCTCGGGAGAGCGCGGCGGCGCCGTGGTCTTCGCGGGCACCCAGGCCGAGTTCGCCAAGGATCCGCGCTCGCTCACCGCGCGCTACATGACGGGGCGCGACGGCATCCCGCTGCCTCTCGCGCGCCGCGAAGGGCGTCGAGCCCTCGTCATCCGGGGGGCGCGCCAGCACAATTTGAGACACCTGACGGTGCGGCTACCCTTGCACACGCTCACCTGCATCACGGGAGTGTCGGGCTCGGGCAAGTCCACCCTCGTCCACGACACGCTGTACCGCGCCCTCGCCCGCCACTTCAAGGTCGAGCTGGCCCGCGCCGGCGCGTACGACGAGATCGCGGGCATCGAGTTCCTGAAGGGCGTGCGCCTCATCGACCAGGAGCCCATCGGGCGGACGCCTCGCTCCAACCCCGTCACCTACGTCAAGGCCTTCGACGAGATCCGGAAGCTCTTTGCCGGGCTGCCGCGGGCGAAGTCATCGAGCCTGTCGCCCGGCGCCTTTTCCTTCAACGTGCCGGGAGGTCGCTGCGAGACCTGCCAGGGCGACGGCTTCCAGAAGCTCGAGATGTACTTCTTCGAGGACGTCTACGTCACCTGCCAGGAATGCGAAGGGCGCCGCTATCGTCCGGAGGTCCTGCAGGTCACCTACAAGGGCCGCAATATCAGCCAGGTCCTGCAGCAGACCATCGACGAGGCCGTCGAGTTCTTCGCCGCGCAGCCGGTGCTCGCCCGTCGGCTCAAGGTCCTGCAGGAGGTGGGGCTGGGATACCTGCGCCTGGGCCAGCCCGCCACCACGCTGTCCGGCGGCGAGGCCCAGCGGCTCAAGATCGCCGCCGAGCTGTCGACGCGCCTGGCCTCGGATTTTCTCTACATCCTCGACGAGCCCACCACCGGCCTGCACCTCGACGACGTCAAGAAGCTGCTCGTGGTCCTGAACCGCCTCGTGGATTCCGGCAGCACGGTGCTCGTGGTCGAGCACCACCTCGACGTGATCAAGACGGCGGACTGGGTCATCGACCTCGGCCCCGACGGCGGCGCCGCGGGGGGCGAGATCGTGGCCGAGGGCACGCCGGAGCAGGTCGCCCAGACCGACGGCTCCTATACGGGCAAGTTCCTGCGTGAGCTCCTCCCGCGCTTCGACGGCAAGCACGCCGGGGGGAAGCGCGCGGGAAAGCCGGGGGTGGCGCGCGGGGCATGAACGTCCACGACATCCTCGAGGCCATCGGTCTCCTCGTCATCGGCCTCCTCTTCTATTCCTATGTCCGCGGGCTCTTCCAGCGACAGCCCCACTCGAAGCGACGCTGGCAACCCGTCGTGCTGGGGCTGGGGTTCGGGGTGCTCTCCGTGATCCTCATGCGCGCGGGCATTCAGCTCGAGAACGGCGTCTTCATCGACGCGCGCAACGCCCCCATCGCGCTGATCGGCCTCTTCGAAGGCTGGACGGCCGTCCTCATCGCCGCCGCCATCACGGCCGTCTCGCGTCTCTGGATCGGTGGCGCGGGCGCCTGGGCCGGCGTGGTGAGCGTCGTGCTCGTGGCCCTGTCGGCCGGCCTCGTGCATGGCTGGGCGCGCCGCGACGGCGGCGTGGCGCCGAAGCATGCCCTCTCCCTGGCCGCCCTCGCCGCGCTGGCCCTGCTGCCCGCGCTGGCCATGCTGGGCGCGCGCGGCCTCCAGCTCTTCACGCGCATCTGGGCCGGCTACGCCACCCTCATCATGCTGAGCGTGGGGCTCATGGCCCGGCTCTTCCAGGATGTGCGGGAGCAGCAGCGGCTGATGGCGGATCAGGAGCGCTTCCGGGCCATCATCGACGCGGCCACGGCGGTGGTGCGCATCGTCGACGCGGAGACCTTGACGATCCTCGAGACCAACCGCGCCGAGGTCGAGCTCTCGGGCTACTCGCGCGAGGAGATCATCGGCAGGAACATCAGGGAGTTCTGGCCCGATGGCCCCGCGGGGCGGCCGGAGCGAGAGGCCATGCTCGCCGAGGCCATCAAGACAGGCCACATGCAGGCCCTGGGTCTCGGCTATCGCACGCGAGCGGGAAGCGTCATCCCTGTCGACATCACCTACCGCTTCGTCGACTATCGCGGCCGGCGCTTCATCATCGCGCTCCTGACCGACGCGCGGCCCCGGCTCCAGGCGGAGTCCGCGCTGCGCGAGGCGGCCGAGCTGCGGGCGGCCCACCTGACGGTGGGGGCGGCGGCCCACGAGATCAACAACCCGCTCTCGATCGTGATGGGCTCGCTCCAGCTCATGCTCGAGCAGTTTCCCGAGGGCAGCCAGGAGCAGAAGTGGACGGCCGCCGCCGTCAAGGCCGGCGAGCGCATCCGCGACGCCGTCGCGCGCCTTTCGAGCCTCGTCCGCGTCACCAGCGCCGAGCCGTCCGGCTCGCTCGCCCCCATCCTGGACACGGTTCGCTCGAGCGAGCCAGAAAAGACCGGAACTCTCGCTCCTCCCCCCCTCCCGCCCCGGTGAAGTCGCCTCGGCGCTCGTCGCTCACCAGCGTGGAACCTGTGCTCAAGGAGGCGTGATGGCATCGCTCAAGGACAAGTACTGCATCGTCGGCGTGGGAGAGACCGAGTACAGCAAGCACTCGGGACGGAGCACGCGGGCCATGGCCGTGGAGGCCGCGCGGAAGGCCATGGTCGACGCCGGGCTGGCGGCGAGGGACGTGGACGGGATGATGTCCTACCAGGGCGGCGACTCGACTCCCGCCAACTGGGTGGCGCCCGATCTCGGCATCCGGCTCAACTTCTACATGGACGTGGTGGGCGGCGGCTCGTCCACGGAGGCCCTCGTCGGGCTCGCCATGGGCGCCATCGAGGCCGGCATGTGCAAGACGGTGGCGATCTTCCGCTCCATGAACGGCTACTCCGATTTCCGCATCGGGGGCACGGGCGCCCGCGCCGCCCAGCCCGTCCGCGGGCTCGACCTCGCGCAGGTGCCCTTTGGCATGCGCAGCGCGGGGCAGGCCTTCGCCCCCACCTTCATGCGCCACATGTACGAGTACGGCACGACCTCCGAGCAGGTCGCCCGGGTGCGGGTCGCGCACAGCAAGCACGCGTCCCAGAATCCCAAGGCGCTCCTGAAGGAGCGCGTCACCGTCCAGGACGTGCTCGGCTCCCGATGGATCTGCAAGCCTCTTCACCTGCTCGACTGCTGCGTGGAGACGGATAACGCCACCTGCATCATCGTCACCTCGGCCGAGCGCGCGCGCGATCTCAAGCAGAAACCCGCCTACATCATGGGCGTGGCGGGACGGGTCAGCAAGCCGCGCACGGACTTCCACTGGGCCACCGGCCCCATCACGCGGGTGGCCGGCTACTACGCCAAGGACATCGTCTTCGGGCAGGCGGGGATCACGCCCGAGGACGTGAGCGTCACCGGCTCCTACGACGCCTTCACCTTCACCACCATGCTCCAGCTCGAGGAGTACGGCTTCTGCAAGAAGGGCGAGGGCGGCCAGTACGTCTCGAGCGGGACCATCGAGCTCGGCGGCCGGCGGCCCAACAACACATCGGGCAGCCACCTCTGCGAGGGCTACACCCACGGCATGAGCATGGTCATCGAGAACGTGCGCCAGCTCCGTGGGCTCGCCGACGACTACTGCCCGGGCTGGGCCGAGGGCAAGCACAGCTACGACTACTCGCCGGGCAAGTGCCGCCAGGTCAAGGACTGCCGGATCACCATGAATCTCGGCTGGGCGATGCCGCCGACCGGCTCCGCCCTCATCATGCACAGCTAACCGCGAGCCCCACTGAAGTTCGAGCTGAGACGGGGCCTGCTCTTCGAGCTGAGCGGCGGCCTGAGGCCGTCGCGAGGCGAGCGCTGAGTAGATCCTGCAGGGGCCGGCGACGAGAATCCCAACTAAGGAGCCATCAATGCCCAACGTCGAGTACCGCGGCATGAACCTGGTGATCCCGGAGAACG
>Ga0137394_10000901_pt1 | contig 20937 bp, 19 predicted proteins | sample czobulk116metaG_FD_108278 | JGI IMG/M metagenome (GOLD analysis project Ga0137394, IMG submission 108278) | Vadose zone soil microbial communities from Angelo Coast Range Reserve, California, USA - czobulk1.16 metaG | ecosystem: Environmental > Terrestrial > Soil > Vadose zone | place: USA...
CCAGCATTATTTTGCGAAGATGGGTCACAGGAACACCTCCTGTGACCCACATTTACATCAAGCCATCGAGCAACCAATGCTCCCTACCTCACGCGAAGCGTCCGCCGCCGGGCGGCTACGTCCAAACGCGCTGGTGTGAATTGATACGCTGGCATTCTCTTGGGCGGGGCCCGCAGAGCGCCTAGTTGCTTTCCGGTTTTAGGTTTGCGGCTTGTTTGCCCGGTTCGATGGAGTCGATGTGAATCGTCTCGTCATCGAGGGTGCCTGTTACAGATACATCTTTTGCAGCGTAGTGAGCGGCCTTGCTTTGAGGCTCCAGCACGTAGACGTGATGGCCCACCCACAGGCCATATTTCGAACCCTTTCGTACACAACGGTCGATGCATTTTTTATCTGGAGCCATATCCTTAGTGATCTGACAATTTGTGCCGCAATGCGTATCGGTGACATAGCCCTGCCATGTCTGTTGTGACCCGCTGCTTTGTGCGCCGCCGCTAGTCTGCAAAAACACTACGACGAGCAAGAGCAACAGAGTTGTCATTGTTCTTTTGGAGTTTGTTACCATCGGTCCCCCGAATGAATAGGTGGGGCTGAGACTCTTCGCGTATTCTAGCACCCAAAGTCAACAACGTTGCTCTATATGGCCTATCTGAGAAAACACCCTGACCGGCTTAACGCCACTGATTACCGGACAAGTCCCGAATGGTGGCCCAGGAACTCTTTATAGACATTTGGGATAAGGAAACGTAAACTGCATTCCCCTTTCTCCTACCTGCAATTCATTCCACGATGCAGGAGTTCCAATGCCAAGCTACGATTCGTTCATGTGCCCGAATTGCGAGCACTATTTCCGTGTGATCTGGCCTGACCCAATGCCAAGCCACCACGACCCTTGCAGCAAGATAAAAATGAAGTGCCCCGACTGCGGCGAAGTCACCGAACTGTACGATTATCTCATCGACAAAATAGTGCGGGCTCCGGAGCCCGGCATACCGTCAGTCGAAGTCTTGTCTATTTCTCCGCGTGACGCGAACCCCGACCCTAATGCTCGCAGCAACTACTGGCATATGGTCCGGGCATGCCGGGAGGCGAGATACAGGGCCACGTATAGGCCCGTGAAATGACAGAGGAGCGGAAACGTTTTCGGTGTCTTCCCAGGTTCTTATCTGCTCTTCTATTTCCTTGCGAGTGATCGAACAGTGGGAAGATGAAGAGCCGGAGCCGCTACCTGGAGAGCCACCGAAAATCTGGGGCGGACTGGATGGTCCGCTGCACTAAATCGCGCAACGCACCAATCTAAGGCCGCTCTAAACCAACGGAAGGGTAATCCCATTCTTAGTGAAAGTGTGCCGAGGTTGCGGGTCGATCTATGCCCGGTCATGGATTCGTTTCAATTGGGAGACTTGGTTCACTGAGGGCCGGACAAGTTGCAAGACCTCATAGCAATCAAACGCCACGCCAACACAAGTCGCACCCTGCGGAGAACTGTTCGGCTGGACATGGACTACATGACCCGTACAGCGCCATTCGGACGCGGGCTTATGTGTGACTTCTTCTGGCATCTCGAAAGCGAGATGCACTGGCGTGCCGTTGCAAAGGGGCAAATCCGTTGCAAAGGATATGCCTCGTGTAGAAACATTCAGCGACTCCACGGTGTGCTCTAGCGCGGCAGACTTTGCAATACGGACGCGAAGCGGAATTTTGAGGCCGAATCGTTCGGCAAGGCGTCGTTCGGTTTGAGTCATGGGATCAAAATTCTCCCCTGGCTAATAAGGGATTCCTTGGAACCAAATTGATATACGTAACTGGCACGGTTCCTCCGGGATGCAGATCGATGAGCTTCCTCACAGCAAGACAGCAAGAATCGTCCTAGTATTTTCCTCAGGTGATCACCCGAGTCATCTTTCAGCTCCGTCGTCCTCCGCTACCGTTTTCCGTCATCGGCAAGCCTGTACGCCGCCGTGATGATTCGCAGGACCGGACATCCGGTGGCCTTCCATATCGATGCGATGGGAGAATCACAAGATTTTCAAACGGGTGGCCGTGAGGGTATCTGGTGGCTCCCCAATGATGCCGCCAGCACTACCTGATTGTGACGAACCAGGGCGGGAAAACGATTCCAATCACCTTGTCCCTCTTTGATTCTGGTGGCCGGGAGAACAAACTGTCGTTCAGTCCATGACCTTAACGCAGTTCGCTTTTAATGACTCAGGACAGCAGAAGTAGTGCGTCTTGTTCCCTGAGAGGATGGCCGCTTCTTCATGCGCAGGGTGGCGCGTGTGGATCGGACTTCGAAGCGCACACCTTCTGCGTTCTGCAAATAGGCAACGATCTCAAACAGATTGTTGGCGGTTGGATTCCCGTTTGGGCCAAACATCTGGTGAAGAGTCTTAACGTGAATCTTTGTATGCGCGGCTAGCTTGGGAAAGCCGACTGTAGCATTGATGTAGTCACGCAATAGCTCTTTGCCGAGTGTCACCTCGCCGGAAAGAAGGCTTTCGATAGCTTCGCTAAGGAGCCCTTTTCGGAAGGCGGCGTCGCGTTTCACGCGTGCTTGAACTGTTTCTCTAAAATCTCGCGTTAAAGCCATGTTCATTCCTCTTCCTTCCTCTGCTTGTAGTCTTCCCACCGTTCGAGTGCAAGCTTGATGTCGTTCTGTTGGCGCTGTTTCGTTCCACCACCAAGAAGGATGACTATCTGCTCGCCCGTCGCCTCTCGACTGCATCGAGGAACTGTGCCTCGACGCGCCTAATTAACTCCGAACTTGCGGCCACGTTGCCGCTGAAAGGACGTTTGGTCATGGAGAAAGCACACCTGTATGAAGCGCTGTATTTGGTCAACCACGGTATTGACGAAGCCGTTCGGGGAGTTCAGCGCCTAAAGAAATCTCCCCACCTCTTTATGGAGACCTACCACAAGTCCATGGCTGGTCTCGAACGCCGTCGTTCCAGGATCAACCTGCAATTCATGCTCGAAATGCGCAAGCTGGAAGAAGACGATGAGTCCCGCTTCGAGGAAGAATACAACGTCTGGCTCACTGATGAGCCCCTAACCAACGACGAAATCTGTCAATTGATGCGCGGCATCGAACGCGAGCGCAAACTGGAAGGGAAACCGCCGTTGGTACAGTTTGTCCCCCGGAGCAAGCGCCCGAAGAAAGCGCCTAAAAAAACCGAAGGAATCCATTCTAGCCGCAAACTAACTGGTTCGCCGACACCCGCCTTGCGTGTCGAGGGTGGGGCCAAAAGAGAAGATCAAAAAGGGCCAAATCAAGTTGACGGAAGCATGCCTCCCGAGAACCCCAAATTGCGGCCTAAAAGGCCCTAGTTTTGGCCCCAAGTTGGCCCCAAATTTTCCGCACGGTTTACGAGGGGAGATCGCATGCCTCTATTCAGAACTCGTCTGCGAGTACTGCGCGCGGAGCGGGAATGGTCACAGGCAAAGCTGGCCGCCCAGGTGGGCGTGACACCCCAAACCATCAACTCCATTGAAAAGGGCCGATTTCACCCGAACCTGCGGCTGGCATTCAAGATTGCACGCGCCTTTGGGAAGCAGATCGCGGAAGTGTTTATCTATGAGGATATTTGAGGAGTTCGGCCACTTGACTAGATATCCTAGAACTGGGATAATTACATGACGAGACCGAACAGGGTCCTCGGCGAAAAGCCACTGTTCTGGACCGGATCGAGCAAGAATGACTTGTTGGCTTTCCCCGAGGCGGTTATCGATGAAATTGGAACCGCTCTCAGCGTTGCTCAGTTTGGGGGAAAGCACCTGAACGCGAAGCCCTGGCGGGGGGAGGGACCGGGAGTCTTCGAAGTGGTCGAGGACCATCGCGCTGACACCTATCGGGCGATTTACACGGTCAAGTCTGAACATGCTGTCGACGTGCTTCATGCGTTCCAATAGAAGTCCCCGAGCGGGATAAAGACGGCACGGAAAGATGTCAAGCTAATTGGTAGACGGCTCAACGAAGCTAAGGCGGACTATGAGGTGCGATATGGCACAGAGAAAAAATAAACCGGACGTGGTTCCAAGTTCCGGCAATGTCTTCGCCGATCTTGGGGTCCCTAACGCAGAGGAAAAACAGACGAAGGTCCGACTCGCAGTCGCTATCAATCAGATAATCCAGGGTCGGAAACTATCGCAAACGGCAGCCGCGCGACGCCTGAAGGTGAACCAACCGAAGGTATCCGCTTTGTCGAATTACCTGCTGGACGGTTTTTCTGTCGAACGGCTAATGAATTTTGTTACCGCCCTAGACCGTGACGTCGACATCGTCATTCGCCGGAAGCCGAAGTCGCGGAAAATTGGCCGTATCGCAGTAACAGCGGCTTAGGCTTGAGTTTCAACCGCTATCAACCCCCGCTTCCAACTGAACCGTCCACCAGTTCAATCAACTCCGTTACGGCACGACAGGCAGCGAGTGTTGGCAGGGGGGCTACGAAACGCGTGTTCGGCGCATCGAATCTTCAAGTACAGTAGAGACTGCATGAGAGCGAGGAGCGCAGAGAGAATGAAGGGAATCCGTTCTGGAATCACAGAAGAGAAAAGAAGGAACAGGGAAGTTAGAGCGCTTTTGACGTTTGTCTGCGCCGCGTTCACGCTGCCTCTGGCTGCGCAGCGACAAGGGCCGCTGCCACCACCGCCCCCTGGCACGGTTGCTCCTTCCAGCGCGCCTGGGGACCCAGCGAAGACAAATGCTGCACGGCAAGAGATGTCCTCTCATATCACCAATGAGCCGCCGGCGCTGCCCGTAGAGCAGATCATCCAGAAATTTACCGAACACGAGGAGGAGTTCCGCAAGGAGCGCGACAACTACACGTATACACAGATTTTCGTGTTCCAGGAAATCGATGAGGACGGCCGCCCGGACGGAGAGTACCGCCTGACCAGCGATATTCTCTTTACGCCAGCAGGGAAGCGTTATGAAAAAGTCGTCGATGCTCCTCTGCCGACTCTCAGCCGCATTACTATGTCGCAGCAAGATTTCGATGACATCGAAAAGGTGTGGCCGCTCGTGCTGACTCCCGACGAATCGCCCAAATACGACGTGAAATATGTGGGCCGAGAACAGGTCGACGAAGTTGGCACCTATGTCTTCGACATCGCGCCAAAAAAGCTGGAAAAGAGCCAGCGCTATTTTCAAGGCCGCATCTGGGTGGAGGACAAAGACCTCCAGATTGTGAAAACCAGGGGAAAGGCCACGGGCTTGCTGAAGAAAAAGGAAGACCAAGCCTTTCCAACGTTCGAGACATTTCGGGAAAATATCGAAGGCCGCTTTTGGTTTCCGACTTATACGCGAGCTGACGACATCCTGCGCTTTAAGTCGGGTCAGGACGTGCATATTCGTTTGTCGGTTCGATACCAGAACTATAAGCGGTTCGGTTCCACCATCAAGATCGGAACGCCTACGCAGGTGGATCCGGAGAAGCCGTAAAGCAGGGAAGCAGAACCTGTGGCTTAGCGTCTGCTGAGCCAGACGAGGGTAACGCCGATACAGACGATTAAAACCCCGAGCCAGCGCTGCGAGCTGATGCGTTCGTGCAGGAACAGCATCGCGCCAAGGGCGCCTGCCGCGTAGCTCAAAGCGGTTACGGGAACGACAAAGCTCACGTTTTCGATGGAGAGCATCGCCAAAAGAGAAAAGAAAGCCAGTGTCATCATGGCGATACCAAGCCACATCCAACCAACGCGCATCGCGCGGAAAACAAAGCGAACGAGCGCAGCCGGCCGGAAGTCGTGAACTTCGCCGACCACCTTCATTGCGCGGGAAACACACAGCTCACCGGCGGTGCCTGCGGCAACAATAATAAAAAGGAATAAGAACTCGAGCACTTTTAGGCCTTCTCCGTTGTTCGCGGATGCGTGTGCCCGACAATAAAGACGCCGACGCAGATGACGAATATGCCGATCCAGCGCAGGGGAGGCACGGTTTCTCCGAGAAGGAAATAACCCAGCAGGGCGACCACGGCATAGGAAAACGAGGAGGCCGGCTGAACGTAGCTGTAGTCCGCCCAAGTGAGAACCAGCATGTAGGCGACAAAGAAGGCAAGCAAGCAGGCGATCCCGAGCCAGATGTAGCCTGAAGTGACGATGCTGGCAAGAATGTGCAAAGTATCGCCCGGCCCCCAGTTTTTGGCGGAGCCAATCCCCTTCATGCCCTTACTAAGCAGGACGTTGCCGAGGGGAGCAAATAAAACGATAAACAAAATAAGAATATAGGTTTTCAGGTGCAAGCCTGGAGAATCTTTCATAGCGTTTCTGCTTCGCCCTTTAAGTCACGCGTCGAACGTGCTCCCTGCGGTTAAGTCCATGCGCGGGGGGCTCTTGAATGGATGCCGTCCTCCGGGAGTAGAGAACGTCAAAACAGGCTTCATGAGCTACAAATCATTCAAAAATTATCTTACAGGATGTCTCACCGAGACCAAAGCCCCAGCCCAGCGAAGGGGTTCGTTTTTTGCTATGCTTTTTCGATAGCACCAGTCGTTGGGGGGCGAGCCTTACTATCGACGGAGCGGCGTAGCACATTTCTAGCGCGAGGTGCAATGATTTCAAAAGCCGCCGATTACCTATTTCTTGCCTTGGCTGCGGCGCCTTTCATTTATTACCTGTTGGTTCTCTATTGCTCGTGGCGTTTTTTCCGGGGCGCGAAGGACCGCCTGCCCGCAAACTCGGACTTTGTCCCGCCGGTCAGCAATTTGAAGCCCATCCGGGGATTGGACCCCGAAGCATACGAAAACTACGCGAGTTTCTGCCGGCAGGATTATCCGAACTATGAGCTGATTTTTTGTGTCGGAGACCGTAGTGACCCTGCCGTGCCGGTTCTGGAAAAATTGATACGTGATTTCCCCGAACGCCGAATCCGCTTGCTTTTTGGCTCCGGACGCGTCGCTATCAACGACAAGGTGGCCAAGCTGGTGAGGATGGTCAAGGAAGCGGAAAGCGAGTTTCTGGTCATCAGCGACAGTGACGTGCGCGTCCAGCCGGACTACTTGCGTACGGTCGTCGCGCCCCTGGGTGACCAGAAGGTGGGTTGCGTGACCTGCTTCTACGTATCCATCCACGATGAAACGTTCGCGCAACATCTGCAATCCATCGGCATGTATTCCGACTTCTATCCTGGAATTCTGGTTGCTCGGCAGTTGGATGGAATTAAGTTCACTCTGGGACCGACCATTGCAACAACCCGCGCGCATCTTGCTGGATTTGGCGGATACGAAGCGATTGAAAATAAACCGGCCGATGATCTTCTGGTTGGCCGTTTGATCGCGCAACAAGGTCTGAAAGTCAAACTCCTTCCATACGCGGTGCAGACCGTACCAGACTATGATTCGCCCCGGGCGCTCTTCAGCAAGCGACTCCGTTGGATGACGGTGATGCGGCACATGCGCCCCTGGGGACATGTGGGGCTTGCGTTTACACAGGGGCTGCCGTGGTGTCTGGCTGTCGCCGTAACTCATCCGGTAGGACTTGGCCTCGTGTATTTCGGCGCCTATCTGGGGTTGCGCGCGGCGATGACATGGCTGGTCGGCGTCTGGGGATTGCAGCAGAGGGGACTCTGGAAGAAGATGCCGCTCATCGTCGTATGGGACGCCACCGCTTTCGTGATCTGGCTGTTGACGTTTGGACGCAACAGCATACGCTGGCGCGACGTGGACTACAGGATTCGAGAGGGCATGCTCGTGCCCGTCGCCTCGAGTCCCGCACAGAATTCACCGCAATGAGAGCCCGGCCGGGGGAGTCTTACGCCTTCTTGCCCTTTGCCCCGGCTGAAGCCGCAAGATCCCTCCGCGGCTCCGGCACGGAGGATCTCGAAGGCATACTCATCTGGATCCGGCGATCGTTCTTCGGCTCACGCCAGTTCACTTGAGGCAGCATGAGAGAAACATCCACTCGGTCTCGGTACTTCATGGCGATGTTCATGAGCGAATCCAGCAGCGAATCCGAGAGATGGTGTGGTTGCAAGCCGAGGTCGATCAGCTTTGCGTGCTTGGCGTTGTAGTAATGTTGCTCAGCCTCCACTCGCGGGTCGGGGATGTGATCGATTTCGACGGCGAGGCCGAGCTTTCTTGCGGCGGACGCCACCAGGTGTGCCAGGTCGAGGACGGAAAACTGTTCCGTGAATTGATTATAGACGCGGCACTCGCCTCTGGCGGCCGGATTGTGGCAGGCAATCTCGATGCAGCGCACCGTATCGCGAATGTCGAGGAAACCGCGCGTCTGTCCGCCCTTGCCGTAGACGGTCAGCGGCTGTCCGATGGCCGCCTGAACACAAAAGCGATTCAGAACGGTGCCAAAGACATCATCATAGTCGAAGCGATTGATCAGCGCCTCATCGAGCGCGGCTTCGTCCGTCATCGTCCCGTAAACCACGCCTTGATTGAGGTCCGTGGCGCGAAGACCCCAGATCTTGCAGGCGAACATCATGTTGTGGCTGTCGTGAACCTTCGAGAGGTGATAGAAGGAGCCGGGCTGCTTCGGGAAGGGAAGTACGTCCTTGCGGCCGTTGTGTTCGACGGTGATGTAGCCCTCTTCGATGTCAATGTTGGGCGTGCCGTACTCGCCCATGGTGCCCAGCTTGATCAGGTGACAATCCGGCAGAAATTCGCGGATGGCGAAAAGAACGTTCAGTGTTCCGACGACGTTGTTCACCTGCGTGAAGACGGCGTGCTTGCGGTCGATCATCGAGTAGGGAGCAGAGCGTTGTTCCGCGAAATGGACCACCGCTTCGGGCTCGAAGGACTTAAATGTGGATGCGAGAAAGTCGTAGTCGGCAACGTCGCCGACGAACAGCTCGATGGTCCTGCCGGTCAGGTTTTGCCAGACTCTGGCGCGATCCGTCAGCGGACGAATCGGACTCAGCGTCTGGGCGCCAAGCTCGTGATCCCAAAGGCGCCGCAAAAAATTGTCAACGATGGCAACCGAATGGCCCCTCTGCGACAAATAGAGGGCCGTAGCCCAACCGCAATAGCCGTCCCCACCGAGCACGGCAATCTTCATGTACCCTCCTCAGGGTAAATCTCTTTACAAATTTCTACGGCAATCCCAACCGCGAACGACTCCCCTTAGATGCGCAGCCCGCTAGCAGGGGTGCCGAGCAAAATCCCGTTTTACCTAGACCTTCTTTTTTTACCTGTATACCCAGGTCTTTGCAAGCCGGTTCTTGGAAGCTGCTTGCAAATTGTGTATCCCCTCAACCAGGCTGGCGCGCTCCAAAGGATGGTTGGTAAGAATGAGTTTGCCGCCCCCTCCAGCGACGATTTCGAGATGATCCTGGCCAAGCAGATCTTTGAATTGCTGGAACTTTGGCTGGTAGGTCACCAGATAACAGCGTTGCGAGTCGAGCCAAAGCCTCTTGAATCGCGTGTCATCAATGAAGATGTCCGGAGCGCCCGGTGCATAAGAGCCATATTCCAAATTAAAATAACGCCCATTCAAAATCAGGACGTCGCGCGCCACATAAAACGTTACGGAAGACAGCGCCCAGTAATTATGGTCCACGATCAGCTTTCCATCAGGAGATTTGAGGAGCGCTTCCGCCAGCGGCCGCGACGACAGAAATGGATCGAACACCACCAGGGCCAGGCGTGCGGCGTGATAAAACAGGACCATCATCAGCGCGGCTGCCAGGAAAGAGCGCAAACCAACCCATCGGAAGACGGCAAGGGCGCCTGCCAGCAAAGCGATCGCTGCCACCGCCAGGGGGAGGCGGAGATAGGCGAAGGAATTGAAAGTAAGGTCCAGCATGTGGCCCAGGGATAGCGTATAAGCGCTGGGATGATGGCCGAGCGCGGAAGAGATGTCGCCCGGCGCGGGAACATTTCGCACCAGAAAAAAAATAGTGGTGCAGGCGAGTGCCGCGCAGCCGGCCATCACGGAGAGAACGCGGGTTCCACGCCGGATCCAATCGCCGCCCGCAGCCATCGCTGAGCCGAGCAGCAAGGCCAGGGCGGGGTAGCAAGGCATCGAGTAATACTCCTGCGTCGTGGAAAACGTGAAGAATACCAGGATAAATCCGATCCAGCAGATCGCCAGGAAACGTGCGCGCCCCGCGCGGTCGAGGGGTTTGAAAGAAAGCCCGGCGATGGCGGGGAAGTATACGCTCCAGGGGAATAGCCAGAGAAAATGGAGGAGCCAGAACCAGAGCCGAGGGACTGTGTTGTAATCGCGAGGATACCGCAGATTGAGGAAGCGAAGGACCTGCTCGTTGATGAAATAGAACCAGAGAAAACCGTGGTACTCCCCCGGGCCGCTGTGAAGCGAGAGAGAGAAATAGGGTGGATTTCGAAGCGTGGCCAGAATGTGCCAGGGCGCTGCAACGAGGAGTGCGATGAAAAAACCGCTGATGGGACGCAGCCGCTTCCAGGTTCGAGCGACAAAAATTTGCTTGGTCAGGAAAAGATAGAGCACTCCGGTGGCGATTGGAAAAACCGCGCCGATCAGACTTTTCAGCAGAACCCCAGCCCCCAGGCTAGCAGCGAGAACGAATGCCCAGAGCCGCGGGCGGGGTTCCTCCTCGTCGAGGGCGCGCAGAAAGGCCCACATCGCCAAAGCGATAGTAAGCGTCAGCGTCACATCGGGAATAACGATGCGCGTGAATAGGAAGAGGCCGACGCATGTGGCGATGCACAAACCCGCACACAGTCCTGCTCTCCGCCCGAAAGCCCATGCGCCGAAGCCACACGTCAGGCAAGCGAGTCCGATTGCCGAGAGTGCGAATGGGATGCGCGCGGCCCAGTCGTGAATCCCAAAAACCTTGAATGAGACCGCCATCGGCCAGTAAAACATGGCCGGTTTCTCGAGGAAGACAATGCCATCGACTCGCGGGGTCACCCAGTCCCCGGAGATAACCATGTTTCTTGAGATTTGTGCCACGGCCGCATCGACGTCGTCCATCAGCGACGGTGGCGACACGCTGCAACCCAGATAGACGGCTCCGGCAACCAGAGCAACGATCAGGTATATGAGCCAGCTCTTACTTGTAAGAACGCTTGCGTCGTCGCCTCCGACGAAGCTTGTATTCGCCATCTTTTCATCCATTGAAAAAGGATCATCAGGCCCCAGAGGTGATACCCGACGTTCGCTTTTCTCTCCAGATGCCGGGTCAAAAAGTTTTCAACGGCATCTCCTCGAAAGAGTTGCCCGTATTCCGCGATGCCCTCCTTCAAGGAATCGACCAGCATCGGACGCAGAGGGCCGCGGAGCCATTCATGCGCCGGAATGTCAAAACCGGTCTTCTTGCCGGCCAGGATGGAGGCTGGGAGCTTGTCTTTACGCAATTCACTCAAAACGAGTTTCTGCTGCGATCCACGAATCTTCAGGTGCGCGGGCAGCCTCGCCGCGAACTCGACGATGCGATGATCGAGGAACGGCGGGCGCACTTCGACGGAATGAGCCATGCTCATGCGGTCGCTTTTCACCAGAATGTCATCGGCCAAATAATAATTCTGATCGAACCACAAAGAGTGAGCCAGAGCGTCGCCAGTTTTCGGCAAAGCGTCTACTTCATCCAAGAGACGGTGAAAAGAAGCGGGAAGTGGCTGCCGAAGCAGCGATTGCTTTTCCTCGTCGGAGAATGTTCCGTTCCAGTACACGTGAGCGTGACTGGGCTCAAGCAGACTGCCTTCCAGGAATCGCTTCAGCTTGTATTCGAAGCTGATTTTCTCGTCCGAAACGGGCCAATGGCGGACTCCAGCCAGCGCCGCCCGAAGAAGCGGGCGCGGCATCCGCCGGGCCCATTTGGCAAGCATGTCTGCGCGGCAGGTGATGTATCCGCCGAATAGTTCGTCAGCGCCTTCGCCGCTCAAAGCCACGGTGGTCTTGGACTTACACAATTTCGAGAGGAACCAGACGGGCAATGAGCCAGCATCCGCGCTCGGTTCGTCTGAATAATACGCGAACTCCTCGATCGCGCCGCAGAGATCTTGCGCCGGAGTTAGATCCAGCTCTTGGTGGTCCGTTCCGTACTGTTGCACAGCGCGATCAATGAATTTCGTCTCATCAAAACTGCGTCCACGAAATGAAATCGAAAATGTTTTTAGCTGGGAAGCGGTAGATCTCGCAGCGTAGTGCAGGATGGTCGTCGAATCCATTCCGCCGCTCAGCCAGATTCCCAGCGGAACATCTGAAATCATGTGCTCGCGCACCGATTGCTGCAGCAAGCTGTCGAGTTCTTCCTTTGCTGTCTCCAAGGTGTAATTGGACGCCTGAGTGAAAGGCAATTGCCAGTAAGCATCCGAAGATACTTTTCCGTCGATCCACTCCAGCCAGTAGCCCGGCGGAAGTTTTTCGATTCCCTCCACGAGTGTCCATGGACAGGGCACATAATTTAGCGAGAGATAACAGTCGAGACCGGGGAGGCTCAGTCGGCGGTCGATTTCCGGATGGACAAAAATGGCTTTCAGTTCAGAGCCAAAGAAAAGATCTTCACCTTGACGTGTGATGTAGAGCGGTTTGATTCCCATGCGGTCGCGAGCGAGAAGCAGGCGCCTGGCAGATTTTTTCCACAATGCGACCGCAAACATTCCCCGCAACTTCGGCAGGCATTCCTTGTCCCATTGCATGAACGCGCGAAGAACGGTTTCCGTATCGGAATGCGATTCGAATCGATGCCCGAGCTTTTCGAGTTCGGTCCGTATTTCGACGTAGTTGTAGATCTCGCCGTTGAAGGCGATTCCGAAATCTCCGTCTTCGGAGAGGATCGGCTGGCTCCCGGAATCCAGGTCAATGATTTTCAGGCGCGCCGCGCCCACCGAGAAAAGGCTTGATTGAAATACGCCTTGCTGGTCCGGTCCCCGGTGGATCAACGTTGCCGTGGCCTCCTGAATTCGCCGGGGAGGCGGGCTCCAGTTTTTATGCGTATATCCTACAATTCCGCACAACTCTTTGTACCTCGCGGAGCGCCATTCGAACGTTAAGACGCTCTTCCTGTCATCGTAATGAGCTTTAAGGGACTTGCGATCCGCCGCTCACTACCACGTTCGGCAATGCACGGCTGGAAAGCGTTACGCCATTCGAACTGGCGGAACCTGGCCGGATCGCCAGCGATCCAGCCGAGACAAACGGAAGGATGCAAATTCTTTTCACTTCGATTGTAGCTGTTGCCCTCACGGTGGCGCAACGCTGTTGGCTCCGCGAATCTGAAAATGTGCATGCTATTCTGGAGCGGCAGCTTTGGTGCGGCTGACGGTCGCAAGTCCCGTCCAACTGTACCCGCGATGGGAGCGGAGCGCGGCATCCCGAAAGCCCGATGCCAGCCAGGGCCGAACTTCATCCTCGCGCAAGTAATAAGCCACCGGCGTCACCAGTTGATCGAAAACGTTGGCGTGAATTTCGTCGAATGGGTAGTGATACAGTGCCGCAAAATAATCACCGTAAGGAAGTTTCGCGGGACCCTTTCCATCGGCTCGGGGGCGATAGAGAAGTTTTATTACGGCCCAGAGTGCGGCGGCAGGCGGAATGGAGGCGATCCGCAAAAATCGCGCAGGCAACCGCGACGTGATCGCTTTGCGCACCGGATCGACGTACCGTGTGATCCATTCGTTTCCTTCGTGGCCGTAAACCCAGAAGGCTACGCGCCCGCCTTCCCTGACTCGCGAGGCCAGACTCGCAAAACCAGCTGCGGGGTCCGGCAAATGGTGCAGAACGCCGACGGAGAATGCCAAATCAAATACGGAGCGGACCGGCGGGTTCAGCAAATCCCCGATAACCACGTGAACGTTCCGGAATTGACGCGTGTGCGCAAAGGCGACGACTGCGCTCTCGCCTAAATCCAGAGAGACAATCGCTTTTGCACCGTGCGAAGCGACGAGTGCCGTGTGGCGCCCCTTCCCGCAGCCTCCCTCGAAAACAACTTGGTCGGCAAAATCCTTGGCTGTGAGCGGGGCTACCCAATCGAAAAACTCCTGCTCGTAATAGTCGCGAAGATCGTTCCAGTGCGTCCATTCCTCGGCGAAACGTGAGGCCGTCTCGAGTTTGACGCTGGCGAGGTTCGCGGGGAGGAGAATCGGCACGCCATTGCGAATCGCGAATTGTGAGGCGCAACCGCGGCAGGCCAGGCCGCCGGTCATCGTGTGCCCGTCCTCCGCCGCTGGCGAGGCATCGCCGTTCAGGGACAATTCGCCCGCACAATTGGGGCACACGATGAAATTCAGGGCTTCGCGTCTCATCTCGATGGTGAAATTCCATGATACACCAAGCCCCACAGGGCAGTCTCAGGCCCCGACTCCGAGCAGAGAACGAAGCAAGACGCTTACGCCGTTCCAAAAAATCTGGACGCCGATGCAAACGAGGAGGAAGGAAGAGAGCCGCAGAATGATGCTCATACCGCTTTCGCCGATGATAGCGGCGAGACGATCGGCGAAGCCATAGCAAATATAGATGCTCAGCGCCATGAGGGCCGAACCGATCACTGCGGCGAGAATCGCGAGGAAGTTCGGGCCAAGGTGGTGAGGCTCGTTCGCCCCGAGGGTGATAGCCATGGAAATCGATCCGGGGCCGACAGTGAGCGGCAGCGTTAGCGGATAAAACGCGCTGCGAGAGATATCTTTCACTTTCACTTTTTTCTGAACGTCCCTGCCGCGGTCCACTTCTTCTTTGCTCTTCAGCATGGTCCAACCGTTGGAAATGACGATCAGACCGCCGCCGACCTGCACAACGGGAATAGAGATTCCAAAGAAATGCAGAATGTGAGTGCCGACGAGAAACGAGGCAATCAACAGTACGAAGCTGTTCATCGCGACATGGCGGGCGAGGATTCTGCGTGCGGAGGCCGGATATTCGCGCGTCAAGGCCAGGAAGACGGGGCTGCCGCCGAGGGGATTCACGATTGGAAACAAGGCGCTGAGAATCAGCAGGATACTCTTGGCGACTTCGAGCAAGGGGGATCCTCCGGAGGGGAGAGTATAGCCGAGGCGCGGTTTTGTCGGGCACGTGAAAAGAAAGGACTTGAAGATCATGGCCAATGATGAGTGCGAAACAAAGGGGTTGCTGGCCACGGAAAATGAAAGAGTGCGCAAGCGCCTGGAATGAAAAGGCATGAAAAAGCAGTTCCAGTGACAAAACCTTTGATCTCTCTGGCAGAAATGAAGCAGACGCTTGGCCCGGGAAGCTCGAAGGAGAGGGTGGCAGTCCTTCGAGTCGCCTCAGGAGAAGCCTAGGCCGCCGCGCGAAAAGGTGAACGCGGGACAAGTGCATGACCGCAAACACCCATTGGACTTTGCCGCAAAGGCGAGGTGTAGGCTAGAAAGTGAAGCGTACGCCGATCTGCACCTGCCGCGATGAATAGGCAAAGTTGCTGTTCGAGTTTGTGACCTTGCCGAAGCTGGAGTTATAGGTCAGCGTTGGAGTGACGTCGTTCGTCACAGGATTGGTGACGCTGCCGATGATGTATCCCAGGTTGTTAACACCGGTTACATTTTGATGGTTGAAAAGATTGAAGGCCTCGCCGAGAACTTCGACGGCGTAGCGCTCAGTGAACCGGATTTTCTTGGAGAGGCGCAGGTCCATGTCAATGGTTCGCTTCATCTGGAAAGTGTTGCGTCCGACAACGTCGATGCCTTTTCTGCCGTTGGACCCGTTAATACTGGAACCCAGAGCATTGTAAGTGGTCTTGTTGTTGCTTGCGTCGAAAAGGGTAAGCGTAGGCGTACCCGATGTAACGAGCGAGTACGGAAGCCCGCTCTGCGAGGCATAAATGGGTGCGACCTGCCAGTCGTTGGCCAAGTAGCCGAGCGCGCCACCGACATGCCATGGGCTTTCGATCACCGCACTGGCCACGAAGCGGTTGGGCACATTGAAGATAGAGTTGCCATATTCAGGCTTGATACTGAAAGGCACGAGGAGGTCATTGGTGTCCGAGAAGGTGGAGGCATTCTGTCCGAAGTCCAGAGAGTGCGACCAAGTGTAGCTCCCCATGAATTCCAAGTGCTGAGTCATCCTGCGGTTGAGCTGGACTGCCAGCGCATTGTAATTGGAGGTGATGCCGCTGAAGATCTCCGACATGGCTCCAAAGTTTGCGTTTGGCCGAGTAGTGGTTGTTGTGGTGCCGCCATTGGGCGTGGTCGAGACGGTGGCATACAGGGGAGTCGAGTACGTCCCTGCGGGAACCGGCCCGCCTGGGCCAACGGTATAGCTGACCGTGGTGGCAGCGGGGCCAGTGTTGGTATCCACGAAATCCGGCAAGCTACGACCGAAGCTACCCAGGTAGCTCACTGAAACAACGGTGTTCTTAGCGATCTCTCTCTCCACGGTCAAATCGGTTTGATGAACTTGGGGGAGCTGAAAGTTCTTATCGAAGAACACGACGCTTAGTCCCGTCGGGCAGGTCGGCTGAGCCGAGAGAATCTTCGGGAAAGCGGGTACGCAGGGCGCTGCGGTTGCTGATAGAGGATTGAAGTTGTATGAGAATTGTCCGCCCTGGACACCGGTGTTGATGAGTGCATTGTAAATGGTTGAATTGATGACGCGGCCATAGTAGATGCCGTAGCCGCCGCGGACGGAAGTCTTGCCATCTCCGAAGATATCCCAGGCAAAACCGATGCGCGGGCCAAGGTTGTTTTTGTCACCGGGAAAGCTCTGTGTTTGCAGGACGCCGGGATTTGGCAAGATGACGCTGGGCAACATTTCGTATTCATAGCGGAGACCCACAGTCAGCGTAAACCGGGGCAGGACGCGCCAACTGTCCTCTGCGAAGAACGCGACGTCATTGGTGTTGAAGGAGAAGCCGAGGGGACCAAAAGCCTGCTGATAGCTGGAATAGCACGGCGTGGTGTGGGCTGACCCGCAGCTGTTGGGCCGCAGCAAGTCAGAGAAATAGTTCCCGAGGGTGCTGTAATTAAAAGAGCCAAACTGGAACCGTAAGTTTTCACTCAAGTCGCTGGTGTGGGCGAAGTCCAGGCCAAACTTGAAGCTGTGCTTGCCGTGCGTCAAGGAAACGGTGTCAGCGTACTGAGAGCGGCGCTCATCCGGGAATGCCGGCCGCTGCAGAAATGTAGGAACGCCAATATCGAAGCCGTTGCCGGTCAGAGTGACGTCCGGGGGCAGGCCGAGTGGGTTCGTATAGCCGGAAAAGTTCGGGGAAGTCACCAGGTTTGCCTGTTCGTAGGCTGTCGGGGCCTGGGGAAATTCAAATTCAAAGTCCCTACCGTACTGAAAACGTGCTTCGTTGGAGAGAGTGCTTGTGAGCGTGGTATACAGCTTCGCCACTCCCCAAGTGGCGCGAACATAGTCGTTGCCGAAGCTGGCGACGCCAAACGTATTGCTGGCCTGCGTCTGGATACCGGCCGGGGAGCCCCAACGCATGCGATTGACTTCAACGGTTGCATGATTCCGAGTGTTGATTTGCCAATCGATCTTGGGGAAGAAGATGGTGGCTTGGCCTTTGCGAGGGACCGGACCGAGTTCACCGAGCAGACCGTTCAGACCGTTGTTGTAGTCCGTGACGCCGCCGGCATAGTTGGGGAGGGTCAGATTGCCGACGAGAGTGCAAGCTCCGGTTGTAGCGGCCAGGATGTTGGAATTGAGATTATTCGCGGCAACGAACTTTGTTGCGTCGATGTTGCTTTTCCCGTTGGATTGGAAACAGTTCGTAGTGCCGTCAACGGTAAGACCGGTCAGGTCCGCCACCGGAGAGGCAAAGAAAGCAGCGGGGCTATTGGCCTTGGCGGTGCCCGGAAAGTTGCGATCGTAGCGATCGAAAGCGAAGAAGAAGAAGATTTTGTCTTTGCGGATAGGGCCGCCAACGCCAAAGCCGTACATTTTTCGCACGTCGACAGGCTTATAAGGCGAAGTAACAAACGCACCGGCCGAGGACTTGGTCGTGAGAGTCGTGAATGGATTGATGGCGCCCCAATCATTGTTGCGATCGTAGAAATAAACTTCGCCGTGATATTGGTTGCCGCCGCTCTTCGTGACGGTATTGATGACGGCCCCGGCCGCGCGGCCATACTCGGACGAATAGTTTGAAGTATTGACCTGAAACTCCTGGACGGCGGCCTTCGCAGTGGAATAGCCGATGCGCGTCCGACCGCGCTCCTCTGAGAAGAAGGCCTGATTGTTGTCGCCGCCGTCAACCGTATTGTTGTTCAGAAGAGTGCTCATTCCACGGAAACTGATCAGCCCGAATCCGCTCGCATCGTTGACCGCGCCCGGAGTAAGCAAGGCGAAACTGGACCAGCGGCCACCATTGATGGGCAAGTTCTCAATGGCCACCTGGTCGAGGACTGGAGCGAATTCGGGACTGGCAGTATTAATTTGCGGGAGTTCTGCGGAGACAAGAACGACGGCGCCCGCCGAGGCGACACTGAGGCGCGGAGATAACTCCGTGAGACTGCCTACTTCGACAACGACGCTCTCCGCGCGGACGTTGGCAAATCCGGAGGCCATAATGGTAACGAGATACGAACCTGGTTGGAGCCTGGCGACGCGATAATACCCCGTGTCGTCCGTTGTGACAGTCTGCTCGGCATTGGTGCTGCTGTTCTTAACCGTGACGGTCGCGCCGACCACAGCAGCGCCGCTCGGATCCATAACAGTCCCGCCGATGGCGCCGTCGGTGGTGGACTGCGCGAGTGCGCCGCAAGCGAATAACACGATAACCATCAGCGCGAGGCCATGCCGCATGATGGTGGTTCTCATCCCACTCGTTCTCATTAGAATTTCTCCCCTTCTCTTATTGGCGACGCTTCGCGCACTCGCACGCAGACCTGAAACCCTCCGGGGGTGGAGTGGAGGGCCCCCACTTTGGGGGCGGATCGCAGAGGCTGCAAACGCCGACTCGAGACAGCAATCAGCTTCCAGATTTATGACCTATCTTCTATCACAGGAATTACATGTATTGAAGCAATATCCTGTGGAAAACTTCGGCGCGCCCGAAGTAAAAAGTTCAATGCACGCCAGCACCAAAAACGCCAACTAAATCGCTTGCCGCAGACTAAGCAACACAGGTTGAGGCCCTATGAACGTCCGAGGAATGGCGTGTGACAAGTCCGCCTTGCTCCCCAGTACGCCCGTGCGTTAAAGTCTCGGTGCCATGTTCGAGGAATGTGATGCCACCATCCAAAAAAGCCGGGCAGCCGAGTACCAGAATGCCGCGGGAGCGGGTCAGAGTTCTAATTACAGGAGCCCGGATTCAAAAGCGCATTCAGGCGCTGGCTCAGGAAATCCGGAAGGATTTTCCCAGCGAACCACTGCATCTGGTCAGTGTTTTGAAGGGCGGAGTTTTTTTTCTGACCGACCTGGCGAGAAACATTCCGGGGGAAGTTTCTTTTGACTTCATAGCTGTGTCGAGCTACGGGCAAAAAACGCACTCGTCGGGCCAAGTGCGGTTGACGCGGGACCTGGATTCCAGCATCGAAGGCAAGACAGTGGTCGTAGTTGAGGACATTCTGGATACGGGCATGACGCTGCAGTACCTGCTGCGGCTGTTCCAGCAGCGCAAGCCCAAGCATCTGCGCGTAGCGGTCCTGCTGGACAAGCCGGAACGCCGCATCGCCGCGGTACACGCCGACTATGTGGGGTTTTCAATTCCCAATGAATTTGTGGTCGGTTATGGGCTTGATTACGCGGAGCGTTACAGAAACCTGCCTTACGTTGGGGTGCTATTGCTTGGCCCCGGCTTGAAGAAAAAACCCGCGGAAGACTAAGTTGTCGTTGAGCACACCATCCCGTATGACCCCATTAGATTCGCCGGCGCGCACGAACCGGCCCTGGAATAAAAAAAACAATCAGAATTCACTTCGATGCGCGACCTTCAGACGGCTTACGCTTCGCCGCCTGCTATAATATCTAGACTTCATGAATCCAACGGATGAACATACGACAGCAATCGCATTAAACGGCGGAACGGAGGTCTCTGCCGAGGTCCTGGCGACACTCGCGGAAATCGGCGAGGAAGTGAACGCCTCGCTGGACCTGGACGAGGTGCTGGCCCGATCGGCGGCTTTGATTAAGCGGCACATCGACTATGAAATCTTTGGCGTGCTAATGATCGAAGGGGATGGAAGTTATCTTCGGCACCGGTTCTCCATCGGCTATTCCCGCGAGCTGGCCGACAACCTGCGTATTCCCCTGGGGCAGGGAATTACAGGAACCGCGGCGGCCACGGGCCACTCCGTGCGAGTCAGCGATACATCCAAAGACGCGCGGTATATCAATGCTATCGACAGCGTGCGCTCCGAACTGGCCGTGCCGTTGATGCTTCAGGGAAAGTGCGTCGGAGTACTCGATATTCAGAGCCGGCACCTCGATTATTTTACACGCGACCAACAGAATATTCTGACGCTGCTGGCCAGCAGGCTGGCCGTGGCGATTGAAAACGCGCGGTTGTTCCAGAAGGTGCGGACGCAGGCGGACACACTCCTGCTGTTAAGCGAAGTCAGCCGCGAAACCGGCGCGATCCTGGAAGTCGAAGAGCTTTTGAGGCGCGCGGCGGAACAGACCAAGCGAGTGATCGATTATCAGATATTGAGCATCATGCTTTATGACGAAGAGCAAAAGATCTTCCGCCACCGGGTGGATGTAAAGCACGGCCACCGCGTGCAGGGAAAACTGCGAGCGGCTGCGAGCGAAGGAATCGTTGGGGCGGCAGCCACATTGAAGCAGCCGGTTCTTGTTCCGGATGTCACTGTCGATCCGCGCTACCTGATGGCGAACCCAGAGACGCGTTCGGAGCTGGCGATTCCGATGATTCACAAAGGAAGAGTGATTGGCGTGCTGGATTTGGAAAGTCCGCAACTGAATTATTTTACCGAAGATCACGTGCAGACGCTTTCGATCCTGGCGTCGAACCTCGCAGTTTCGCTGGAAAATGCGCGCCTTTACGAGCAATTGGCGCGCGACGAGGCGCGGCTGGAGCGGGATTTGCAGGCGGCGAAAAGAATTCAGGGAGCGCTGCTGCGGCCGGTGCCAACGGAAGACTACGGTTTGGAGATGGCC
>Ga0137394_10000902_pt1 | contig 20934 bp, 14 predicted proteins | sample czobulk116metaG_FD_108278 | JGI IMG/M metagenome (GOLD analysis project Ga0137394, IMG submission 108278) | Vadose zone soil microbial communities from Angelo Coast Range Reserve, California, USA - czobulk1.16 metaG | ecosystem: Environmental > Terrestrial > Soil > Vadose zone | place: USA...
GCTGGCGCTGCCGGCGGCCTGGCGTCAGCGGCAGAAGCTCTTCGACCAATTCTTTGAGATTGGAAACGCCAGTTTGCTGATGGTGTGCATCCTGTCGTTCTTTATCGGCGGCGTTATCACGCTGCACACGGCGCCTTTGCTGGTGAAACGCGGTCTAAGCAGCGCCGTCGGTGGCGTAGTGGGGGTTTCCATCTGTAAAGAGCTCGCGCCGGTGATGATGTCCATCCTGATTGCAGGGCGTATCGGCTCGGCAATGGCGGCGGAGATCGGGTCCATGCGGGTTTATCAGGAGATCGATGCGCTGCGCACGATGAACATCAGTCCGATTCATTATTTGGTTCTTCCGCGGCTGACGGCCATTGCCGTCGCGCTGCCAATGCTGGTTGTGTTCGCCATTCTGGTAGGATGGTTGGGGGGCGCTTTCGTCTGCTTTGCGAATCATGAGATCGACATTTCGTTTGCCTCCTTCTTTGCCACACTGCGCGAGGCGGTGGACATCAAGGACGTGGCCAACGGAGTGTTCAAGAGTTTCATTTTCGCCCTCGTCATTGGCGTCGTCTGTTGCCATCAAGGGCTGGTCACCCGGGGCGGTCCGCGCGGCATCGGAAGATCCGTGACCAAAGCAGTGGTTAATTCCATCGTTCTGATCGTGATTCTCGACTATGTCCTGACTCGAATTTTACTGGATTGATGAATGCATCTTCGACAGAAAATCGAGCTGTCAGCGTGCAAGTGCGCGGGTTGCGCAAGCGATTCGACGGTCTGGAAGTGCTCAAGGGCGTGGATCTGGAGGTGCAACCAGGTGAAATTTTCGTGTTAATGGGCCCAAGCGGCAGCGGGAAAACCGTTTTATTGAAGCATGTCATCGGCCTGGAACCGGCGGATGAAGGAGAGATTCTCGTCAATGGGCAATCGATTCAGTCTCCGGAAGTCATAGCCAATTATCGGATGGCGATGGTGTTTCAATCCGGAGCCCTGCTTAATTCCTTAACTGTCGGTGAAAACGTTGGCCTTTACTTAACCGAACACCAGCTCAAGCCCCCCGAAGAAATCCAGCGTATCGTGGTTGAGAGCCTGGATGTGGTTGGACTTAAGGGCACCGAGAACAAAATGCCAAGCGACCTGTCCGGTGGAATGAAAAAAAGGGTAGCCATCGCAAGAGCGCTGGTGATCGAGCCGCAACTGATCCTTTACGACGAACCAACGAGCGAGCTCGATCCGCTTTCGGCCGTGGTCATCGGCGAGGAAATTCTGAACCTCAAAGAACGGATTAAGGTGACGTCGCTCGTGGTGTCTCACGATCGTGATCTGGCTTTTGGCATTGCCGACCGCATCGCCGTGATCAATGAGGGCAGGATCCTGGCTGTTGGCACCCCGGACGAGATCAAGCGGAACACGAACAATCTGATTCAAAAATTCTTGCACGCCGACTTCCGCCACCTGGAAACACACCCTTGAACTTGCAATCGAATCAACCATGTTGAAAGAGTATTTATGAGAAACACACTTGAAACCCGTCTCGGCATCTTCGTCGCCCTGGCTGTCATTGCCGCCGTGTTGATCCTGGAAATTGTGGGCGGCATAGAACGTTTCCAGCGCGGCTACCATCTATATGCGGACTTCAACAACATCCAGGACCTCAAGGAGGGAAACCAGGTGAAGATGGCGGGCGTAGAGGTCGGCCGCGTGGAAAAGATCTCCCTCGATCCGACGAATAATAAGGTGCGTATCGCAATGAAGTTGAAGAAAAAGGCCGTGGTGCGCACAGACAGTGTCGCCACAGTGAAATTCCTTGGCTTGCTGGGACAGAATTTCATAGCGCTGGATTTCGGCACGCCGGGCGGCCAGATTGCGGAGGACGGGGCGCACCTTGCGACCGCTGAACAACCCGATTTGAGCGCGATGATGCAAAAAATCGATAACGTCGCCAGCGGCGTGGAAAAATTGACCAGCAGCTTCACTGGAGAAAAAATTGACAATCTCCTTGGGCCGTTCACTGATTTCTTGAAGGCCAATCGCGAGCCTTTGACGCTTGCGATCGCGAACTTTCAATCCATCTCTACGCAAATTGCCCAGGGCAAGGGCTCTGTTGGAAGGCTCATCTACGATGATACACTTTACAATTCTGCGCTGGCCTCGGTGACGAACCTCCAGGACGCCGCTTCAGAGATCAAGTTGACCATCGCTGATGCGAGGGGCCTGATTGATCAAGCGAAATCGGGGCAGGGAACCATCGGCAAATTGCTGAATGACGACACGCTGTATCGCGAAACCACGCTGTCAATGCAGTCGCTCAGTGAAATTCTCGACAAGATCAACAGCGGGCAGGGTTCGGTCGGAAAGTTGATCAACGACCAGGAATTTTACAAGAATGCCAGGCTCTCATTGCAAAAGCTGGATAAAGCGACCGAGGGACTGGAAGACCAGGGACCATTGAGCGTCTTGGGCCTGGTTGTAAACAAGCTGTTCTGAGGAAGAGGTTTTCCGCAGTTCGCGTTCAGCCAAACACCGGTCATTACAAGCCCGCCAGGACGCCGCAATTCGCCTTTTTGCGCCCCGATCGGGCCAGATTGGACTTTCGAGCCAATTCCCTTACCCTGAAGGTCTGATGCAGGCAGTCTTGGACAAAATCGAGGCGAATGCAGCGGCCCGCTTGGCACTGCCGCCAGGGAGACAGCCTGCCCAGGAACTGGGAAGATACAAAACGTTCCTGAAAGTTGAAACGCATCGGTTGAAAATACAGCACCGCGCAGGCGCGGGAGGAATACAAATTTGCCAGGGCCGAGCGATGCTGATGGACGTTGTGCTGCGTTATCTTTGGGAGATGGCCAAGAGTACTTTGTCGGAGCAGGCCAAAAAGGAGTTTCCACAATTATCGCTGATAGCGATTGGCGGCTTCGGACGAGCCGAACTGAATCCTTTTAGCGATATTGATTTCATGTTCCTGCACAACCGGCAAATCGCCGGGCTGCGTCCATTGCCTTATCTCTCGCGGATTCTGGATGGCATTCTCTACCCGCTGTGGGATCTCGGATTGAAGATCGGTCACTCCGTCCGGAGCATCGACGATTGCGTCCTTGTCGCGAACGGGGACATGCAATCAAAGACATCCCTAATTGAGGCGCGACTCATCGCCGGGGACGAAGATTTGTTCAAGAAATTCCAAAAAACGCTCGTGAACAAATGCGTCGAAGGCCATGTCGACGAGTATATCCGCATGCGAATTGAGGACCAGGCCGCGCGGCGAGCGAAATTTGGGAACTCGGCCTGCATGCAGGAACCGAATATCAAAAACGGGTGCGGTGGATTGCGCGATTACCAGAACCTGCTTTGGATGACGTTTTTCAAATATCGCGCTCGTTCGCTCAAGGACCTGGAGTCGCATCGGCTCATCAGTCAAACGGAACGAAAGCAACTGGAAAGCGCTTACGATTTCCTGTTGCGTGTTCGCACGGAGATGCATTACCACACCAACAGGGCGGTGGACGTGCTGGGAAAGAATTTGCAACCGGCGATCGCCCATAACCTGGGTTATCGGGAACGGTCGCCCAGCAGGCGAATCGAAGGGTTCATGAGGGATGTTTATACCCATGCGCGCAACATATTTCTGATCACGCGGACAGTCGAGGAGCGATTGGCTCTACTACCGCAGCCTGAATCGCGCCTCTCGCTGCGAGCCTGGCTGCCCGGCGCCCGCAAAACGCCCGTGGAGCCATTTGATGGCTTCAAATTTATCGGCGGCGAAATACATGCTGCTTCCGACAATGTATTCCGCGAGCAACCCCGCCGGTTAATGCGTGTTTTTCTCTACGCGCAACAACGCGGCTTGCGCTTGCACGCGGATCTGGCCCAGCTTGCGCGACAACAGTTATCGCTTGTGGATCGCGCATTTCTGTCCGATCAACATGTGCGCGAAACCTTTTTGGCCATTCTCAACCAGCGTGGAACGGTCGCGTCGATTCTACGCGCGATGCATGAAGTCGGCCTGCTGGGGAAATATCTTCCCGAGTTCGGCAAGCTAACCTGTCTGGTTCAACACGAGTTCTATCACCAATACACAGCGGATGAGCATACGTTGATGTGCCTGGAACAGTTGGACCGAATCTGGGAGGCCAAAGAGCTGCCCCACAAGGAATATGCGCCGCTTTTTCACGATCTCGAACGGCCTTCGATTCTTTATCTCGCGTTGCTTCTTCACGACGTGGGAAAGGCCGATGGGCACGGAAACCATGCGGAGGTCAGTGGACGATTGGCGACGCGAGTGACCAGGCGCCTGGGACTGGATGGTTCTTCCTCTCACATGCTGAAGTGCCTCATCGAGCATCATCTGCTGATGGCCAGCACTTCTCAGCGCCGGGACCTCGAAGACCCGGCCGTCATTCGCGCCTTCGCGCGGCAGGTTGAGAATCCCGAGATTCTAACTCATTTAACTTTGCTCACCTTCGCGGACGCCATGGCCACCAGCGACAAGCTCTGGAATGGTTTCAAGGATTCGCTCCTGTGGACGCTCTATCACAAAACCATGAGATTGATGAGCGGCGGGACCGAGTTTCTCCGCGCCGAGGAAAAACATCGCGAACTGCTGCTGGAAGAGGTGCGCGGGCTGATGCCGCCGAGCCTCAGCGAAGAGGAGCTGCAGGCGCATTTCACGGCCTTATCGCCGCGCTACTTTCAGATCCATTCCGCCCAGGAGATTTTGCAGGATCTGATTTTGGCGCACCGTTTCATGCGGTTGCAGATTTCGGAAGAAGACGCGGCGTTGACTCCGGTGATCAATTGGCACAATCAGCCGGACCGTGGCTGCAGCGCAGTCAAGGTCTGCACGTGGGATCGGGCCGGTCTTTTCACCAAGATTGCAGCATCCTTTAATGCCCGCGGATTGAATCTCCTCTCCGCTCAAATCTTTACCCGCGTGGACGGAATCGTTATCGACACGTTTTACGTTACCGACGCGCGTACTGGCAATCTGGCTGGAAAAGAGCAAAGAGACAAATTCGAAAGTCTGCTGAATAGAGCGCTCACAGGGGAGGAAGTGGATTTTCCTTCCCTCATTGCGAAACAGAAAAGCGCCCGTCCCATGTATCAAGCCTATACCGGCGAGCGCATTCCGACACGGATCGGTTTCGATAATGAGGCCTCAGAAACTCGCACGGTTATCGAGATTGAGGCCGAAGATCGCATCGGTCTGCTCTATACGATCTCGCAAGTTTTTACCGAGCTCGAATTAGACATTTCCGCAGCGAAAATTTCGACCGAAAAAGGAGCGGCCATCGACAGCTTCTACGTTCGTGAAGTGGACGGCGGAAAGGTCACCGCCTCCGACCGACAGCGGCCAATTGAACGAAAACTCAAAAGCGCTATCCACGCGCTCGATGCTCTTTAAGCAATCTAATCCATAAGCGACCATGCGCTGCCAAAACAGTGTTGCGGCCGCGTCACTGTTTTGGCATTGAACAGTTGTGAATCCTAAAACTGCAGAATTGCTCAACCTCTTGCTGTGGTCGGCGGATTTGTTGGCAAGACCGACTGTTCGAAATCTGACCGATTCCTATGAAGCCTGGGCGTATCGTCAAGGTCTCTCGCGTCAACTGGGCAGATTGGAAAAGAAAGGTCTCCTGGAAAACGGTTCGAAAGACGACGATCGCATTTACCGACTGACAGAGCATGGGCGTTTATCTGTTCTCGGCGGCCGGGATCCGGAAAAGCAATGGGCTAGAAACTGGGACGGCCGATGGCGGCTGGTGCTTTTTGATATTCCCGAAGTCCATGGCGCTCAACGTGAGAAACTGAGGCGGTATCTTCGATCACGGTTCTTTGGATGCCTGCAAGGCAGCGTTTGGGTGAGCCCCGACCCATTGACTATGGAGCGTGAAACTCTGGCCAGCGGCGCAATTAACGTAAATTCTCTTATTCTATTGGAAGGTAATCCATGCGCGGGCGAAAAGAATATTGATCTCGTCTCGGGCGCGTGGGATTTCGAAGCAATTAACGGAGGCTACACCAACCATCTGGAGGTATTGGAACAGTTTCCCGACGAAAGCCTGTCCGACCCCGGCGCCGCACGTCGCTTGCAGCGTTGGGCCGCGGCAGAACGGGAAGCATGGTTGGCGGCCGTGTCAAAGGATCCGCTTCTACCTCGAGCCTTATTGCCAGAGGAATACCAGGGCTACCGCGTTTGGCGTCGGCGCATACAAGTTTTGCGGGCTGCAGGCGAGCTTCTTCAAACGTTCAAAATGTGAGCTGCCAGGATCGTGTTGCGGCTGCAACACGATCCTGGCATGGCTTCTAAACTTTTGTTGACCGGTCGTGCGCAGTCCATCACCTTAAATCGGAATGAAATACTCCGGAAGGGCACGGAAGGCGGCCTTCAAGCTCATTGTAATTACCTTAATTGCAGGCGCAGTGCTTTGGGGGCTTTTATGGCTGGGTTCAGTAGTAACGGCTTTTCTACTTACAATCGCAGTTCCTGTGCTTCTCGGAGTGTGGGTCATTTTCTGCATTTTCACACTTTATTTCTTTCGTGATCCGACTCCGAAAGTTCCCTCGGGCGCCAATCTCGTGCTCTCACCTGCTCATGGAAAGGTAGATGTAGTAGATAAAACCAATCAGGCCGAGGTCTTGGGAGGCGAGTGTCATCGTATCTCCATTTTTCTTTCCGTCATCGATGTCCACGTTCAAAACGCGCCTGTAACAGGCAAAGTGGCTTTTTACAAATATACTGTGGGTGAGTTCATGAACGCCGTGCGCTCCGAGTGCGCTCTGCATAATGAAAACGTGCTGCTGGGATTCGATGCAACTGAACCGCGCGGCCTGAAAATGGCGGTTCGATTGATCGCCGGCGTCATCGCCCGCCGGATTGTGCCGTTCGTTAAATTGGGCGATGACGTGATGAAGGGAGAAAGGATCAGCCTGATACAATTTGGGTCGCGGGCCGATATCTATTTGCCCTTGAACGCAAACATAAAAGTAAAGGTGGGCGACCGCGCGGTCGGCGGTGAAACGGTGCTCGCCAGTTACGAATAATGGCTTTGCCAGGCTCCAGTTTGACGCCGCAGGACCCCAACGACGCAAAACTCAAAATCTATTTCCTGCCGAACCTTCTCACCGCGGGTAATCTCTTTTGCGGATTTGTCGCCCTCACAAAAATCGTCGAAGCCAGTCTTGCGCCGGACGACCCTGACCGCTTTCACCCGATCAAAGTTGCCCTGGGATTCATATTGCTGGCCTGTATCTTTGATCTTTTTGACGGGCGTGTCGCGCGGATGGGTGGCGTGGAAAGTCCTTTTGGGCGTGAATTCGATTCCCTGGCCGATATGATTTCGTTCGGAGCCGCGCCCGCGTTCCTGGTCCATCGTGTGGTTTTGAGGGACGTTTTCGTGGGCCATCCTGAGCTCGGCTGGTTCATCTCTTCGATTTACCTTTTGTGCGGAGCTTTTCGGCTGGCGCGGTTCAATTGTCTCAGTGCGTCCGGCAATGGACCCGCGAGCAAAGATTTTCTTGGTTTTCCTATCCCATCCGCCGCCGGGCTCGTGTCCTCTCTGACTTTGCTCATTGTTCAGTTAAACGAAAAAGACAAGGACCTGGGAAAATGGTGGAAATTCATTCTCGTAGTCGTGCTGCTGTTCCTTTCTGCCATGATGGTGAGCACCGTCAAGTATCCCAGCTTCAAATCGCTTGGCTTGCGATCGACGAGCACGTTTATTAAAGCGATTGGGGCGGCGCTGTTCATCGGTTTGATCGTCGTTCTGCAAGAGAAGATTCTGTACTATGTTTTGCCGGCGTTCTTCACTCTTTACTTAATCTACGGATTCATCCGGCCCCGCATTTCGCCAAAGGTTCGTTATGAAATCGAGGAGGAGGAAGAGGATGCGCCCGAGACCGGAACGTCCTGACGAAGACGAATGGACGCATTTCGCCCCCTACTCTTTGCCGGGATGACAGGCTTTTTGAGCGGGCTCATTCTTTCCATTCCGGTTGGGCCGATCAATCTCACCATCATGAACGAAGGCGCCCGACGCGGGTTCTTTTGGGCATTTATGATCGGCCTGGGAGCGACCGCTGGGGAAGTATTTTACTGCTTTATTGCTTTCACTGGTTTTGCTTCGTTCTTTTCGAGAGGGTATATCAAGGCGGGCATGGAATTGTTCAGCTTTGTGTTCATGCTTTTCCTCGGCATGAAGTTTCTGCTCGTGAAATCCGTCGAGCAGGCCCCGGTGGACCTGGGAACTCCGGCCCAAAAGTTCGAGCAACAGATAGGCCAACGGCTTCATCCTCATTCAGCCTTTATGACCGGCTTTGTTCGCGTGCTCGGAAATCTTGGTGTTCTGGTTTTCTGGATCATCTTTGGCGCCTATTTCATCTCCCGCGAATGGGTCCCTCCGGATTGGCCCGGTAAACTTGCCTGTGTGACCGGTGTCGCCCTCGGGGTGGGCTTGTGGTTTGCCGGGTTGAGTTGGGCTGTGTCGTTAGGACACGGAAAGCTCAGCGAAAAAACACTGCTGCGGATGGAGCATCTTTCGGGTGTGGGTCTCCTGGTGCTGGCGTTGGTTCATGGCGGAAACATCGTTTGGCAGATGGCGCATCACAGAATCCATCCTTGAAGAAATCCCGTCAGACGCTTTCGGATTTAGTCCTGAGGCCGCCTTTGCTTCCTTCGAACGGCAGAGTGGGAATTGATCTGCTGTGCTTTGTGCACGAGCGGCGAAAGCGAGAACTCGACAACCTCGTTACTCCAACTTATCGCAATCCGATGCTCCCCACGGCCAGTTTCACCAAGTGGAGCGAGACGAAACGGCACGCCAAGAGGGCGCGAAAAGTCTTCTGTGGTTCTCGTCGGACGGCTCCGGCCGAGAAGAACACTGACGTCTACTTCACGCACAAGTCTCAACATATTTCTAAATTAAAGACGGAACGCACCTGTGCGCTACTAGGAGGTTCCTTGGTTCCTTTGGGGTGTTTACCTTGCGAAAACTATCCCTGCCCGCGAAATTAATCCGAAATCTCTTCGACCAGCGCCGCGGCGGGCCGCGCCATCTTTCAGAATTTGATCTCGGGAACGAGAAACGAGGAGGCAACGACAATGAGACCGACACTCAGCCAGCCTAAAACGTGCGGGGACATGCGAGAGACCAGGTAAAATGCCACCAGCGGAGCGGCGAGTCCCCGCACTCCGGTAAAGAACGTGTGCACGGACATATAATCGGCAACGCGATCCGGTGGGGCAAACTTGGTCACCCACAGGCTCCAGGCGACGTCGGCGCCCGCATTCGAGATACCGAAGAAAATCGCGCCGATAACCAGGCCTCCAAGGCTGCTGGTCATGAAAAAGGAAATAATCCCAAGCATAAATCCGCAGTTGAGCGTGATCCGGAGGACAAAGAAATTCATTTTGTCGAATAACCAGCCCCAAACCGGATTCAAGACAAGGCGCGCGCAATTTGGAATAACGCCGGTCACAAGCGCGATCATTCCTGCTGTTAGAAACTGGCCGTTGACCTGCACGCCGTATTTCGGATTTGCCAGATACTCGACGCGCAGCGGCGCCATCATCAACGTGGCAAATCCCAAAAATATCCAGGAAATGATGGTCTGGCGGAAGATTCGATCCTGGCGCAAATAGCGAAAAGCATGGAATGGATGCGTGCCTCCCGAGGCAACCAGCGCGCGCGAAGGGCATCGTGCCAGACAGACAGCCGCCAGGCCGGAAGCCACCGCAAAAACCAATGGAAGCCAGCGGTACCAAACATCATGTCCCGACAGAGCCCGCCCTGCCACGTAACTGAACAAAGCCGCGGTGCCAATACGAATCATCATCGTGCGGGAGAACAGATTGCCTCGCTGCCGGTCCGGATAATTATCCTGGTAAATCTGCGTCAGCAGGGGGATTGCGGCTGAAGAAGTCGTCAGGGCCAGGACCGACCCGAGCACAAACACAGGCAAAACCGGAATCAGCGCCATGATTAAAAAACTGGCTGCTCCGATCACCGCCAGAAGAGAGGCGCCCCTGGCGACCGGCATGCACGCGCCCTCAACTTTCCGCACGAACCATGGCGCAATCAGCAATCCCAGGCTCCCGCCTCCGGCGACCAGGGCTTTTGCGGTGGGGCCCGCATTGTAAAATCGCACGGCGATCAGCAGCAGGAAAATAGTCGCGGCGGCTTCGAGAATGCCGGCAGCGGGAGCGCGCCAGCGTTCGCACAAATACGTTCTTTGTGTGCGATCCTCCCCGGCCTCGCCGTGAACTGTGTTCAAAGCGGCTCAGGCCTCGCGGCGAAAGGGATTCCCGGAAGGTAGATGCTGAAGATGGTGCCTCTGCCCTGTTCAGTGTGAACGTGGAGGGCGCCATTCGCCTCTTTAACGAGCCGATGAACGATGTTCAACCCCAGGCCGGTTCCCTGCTTGCTTCCTTTCGTCGTAAAATATGGTTGAAAGATCTTGGGCAGGATTTCATAAGGGATGCCCGGCCCCGTATCGCGCACGCGCAGGACCACCAAAGGAGCAGTATTGGCAAATCCTTCCATATTCAGCATCCGCTCCTGTGGACCATCTTTGAAAAGCGTCAATTCCAGCGGCTGAGCCTCCGTCTGGCCGTCGATAGTGACTGCATGGGGCTTGTTCGAGCATTGAAAGGCATTTACCGCCAGGTTAAGCAGCGCTTGAATCAGATCCGTCCCATTCATCCTGACTATGACATTCGGAGCGAGCGGTTGTATGCTGAATTGGTTCTCCTGCAGACTGGGATGGACGCGAATCAAATGCGAGAGGTCATGGAGGAGCTCGTTCACACCGACACGAGGCGATTCCTCGCTCTGCTGTCTTAGAAAACTTAAATATCGCCGCGAAATCTGGATACAGTTGGTCACCTGCCGTGTGATCGTACTGAGCCTCTCCTTAATAAACTCGAGGTCTTCGACTCCCAGGCGGGTCGAGTCACCAATCCGTTGGTTCATTAACTGCACGAACCCTGAAATAACCGTCAAAGGCCCGTTGAGGTCGTGGATGATGCTGGCGTAAATATCCCCGCGGGTCCTGGACATTTGTTCCTCGATCTTGTGGTCCTCCAGCTCGGACAGCAGTTCCTGCAGCTTCTCGGCGTCGGTGTGAATTTCACTTTCCAGCGTCCGGCGTTGCATCGCGCTGGCCACTGCCGAACGCACGGTCGCGAGATCAAACGGCTTATTGATGTAATCACAAGCGCGCAAACGCAGTGCCTGCCGCATGGTCTCCGTGGTCTCGAAAGCAGTCATCATGATGACTTCAATCTTCGGGTTCACATATTTCAACCGCTCCAACACCTCGATCCCCGACATGCCTTTCATCCGGATATCGAGGATAGCCACGTCCACTCGGTTTTTCTGCGCCAATTCAATGGCTGTGGGACCGTCGGCGGCCAATAAAAGCTCGTACTCCCCTTTGAAAACTACTTGAAGGGACTGGCGTGGACCGTCCTCATCATCCACGATGAGGAGAGTTCCCTTCCGGCGGCTGCGTGGTGGCTCTTCAACGACGGATACGGTACTGTGCATCGCTAGAACTTTAGTCTGCTACCCTATAGCTTACCAAGTCCTCCCTGCCTGCCTAGCCTAATCTTACCGAGTCGGACCGCGGCTGTGGCGCAAGCCCAGCCGCAGCGTGTCCTGAATGAAAGGCGCATTGAGATGAATCCGGCCCGCTTTGTTTCAATCGCGCCCGCTGCGGCTGGGCTTGCGCCATAGCCGCGGTCCGTTTTCCTGGTGCTAACGGTACGATCAAGGTGGGGCCGCGTCCAATGGAAGCGAAATCCTCACAATGCCCGCCCCCCCGCTTGCAGGGGGCATAATCTCGAGCCGTCCGTGATGCGTCTCGATGATTTTTCGGCTGACCGTTAGCCCGAGGCCCAAACCCACGTTTCGCGTCGTGTAGAAGGGTGCCGGGGCCTTTTCGGCAGTTTCCGGCGTGAAACCCGTCCCATTGTCCTGCACCTCGATCTGCAAGCCGCCACGCCCGTTCGTGCCCGATTCAGGCTGAAGCCTGACCCCAATTCTGGGGTCCGCGGGATTGGCCTGCAACGCATTCAGCATCACCTCTGCGAAAGCATGTTTTAGCGCGGCTCGATCTCCGGTGACCACTACCGGCGCGCTGCCCGACTCATATTTGAGCTGCGCAGACTTTACCGGCTGATACTTCCGCGCTTCCTGGAAGGCTTCCTCGATCAATGGGCCGAGCGGGAAAGCATCGGGCGAGACCAACGCATCACGAGCCAAAAAGCGCATTTGATTGATCAATCGAGTCACTCGCTTCACACCGTCAGCCAGGGCAACGTCCAGCGAAGCGCGAAATTCCGGGTCCTTCCACTTGTCTGCCAGCAACTGCTGATGCGTTGATAAAGGAACCATTGCGTTTCCGATCTCGTGCGTGAGGCGATCGGCCATGTTCTTCACCAGCCGCAGGCCGGCAGCCTCGATCTCGAGCCGCTGCAACTGGCGCGTTTGGCTCAGATCATCCGCCATCAACAGTGCCGACGAGGGCAAGCCGCTTTCTCCGCGCTGGAAGGGAACGATGTTAATGTTGTAAACAGTTCCACGCGAATTATCCGGCTCATATTTGAAGCTCGATACAGCCGAGCCGGTCTTGAGCACCTGATACACTTTCGTCCCCAGCACCTGCGGCAAATCGCTGAATTCCAGATCCTCACCATGGCGTTCGGGCCGCGAAAAATGCCGTCGCGCCATTTTGTTCGCGTGCAGAATGCCAAGATCACGGCTGACGACGATGCAAGCGCTGCTCAGTTCGCGAAGGATTCCGGCCAGCATCTCCTGGCTTCCAGCCACCTGGGCGTGCAGCCAAATGTTGCGTATGGCCAATCCCAGCGGCTCCAGAAGCCGGAAAATCAACTCCAACTCGGGGTTGCTGAGCAGTTCGCCCGTGATTCGCGCATCGAACACGGCCGCCCCCACAATCGAATCGCGATCTAAAATCGGAACCGCCACCTGCACGCCGAGCAGCTCGAATTCTTTTTGCGTATCAGGATTCCGGGCATCATCGCTGCTTCGCCGCAAAATCCGGCCCGTCCGGCCCAAATGCGCTCCGATCCCTGACTCGAACGTCAATTCGAAATGCTGCAGCAAGCTGCTCGATAACCCGACCGAGGCCACCGCGCGCAGCCGGCGTTCAGCAGACCCAACGATTCCTTCTTTGTCCGCTGTCAACGGCGACCGCAAAAAGATGGCGGCGCGGTTCACGCTCAGTGTATCCCGCAACATCTGCAGGAATTGCGTCAGCATCGCCTCCGCATTCAGCGAATGCGTCAGGATATTGGAAAAATCCCGCAGCAAGGACAGCGCCTGCGTGGGGCCAGGAGGCAGGAAGAACGACGTGTCCGGAGGCCTTTGGTGCTCCCGCACCGCCGGCAGCTCCTCTCTCGGCGCCGGCAACGCCGGCACTGTGGGGGCAGCCCCGCTGCCCTGCCACAAACGGCTCAGCAACAGATTCAATGTGCGGGCTCGAACCGGCTTGGCCAGCACATGCGTCGCTCCATGCAGGTACGCCTCCTCTTCCCACTCCCATTGTCTTTCAGCCGTATAGACGATGAGTGGACATTTCGGCGCCCGGCGTCGAATTTTATCCAGCAGCCACGCCGACTGCACATTCGTCAGCTCGACATCCACGATGCACGCGTCCGCAATCCCGTGCGCCAGCAACGGTTCTGCTTCCTCGAGGTTCGCGCGATGAATTACACGGTAATGCTCCGCATCCGTCCCGGACCGCACCGCCTCGGCCAAATCCGGGTGAGGAGCCAATACCAACAAAGTCTTCATGAAGAAAAATCAAAACGGCGGGAAGAACTGAAAGAACCACAAGCAGAAAACTTCTGACTATTCAAAAGCCGGCCTCGCCCGCATCCGCATTCACCGCTCGAGGGATCAACGACTTCTTCAAACCGCCATACGCTTGCATCATTCACGTTTCCCGGTTGGCGGTCAATTGAAAGTTGCTCACATACGTATCTTTCCCCGAAATCTCCCTCCACTCGTCGGGTGCCGTACGGAGTTTTTGGGAGAAACCAAAGTCGCAGGCTATCCGGCCGGCAAAATTACTCTGGCGCGCCGGGAGCCGTGAAAATCCGGAACTGGTCCTCGAACGCCCTCCTGAAATATTTCAACGACTTCTCTTCGTCGTCCACGCAAAGGATCGCGTATTTTTCGCAATCGTAGCTTTGCATGCAGTAGGTTCTATTCTTTTCCTTTCGCGGGAAATTCCAATGTAAATTCGCAATATTTGCCAGGCTCGGTCTTGACGGCGATGCGGCCATCACATTCCTGGACGATACGGTAACAAATGCTTAGTCCCAGTCCCATCCCCTCGCCCACGTCTTTGGTGGTATAAAACGGATCGAAGATCTTGTCCAGATGTTGCGAATCGATGCCGGTGCCGTTGTCGCGCACCCTCAGCAGGCTGAGCCCATTTTCAACGCGTCCTTCAATGCGTATCGTGGGTTTCTCGTTGTCAAAGGTTTTGCCTTTCATCGCGTCGACCGAATTCTGCACCAGATTTACGAGCACCTGAATCAGTTTGTTCTTGTTCGCCCAGATCGTTTGGTGCTCCTGGATATCCTGCTCGATTTGCACTTTGTCTTTGCACTCCCCGCTCAAAAATCGTAACGCCGAAGTGACGATCTCCGCCACTTCCACCTGGTCCAACCCTTCATTGCCCGGATGCGAGAAGCTTCGCAGGTCGGATACGATATTCTTCACCCGCTTGATCCCCTCTTCGACGTCTTTGAGAATCTCCCGATATTCCTCCTGTTGTTCAGGGCTAAGGTACTTGGCTTTGTTTCGCAGCGTGAAAAGTCCGGTCGTGGCAAAATTGAGCGGATTATTGATTTCATGGATGATGCCGGCGCTCATCCGGCCCAATGACGCCAGCTTTTCCGTCTGCACCAGTTGCGTTTCCGTCTCCTTCAGTTGTTCGATGGCGTTCTCGAGCACCGTATTTTGCTTGGCCAGCTTCATCTGATATTGATGCGATTCGACCAGGTTGCGGATGCGCACGTGGAGTTCCGTCGTCGAAAACGGTTTCGAGAGAAAGTCGCTTGCACCGGCCTCGAGCGCTGCCAGTTTCGTTTCTTCATCTGCCCGCGCAGTCAAAAGAATGATGGGGATGCTCTGCGTGGAGGTACGCCCGCGGATTTCGCGGCAGGCCTGCAGACCGTCCTTTTCGGGCATCATCATATCCAGCAGGATGATGTCCGGCAGAAACTGCGCTGCTTTCTCGATCGCCTGTTGGCCATCCACTGCCTCGAGGACGCGATAATGCAGTGCAAGTTGCGATTTGAGGAACCGAAGCATATCAGGTTCGTCGTCGGCAATGAGCAGCAGGGGATTATTACTTCCATTCCGGCCAGTTTCTACCGGCCTGAGACTCTCATGAACCGACGTGATGGCCGGAAACAGCTCGGCACGTCGATAGAGGTTCGATAGCCATTCCTGGGAGCTGACCGTGCCTCCTGCCTCGCCTGTAGCGGGCTCTGCGGGCGCAGCCGGTTGCGCGGGCATCTCGGAGGGCATTGGAGCTACGCCAGGCTCGGCCTTGAGGTAGGGCAACCGAACGGTGAAAGTGGTTCCCTTGCCCTCAACGCTCGCGACGGACGCCGTTCCGCCTTGAATTTCTGAGAATTCTTTCACCAGGGCCAGTCCGATGCCAACACCTTGATATTTCCTTCGCGAGGAATCGTCCGCCTGCCAGAAACGGCTAAAGATATTCGGCAGATTTTTCGCGGAAATGCCCATGCCCGTATCCTTCACGATCAGCACGAATTGGTCGCCCTGTTTTTCTGCGCGCAGTTCCACGGTCCCGCCCGACGGCGTGAACTTCAGCGCATTAAATTGCAGGTTGAGAACGATTTTCTCGAGCTTGTCGCGATCGACCATGACGGTTCCCACTTCCGGATCGACATGCGTTTCCAGCCGAATGCGTTTGTCTTCCGCCATTTGCCGCGCTGCGCTGGCGAGACCTTTCAGGAAATCGGCAACCCCCACTGGCTCGCGTTTCACTTGCATGACTCCGGATTCCAGACGCACCAGGTCCAGCAAGTCATTGATCAGCTTAAGCAAACGCATGCCGTTCGAATGCATCGTCACCAGGAGATCGCGCGTGTCGGCATCGAGAGATTTCTTATAGCGATGCAGCAAAGTTTCCAACGGTGCGAGCAAGAGTGTCAGAGGCGTGCGCAATTCGTGGCTGATGTTCGCGAAGAAACGGTTCTTCACTTCGTCCAGTTCTTTGAGCTTCTGATTGCTCTCCTCGAGCATCGAACGGTTGCGGTCCAATTCAAAGCGCAGGGCGAATTCGCGGAAGCGCGATTTGCTGTGGAAAAAGCTGCCAGTGGCGACAATCAAGCCTGTGGTAGCCAAAAAGTAGAGATTGTTCACCAACTCGCCCTGGTGCTGTCCCGACCCTTCCGAGAAAGCAAGAGGCGGCCGGTGTGGAGGGAAGGCATTGTGGCAAAAACATGCTGCCAAATAGAGTGCGAATACCAGGGCCGATGCCGTCAAACTTTCGCGGAAAGTCCAGTGAAGCACAAAGGCCAGCACGAGCAGCACCAGGTTCAGTCCTGCGTAGTACGGCGAACCTGCTCCTTCGGTGTAGTAGATCATGTAGGCGATGAACGACGCCGGGATCATGAAAAGCATCACCCCCTGGAAGCGATAGTACTTCCGTCCCAGCGGTGTAAGCAAAACTGCAAAGAAAATCGCAATCAGGACGGAAGAAAAACAGCGCAGGATAAGGAAATACTGCGCTACCTCGCCCCGGTAAACGAAATGGTCGAGAAGATAACCCGCAGGCATCAGCGCGAAGCCTATGGCGCAGGCTACCTTGAAATTATTGATCGCCTGCTGGCGGTCATATTCGACGTAGGCCTGCTGGATCTCTCTCGTGTTGGCAACGGCGTCAGACATGATCCGGCTTGCGGACTTCGATGAAGATGTTCACCGAAGTGGAATCTCGTTTGGTAACCAGGGAATCGGCAGGCGCGCGCTCAGGCAAAAGGTTTGCGCCGCGTTTTGTGTCGCGATAAATCAAATGCCAATCGAGCACAAACTCGAGCATGTTCCGGAACGGCTGACAACAATCCACATTCGTCGCCACCAGCAATCCTCCGGGCGCCAGCCAATTATAGAAGATGTTCATCAGATGTCTGCAGGTCCGGTCCGGCAAGTAATCGAACAATCCCGCGCAATAAATCATATCATACTGGTTTGCCGCGCTCTGAACCAGCAGCTTTCCGCCTTCTTTCAATAGCTGCTGCACGGATTTCTTTTGCACCTGAATTTGCGTGCCGCGGCCGTGCTGCCTTTTCAGACTGCTCAGGGTATCGGTCACGTGCTGCACGGTTTCAGGATTGAAGTCCAGCAGCGTGAACTGCGCGTATTCACAAATGCGATCGTTGGCCAGGAATTCCTGAATCTCGCGCGCAGGGCCGCAGCCAAGATTAAAGATTCGAATGGGACGCCCCCGGCGTTCGCCGCGCAAACTCTCTTCAGCAAGTCGCTCCGTGAGATAAGTAATGCGGTTCCGATGCGCCCTGGCCGGCCACTGGCTGAGAAACCACAAGTTCACCACTTTCGCGAAGAGCGAGCCGCCTTCGTACGGATCGCGCGCGATCATGTTCACCATCTCATAATCTCCGGCGTAACCGAGCGGCTTCTGGTAGGTGCGATACGCGAACGGCGAGCACATCATTAATGGATGAAGTTGGCGCTGCGAAAAATTCTGGTGCACCGGCCGCAACTCAGGTTCGATCCTGTCGCCGATCGATTCGAGCCGTTCGTGCATCCGGTCAAACGCAGGCACAACTTGCTCGCCGGCCTTTTGCACGGCGTTGCGTTCCATCTCGATTCTGTCCCCAGACGGCGCAGCCCGAATCTCCAACTCAAGCTGTTCGAGCCATAAGCGCAGGTCTGACAAAAAGCTTTGCATGTCGGCCACCACGACTTTGAATTCGGGATCGACGCGATAAAGCTTTTGCCATTGATGCAAAAACTGGTCGAACCCCTTCTGCGTGTACGTTGCGGTTTCGCCTGGCGCAAATGAAGCGACGAGAAAACCGCTTTCTTCCAACTTCGCCTCGCAAACCAGCAACGTTCCCGTGTTCACGATACCGCTAACGATCGCACGGCCCGAATAGATCGTTAGGTCGTTGATAATGATTTTGAAATCGCTCAACACCTCCGATGTCGACAGCACCAAACCGGGACTGTAAATCTCGAATACCGCCTGGTAACGGCTCAGCTTCAGCAGACTCGCCCGTACCTCCACCCCCTGACTGCTAAGGCCAACGACCAGGCTTTCCTTCAACTCACCATTTTGTTGGGCCATTATGTTCTCGCTGCTAACAGATTAAAAACGCAACGTAGAAGCAAGGATAAACGCCCAGGCATCTCTTCCCTGTCCGATGGGGGCAAACGAATAAACGCGGCCTCCAGGATGCAATACTCGTTGGATACTCAAATGCATCGTCCACCATGCAGTCATCTGCGCCTTATAGTTCAGTTCGATGGCTCCTTCATAGTCGGCTAATTTCGGATACGTCCCGGGCACAACCGAATTGGCCATTTTCTGCCCGTCGCGGATATCGTCGCTCATCTGGAGATACGACACAGCCAATGCGATCGAATCCCAATCCCGGGTCGGTATGAGGCCTTTATAAACGAAGCCGCCGTCCACTCCAAATTGAGTCAAACTCCGGTCAGGTGGCGCGCCAGTCAGCCTGAAAAACCCTACCAAACCCTGGTGCGCCGGATCATCCTTGCCCTTCTCGAGGAACAATGTGCAATCCGCAAGGAAGTATCCGCCGTAAGTGTTCGGATGGAAGCTCACCCCTGCCGCTGCCGAAGGATCAAAGAACGCCATCGGATTGCTGAACAGCGACTTATTATCAGGAAAATCACCCGTATGATAAAAAGCGCCGAGCTTCAAATTACCGGGTAAACCGGCATCTTCTTTTTCCTGGTTCATGCGCCAGCCGGCTTCGGCGTAAATCAATGCGCCTTCGCTCCCATTGAACTTGAACTGCGTTCCCGTGTCCGGATCGGGATACCCGTCGTAAGCGCCCGCTTGCAGATAGAAACGCGGCGTCACATTCCATTTCAATCGCGCTCCGGGCGCGCCATACGGACTCGATGCCAAAGCGTGCAGCGGCCCCGGTGTGGGCGGGATGTTGTAAACGTTGAACGCCAGCGTCGGATAAAAGAATGTCTGATTCAGCAGGTTGATCGAGGCGAGCGAATTATAAAATTCCGCCATCAAAAAATCCTGATCCACAGCCATCTGCCCGATCTTGAGTGATAACTTGTTGTTCCAGAATTGCTGCTCATACCACAGTTCCCACAAGCGCGCTGCGTTCGGAAAGTCAATCAGGTTCACCTTGTTGAAATCGCCTATGTGTTCATCGGAGAAATGATCGTTCCCGTGCAGCCAAACTCCGCCCACGTGAAGATGTCCGCCCGCGTAATGCGCTAGCCTTTCCGAGTCGAGATCCAGCAGCATCAACAGCGCTCCTTCATAAGCGCCGCCTGTTTTTATTCCGCCCGAAATGTTATGAGGATTGCTGGCGATGTAGAAGAATTCGAAATCCACGCCATTGCTCGAAAGTATCGAGCGGAGGCCGCCCCACGTGCCAAGGAGATAATCCTGGGTGACAAATTTTTCCAGCTTCGATGTCGGCGCAGCCGCCGGCTCTTCGGAGTGCCCAGTTATTGGGCAATGAAGCACAAGGAAGAGAACACCTAAATACACCGGCACAACCCGACCGCATTTTCGGTTTTTCATAGCTTTCCAGTTTAGTTCGAGCAGAGCGCCCGTGCTGAGCGCTTTTGCCACCGCGGTTTGGTTGTGGCCCTGCTGCACTGGCTAATAAGGCCAGGTGGTGGACCTACGCGGGCTGCTGCGACTTCCTGGAAGCAGTTAACATGCCCCAAATCAGCCTTCCAAACGTTGAAAAGTAACTGCGCGCGATATCCGCCGACAAAAATGCCAGATAAACGTCATTCGCTGGCCACAGGCTGTTTGAAGCGTAATACATCGCTTTCTCGGTCCCGCGGTATTTGGATTTGTTAAACGACAGGCCTTGGAAATTGTAAATGTTATCGCCGTATTTCGCGGTCAATTTGAAAAACAGCTTTACTCCGAAATCATCGTTATACTTGCCGAGGTGCAGTTTCACAAAGGGCGCCAGCAACAGGTTGAGTATCTCTTTTCCCTCGGCTTTGAATTTCTCCGCTGCCTCCATATTGATCGCCGTGGCCAATCGGCCGTACCTTTTTTCATCGGAGCGCGCAATACAGGCGGCATACCCATACACCTTTCCCTCGCGATACATCGGATCGTAAAAGATGAATCCCACCACATGCCCCTCCTTCTCATACGCAACGAATTTCCTTACGTCCTCTTCGTGCTCGAGCACCGGCCGGCGCGCATAAATCCATATCTCCCGATCATTCACCTTCTTCGTGCTGATCCAGCGGGCCGATAGCTCGCCGATCTCCTTGCGGTCCAGGCTCTGCGAGGTTTCTTCCCGGATAGTGATGCCCTCGCGTTTCGCTTCGTTCCTGGCCCTTTTGATCAGGTCGAGCTCCTTCCAATTCCCTTTCGTGTTATAGGTTTGAATCGCCAGCTCCGGTTCGTAACCGACGCAATTGACCTTGAATCCCATCCCACGCAAAGCCGCCCCAAAATCTTCGGAGATGACGATAAACGCCGCGTGTGGGTTCCGTTCCAAGAACTGCTTTACGAGCCGCTCACGCTTGTCCGGCGCGCACAGCGGGTCGGATAACGCCATTTTCTTGGTCTTTCGCGCAAAAACCGGATGATAGACGGTAGTGTAAGCGATATATCCGTCCTCCGTAACGAAGTATTCCATCCCCTCCTGCAGGGTAGAGTAAGCGAGTGATTCCC
>Ga0137394_10000903_pt1 | contig 20930 bp, 31 predicted proteins | sample czobulk116metaG_FD_108278 | JGI IMG/M metagenome (GOLD analysis project Ga0137394, IMG submission 108278) | Vadose zone soil microbial communities from Angelo Coast Range Reserve, California, USA - czobulk1.16 metaG | ecosystem: Environmental > Terrestrial > Soil > Vadose zone | place: USA...
CAACCCGGCCCAACCCGGCCCGCCCCCGATAAACCGTGGTCGGCAACTGAACTCAGACCTTAAGGCTGACTCGGACCATATCGACGACTTGTAGATTATCGCCCAAAGCCCTCGCAAGCCTGTCCAACCACCATGTCCGATGAGGAAATGAACATTGATGAAGGTACGTTCGTATATCTCTTTTCTCTTATACCCGGCCGCCTTATTTTTGCTTTAAAGTGGCAAATGGGGGAGGCCCCATCCGGAAAAGAGGTCGTGGGTTTCAGAGTTCAGCAGGTATGTCGCATCGCCCTGTACGGTGCTTTACGTCTTGGTTCTCATGCCAATGCCATGCCCCTCAGCTGGCAACGAAGGCGGCGTTGGCTCAGAGCAAACTTACGACCGCGTGGAATCGGCGCTAGCGCGAGACGTGGATACCCGAGCGGCACGATGTGAGCGTAGTTGCTCTTCATTATCTACGTGTCTGATTATGATGCTTATCTTTCGCACGTCCACGTTAGCGGTCGAAGGATGGATCGTTCTCGTCACCAATGTCCACGAGGAGGCGACAGAGGAAGACGTAACTGAGAAGTTCGCCGATTATGGCGAGATCAAAAACCTACACCTCAATCTCGATCGCAGGACGGGTTATGTGAAAGTGGGTTTTCGGACAATCTTCGCTACTCGTGAACAACGTCTGATTTTCCACTGGTTCGCAGGGCTACGCGCTGGTGGAATACGAAACTATGGCAGAAGCTCAGGCAGCGATAGACGGTGCATCGGGCACGACGCTTTTGGAGCAGACATTGTCGTGTGACTATGCCTTCGTGAGACCTCCTCCATCGGGTCCTAAGAAGGGTAGGGGCCGGGAAGGACGTGGCCGTAGTGCGAGCCCTCGGCGAAGGGATTGACAGATTTCTTTTTTTTGTACAAGCGTGAATCTGTCACTGCATTTGCTTTCACCCTTTCGTACGTCGCGAGGCACATAATCTCCAATATTCTTGGCCGCCGCGCCCGCGGGAACGTAGTGCGCACAGTGAGAAAATCTATCGAAGTACGTATATTTTGCTGTGTGGAGGTTTATGGCCAGTCCGCAGGTCAACGGATGACCTCGCAGGAGCGTTTCGGTGTCATGTGAGTATGAGCGGAGTTTCAACCGTGTCGTTGACGTGTTGAGAGCGCGCGTGTCACGCGTCCCACTTCCCATCCCTCAAAGGTTCCATGGCTCCCGCAGCTCATGAAAGCGACTCCAACGATTCCAATGCCGAAGCGTCCCCAAAACCTTTGAAGTCCCGAGAAGAGTCCCCAGAGCAACCCAGTCACAGCGACCAGCCCGGACCTGCCGCGAGCGACGGGGAGAGCGAGGTCTATGAGATCGAGGCCATTCTGGACGCGAAGAGGGGCGCCACAGGCTCTGTGCGTTTTCCGGGTCATTTCTTGAAAAAATCGCGTCTTATTCCCTTCCCAAGACCAGAATCGGCTACCTTGTCAAGTGGAAAGGCTATCTCGACGACGAGAATAGCTGGGTTGATGAGCGAGATGCCGGGTATGTAACGCTTTATGGTTCAGGCGTTCAATCCTCATGATCCCTATGACAGGGGTGCAAAGGAGCTCATCACGGAGTACTGGGCGCGTCAGGGAAAGAAGAAGGGCGAAAAGGGTGGACGTAAGTCCGACACCAAGCCAAAGGCAGCCACCCGTCGCCCAGTAGCTGCTTCTGTTGAATCGACGCCTGAACCTACTCAGGCCACGAAAAAACGTGGTAGAGATCGACCGAAACCCAAGTTGGGCAGTGACGATGAAGTTGGCGACGAAGAAGAGGATACTCGATCGAGGAAGAGGGGAAGGAAGAGCAACGGCGTCTCTCGAAAGGCGTCTCCTTCTCCAGCATCGTCTTCGGACAGGGCCAGTCCAGTCGTAGAACTCCTCGAACCCAGCGCGATCAAGAAATGGGGGAATCTCCCTAGCTGGGAACGACATATAGAGGCGATAGATACCGTCGAGAAGACAGAAGATGGGGATCTGTCCATATATTTTAAATTGTCCGCCGTTCTTCTTTCTGCATGCACAATTTCTGACAGCATGAAAATCCTCTCCAGGAAAGGTGAAAAGACGGCATGCAAAGAAAACTCGAGGATTTGTGCGGAAAAATTCCCGCAACAGGTGCGCTCCTTCACGACCTTTGTACTTTCTCGATCTGAGCAAGGTTCATATTTCAGCTTATAAAATTCTATGAGGCCCATCTCAAGTGGAGACAGGCAGAGGGCGGGCAGGAGGAGGATTGAGGGTGTTTGTTCATGATTTACTGCCGATCTGCGCTTCCTGTCCCTCTTCCGACTCTTACCTATATTTCTTGAGCGCACCTATGAATATTGTTTCTTAGTTTTTTGTATCATGTGGTCTTGGTTCTTGTTTTCATCGGCCTTCGAACGCACTATTTACAACCGCGTCCCAAAGAAAGTATTGGGCTTTGAAATATCCACTCCCGACCACGCCTGACAATACTCCCGGAGTCCTTACCGTAATTTGCAGCCCCTTGCCAACGGCGTGTATCATACCGTATCTAGGGCACTCTGGGGATCCACGCGCCCTTCGCTTCGAGTACTGCACCCGCAGGCTCACGGCGATATTACAGTATCTTGGTTGCTGAATACACATCAAGCCACTAGTTCGGGTCGTTCTAGATCTACTCTATGTGCTCGTTACATTTGGTCACCTAACCGGTCACCCCAAAAACTGATATCCAGTTAGGGAATGTCCGAATCATTCAGCAACAAGTGATCCATCTCCACAGCACAGACCACATAGGAGGAAATATCTTGTTGCTTGATAAAGGGTTCAACGTTTAACCCTCTTCCATGGGGCAATGAACAGAGCAAGCGTTTCAGACTACAGTAAGAGCCCTAGGCTTGAAGGAGGATAACACTGGCACCTAATCGGAACTCGGAAGATGACCGGGAGGGCATCGTTAAGTGTACAATAACCATTCGCTCTCTCTTTGGGTTTTTTTCGCTTCGTAAGTACTAAGAAGTCTCCTTTCTGTCTAGCTGACGGACTTTCCGTTCATCCGAACTGCGTGACAGCGAACGGAAGGAACCCCTGAAACTCGGACATCATACACAGTAGTACCCATGGAGCATCTGTTGGATCCGGCAGTAGTCTTGATCGACCATTGCACACATTAAATCGGATCAAAGGGGGTGTGCATGCTATGCTGGCACAGTGCAAATTGGCAGTTACTCAGCACTCAGGCCTCAGGGTTAAACAAAAGATGCGTGATGATTTGAGCGAACTCGAACAAGTCAATAAACACAGAGAAAGGGGGTGAGGTGGGGCCGATAAGCAGTCATGCATGTCTGACATATCGTCCTCATAACTCTTCGTGCGATGGACTCATAGAGGGCGGTACAACCATTGGTGTGACCGGGCTAGACTCAGCTTCGCTGGACCCATCAGCGGTAGTGTGATCAGATATTTGGGAATGCTCCCCATCCAAGACGGCATCCGCGCGCGCAAATGCGTCCTCAACTTCCATCTTGTCCCGCCCAACCACCGGGAACTCACTCGCCAAGATAGGTGTCGCAGGATCGGGCTCGTCTCCAGCAATTGGTAGGATAGAGACCTCAGGTGACATGGGTGTTTCGTCATCAAGTTCCGTTCCTTCATCGTCCATTGTGTCTTCGGGAAGTGAGCCGAAGGATTTGAGGCCATTGCGTTTGATGCGGCGGAGTCGAGTCTCGAAACCCGCGATCACATCCTGTAGTTCGAGTTGAAGTTCGTACATGGCATCCGGAATAGGATCAATGGGAGGCGAAGGATGAGAACCATTCTGAATTGACGTCGCCAACTCTGTGAAGTCATTTGACTCTAAGATGAGGCATACAAGTGAGCAACACGTGTGTATGAAGTGGCACAAAAGCACTTACTCCCGATGAGGGCGTGATACCGTTGCCAGTCTTCATAGGTGACATCAGCGAGCCAGATATAGTCGTATCCCACATCAGCTTGGGCTTTGTCGGCCAGGTCTCTTACTTCTTCCGTTGCCTGCTTAACCTTTTGATATCGGAATAAGGTCACGTCAACTCGAGGACAGTAACACCACAAAACTCACATCTTGTAATTCCTTCTCTAAATGCGCGGTGTACCATCCATTGACCACATCTTCAGTGTTGTGCACATGTTCGGTAAACTTCGTGTCAATTTTCGCAAGAACCTTTGTCCACGAAGCAGCCTTTTCCTCTGCTGATCGTGATTCTGTCTTTAAATTGCTAAGGTATGCTTCAGCGCCTTTCAGGAACTTCTCTGCGTTCTCCACAAGTTGTTCGATAGTGGACTGTACGTTGTTGTTCGTCCCAAGTTCCTGCACTGCGGCCTTTCGCATGGCGACAAGAGCCTTACGCAGCGTCTTCTTCTTCTCCTTGATCATATCATCAATCTTTTCCTCCCACTTTGCATGGCGGCCCGTAATGTCGCGACGCTTCTCGGCTGTTTTCGCAAGCTTTTCAAGGCGAAGTTCCTCCATCTGCTCCTCAGTGAGCGGAGGAGGTTCAATGTGAGCGTCTTCTAGTGCTTCAGGCTCTTCTGCCTCAGGTTCTTTGTCGTTGAATCCAATGTCTGCGTAAAAAGCTTCCAGGTCAACATCCCCATCAAGAGATTGCGAAGCTGCTGCAGTAGATGAGACGGAAGTAGTTGGTAACGGAATACGATCCCCGGCTGGGGACGTAGGGGCTTTCGCGGGGATAGATCCAATGGGTGAACCACCAATCGAGGAGAACGCTTCAGATACCACGTCTTGAGCGACACCTTCATATTGCGAAGACTGAGATATTGGGGTGGAAATAGGGATTGTTTCTGAAGGAAGTGAAGATAAAGGGGATGACCTGGCGGAGTTCTCCGCAGCGGTGGATGTGGGCTCCACATCGTCCGGCTTTGTTGAGAACCCTTGTACGAAGGGAGAATCAAAAGGCGTCTCAACTGCGCCCGGAGAAATGGAGTGCACCAAGGATGACTGCGCTGTGACAGTCTCATCGCCACCGCGGCTCAGTTCTTTAACTCGCTCCCAAATTCTCGCTACGTGGGGGTCCACAAATTGGCGGCGCTGAGCACGTAAGAAGATCAGGATTTGCTTGAGGGTGCGCAAGATACGTTGCCAGACTGGACGTAGATAGGGTCCAGCAGTTTGGTAACCGGAATACGTCTTGTTGGCAGCGATAAGGATGTAGGGACGAGTAGCACGCTGGCACTTGTTGACGGTGCTAAGAATGCCACGAACGTGGGGCCCCAGCAGGGATTCGTATTGCTCCTCGAAAGCAGATAGGTACGGTCGAATGACGGCACTGGCACGCACCAGCTGGGGGGTGAGATACTTGTGGTACTGCGGGACGATAACTTTATTCCACTGGGGAACAATACGGCGGTTCCACTCGAGTTGCGTGCGCGACACGACTGGGCTTGCGATTCGAATGGCTTGATTGGAAAATGGTCTCGCCCGGTCAACGAACGGGAGGATGGAGGGGTGAGAGAATGCTTTGTTTACGGCGGGGAAAATGTAGGGTTCCAGAATTAGTCGACGATATTCGGATAGGCCACGACAGACAGGAGATTTGAGTTCTGCATCACCGGGGCATGCAGACAAGAAATAAATAGTGAAAAATAGTAAGAGATAGCGCAACAGAACATCGGTAAGGTTGGCGCGCTTGTTTTTCCGCTTCTGTTGAGCTCCGGTGAGATACACCAAGACAGGATGCTATGTGACGCGCGTACCTTCCCCCCATTCTTAACTTTTCGTCCCCCTTTGCTCTTCTTCGCTCGAGGGACTTCCTATAGATGACGGAACGAATGGGTTAAGAATACAACTCTTGAGCAGATATAGCTCACCGTATCAGGCGAACCATCCTCGCGAGAGCTGTCGCGGGGATCTTCTCTAGATTTTCCGTTGGCCAGGGGACTTGACTGTTCAGGGGAGTGTGGCACCTGGTGTTTAGCCTTTGCCTTTGATGAGGAGGGTGCTGTCACCGAAGAATCGGAATCTTCGGAATTGAACTGAGGTGGGGGGCCAGGGGTCCTACGTATCGCAACCATTGTCGAGAGAGTAAAAATAAAAACGTCGTATGAAGCACGAATAAACCAGAAGCCAGTGGTTTAGAATAATGCAGAGGAGGTGGAGGTGCAATGTAAGAACATGAGTGATGCCGCTCTGGACTCATCTCCAACACGACAGCCACTGATGTGATGCCGACGTGGAACGTTGTTACGTAATGTGTTTGTCCCTCCTTCCACTTTAATTCACCAGCGTCTTTATTTGCTCCGGGTCTCTGTCTGCCTCCGCTTCCCTGGGATGCAGGCTACTAGACCTCCTCCGGGTCTCACAACTTACGCTCGCAGAAAGGGAAAACCTAGGGCTTTACGTATCTCTTCATCTCCTGTAAAAGCTACGGACCGCGAAGACCTATCTCTGGTAGAAATGACCCGACGAATGAAAAAACGTGCCCGGCAATCCGTCAACAGTGCTTGCCCTGATCTCGAACAGGGTCTCACCGATCCAGGGAAATTCCCCAAGCGGTCTAAGAAAACCCATGCTGTAGCTTCCACGGTTTCTTCTAACTCGGATAGTCTATGTTCCTCGTCCATTTTTCCACTCGAATCCCTCACATCTCTCAACGACGGGACTAACAACCTTCAATATCAGACTCCTTTCAATTTGTCACCCGTCAGCTCTCCGACTGCACCTGATCCTTTGTCGCCTGTTCCTCCTTCTCGCCGTCATCTCTCTGGTACTACCTCTCGTAACCTTAAAGAAAACAGAAGCGCCAAACGTCTTGCCTCTCCTTTCCATAGTCGCTCTGTCTCCAAAGCTTGCTCCAGGTCTGGTTCAAGAACAAACTCGCCAAGCAAGGTCAAGAAGCCCCCGTTTTACATCAAAGCCCGTACGCGTTCAGAGGCGAACGCTCGTCCAGGTGAAAGTGTGACCGATGAGGTATCACTCCCTGTCTGCGGATCTCTTCCCGCACTGGGGTCTATGAAGGCTGCTGTCTGGGATCATGATCCGGCTGATAGTACTACGGCATATATGCTAGAGAACCTTTCGGCTCAGGACTGGTTCCGACCCGCAAAGGCACTTTCTCGTAGCCCTTTTCCTGAGGACTACGTCCCTCCAGGAACGCCATTCCAGGAATGGGATTACTCCGCTGAGACTTTTCTCGGAGGAACTCCGCTGCAGACTTCAACGCCGAATGCCGTGAAGAAGGGTGCCGTGCGAAGACACAAATCCACTGATGCTCTATCTAATTCTGTCGATCCTACTCACCCTTCGAACGATGTTAATCACAACACAATGGACACTTTCAATGCAGAGAGCTTGGAATCTGGCCGAGTTATGCGACGGCACCATCATGACAGTATTTTCTCTTCTTTCGATGTCTCTACGACGCTTTCTACTTCCACCATTCGGCCCAATTCCATGATTATGGAGAACACTCTTCAGAGTGATCCCGCGTTGTCGGCTGTTACTCGCATATCAGACCCTGGACAAGCGGTTGTCAATCTTAGTGGCATGCTTGATTGTCTTGACATCGACGGTATGTTCTATTCGCGCGCCCTTTTGCCCTCAACTCGCCCCTACGTAGGGCCAGCCCTCATAGTGCGCGCATATAGTCCAGCTCCGTTCTTCCTGGCCCCTTTAACTATTTACTCCCAAGGGTTTGCCGACAGGAACTTACATCTTGTATTTAACAGGCATGGAGAACAGTCCACCAAATTTTGTTCAACGCTCTCGTTCCCTTGATAACACACAAAACCCTCCTTCAAATAGCCCGTCATCTGCTACTCGTCAAATGGCGGGCAGAAGACGAGATAGAGCAAGCACCATACGGGCGTCCGATTATATAAATAAACCAATCACCTCGTTATCCAGCGGTGGAATAACATCGACAGCCGTTTCCGCCTTGACCACGCGAACGCGATCGGGTACAATTCGCCCGGCGCGCCCCCCTATGATTTCTTCAGCGAATGTTCTTCCTGTGGCTACTTCTCAGCCCTGCGCTGGATACGAACAAACTCAAAGCGGTAACCCTTCGGGCTCTTCGGACCCTTTGGGTTCCGACAAGAAATTGCACGGTTCTCCTACTTCCTCTCAGGGAAAACTTGGACAGAAGGCGCGCTTCTCGGGGGTAGTGATGACAGAAAGCATGATCCTTGACGCGCACGATGATGAGAGTGATGATGAACTGCTTCTTGATCACAGAGGTTGGAATTGGGACGGGAACTGGGATTAGCTGACGGTTGACTCGTGTAACTTACCACTCGTGGACCTCTACTTTTCTTTTTCTTGGTCTTTCCAGGGACCATTACCAGCATCAGTATCCACTTGTACACATTGTGTTCGAACCCACTGTAGCCATACTTCTCCATGGACCATTGCCTTTGTAACAGTTATTCGTCTTGCCTACCACTGTTCCGGACGGCCTAGAACGAGTAGAGACAAATTTGGCAGCTTTCAGCACGTGTCGCTTCACCGCGTGGGATCTCTTTCCTGTACAGTCTGGTATCTCGAATAAATGACCGACAATCCTACTCTCCAAGATTCCTCGCGGCCCTTTTCACTTAGCTATCCTTCGAGCTTGTCTTCGAAACAGCGTCGGGTGGTTTATGAGGGCCAAGTGCGTGCTTTCTTGGAGGCCTCTGAAATTGTCGAAATAGAGGAACAAGTCCTGGCCGACATCCTTGACGGTTTCGATGACTTTGATCATGAAGGCAGCGATGATGAGGCAAGCGATCGAAGCTTCATTCCTGTCCGAAAATTGGATCAGGACGCCCTCGGGAATATCGAATTGCACCTGCCCTACGGTTTCTACGTCTACTTCGGCCCACAGGGTATGGTTACTCTCAATACTATCGGTCCCGGATAAATGTTCATATATCACGCAAACGCTCGCGTCCTAAACCCCCCTTCCCACTTAGAAAACATGACTCCTCGTTGGACGAAACAACAAGCGAAGGGGATGCTGACTCATCTTAAACATCGAGGAAAGCGCACTTCCTACAGGCTTGAGCTATACTAACTATGACTGTACAGGGCTGTCGTCATTTGTGAAGGAATATGTAGTCGCTCGTGCGATATCCATCCCTGAATTACTTTGCGCCTTCGACATCTACCTGGTAGGAAGGTTAAGGCTAGCCATGTACACAGTTAACAGATCTGACCAGTGCGAAGAACTACAAGGGAAGAAGCTGAGAACGTTAGTATATTTTCTTCAAGTCGTCCTTTCGGGAGAGTGAGTGACAGTCATCATGACTTGCCGATGGTCCTTGATGTCTCAGATCAGACTACAATTACGGGAGCGATTGCCTCAGTACAGTACAGTTCAGGACGCCATCGACCTTATTACTTCGTCGCGTCGCATAATTGTCTTGACTGGCGCTGGTATCAGTGAGTGCGGTCCCACAATTCCGAGAGACAGTCGTCCACGGCCTACTGTGATTAGGCGTATCATGCGGCATCCCTGATTTTCGCTCGCACAACGGCTTATACGCGACATTGAAAGAAAAGGGGGAGTATGACCTAGATGATCCTCAACAAATGTAGCACCTCCTCTGTACACCCTATTGAGACGCCACGTTGATTCGCCCTAATCAGGTTCGACATACAGTACTTCAAGGAGAACCCATCCGGTACGTAAACCACTTTCACTCACCCATGCCTTGTTTTTAACGCTCGCTGAGGGTTTGCAGTGTTCTAGTGCGTGAGAGCTGACCTATGATGCCATCTCAAGCCTAACGTACGACTATCGTGGGCAAGTTCATTTGCGAGGCAGATATATCCATCAAACTTCACGCCATCACCAAGTCACCGTTTTATCAAGCTCATTGAGGACAACGGGCAGGTGAGGATCTGGAATTATCACGTTTCGATATCTGGACTCTTGCACTCTTGCAGCTCCTTCGAGTGAGTCGTGCCTCTCTGCCCCACCCGGATGCCGTATCTCACACTATTCTTGCATAGAACTATACCCAAAATATCGACACGCTCGAGACGGTCGTCGGTGTGCGAAATGCCCTGCAATGCCATGGTTCTTTTGCAACTGCCTCCTGCTTAGAGTGCCGCGTCCGCGTTCCGGGCAGTGTCATCGAGCAAGAAATTATGCAAGGAGAGGTGCCTTTGTGCAAGCGCTGCGATGATTCCGGGAAAAAACCAAGAAAAGCAAACAACAGCTCGCAAAAGCGCAGCAAGAGGGTGGATAGTGAGGACGAGGAGGATGACCCTCCGTTCCCACCGTGGATCATGAAGGTCATCCCGTCCATTATTCCAGGTCGTTCGTTCTGAAATAGCACCCTAGCCCGACATCACATTCTTTGGTGAAAAGCTGACTGATAATTTCGAGGAGAGTTTGGAAAGAGACAGGGACAAAGCTGATCTCCTACTCATAATCGGTACATCATTGAAAGTTGCGCCAGTTTCTGACATTATAAGTATGTCTTACAAAGTGCTAGTGGAAGTTGATTACGATGATCCCTCCACTAGTGCACATGCCCCATTCCATCCCACAAGTATGCGTTCTCCCCGCCTCGCCAATGCTCTTGATGATATCTTCATGTCAGATTCTGATCAACAAAACGCCGGTGACACATATCAATCCGGATGTTTGTGCTCCGCCCTCCTAGTCGGTTAACAGTTTTCACCAACTTGACTAGATTATACTCCTGGGGGACGCGGACGGTATTATCGAGTATCTCTGTGAGAAGCTCGGGTGGACTCTGCCACCCGCGAGAGCCGGACAATATTTGAGTGGGCACCCTACATTAGCGAAGCGACCATCACAGGAGTGTATGAATTCTGATCCAAAACGGGTGGCAGATAGGTATGTGCGCCTTCGGGGTCGCCTGCGTTCTGACACGACAATACGTCACAGTCACATCTGGCTTTTTAAGGGTGCAGAGGGAGGAAAGTGGTTGTCCGACTTTGAGGCCACGCAGGCGCAAGCCGCTCAGATATCCGATGGGGCCCCCGACGTGCTATCCTCGCCTGCACCGTCAGCGGTCGTAGGAGATACCCCACGGGATGCGAAGAGGGCACGCATGCTATAAATACCCTTTCAATGCGCGTCGATGGATTCAGCGCCGTAGCCGTAAACGGAACGCATTCTTTGACATCCGCGACTGCGGATCAAGATAATCTTCGTAGAAGTCGACGATGAATTCTTCCGCCTTGAAACCAAAGCGATTGTAGAGTAGCTTTCGGATCGCGGTCAGGAACCTTGATCATTATGGAGCGACAATAAACATACCATCGCGGGATTATTCGCGGATACATGTAGAGTGATATCCTTGTTCGGATTGCGATCAATGAGGTGAAATAGCATAGCACTGTGGCGACTTCGTTTCAATGATTTCGAGATCATAGAAAAGTGGACGTACGTTGCAATCTGCGCATTCTCCCAGCCAGCGCGGACGGTGAGATAGGTAATGTAAGTCTCAACCGGTGAACTGAGGATAGCGCAGCCGACTACAAGACGCTTATACATCGCAACAATTGTTGCTCGGTCGGGACCATGCTGCAAGGAGTCGCTGACTACGAAATGCCAAAAACTCGTCGGATATCATCCTTCATTTGATGATGGGCACGAACCATCAATTCCGGACCAAAACGAGCGATGTAATATATCATGAACTTGGGGAAGGTGTTCCGCCGTCAACGTCACATACGTGATGGGCGCAACAGATTCCCGATTTACGTCCCTGTCTGGGCTGTTCCGCATCAGAGTCCGGGTATCGTCGAAGACCCGAGGTACCGTTACAATTTCAGTGCATAATGAGCACGGACGTCTTCCATGAGATCCATCCAAGGGGCCCTCGCTTCCCAGTCGGTGGTAACCACGGTCGAACGACGATCGACATAGCCGTTCAGGCGCGATAGGAACGAGCTTCGAAACGGCGTCGTCCGTATGTCGTGCAAAGCGCGGAGCACTTCAGGATCGGGGGGTGCCGGTGGCCTAGAGGCCGGGGGTAGCGCGACGAGCGCGGCTGGATTCTCTTTGGGGCGCAGGAGCGGCCGGGGCAATTCGTGGAGACGCAAGTGCTGAAAAAAAAGAGGAAGGAATAGTCCTTGAGATAAACACTTCAGGATATCAAAGAGGGGAGAGATACGGTACGCGCTGCAGCTTGAGCTTTCGCAATATGATGGCATCGGCGACGGTCAGGGAGCCTTGCGGTCTCGACTCGAGCATCCCTATGAGATTTGCCTCCTCAGACGAGGAAAGGAGCAAATAGGGCCTCCCCTTTGCAGCGATGAGTCGTCAGCACAGCTAAAACTCTCTCAACATGACATGCGTGTAGTGTTGCTGGGTCGGGGTATGAGTGCGCGAACTCACAAGGTCGTCTCTCTCGTGCCGCTCCTCCAGCTCGTCTCTACGCTCCCCATACTCCGCGAGCACCGATCCCGCGACCTTATCGAAAGTCGTGTCCTCGCTGTCTTCGGAAGCATGTTTCGATGCCAGGAAATCAAGAAGTGGCTGGAGGGAGACGGTGGGGACCAACAGGCCCCCACCAGGTGTCGCGCGCGACGTCTTTCCGTCGTCGTTCATCTTTCTTTTTTTCCTGGCGGAGCGTCCCCTCCACTAATACACAAGCCATGAGACTTTTCTTAGGCGTATATAGAGGCTGAGATCGCACCGTCTGTCGATCCGACCAAGCACCATCACCATCGCTGTCGTCCTGGGCCAGCCCTTCGAAAGACTCCTCTTCTGGTTCGGGTGATGCCACCATATTGACCACAAATGGTTTGATTCGAAAGGTTTTGTCGCCTTGCAGAAATAGATCACTTGCAAAGAGTATCGGATCGCCTTGTATAGCCTGACCAAAGAGAAGACGGAGACGGATTGCGGGCCGCTGAACAGCGCTGACCCAACATTTGCCATTTGCCAAGACTAGGTCTGAATATGCGTATAATGCTACATCGTAGATATACAACAAAAGTCGATGAAATAACCGTGCTACAAGTGCGGCATCACAAAATACGAAAATACGCAGGGGTTGCATCTAAAAAACGCTTTAATTTTGGATGCGGCCGTAGACGACAAGGCCAGCCGGAGATCTCGACATGTTCCAACCTTCTTTGATGAGGGCGTCATAGACAGCGGGACCCAACACGGCTACACCGCCAACGGAATGGTTGCCGCGTCCTGTGATAATTTGCATGGGGCGAGCTACAGGTTTCGTATGTCAATGAAAACGTCTGAGATATGCGGATAATGACACCTACTATCAGAAGCACCGTAGTCTCTGAGAAACTCATTGGCAAGGATGATCGCTTGGACGACGGTGGTGTAATGTAAATCGATGGTCGTATCAGATGTGGTGATTTTCCTGGGAAGCGGTAATCGTCAATCGGGCATGAAAATAAAGGACAATGATCTAGCTAACTTTGTTGCGTGGACACGAGCTCTTGCGAGATCCAAGTCCGCATCCTTGAGTTCTTCCTGTAGTCGGCGCACCTAGAGGGAATAAATCACATCGTGTTTTAGGGAACACAGGTAATATTGACATATGGACACGCGTACCTCCTCGACGTGGTAATGGGCTACATGTCTCCCCACATTCTTTGAGTTACCCCTTTTCCATGCCCTGGCCGCTAACATCGAGGTCTCTCTGAGACGGCACTCCAGGTCATCTCGCCGCTCCTTCAGAGTCGCGGGATCCTCATCCCTCGTTAAGCCGATCTCATTGGTGGACGTCCCGTGCCGGCCGTTGGAAGGGGGGATGGCAACGCCGTTGAGACTCGCTGCCGTGAATCGCTTCCGGCTTGTCACAATACTCCACTCGTTTTGCGACGGGGAAGGCGGGCGTCCAGGAGGACGACCTGATCGTAACACGGAGATAGCAAACTGCGTGTTCCCGGACGTTTCTGAGTAGTCTTGGCGTGGAAGTGACTCCCGATGATACGATGCGGTCTTCCATCCCGCGGCGTCGTCGGCATCGAGGCCCTGCAGGAGCCATACAAGGTCAAGAGCATTGTCTACTAGAGACCCGACTGCGTGCAAGCACAAGTGAGCGTCCGAAAGAAGCCGTTGCCGTTCGCCTGCGTTTAGCTCGTTGTATTCGGACGTGCTCCGAAGGATATCTTGCAGATTGAGCAGCACAGCCATATCTAATGGGGAGACATCGCCATCCCCGGCGCTAGTGATGGCTGTGAGCGCACGGCGAACCGCCATCGCTGGTGTCTTAGACTCCGGGGAGTGGAAGAACGACTTGAAGAATGATTCTGGATGACGAGGAAGGAGCGCGGCAAGCTGGACAGAAAGGGAAGAGACGGAGGTCCAGATATCGACGTCAGAAGATTGTTGAGGTATCACAGAACGTGTACCGTGACGAGACTCAGGGTTGTCGCAAACATGTGGTCGTTGTCGTATGTCATTGACAAGGACCGTTGTGGGTTTGCCCTTCTTTTTCTTCCCCTTCGGGTTGACAACAGGCCGTTCCGATCTGAGCGCAAGGGAGGAATCATCATCAAGGGCATCGGGCATGTTGCTATCTTCGCCCAGATCTGGTGGGTATTCCTCGCCCAGCAGAAGCTGGATGGCGCGTTCAATATCGACGCCGTCAACAAATCCTCCATCGTCGCTGGCATTGGTGATGACACGTTCCAAACGAGAGGGTGGTACTCCGGGAAACGCTGCCCGTAAGAAACCAAGAGGAGTCGAAAAAGAAGCGGTACTAGAGATCGATCGTGGAGAGGCTAGCGAGGATGTGGGATCCGTCATGGTAGAAGAGACGGAGGGGGTCTCGTCGTTTCGGTCGACAGCGCCGCTGCCGAGCGAGCTACCATCGACGTTGGTGCTCGGGGGGGATAGGGAGTCATTGATGAACTGCTCGTCGATGTCCGCTCCCGCAGCGAGCTCGGTAAGGATTCGGCGAAGCTTACGAAGCTGCTTCTTGGTCAACGTTCCTTGATCCCGTTCAGAAAGGAACGCTGCGATGAGAGAGCTGTCCAAAGAGGGAAACTCTAGCTAGCGGTGCGGAAGCCCCGCCGGGAGCAGTCGGGGCGAAGATGTGTTACTATATCGTGTTCATTTTCATGCAGAGAAAAATCAGTAGCATTACCTGCAACCTTTCTAACAATGTAGGCTTTGTCTGTTCCGTCATTTGTGTCTCCTTGGGTATTAGCGGAATTTTTTGGGATCTGGCGCGAAGGCTCGAATTCAAAGTGGCGGGGACGCCCTCGGTTGGTGCTCGTGCTCCGGCAGCACATGTAAGCAGCAGCCGCTCAAGGACCGTAACACATTAATTTTCAAGCAAAATTGCTTGAATACTATCATCGTGTTCAAAGGTCCGAATACAACTTGTGTGATAGTTCTGCCCTCGACGTACGACAGTACGGGAAAAGCATATCAATCTCAATGGCTTAGCAGCTTGTTGAAACGTTTTTGTGAGAAGAGCGTGAGAACTTTGTGGCAGTAAGGTTAGGGTTTTATAACATCATATCGCTGGCAACTGTCCATGCCACCTTGATTCCGACTAACCTGCTGCGGCGACGAGGCGATTTACAAGATGTTGTTCTACGTCTCAATTCTCGCTTTTGTTTCTCTATTTGTCATGCGTACGTCTACTATGCTCACCTTTCGGCCCCTGCGAATCCCTCTCACCTCCGGCAAAGTGATGTACCGTTACCGTGACCGTCTCCCGGTTCCCGACCGCCTACGTGCAATCATTCCTAGGTGCCGGTGTTCAAGAGAGAACTATGCGCCGCTCTCGACTTTTTCAGACCAAGCAGCTGCCGGTATCACGAGCTCGACATTCGATATCGAGGCGGACAACATCTTCCAAGGAGACGCCAGGGTTGGACTTGACGAACAGGGGACTCAGGAGGTCATGGAAATAATGAGAAGAGAGAATGTCACGTAAGCCTCCACTTCTTGCGTCGTTTTAACTTCTGACACTACGTCTTGCTCCAGTTTTGATCAGGCGAGACTTATTCGTCAACGTCGCTATTTAGCGGCAAATGGTGTCGATCCTTCGGGTGAGTTCACTTCGAATCTCGTACGTGGCACTACACAGCGTTTCTCGAAGGTATGCCCCTCGATGCAAAAGCGGTCACACGTCTGTAATGGTCCCCCGGCTTCCACTGTTATCTGTAATGACTACCTGTTCTATTATCTTATTGACAGTCCAACCGGACCTGTCATTTCACGACCTGTTAATGTATTTACTCCGCAGTATTCCCCCCTCCCCCCGGTTATCTGTGCTGTGGAAAGACTGGCGAAAGTATGATCACGTGATACGGCGCTTGACTGCAGAATGAGCGCGGTTTTGGTGCTGTGGTGCCGAGAAAGCATTGCTGGAACATTCAGGTTTTGGCAGGCCGTTGCTCCTCACTTGGTGATTTCAAATCCCCGCAATAGTACCTAATACGCCTACAGCTCCATATGGTCACTCAATGGGTTTGGCTCCTGTTTAAATGTGGACTTGCGATCCCAGCGGTCTCAGGCCCACGCCGAGGCTTCGTAAGGGTGTTGCATCAAGGCCATGGGTCTGGACTTGTCTCCAGTATAGTCACTCGTGAACCTTTATGCCGTGATTTACGGACAATTGCAAAGCTATCGGTAGGATGTCCATGTCCATGCTTTCTACCCTTGGCGTTCCAGACCTCTCTTTCTTGCAAATCAACTTTCATCACGAAAGCACTGCTGACACTCTCAGAAATGTTAACAGGGACAGCACAATCATGACGTTCTAACCATTCAGAGTTCCAGCCAACATGCGGACGGGATTCCTTTCTAATCACCCGGGAACAGGCCCAAGCTCCTTACCTCCGGTTGGCACGGGCATATCACCCCAATGCAATTTTTTGGTTTGTGGGGATTCCTCGAATTGGTTATACGCCGTCCATTCTCTTGGGCCCATCAATGTGCGATAGGAGTGCGATAGCTTACGAGAAACGATCGTGTTGCACAGACTAGCTAGGCGGCGAGGGTACCCAGTACGTTTTGGCGGTTGTGGCTATCTCCATTGCTGATACCGTATCTGTGCACTGGCTGTGACCCACTGTACATCTGTAGGGAATAAACGTAAACAAAAAGGAGAGGTTTCGATCTTTTCATGCTCGTACATGTTCACACAAGTTGACAAAGTCATTAAGCGCCCAGGCACCGAAACTCATCAGAAGATGTGCCACAATATGGCACTCCTCTTATGGTAAAGACATACAGTCAGTAATACACAACCGAGAACTCACAGTGAACTCACACGGGGGGCCAATCAGTGGGACCTGTAGATGCATTGCTCACAATATTCGCTATGACGAATACCTTGGCTTTAACTGGCTCACGAATGAACGATACTTGCCAGGCAGAACCCATCGTGTGTTCGATGACAGTATGAATCCGCAACATACGGCTCCTACTAGGTGCATTTCGACTTCCGAATCACGCTTTATCCTTTATCCAGGAGCCATGTCAACAAGATCCTTCCGGTATAGGCGCTGATGGTGACCCCGGAAGCGCTGAGGCGTTAGGCCATGACCAAGTGGTCGGAATGGTGGTCATTTCCAAATTTGGGGAAGCAATCTCCAATTTCGGGATCGCAAATCTACCCCCACCCGTTTCGACTTTTTCGCACGCCACGGACTATTTGACGAAGCTGCTTACGCCCAGTTGTCCCGGCTGTGGTGTGCTGCCTAATGAGCTGTCTATGGCGCTGCGACGTGTTGTGGTGCAACTGCTTACTCTTGCGAACCGGAAAACACGGCTTTGACCTTTTCCTGATGATCATTGCCTGCGACTCGATGCTTTCTGACACGCATTGCGTCACCGTCCATCAGTGCTTGCGATGTCCCAATATACTTGCTGCCCGTTTGGGTTCCGTGAAACCTCCACACGTTCGATCGCGCGCGCGCGCTCGCTAACTCTTTGAAGCGGTTATGTTCTGGCTAGGACTGGACTCGGGACGGAACTCGGCACCTTTTCTTTCAGATAGCACTGCTGTTTGATGGCGCACATGCAGCGGGCTGCCAGAGTGTCGTCATGTCACCCGGCCCTGTATTTCACTTTGTATTAGAGAAGCGGTCGGGGCACCGGTGGTATAAGTTCTGGAGGGAACTTGGCTCAGAGTCCCTCAGAATCCTCGCCTCGAGAAGTTCACAACTCAAAACATCACTATCGGATCCACCTTTGTTCCATCCACTCGCCCCTTTCAACTCATCAAACCGACATGGCCGTCATTGATTCCTTCAAGGCTAACACCACGAGCGTAGAGGTACCCCTTCCACATCTAAATCCATGGGCATCCGCTAATGATCTATATCACAGTTCTCATGGCCCGCAGATATCAGCGGCCTCGAACGCATCATGCTCTCAGCCCATGGAGATCTTCAGCGCCTTCTTAGGTTGGTTCTTTGCTTCTTCGGTCTCATATCTGCCTTCGATTCTAAACCATCTCTTATAGCGCCTTCTTCGCACGCACCATCAACATCAAGACCATCTACGCTCACACGTCGCCCCGCACGCACGTGGCCTCAGCCGAGGAGCCCATAACCCAGCGCCGCGAAGTTCACCTCGTCTGCGGCGGAAAGACGGCGTGCATCGCGACGAGCAACGTCACCCTCACCACGCCACACTGCGAGCGACTCTTCCTCGACGAGAAGTTCGCCATCGGACAGATGTTCCGCAAGCTGCAGTCGCCGCCCCAGTTCGCGCTCCTCGAGTGCGGCAGCAGATTCGAAGGCGGCAGGCGCGTCCTCTGGCGGCGGTACACCCTCTCGACCGAGGGCTTCGTGTGCGACATCACCGAGGTGTTCCCCGACCGCGACATGTTCGTCCTCGGCGAGCAGTGGTTCAGCAGCGAACTCGTCGACGCCCAGGAGAGTAATGTGGAGGAGAGTAAGCGGAGATATGCCGCCAGCACCGTTCTCCTCTCGGTTTAATAGTCACACTCTCCCATTCCGCTTCCGCCAACCAAACAACCAAACAGAATTGGCACGTGCCGTGCGGCGCACTTCACGTGACTAATATCTATGCGCGTCCCGAGTCTCATCGCGATTATCTCTCTAGATCTCTATCACCCATGTTCATACCTGCATAGATTTTAGTATCCCTCTCTCGCAACCTGTACTGTCTTACATCTTTTTTTCTTATTTAACCCTCTTTCGAAAACTTTGTCCATAGTCTCAGATAATGGCGTGGAACACGGTCAGATCTTCAGCCATTAACAGCATGCAAATCCTTATACCGAGGGTTTTCAGAAGTCACGGTTCCTCCCCGTCGAAATAGTGGAGATGATCATAAAGGAGGTCCTGCACTCCCAGTCTCACGCTTTTTCATCCATTTCAGCTTTGTCTGTCGTGTCACGTCAATTCCGCCAAATCTCCCTTCGCGCCTATTTCTGGAAGCTATCAGTGCGTAGACTTATCAGAGCAAGCAGGATCAACGACATCCCGAACAGTTATTCATGGGTCCGGTGAGGCATGCGGTGCATATATGCATATATGCGCATCTAATTATGAGACCAAACCCCCATTCAGGCATCTTTCAACGACCATGGAGATAGCCGAGACGAAGGCGCTACCGCTCTACAAAATGAACCTCGAGTCCTTGGAGCTGGAGTGTGAAGATGAAGATGACTCCTCCCTCGCTACGAGCATCCTACTGGTCTTCCGCCGCGTTCCAGAGACGCTCGTCTCGCTCAGACTCACTTCCTTGCCGTGCATCACGCAGCTTCTCCTGGAGGTAATCGCTAAGCAGTGCGCAAATCTGAGAGAGCTACATCTGAGCGCCATCGAGCATCTGAGTACTGGCTGTTGTTGGGGTTGCTTTGAAGAGTTCAGCTACGATGCTATCCACTCCCCAGTCGTCTCAAATACATCGCCCGACGCCGCCGGAGACTTAGCGGTCGGTGATCGACCGCCCTGATTCAAAAAATATACTCATCATCACGTTTGTCAGATGTTCTATGCTGGGTGCCTTCGGCCTCTGGTAAAACTGAAATGCATCTCCATCGGGGTCTTTCTCTCTTCTTCGGTCGTCTTGAAGGAACACATAGACAACCATTACTTGGCGAGAGAGGATTGCCAGTTCATCGGGTGCAATTTAGATGATTCCCTCTCTGCCCCCCATACACCCACGCTAGATGGCCGCGAGCGACGTCCCCGGGTACATTCGTATAGAAAAACTGCTAAGGAAGAGGCCGCTACCCCAGAGACCGGGATAGGCTACAGGCCTTATACACCATCGGAATGCGCACACTGTTGGGAGGCTTATGGGCTCCGCACTCGCGAGGACGAGCTGATGGCGACGATGAAGCTAGCACAAAATATCAGAAGCCTCCAGTTCGTTCGATGGAGCTCTTGGTTCAACTCGGCGAAGACGACCCCACGCCAACCAGATCGGTGCCTGGTGAACGACAGCGTACACAAAGACGACAGTGGGGGAGCAAAGATGAGGGACGCGCTGTGGGCTACATTCGAGATTCAAAGAGAGGAGAGAAAGACCAAAGTTTGGCGGAGGACCTGGGATTGAAGATAGTCGTGCAAATATTCCCGGGCTTGGAATGTATTAAAGTTGTGCCAAGCCAGGGGCGTGTATGATACCATAAACCGCTTGGCCCACTGCTAAGCTCTCAGAAGCCCCGATCTGTGGCGGTGGCTCAACACAAATGATGAGTTGCCAGACAGCGGTGATCATCGGGCGATGAATTATGATGAATTATTGCCAATGATATCGCGAGAGGGCATGCTTGCGAGTTAAGATGGCCTCAAAGCGATCAATAATAAACTCAATGACTATACTTGAATGGTGCTTAATGCGGCTTAATGAAGTGTAAGGGTCGCGCGCGCCAATGTGTCTTCTGTTGTTTGTGGCTTGAGACCGAAGCGAGAACAATGCACGACCGCGACACATTCCGGCCACAATGGGATTAGAGGGTATATTAGCGCTGCTGCTTCCGGTGAATGTTGTACAGACAGCCAG
>Ga0137394_10000904_pt1 | contig 20917 bp, 21 predicted proteins | sample czobulk116metaG_FD_108278 | JGI IMG/M metagenome (GOLD analysis project Ga0137394, IMG submission 108278) | Vadose zone soil microbial communities from Angelo Coast Range Reserve, California, USA - czobulk1.16 metaG | ecosystem: Environmental > Terrestrial > Soil > Vadose zone | place: USA...
ATGAGCTTCAGCAGCCAGTCTCCGATATGCCGACTCCACGCTAAGTGAGGAGGACCGTTCCGATTCCAGAGGCGCTCTGAAAGACCGAAGCGGGACTTGCCCGATAGGATGGAGTCTTCCCATACGTGCAAGATGTTGCGCTTGGACTACAAACCTGTCGTTTGACCTGCAGGGCCGTTCTCGAAAGTTGACCAGGTCAGTGCTTCTGCATCCCGCTCGATCCCGACGGCGGTCATAGGTGCAGGTCCGTAAGCCATTTGGTGATCACATCTGCCAGCGGTTGCTCGTTGCCCTCAAAGTAGTGGCCCTTCAGGCTTACGGGCCGCGCGTCGGGAAGAAGAACGAAATCGACTTTGGGCGCCAAGGTCCCCTCCGAACGGGTCGCGCTCAGAAGCATATATGGTTCGAAGGGTGCTGTTGCGCCGTCTGATTCATCGCGGATGATGAGAATCGGATCCGGGATGCGATGGATCCAGAATGTCCCGTCCGCAACGCTGGTCCTCTCCCAACGATACGTGAGGAAGTGCTGTCCGGTGATGGGCGCTTCCTGCCCGGCCGGGCTGACCGGCGTCGAGAATCGCATCTTTACCGGTAGCACCTGGTTTAAGGTACCGTCGCGAAGAGAATTCATTGACGCGTCGATGAGCGCTTGGAATCTGTCTTCGTCCTGCACGAGGATGTTCCGCGACTTCCATGGCAGATTTCCGAATGCGCCGAGCAGGACCACTGCCTTGACATCACGGTCCCAATTGGTCGCCGCGTAGAACTGCACCTGGATATTGCCAAGGCTGTGGCCCTGCAGGACGAAGCGCTTGTAGCCCAACGCACGCCCGGTCTCAACCGCTGCGTCGATGTCGCGGCGCACGTCGAAGAAATTGTCCGTGTTGATGGCGTCGTCGTGCTGACGAGTGCCGATCGCAAGCGCGGCATAATTCTTTGATGCGAGTCGCCAGCCAAGTGCACTCTCCGGCGCACGTTGATAGCTGCCACCGCTGCCGTGGACCATAACGACAAGAGTCGTGTCCGACGGCGGCTTGCCGCTGGGCTGCCAAAGCGCGGCGTCGACTTGAAATCCGTCGATCGCCTTGATCGCCAGGAACTTCAGCGAGATACCATCGCGCGGCGCGAAATCCGCGGATAGCCCGGCCGGTCGCTGGACAAAATCGTACTGGATACTAGCAGCGACCTCCGCGCGCCCGGTCCGTATGGCAATGGCTATGATAGCTCCAGCGATGAACAGGCGAGGCAATCTCACGGTGGTCATGACGGTTCTCCTTTTGAGTTCAGCAATCAGCCGAGTATATATCGTGAGTAAAGCCGCGTCCGGTATCGAGGATCGCTGAAGCGGGCTCTCACAGCATTCAACTGGTCGTGTAACCGCTTATCTGTAGACTGAAAAACCTTCAAGCAACAAGAAGACGGCCCTGGCGAGTAGCAGGTCGTTCACTCCAATTGACCATCTGAAGAATCGCCTTTCTGTCCGATCCGCCGCTCAATCTGCGCGGCGAGTTGTTCGGAATCTCAAGAGAAACCGAACAACTCGTTGCGCGAAACTTCCGGCGAGGAGTGACGTCTGACATTTCGCCATCCACCAGTCAAACACCAAATCCCGCCAACTGCTAAAAGCCGCGTGGTAACCCCAGGCAGATCGATCCCGAAGTGGCGCAGAGCTCAATCATGACCGGTCGGAAATGTCCGTTCTACGATCTGACCGTCGGACTAACGGCAGGTTATTTTGACTTCCTTCCAGCTCGTGGCAATCGTGGCGTTGACTTGAAAGCGTCCTCGAACGCAACCCTGAATATGCCGCCCAGGAACGTGACCACTTTGAACCATGTTGGAAGATGCCCCGGCGCTTTCGAGCACAGTTGCGTTACCACTGAAAATTAATGAGATGATCGACGTACAAAGGGTGTCTTTGACTAAGTGCGGCTTCTGTTGTTTGGCTGCCCAACCAACTGAAGAAAGCCCTCCTCACATCGTCTGATCTCAAGGCGGGCAGTGTCTTTAACCGAAACGCCTCGACCCATTTCAGGAAAAACCAAACGCTCCGCTTGATACTCATTTTCCGCCTCACTTCCGTGTCGCTCGAAAACCACTGATGTCAAGCAACCTGACCCCCCGAGCGGGAGACCTCATGGTCTTCCACGGATAAAATTGCCGCAATGGGAATTAACGATCCACTTTTAGCCCGTCTGAAGGGAACAGCCGCCGCGACACTGGCTGTGTCCAGCTGTAGGTTGTCAAAGCCGGCATCGGCTGGGTCGTCGGCAACGACCCCGCGGTCCTGATCGAATTCAACTTCGAGAACGACATGATCCACGGTTGGGAACGCCCAACACTCATCGTCACAGGGAGCCGACTGAAAAAGGGGCGTGAAGGATACATCTAAGCAACAACGCCGGAACTAGTTCCGAAGCCGGTGCGAGAGACCGTTCAAGCCTCTACGCAAACGCTGGTTAGGTGGGATAATTGTCATTATTTTGCCGGCACCTGACGATCCTTGCTCCTGCAAAGCCGCCCGACTGACGCAGTCTTGCGACCGGTCGTGGCGACTAAGACTGTGGCTGAACGCGTGCCGCGGCTGTTCGACGACTAGATTAGATGTTGAACGCGCGCGTGAAAGTTCAAGTTTCCGAGATCGCGGTTCTCGGAAATTGAGATTTGGGGCGACTTGGCGAGTACCGTCTACCTGTAGAAGTGAAAGCCCCAGAAATCAACTGGACGGAAGTAGCACGGATGCGGCCGTTGAACCCGTCCAGGCTTCAGTTGAAATGCATGCCCAAAGCCGACAGAGAACGTGTCATGGAAGTATGGGCAGAAAACAGTTTCAAAGACCTCGCGACCGATACGGTCGGTTCAGACTGTTCGGATTCAGACAGCGCGACAGCTTACCAAGTCGAGATAAGGTTGCGTTAACAACGCGCCGGGCAGCACCCTTGAATTCCATCTTTCGGGATTCAGTTGGGGGAGTTCACTGTACGGTTTGCGTACTTCTCAACCTGTTGGGGGGAACGTGACAACGCAATAAAGCTGCTAGTTCTCCGACGGTCTTTCGACACGATCGATCACGAACGCTCTAATCGGTCCCTTGGTGGGCTCTAATTTCAAACCGACTTGTTCCTGTATCGCGGTAAAGATCGAGGGGCCAGAAGGGTCTGCGGGGACGGCTCCTTGGACGCCAACGGTGTCGCGGTCACTGCGAGGGGGTAACATGCTGGCGAATCTGGATGCGCCCGGGTCGAACGCGAATTCCAGATGAAAAGCAACCATGCCTGAGATGCCGGTCTTGTTGGTAACAGGCCGATCCAATAGGGGACCGAGCATGCTGGAAAACTCATCGAGGCTCATCGCGCGCAGATCTGCTGTCGCTTTTCGACTGGGATTTATGCCGATACCGCCGGAACCACACCACGGCTTCTCGCCCGGTGCGGGCGGTCGCGGAGAAGGCTGCGTCACATCAATGGGAGGGCTGGGAGTGCAACCTCCTTCTTCCACCTGGTGTAGTTTGGGGCCGCCCTTCGCAACGGTCAGTGCATAAACCGGGATCTCTCTGGTCTCTGTATGCAGTGCGAGTTTGAATCGATCCGCCAGCAGGGCCTGGAGCATCAGAGCAAGTTTTGGAGCATCGCCACGCCGGAGTTGCTCAAACGTGTAGCTCGGAGTGCCTTCCGGCATTACCGCCTGAATATTGAATGCATCTGACCTGACCCATGCGGGTCCCCCCGAAAGGAGAGCAAACGACGACACGTTCACACACTCACCCAAACCGTAAGCCCAGGTGCTGAGTGTATAGACGGTCACGTTGGTCGCAGCAAACCGGTTCGGCGTGATTCTCGGAATGCCATCCCCACATCCCCCGATGCTTCCGCCTCGACCTCCGCCGAACGCACCTCCGCCGCCGGCTGGATTACTTGGTCGCACCGAAGCTACCTCGAATGCCTCACGCGACTCCACGGAGTTTTGGGCACGGTTCGAGGTCGCTTGCGCCGGAGCTTGCTGTTGTGCCATTTGCACCTTTACTGGGCGCTCCTGGCGGACCACGATGAGACCGGCACACACAGGTATAGCCGCGACTACTAGGAACAGCGCTGTACCAACACTCGATTTGTACAGGAGACGATTCCGCACAATTGTCCTCGAGTCGTTGCTGCGCTGAGCGATACCTGGCGGCCGTTTGATTTGGGTTACGTCGATCATTTCCGATTCCGTCGTCGCAATACGATCCTTGCGCCTTCGACATGCAGCAGCTTCTCCTTTCGTTCGACGCCCCAGCGGTAGCCGGAGAGCGAACCGTCCGTCCGCACCACACGGTGGCACGGAATAGCGACAGCCAGCGTATTCGCGGCGCACGCTCCGGCGACGGCGCGCGTGGCATTCGGCTGGCCGAGCTTTTGCGCGAGTTCCGAATAGGTGCAGGTCGTCCCGCAGGGGATTTCACACAGAGCCTTCCAAACCCGCTGCTGAAATGCGGTGCCTTGAACGTGCAGCGGCAATTCCAACCCGACCTTGGGGCTCTCCACGAAGGCAACGACCCGGGCGACCATCCGCTCGAAGCGCGTATCGCCGCCGATCACCTCCGCGTTGGGGAAACGGTCTTGCAGTTCCCTCACCAACGTGTTGGGGTCGCCGCCTATTGCGATCGAACAGATGCCCAAATCGGAAGCGGCAACGAGGATCGACCCAAGCGAGCATTCACCGACGGCGAATCGGATCGTCGCGCCATCGCCGCCGGCCTTGAATTCTGTGGGCCTCATGCCGAGTCTCTTGTTGGACTCGGCATAAAAACGCCCGTTGGAGTTGAATCCCGAATTGTAGATCGCCGATGTCACCGTCCCACGGCGCGACAGTTCCTGGTGCATTCGTCGAGCACGATGCGCGGTTGCATAAGCTTTCGGCGTCAGGCCCGTCATCGACTTAAACACACGGTGAAAATGCCACGGGCTCATGCCGATGGCCTCAGCCAGAGCGTCAAGCGAGAGTGGTTCTTCGGCCTCAACAATCAATTTGCACGCCTTGGCCACGATGGCCACTTGTTCGCCATGAGCTGAAGGATCGTTCGGCTTGCACCGCTTGCAGGCACGAAATCCCGCCCGCTCAGCGTCCTTCGGAGTGAGATGAAACGCCATGTTCTCGCGACGTGCAAGTCGGGCCGGGCACGACGGTCGGCAGTAGACGCCCGTGGTTTTCACGGAATAGAAGAAGGTATCGCTGGCATTTCTATCTCGCTGGACCACGGCATCCCATCGCGCCTGGTCGGTGAGATACGACTTCTCAATTTTGTTCTTCATCGCTATGAAAAGAGCTTAGCCGACCTCCTCGTCGAGCACACCCCGTTTCTTGCTTTCAAATTCGGCCTTTTCCAGACAATGAAGTTGAGCGGTGCGGCGCGAGCATTCCGATTGATTCATGGTTTGTTGACGGAGTTGATTGAAAGGTGCAGGCCGGTGGATCCCGTTCGTGAAATAACTGCAAAACTATACGGTTCAACATGCCTTGCCCGGCTTCCAGTACCTTCCGCGTTTTGATTGTCGCAGGGCCGTTCCGCGAATCCCTGTATTTCTTACGGTCTTCGACTTCTGGTGTCTCAGAGGCATTTTTGGCCGTTGCCGGATGTACACCCGTATGCTACGGTGTGCCCCATTTATTTTGTTTGAAAGGACAACAACAATGACGAACGAGAAACACCAAGTCGTTATCGAGACCCAGGTCGAAGAACTGGAAGCACTTCAGGCTCCCACCATCCTTTGGGGCACGTAATCAGGCTGCCGTAGTAGCAAAGGTCGGTGATCCCGGCCTTTCCCTCACACCTTCGTGCGCACAGAAAACCATTGCCGGCATCCTTCAGCCGCTCGCTGTGGTGGCTTTGTTTATGGAGCGTGCTTTGGAAGTGCCGCTGACGCCATGGCGGCGTAGCACGGTTGACCAGTTCGATTCGAAAAAACGGAGATTAAATTCTTGTCGGTTTGTTCAAAGAAGAACGCAGTTGAGGTGTAACTGCCCATTCTCACTCTGCGGGAAAATTGCCAGCCCATCGATCATTTTGGAGTGTTGACTATAACGCGGATAGAAACAGTAGCATCCCCGCCAGGACCGGTTGCAAGAATCGTGTACGTAACTGAAGAACTGGGTCGGACTTCCAGACTACCGGTCGCATCAACTGCGCCAACCACCGGTTGGATGGATACTGCCTTCGCGTTGTCCACTTTCCATCGGAGAGTAGCAGGCTGACCCTGCTGAATCGTGAAAGGCTCAGCGGTGAATTGTATCGTCGGAACAGACGCCTGTTGCACAGCGTTGGCAAAGTCTGAGACCAGCAATGCAGCCAAGCCGCACAGGACCATTGGAAAGTAAAACCGACACTCCTTTGACCGAATGTTCATGTGATTAAGATTGACCGAGTATACCTTGGGTCAGACCAAATGTCTCCCTCGCTTATCCGTTTTTAGCGGGGACAATGTAGCGAGCGAAGGAACTACAAAACGAAGGCGCGCTTGAGTACGGCCTATGCTGTGGCCCGTCGTCATACGCTGCGTTGAATTTGCCGGGAAAATGTCACCTCAAGCCTTGTACCAAATACAAGTCCGACATTACACGCAGCACGGCATAAGCGTAGGCCTTTCCATCTGGACTAATCACGCCGTGCAAATTCCCTAAGATTCCCGCAGGATCCGATGGCATGATGTCGCGCCAAATTTGGCGCCGCCCTGTCGAGAGATCCAGACGGAAGATGCGCAAGCCGCGGAGGCCGGTATTTCCGAGGAAAATCGTTTTGCCGTCGGATGCCCACCGCAATGGCAAGTCATCGGGAAGCACACCTGGAACCGATCCCAGCTTTTCGCCAGTCGTCGAGTACAAAACAAGATTCGGACCCTCGCTCATAATGATGCGATTGCCGTCTGGCGCAACAAGCAGAGCGGTCCCAGAGGTTCCCAAGCCAGTTCGGCTTGGCACGCCTTCAGGCGTGATCGGCTGCAACTCCCCGCTCTTGAGGTCCATGACGTATGTGCGCCATGGACGTCCAGTCGAATTGCCAATGATGACGATTTGATCGTTTGTGAGAAACTTCACGGCTTGATATTGCGACAGGTCGAGTGTGAACCGCCTGAGTTCTCCTGCTCCTGTGGGCAAAACGATGAGCGACGGAGGCGTAAATGTGGTTACAATGACCGAGCGTCCGTCCGGTGAGAATCCCCACGAAACTCCTTCTCCGATCCGAACCGGCGCCGAGCCGTCCATCCGCCGGATGTACACCTCATAGTTGCTGCCGCCCATCTCGAACTCCGTCAACGCAACGAGTTGGCCATCCCACGAGATATCGCTGACACTCGAATAACTAAGTGCTCCCAAATTCCGTTCTTTAGTTTCGCCCGAACCGATGCCGAAGACTTCGCCTCCATTCTTGTCGCTTGCAAGCAACGCCCTTCCGCCCGGCAATAGATCGTGCAACGTCAAATCGATCGGAACCTGCAGGATCATGCGTTGTTTTCCTGATAAATCAGAAGAATATAGGGCGATGGGCTCGCCTAACTTTGTTCCTGTGTACCAAACGTCGGCTGCGTCAGGGTTCCAGGCCAATCCTCCGATCGCAACCATTTCCTCAGAAAGCGTGGTCTTCTTTCCCTGCATATCGATGACAGCCACCCTGCCCCGGTTGTCGCCAAAATACGGATGATCCAAAAATGCGATGCGATCGCCTTTTGGTGAAACACGAACGTAACTGAAATAACCTGTCGTCTCCAGTAAGACTTTCCCGAGTGGATATTCTAGTCGATCGTGCCCATTGATGCGGCGCACGATAACCAACTCTTTTCCATCCGGAGACCAATCCGCGGTCGACACACCTTCGAGAATCTCACGAGAAGAACCGCCCACCAAAGGCGCCCGTGCAAGCGTTCCACTGCTTGCGAAGAGATTAAACTTCCGCCCCAGTGAAACAGCAAGTTCGCCCGCCGAGGAGATCGAAAGGATATCCGCATCCGGCATAGGCAATCTTGTGGATTCAGGCATTTCAGGACGCGTCAGAAAAATTCGCAGCGGATCGCCGTCCCAGGCGGCGCCATAGATTATTGTTTTTCCATCCGGACTAAATCTCGCCGAACGCACGGTTCCGCGACGAAACGTCAGCCGCTGGAATGTTGGCGGCGCCGCGCCACTTCGCGAATCTATCACCGAGGCCGACCTTCGGGCGATGACGAATGCCGCGGCAACCAGGACCAGCGCCACAAGCGCAACGATTAGTGGACGAACTCCAGTCCGCTTTGCTTCGGGAATACTCGACCGAGCAACGGCGACAGAGGACTCGGACAATGCGTCGAGCGCAAAAGCCATGTCGTGCGCCGAGCGGAATCGTCCATCCGGATGTTTTTCTAGGCAGCGGCGTACGAGCCGATTCAGGGCAGGGGGAAGATTTGCAGTACGACTGGCAAGATCTGGCGGATCGTCTTTCAGAATGGCATTCATCGTCTCGACGCCGGAATCACCGCGGAATGCGCGGGCACCCGAAAGCATCTCGTAGAGAATCGCACCAAAATTGAATATATCGGAACGATGATCGACCGGCTTTCCGCGAACCTGTTCCGGAGACATGTATCCCACCGTGCCTAGCACAACTCCCGGCTGCGTGCCGCTTACAACCGTTCGGATATCCGAACCCGAGTCGGCGGGCTCAGTGAGTTTGGCCAGACCAAAGTCCAGGATCTTGACCAGGCCCTCATTCGTAACGAAGACATTCTCAGGTTTCAAATCGCGATGAACGATTCCCTTCTCATGCGCAGCCGCAAGGCCGCGAGCGATTTGTACCCCATATTCGATCGCTTTACGGATGGGCAGCGCTGAGTTCCCGATGCGGTCGCGCAGGGTCCGGCCTGCGAGCAACTCGGAGACAATGTACGGAGCCCTGTCGTGTGTGCCTATGTCGTAAATGACCAAGATGTTCGGGTGGTTCAAAACGCCGGTCGCGCGGGCCTCCTGTTCGAAGCGCCAGAGACGCTCCGGATCATTGGCGAGAACAGGGGACAGCACTTTAATCGCGACTTCGCGATCGAGCCGCCTATCCCGCGCTCGATAGACCTCGCCCATTCCCCCTGCCCCAAGGGGCGCAAGGATCTCGTAAGGACCGACCCTTGTGCCCGATTTGAGATTCATACCGTGGCGTAGTCTACTTGAAAGAGAGTTGCGCCGACTGACATAATCACCGCCTTCAGACTTACGCCATGATCAAAAACCCGGCACAGCAAGCACCGCGCACCCGGCCTGTGGTCACTCGCAGGTAGCGTCTCTTGCTTCCCGTCGGGCATGCGAGGCCCTGCCCTCGGATTGTCATTTATCAATTGATGTGCCTGATCGGCAAACCACGGATGTGGCGAATGAACACTCGGACTGAATTCACATCTCCATGATGCCGACATTACGGCTAGTGAACACCACCCGTGACGGCTTTAGGTTTACCTTCCGGCAGGCAAATGCCGCTTGAGTGCAGACTTTGTAATGTGGCCGTGGGATTTTTATGTCCACTTTGTGGGATCGCCGGCATTCTTGTTGCGGAACATTCCTTCCGGCGGCATGGGCGAAGCGAACTTCAATTCGAGGCAAATCCGAATCAATTGCTGACCATCTTCATCGATACAGCGCGTCTTCCAGAACTGCTCTCGACAGTTTCCTTGACAAACTCGGAAAGACGGGCGTAATTTCCGCGAATCATCACCGTAACACCATTTTCGGAGCGGAGATTCTTCCCTAATTAAGGCTTTATTAAGGTCGTCGCCCGAGCGGAGCGATGACCATTAGCACGACGGTAGACCATGGTTCCGGCGTAATGAGTCGCATCCAAAAGGGGGGAGTGTAATGAGGAGAAGGACAGATCTGCAGGTTCTGGTAAGGGCGGGAACAGGGATTATTGGATTGATCGTATTGGGAAGTTGCCTGATCTTTGGGCAGGGCTCCACGGCAGCCATCTCGGGTCTGGTGCGCGACGCCACGGGAGCCGTGGTGCCGGGAGCGACTGTTACCGCCAGGCACATCGACAGCGGACTGACCCGCACCGCCGTGAGCAGCGAGAACGGCGGTTACAATGTGCAGTTTCTTCCGGTGGGCGCCTATGAACTGATGACAGACATGCCGGGCTTCAAGCAGCAAATGCGGCGCGGGATCAATCTGGTCGTTGGTCAGGAAGCGATAGTGAATCTCACGCTCGAAGTAGGAGCCCCCGCAGAGTTAGTCACGGTGACGGACGAGGCTCCCATCGTGAACACGACGCTAAGCTCGACTTCAGGATTGATCAACGAGTCACAGATAAAAGACCTGCCGTTGAACGGGCGCAGCTTTGATCAGCTGTTGACGCTGAATGTGGGCACCGTCGATAACCGCTCGAACATAAGCAACGGTGCCTGGACCGCGTTCTCCGTTGCGGGCAAGCGGCCGGAAACCAACAGATTCCTAATGAACGGTGTCGACTACATTGGCTCCAACGGAGCCGGCAGCTACATTACGCCGTCTGGCTCCAGCGGACAATTGCTTGGAGTTGAAGCCGTGAGGGAATACAACGTCCTGCAGCACACCTACGGGGCCGAGTATGGAAAACGGGCCGGCGCACAGGTCACGGTTGTGTCTTCTTCGGGAACGAACCAGTTACATGGGGACCTGTTTGAGTACATGCGCAACAGCGCTTTGGATGCCCGGAACTTCTTCGAGGACGCCAAGGGTCCGTTCAACCGGAATCAATTCGGAGGAGCCCTGGGAGGTCCGCTGAAGAAGGACAAAGCGTTCCTGTTCGGAAACTATGAAGGATTTCGTGAGCGCTGGGGAGTGCCCAGTGCTGCGATCGTGCCCGACGCGCAGGCCCGCCAGGGTTTTCTTCCGAACGCTGCCGGCGTATACGTTCCGGTCCTGAATCTCGAGCCACGCATGCTCCCATACGCCAACTACTTCTGGCCTGCGCCGAACGGTCCCGAAATCCTCCTGAACGGCCTCCCGACGGGAAGCGCCTATGCGTACAGCAATCCAAAGCGCAAGGTCCGGGAAGATTTCGGCCTGTTGCGCTTTGACTATACCCACTCCACCAAAGATTCCTTCTATGTCAATTTCAATGCTGATGATGGGTCCAGAGTAGGTCCCCAGACCAATACGGTTTTCAGGGAACTGAGTCGCCAGCGCAGCTACCTGGTCGGCTTGCAGGAAACGCACATTGTTTCCACCAACATCGTGAATTCCGCGACCCTGGGTTTCTCTCGCACGAGGGGAACTCAGGTCGTAGTTCCGGCAGCGCCGATCCCATCGAACCTGGTGTTTCTTACCGGAACCAATCCCGGCTCGATCACTATTGGCGGTTCGGCGATAACCGTCGTGGCGGCTGCATTCGCGCCGGCGAACGGCAACAGCCCTAATCGGGACACCAGAAATTACGCGACCTGGTCCGATGACGTGCGTATCACTAAAGGCAATCACTCCTGGAGCGCGGGCGTGTGGATTCAGCGGATACAGCAAAACATCTATGGAGTGCCTCAGGCGACGGCAGGAAGCGTCTCGTATTCCACATTGCTGTCATTTCTGCAGGATCAGCCGACCCAGTTTATTGCGAATCCCAACCCGCAGCCCCTGTACTTCCGCTCCACGGAAGGAGCCTGGTACGTGCAGGATGAAATGAAGCTGACACAGCGTCTCACATTGCGACTGGGATTGAGGGATGAGATGACGAACGGGTGGAATGAGGCCCATGGACACGCCTCCAATTACATCTATGTCAACGACGTCATCCAAACCGAGCCGAGGATAGGTTCCTCGTCGTTCCTCGAAAACAACGCGAAGGCGCTCTGGCAGCCGCGCGTGGGTTTGGCCTGGGACCCGACCGGCACGGGCAGGTGGTCAGTTCGGGCCGGCTTCGGAATTCATCACGACCTGCAGGATAATCTCGGTCACCGGCTCAATGCGAATGCGCCCTTTAACTCTCGACTGACCGTCACGGGGCTGCCGCTGCTTTCCATTGTTCCCATCCCGTTTGGAAAAGAACTCCCTCCCAGTTGCAATTCGCAATCGCCGCTGCGGCCGCCCGACTGCTCAGTCTTTGTCGCGGGAGGCGTGGATCCCGTGATGAAGACGCCGACGCTCCAGCAATGGTCCCTCACAGTGGAACGAGGGATCACGAAAGATCTCATGCTGCAATTAAGCTATGTGGGCAGCGAGGGCTATCACATTTTGACCGGCATGAGCAGAAATACGGCTCGGCCTCAGGTTTGTTCCGACCCGGCAGGATGTCTCAGTGGCGGAATTCGTCCGGCAAATCAGGCCGTCCGCGTCCCGCAGGGAACGACGTATATGCCATCGACGCCTCCTGTGGGCGTCCCTCCGGCGCAGCTTCAGATGCGTCCGAATCCCTTTGTGGGCTCGACGCTGAGTTGGTTCTACAACGGGACCAACAGCTACCAATCGGGAAATGTGTCTCTAACGAAGCGTTCCACGCGCGGATTGACCTTCAAAGGCAACTACACCTTTGCGAAAATTCTCGACATCAATTCGGCTATCCTCGCCGCTTCAGCCACGAATGAGCCTGCAAACGTCGTGAATCCTTTTGATCTGAAGCTGTCCAGGGGACTGGCGTCGTACAACCTCAAGCACCAGTTCAACGCCAACTTTCTCTATCCGCTGCCGATTGGGAGCGGCCGGCGCTTCGGTGGCGGAGGCCGCGTGACCGACAAACTGTTCGGCGGCTGGCAATGGAGCGGCGCGCTCAACATTCAGAGCGGGTTCCCGTTCACGCCTCAAGTTGGCTCCAATAGTTCCGGCACCGGGGACACTCTCATTCCTGATGTGCCCAACCGGAATCCTGATTTTAAGGGGCCTGTGATTCTGGGCAAGGTCGATCACTGGTTCGACCCTCGAGCTTTCCTGCTGCCGCCTGCGGGAACTTTCGGAAACGTGGCGCGCGGCTTATTTACCGGACCCGGGCTGTGGAATCTGGACACCTCGCTGGCCAAGAGGTTCAGTGTCACGGAGCAAGTGAGCATGCAGTTCCGGGCGGAGGCCTTCAATGTGTTCAATCACACGAACTTCACCTCACCCAACCCGGTGGTGTTCTCGGGCAACAACTATAGCTCGTCTGCGGGGGCCATTACCTCGACGTCGACGGCCTCCCGTCAGATCCAGTTTGCATTGAAGCTCTTGTTTTGATCCTGGTTCGCCTGGCCTATAGTGGACGTGAAGAAGGAGCGTTGACATGAGAAAACTTCTTGTCATCTCAGCAATGATGGTTCTGACGTTGACGTTGCGTGTGCACTCAAATGCTCAGAACCAGGTGCGGTCAGTGAGTGCGGGCGGCACTCCCGTGGTTCCTGATAACCTTGTCAACGGCCGGGTACCGCGACTGCCGGACGGCAAGCCGGACCTGACTGGCCCGTGGGTCGGTGGCGGCTCGAACGCCGACATCGAGCGTGAAGGCGGGTTGAAGCCAGGCGAGCTTCCGTTGCTGCCGTGGGCGAAGGAACTCAGGGACAAACGTAAGGAACAGGACGAACCTTATACCGCCTGTTTGCCGATGAGTGTGCCGCGTATCAATCCGTATCCGTGGAAGTTCGGGATGTCGTACACGTCGAAGGGGCTGACGCACATCTACATCCTGCACGAGACCGGCGACGCCGGCGCCCATCGAGTGGTTTACATGGATGGCCGCAAGCACCCGGACGATCTCCTGCCGAGTTGGTGGGGCCACTCCATCGGGAAGTGGGAAGGCGACACGCTGGTCATCGACACAATCGGCTATAACGAGAAGTTCTGGTTCGATAGTCGCGGCACGCCGCACACGGAGAAGCTGCACACCATCGAACGGTTTACTCGTACCAATTACGGGACACTCGTCAACGAATTAACCCTCGACGACCCCGGCGCCTTTTCGCGGCCTGTTCAGTTGAAGTTTACGGCCAAACTGTTGCGCCCGGACCTCGACTTGATGGAGTACATCTGCCTCGAGAACAATCAGGTCGGCGCCGCTGGCGGCTACGTGCCGGGGACGGGTACGAGTAATAAATAGGCATCATGACTGTTTCGCGAATCGCAACTTTCAAGAGAATGCATTTCCAGGAGGAGTTGCAATGAAAACGAATCTCGGCATCCTGTTAGCCGGCATCAGCTTTTTCTGCCTGGCCGTTCCGGCCGCTGCCCACCACGGATTCGATACCGAATATGACGCGAACAAGAAGGTCAAACTGACCGGCGTCGTGACGAAGATTGAATGGCTGAATCCGCATATGCGCGTGTACATCGACGTCACAGATGGCAACGGCAACGTGGCCAATTGGAACCTCGAGTTGACCAGCCCGAACACAGTGCGTCGACAGGGTTGGGGCACGAAAGATCTTCTGGCGGGCGAGAAAGTGATCTTTGAAGCTTACGCCGGCAAGGCCGTGGAAACGAGGGGCGCGCTGGCAAGAATCGCCAAGGTCGAGACACCGGACAAACCGCTGTTTATCGCAGGCGGGCCTGAGTCGCCGGGCTTTCCCAAGCAGCCGTAGCGCCATGGTGACGATGACCGTGTTCCTGCTGGCCCTTGTGGCAGCAGCCGGCCAGGCGGGGCCAGACCAGAACCGGCAGATGTCCGACATCGTCTTCAAGAACGTCCAGGTTCTCAAAGGAATTCCCGTAGACGAGTTCATGGACACGATGGGCATGTTTGCCGCCTCTCTTGGCTATGACTGCAGCAGTTGCCATTCTCCGGAAATCCGCAGCAATCGTGATGCGTTTGCCATCGAGACCCCGGCGATCCAGCGGGCGCGCGGCATGATTGCCATGGTCAACAATATCAACCGCAGCTATTTTCGCGGGGATCCGCGTGTGTCGTGTTTCACCTGCCATCGAGGTAACTACACTCCAGAGATCGTGCCGAGTCTCGCCCTGCAGTACGGCGAGCTTAAGGAAGATCCCAATGCGATGGTCCTTTTTCCCGATCGGCGGACGTCGGCCGATCAGGTGTTTGAAAAATATTTCCAGGCACTCGGCGGGAAGGAGCGGCTAACCAGGGTGACTACGTTTGTCGCTACAGGAATTTATTCAGGATTCAATACCGGTGGTGCGGACGTCCCTGTGGAGATCTTTGCCAGCGCGCCGGACCGGCGCACCCAGATCATCCACATGAGTGCAGGAGACGGCGTCAAGACGTACGACGGCCGCAACGCCTGGGTCGCGGAAGAATGGAGGCCGGTGCCCCTGGTGACGCTGACTGGAGGGAACCTGGCCGGCGCCAGATTAGACGCAATCCTGTCGTTTCCAGGCGCGATCCAGAAGGCTTTCAGCCAGTGGCAGGTCGGTAACACTGTCATCGACGATCGCCCCATTCAAATCCTTCAGGGCACCAACGCCGGGGAGACTCCCGTCAACCTGTATTTCGATGAATCGGGTCTGTTGGTGCGTGTGGTGCGCTGGAATAAAACGGCTGTGGGTACCGTGCCCACTCAAATGGATTACGCGGACTATCGCGAAGTCGCGGGGATCAAACTGCCGTTCCGCACAATCGTGACCTGGACCGATGGACAGAACAGTCTTGCGCTGAACGAGGTCCAGCCGAACGTCCCAATTGACGCCGCGAAATTCACCAGACCGGCCCCATTCAAACGACGTTAGCCGGCACCTGTCCGGGTTGCGACTACGCAACCAGGTGGGTTACGTCACATCCCGGAGGCCGGCCCGTTCGTTACCGCACTCACGGCTTTAGCCTGAAAATTGCAACCAGGAATTCCTTCACAGCCTTCACGGTAGCCGTCGTTGCAAGTTCGTTGTAGGCAACATGTGCCCCTCTTTCGCAGTCAGTGCCTATGTTGAACGGTTGTATCCGGTCAGGGAGCCCCTTCAGTTTTCCCGGACGGACAAGCGCATTCGACTCCCGACAGGTAGCGTTGTAAACGATAATTCGGCATTCCTTCGTTTGTGGTTTGAGAGGGATCGTTGCGAAGAACAGGTTTGTGACGATTACTTCTGAAAAACGCCGCAGCGTTTGCCATGCCTCTCACGATTCGTATCCTTCGCGACTTTCGTGGAGCAATGTCACTTTCCGGTTTGCCGACTTTTCGGGACTTGAGATTGATAAACAGTGCGGCGTTAGTCAGGACACCATCTCGCTGCGGGGAGTAGGCACGCGGCGCGAAGACATAAGCGAAATTGGCATGCCACCAAAGGTTGTAGCGCGGTTTACACAGCCACGGATTCGAGGATCGAGGTCTTCATGCCGATATCGACCGTCCGATCCAGTCGGAACCCGGCTGCTCGTAGCATCTGCCTGAATTCCGATTCCGTTCGTTCCCTCCCCGTTAGCCACGCCAACATATGGATGTCCAGCAGCTTGGTCCAGCTTGGGCTGGAGTCGTCGGGAATGATGACTTCGATCAAGAGCAGCTTCGCTCCAGCGGGTGCGGCACGGCGAATCGCCCCCAGAATCCTCGCCGATTCTTCGTCGCTCAGTCGTGAATCACCTGCATGATCATGTATGCGTCGCATACAGGGAGGGCGTCCTTGAAGAAGTCGCCACCTTGAAGGCGCAATCGGTCGGAGGCAATATTGGAAACTTGCTTTACGACGTGAGACTGGTCGAACAGAACGCCCTTGGCGTTCGGGGTCTCCGCCAGCACAGCTTGCAGCAAGTGGCCCCGTCCGCCGCCGATATCGGCAATTGTCGCGAACGGGGAAAAATCATAGGAACTCACAATGCCCGCGATCTGGCCGTGCGCCTTGCCGGTCATGGCGTCGTCGAAAATGCGACTGGATTCCGGATTATCGGCTAGATAGCGCCAGATCCCGCCCTCCACTACCTTCTCCACGCTCGGCCCGCTCGTGCGCAGGGAGTGTTCCAGGGCTTCCCAGGCTTTCCAGAAGACAGGAAAGCCAATCATCCGCACGAACGAACGCAGGGACTGCGGATGATCCGTCCGCAGCATTCGCGATAGTTCTGAGTGCGCCCAGCTTCCGTTGCGCTGCTCAAAGACGCCGTGCGCGGAAAGCAGACGCAGCAAGAGCAGGCGCGAGTCCGTCACGTGCCGTATAACCGACTTAACGTGCAGGTGAATTTCACATTGTCAATGTTATGGCGTCCCTAATCGGCCTTGAACAGGTTCCTCCTCATTGATTCCATCGACGGGTCCACGGCAGGAAATAAGCCGGCGGCGGCGGGAAGCCACGTTTGCCTGCCGATGGATTTACAGAGTAGCGTTACGGCTTTCAGATCGAAGACGACAATGACGCGTACAATCGCTTCCTCGAACCGACGGTGGAGGCGTAGCATTGTGCCGGTGTGTCTATGAAACGGTTCATGCTCGTGGCTGGCATCGCGTTGGTATTGATATTTCGGAGACGGAATCGGATCGAAAAGATTTCGGATGAGAAAGTGAGCTTCCCATGATCAAAAAGCGTTTTCCATGGCTGTCGACGCGCTGGTCATTGCTGACCACAGTTCTATTGTTGTCGTCTGCCACACTCATCGCGCAGGCGCCTCCCAAAGCCTATGCGCCGCCGAAGACAGCGTGGGGAGATCCAGACATTCAGGGTATTTTTACAAACAGTACGATCACTCCTTTAGAACGTCCTTCCGACTTCGCTGGGAGAGAATTTCTTACTGAAAAAGAAGTCGCGGAGTGGGAAGCTCGCGCCGCTAAAAGTCGCGTTGATGAACCTCCCAGAGAAGGAGAGACGGGTACTTACAACCAGTTTTGGGACGATCATGGAACGAAGGTGGTATCAACACGCCGCAGCTCGTTGATCATTGATCCGCCAGACGGGCAAATTCCTCCGCTGACCGAGGCCGCGCAGAAGCTGATTGCCGCCCGCGAGGAAACCAGAAGAGAACGCGGGTTTGACGCACCCGAGTACCGTCCGCTCAACGAGCGGTGTCTTTGGCGGGCGAGTACAGGGCCGCCAATATTTCCAGTCGCCTACAACAATAACTATCGAATCACGCAGGCCCCTGGTTACGTGATGATTCTGTCCGAAATGATTCATGACGCGCGGATCATTCCTCTCGATGGCCGCCCGCATCTGCCGCAAAAAATCCGTCAATACCTGGGCGATTCGCGCGGTTATTGGGACGGCAATACACTTGTCGTCGAAACAACCAATTTTAATGATCAAACTAAATCGGAATTCGGGCGGCCGCCGTTTGGTTCGATCCGAGGGATCGACGAGAAAGCCCGAGTTATCGAGCGATTCACGCGCACAGCTGCTGACACGGTCATATACGAATTCACCATCGACGATCCAGTAACGTACACCAAGCCCTGGACTGCGCAGATACCCTGGGTCAGGAGCGACGGCTTGATATTTGAATATGCTTGCCACGAGGGGAATTACGCCCTCAAAAACGTACTTTCGGGCGCCCGGGCCGCAGAAAACAGCGCCCGGTAACGAGCGGAGGCAACAACCCTTGCAGAATTTCGCTTCTGAGGGGCAAGCGCTGCCTCCGGCGCCATCTCCTCGCCACACTTGCACATCGCGCAGCGAAGGTGTTGCGCGGACGTACGTCTAGTTTTGTCCAAGTCTTGAGTGGCTCCCCGCATACGCCTCCCCGTGCAGACGGCGCACGTACCTTCCTTTCGAGAAATGCATTGAGGTTATCTGGTCGGCGAGGATCTCTCGGTTGGGATTTCCTTTGTGCTAACTTCACCTCCGAGGCGGAGTCCAACTGCGCATGCGAAGTCAGGGCGTGTTCTCGTTTATCACGTTTCTCGTTTGTTTCTTCGCGATTTCGCTCGGTGCTTTCGGGCAGAAGGTGAACTTCGGGGTCATCGCGGGGGCCGGTCTGGCGGAAGATTTCCGTCCACTCCCCCCAGCCTTACTGCCTTTTTATTCAAACCCAAACTCAGACACTTTTATTGTCGGGCCGGTGCTGGAAGTGACATTGACTCGGCATCTGTCGGTTGAAGTGGATGCGCTGCGTCGATCGGTGAAATACACTCGAGCCATTCCTCTGGCCGATGGATCGAGCACAATAAGCTTCTCCAGCACCGGCCCCACGTGGCAGTTTCCACTGCTGCTCAAATATACCTTCCGCGCAGGTGTGATGAATCCGTTCGTCGAACTGGGGCCGTCCTTTCTTCCCAGTCAGTCGCGGCAGCACGGAATCACTGCCGGAGCGGGTGCAGAGATGAATCTGGGGAGCATGAAGGTTGCGCCCGCGGTGCGTTACAACCGCTGGGCAGACAATCACGCCAGACCCGCAATACTGGATCAAATCGAATTTCTTGTCGGTGTTGGTCAATCCACAGGCTCGGCCTGGGCAAGCGCTTTCGGCCACCGGCTTTCATTAGGGGCATTGGCAGGTATGGGTCTCAGTGACACCTTCCGCACCCATACCGATTATGTGCAGGGAACGCCTTCCTTTGTGAGTTTGTCAGAATCAAAAAAACCATTGTCGGTCTGACCCTGGAGTTTGAGCCCTTAACAAATCTCTTCCTGGAAGTAGATGGGTTGTATCGGCCATTGCACGTCACGGGCGAGAACATCTCTATTCCCGCAGAGGGAGTCCGGACAAATGAAGGATTCACTGTTCTTACGTGGGAGTTCCCGGTGCTCGCGAAATACAAATGGCGAGGACGCAACCTGAGGCCATTCGTCGAAGTCGGGCCATCCTTTCGAACCACTGGAAACCCCAATGCCTATGACCCTTCGCATTACGGAATCACTGGAGGAGTGGGAGCGGAGGCACATCTCGGAAAGCTGAGGGTCTCGCCCGCAGTTCGTTACAGCCACTGGCAGGCGGACCGCAAGCAACCGGGCACAATTCCCAACCAAGTCGAATTAGTAGTCGGGCTTTCCTTCTGACTTTCGGCTCTCACCCATTGAAAGAAAATCAGTTGGGAAATCACTTCATTCGCCGCGGCTTCCCCGACATTGGGCACGAAGGCTGAATTCAATCGGATGTATAACCGCGATACCGGAACCTGACTCTCGTTTGGGCCTCTAATCGAATAGGCGCAGCATACGTTCATCGGAGGCCTTGGCAGCGACGATTGGTTGCAAGACTGCCGGAGTGTTGTTTTTCGGTGAGTTGACGAGTGGAGATATCTCGACAGCCGTTAACCACGAACTCGGGCAAGGCTTGAAAAGCTTTTGCAGCGTCTCCTGGCCATGAATCTCCGCGCGCAAGAACGCGCGTGCGCGTCGCATCGAAGACTGAGCCCTCGCACACAGTCAGGGTTCGTCCCGACTGGAGGACGGCTTGCCATCGCGGAAGCCGGTCCTTACCAGCAGAATGGAGTGAACGTCGTTATTGGATTGAGAGGCCGCGGTACCCACAGACCACGCAACGACCGCGAGAAGAACAAACGTGGTTCGATTTCTCATCGCGGCATTCTACAAAATCCTGTCCCGACCCTATGCGACGATTTCGAACGAGCGCAGACGTGTCTCCTTTAAGCATAGCCTTGATCCGACCCCGCCAGGGTTGCATTTGACGCCGCGTTTCAGGTGAAATAGACCCCACAGGAGGAAAGCAATGACAGGCGACATGAAGACAAAGCCCCAGGTGGCGGTCATGAACGCGGTGCACGACCTGCCGGTGCTGGTGGCGCGCGACAAAGGCTACTTCAAGGACGAGGGGCTCGACCTCGAGTTCGTCACGACGCCGGGCATGGCGCAGGTCACCACCTCGCACTTCGTGAAGTTCGACTCCGTGTTCGACCGGCCGCTCGACTCGGTCTACAACGAAGGCGGCATCGACCAGTACCGCATGTGCGAGTGGGGCATCATGAAGCGCGCGGTCGAGGCCGACACGCAGGGCCTGCGCGGGCGCAGGATCGTCGCGCTCGGCGCCTCGATGTCGAAATTCGCCATCGTGGTGGCGCGCGACTCGAAGATCTACGAGCCCGAGATGCTGAAGGACAAGCCGATCGCGGTGACGCCGAACAACGGCTCAGACTTCACCACGCTCAAGATGATCGAAGGCTTCCTC
>Ga0137394_10000906_pt1 | contig 20899 bp, 14 predicted proteins | sample czobulk116metaG_FD_108278 | JGI IMG/M metagenome (GOLD analysis project Ga0137394, IMG submission 108278) | Vadose zone soil microbial communities from Angelo Coast Range Reserve, California, USA - czobulk1.16 metaG | ecosystem: Environmental > Terrestrial > Soil > Vadose zone | place: USA...
ATCGTCCGAGAGATGGGGTCCACGACCCGTGTGCGCCCAGACCGCGACTCCCGCGATGGGCTGCCGCGCCATCCAGCTCGCGTAGGCACGCTGCGCGGCAAAGTCGATCGTCGAGCCTCGAAACGGGACCGGCACGGCGGGAATGAGGCCCCCCTCGAGACGGACGGTCGGACGGTCGGACGGTCGGTCGGTCAGCTCAGGAGCTCCCGAACGTTCTTGGATTCGATCGCTTCTCGTTTGTCGGGCGACACATCGAGCAGATCGAGCTTCGCGACGCTGTTCTCCGGCAAGCGCAGCGGCTGTCCCGTGCCGAAGACGAACCGGTCCGGGCCGATGGTGTCCAAGAGCGTGGCGAGATGGTCCTCGGGCGGACCCCAGAGCCAACAGATGTCCCACCAGATGCGGCGCGCCTCTTCCGGCGTGGAGCCGAAGTGAACCTCCTCGACAAACGTACGGTCCGCGTGCGTGACGAGCAGTCGCACGTCGGCGTCGCTGCGAATCAACGTGCGGACCGCTGCGGCCGGCAGCTCGGGAACGTGATCGTTGGGGTGGCGCTGGCGGCCGTCCTCGAGCCGCACGGCAAGCATCAGGGGGATACGGGCGGCGCTGCACCCGGCCGTGAGGACGCGCATCTCGCCGCCCGCGGGCTCGAGCCCCAGATACAAGGGATCACAGCGGACCGCCGGCGCACCGGCGTTCGCAGCGTCGGCGATCGCCTGCTCCCACTGTGCCAGCCCGGGATGTACGGTCGGCACCGGTCTGAAGCGCTTCTCCGTGCGGGCAGTCTCGTACAACCAGGCATTGCCTTCGGTGGGATCGCGCCAGAACAGGCTGGGGAGATGCGTGATCCAGGCTACATCGATCTTCGTGCGCTCGAGCGCGTGCACCAGCGCGTCCGGCGACGTGCCGGGAACCTTGCGCCACGGGTACGCGCCGAGGAACGCGTTGCAGTCGATCCGCATCAATCGGTCGGAAACGCACCCGGCGGGAAGATGCGTGCGGCATTTTTCCAGCGCACCAGCGCCATGTCGTCCTTGGAAAGGAAGGTCTCGAGGTAGCGGAGCTTGGCCCAACCGGTGTCCATGGTGATGTCGCTGCCCCAGAGCAGGCGATTCACGCCGACGCTCTCGATGCAGGCCTCGAGCATCCCGCCGTCCACGCCACTCCCCGACAGATCGACGTAGACGTTGGGCACGTCTGCCGCTGCATGCAGCGAATGGAGCCAGTCCCCGCCGCCGCCGATGTGCGCCAGAATGAACGCGACGTCCGGATGACGCCGCGCGAGTGTGCCCAGCTCGGTCGCGTCGGACGCCTCCTGTCCCGGCCAGTCCCGGCGCCGGTGCTGCCAGATGTGCTGCAACACCGGCACGCGGCGCTCCAGCGCCAGGGCGGCAATCGGATCGAGCAGCGGATCGTCCGCCCGGCGGCTCGCTGCCAGCTTGATCCCGATCATCCCCGCGTCGAGGCAGCGCACGATCTCAGCGCGGGCGTGCGCGCGGTAATTCGGATTCACGCACACGTAGCCGCGGACGCGGTCGGGATGCGCGCGCTGCAGGGCGAGAAGGGCGTCGTTCCCGGCTGTGACATCGCGGGGCGAGGGGAAATAGGTCGGCGACGTGAGCCCAAAGCTGCCCAGGATCGAGGCGACATGCACCGAGATCCCGATCCTGGCGGCCGCCGTGAAGCGGCTCTCATTGCGCTCGCGCCAGTCGGCACGGGGCGTCCGCTGGTGGTAAAAATGAGCGTGGACGTCGACAAGCATTGCCACAATCTACGCCCCTTTTATCTTGGGGGCTTCCTTAGTGGGGAGATTGGGATGGAGACGACGGTGAGCCGTGCGCGGGCCGTTCTGTTCGAGCCTCGCGCGACCTTCAAAGAAGTCGACTCCGAATTCACCAAACCGGGCGCCATCTGGGGCCGGTACATTCTGCCGCTCGCCCTGCTCGGCCCGCTGGCCGGCGCCGTCGGGCGATTGCTTTTCGGAAAGCGCATCGCAGGAACGAGCCTGCCGGAGTCCGTATCGATCAGCGGCGCGATTACTTGGTTTGTCATCGCCCTGGTGCTGTCCCTGGCCGCCGTGTTCGTGCTGACGCAGATCATCAGCCTACTCGCACCAGGGTTCGGTGGGCAGAAGAACGACGTCCAGGCCCTGAAGGTCGCGGCCTATTCGAGCACGCCGATGTGGGTGGCCGGCATCTTCAACCTTCACGGCCGGTTTCTCATGGTCGGCGTCATCGTTTCGCTGTACAGCCTCTATCTGCTCTACCTCGGCCTGCCGACGCTCATGAAAGTTCCGCAGGATCGGTCGATGGGATACACCGCCGTCGTCATCATCGCGGCGATCGTGATCTTCCTGCTCGTGAGCACGTACACGCTCTTCTAGGTCGCGCGCAGCGCCTCATGCAGCATGGCGAGGGCACGGTCCACCGTGCCCTCGTCGTGCGCCAGGGAGACGAAGTTGTAGGCCGTGCGCTTGAACAGGAGGCCGCGTTGCGCGCCCTGCAATGCCAGGGCGCGCGAGAGATCCTCGGTCGCGCAATGCAGGAAACACATCTCGGCGATCCCGGCGACGCCCGTCACTAGCCCCGAGTGCGCGCGTTGCACCTCGTGCAGGCCGTGCAGCAGTCGCGTCCCGATCCGATGGAGATGGTCGCAGACGTCGTCGCGCACGAAGACCTCCAGCGTCGCGCGCGCGGCCGCGAGTGCCACACCCTCCGTCGCCAGCGTAGACGAAATCCAGGTGCGGCTCGCGGCATTCATGAGATCCGCCCGGCCGCCCACCGCCGCGAGCGGGAATCCGTTCGCGAGCGCCTTGCCAATCACGACGAGGTCGGGCGCCGGCTTCACCGCGTAGCGTTCCACCGCGCCCCCAATCGCGAGTCGGAAGGCGGTCTTGATCTCGTCGAAGATCAAGATCGCGCCCGCGCGCTCGGTCTCGACGCGCAACATCTGCAGCCATTCGCGCGTGGGCTCGGACACGATCACGGGCTCCACGACGACCGCGGCGAGGCGCAGCGCGCGCGCCCGGATCATCTCGCGCCCGGCGGCGACGTCGTTGAACGGCAACTCGGCGAAGAGAGTGCGCACCGCCGCGGGGACGCCTTCCGCAGCTCCCTGGCACCAATCGAGCCAGCCGTGGTAGCCGCAGCCCAATACCTCATCGCGGCCGGTCGCGACGCGGGCCAGGCGCACCGCGGCAGCGACGGCCTCGGCGCCGGTCTTGAGAAAGCGCACCCGCTCGAGCCAGGGGATCTTCTCGCCGAGCGCCTCGGCGAGCTCTTCCTCGGCGACGGGCGGCAGGGGGCCGACGACACCCGCGGCGATCGCCGCCGTGGCGGCACGATTCACGTCGGGGTGGCCGTATCCCAGCGCTACCGCGCCGAGCGCCATGACGAAGTCGACGTACTCCCGGCCGCCCTCATCCCAAACGCGGCAGCCGGACGCCCGCGTCATGCGCGTGGGCCCCCCCGGCCCGAAGAGCGCGTCGGGACGCTTGCTACCGGTCGACGTGAAGCCCGGAACGCGCCAGTCGTTCACCGTACTTGGTCACCTCGATAGCCATCGCGCGCAACAGTTTCACCTCGCGAGCGTCCCACGGCACCCGATGCGCAATCTCCCGCATCGTGCGCATCACGCTGTCGGCATTGCGCGTCTTGAAGAACTCGATCGCATGCAGTGCGCGAGCGACATCCACAAACAGCCGCTCGAGCTCCGCGGCGTCGGCCGGCTCCGATGGCCGCCGCGGCGCCTTGAACGGACGCGCCTCGACGCCCTGCGCGAGGGCCAGCTCATAGAGCATGATGATGACGGCATGTCCGAGATTGAGCGAGGCGTAGCCGGGATCGCTGGGAATCGTGACCACGCGGTGACAGCGATCGAGCGCTTCGTTGGAGAGCCCCTTATCCTCACGCCCGAAGAGTAAGGCGACCGGTCCTCCCGCGCCCGCGGCCAGCGCGACGATCTCGGCGGCGGCGTCTCGCGGGCGCTGCAGGTTCCGCTTCGCCGTCCGACCCCGCGCCGTGAACCCGACGATGTGGACGCAGTCGGCCAGCGCCTCCTCGAGCGTCGCGTACGTGCGCACGCGCGCGAGCACGTCCTGCGTCTGATGCGCGATGCCTTCCACCCGGTAGGCCTCGTACTCGCGCGGGTTCACGAGCCGCAGATCGCGCACCCCAAAGTTCTTCATCCCGCGCACGACGTGCGCGATGTTGACGAGGTCCTGAGGCTCGTGCAGGACGACGACGATCATCCCACGAGCTCGAGAATCCCGAAGCGCGCGGGATCCTGGCGGTCGCCGCGCAGCCACACCCAGCCGCCGCCGCCGCTCCACACCAGTTGACCCACGCGCCGCAGACGGCCGGGCAGCATTTCATTAATGATGAGATCAAAGCTCACGCGCCCGCCCGCGTGGGGATATGCGCCGGCAGGCCACGGGATGGCTACCGTCACGCAGTAGCCAGTGTCGGTACGGCGCCAGCCGCCGCGCACCGCCCCATGGTTCCCGTACGTGTCGCTGGTCGCGCGGGCACGAACCGAATGACCGTCCTCATTCGGGATGATGAGATAGCCAACCGGAGCGACGCCGTTATCGCCCGAGTGACGACGGGCGGCGGCGAGATACACCTGCAGCCCGTCGGAATGGATCTCATCCGGCTCATTGTCGAGCCTCAACGGCGGCGCGGCCGCCGGCCGCAGCACGAGTTCCGGCTTGGTCACCACGACCGCCAGGTACAGTGCCGACTCGTCCCACGCGGCGTACGCGACCGCGGAGAAGTCATCGGGACCGGGGTACGCATCTTCGCTGCGACGATATTGGTCCTCGAGTCCCAACTGGAGCGGTTCCGACAGGTCGAAGCCTTCGAGTGACCCATCGAGCGGCGGCGCTCCTCCGACACGGAACGCGGGAGCAGTCGCGGGCGTGGGGACATCGAGCTCGAGCAGCGGCACGAACGGAGGCATCTGCTCGCGCCGCCCGCGCAGCACCACGGCATCCTGCCCTTCCCGCTCGACGATCCATTCCGAGGCGCCAAAACGGTGCCGCTCCACGCCCGCGGGTGTCTCGATCTCGAGCGTATCGCCGTGGGTGCGTACGGCGCGGATCACGGGCTGGTCCTGATGGGTCTCAAGCACGGTGATGAAGCGAGGATTGCGGCCGAGCGCGCGCACAACATAGAACCTCGACCGCTCGGTCTCGCCAGGCAGACCCGGCCCTTCCATCTCCAGTAGCGCGCCGTCGAAGACGAGATGGGCCGTGAGGTGCGCGCGTTCGTGGAGATGCGACAACACGACGGGACCAGGCGCGTCAGGAACAAAACGCTGCACGCGTGTGACGAACTCGTCCGCCAGCTCGTCATTTACCCACCGGCCCCTCGTTTCCACCTCACCGCGACCCGCGATATGCCACGGCAGCTCGAGCAGGTGCTCATCCCGGCCGGCCAACATCGTCACGTCGACGATGTACGCGCGCCCCGTCGCCACTATGCGAACGAGCTCGTTGAACCGCCCCTGGACCCACGCCCACTCACCCTGGTCGTCGAAACACTCGCAGCTGGCGTTGCCCGGTGGCTGCGATTCGCCATCCAGGCGCGGCGCGTTGTGCGCCACTGTCGATCGATACCAGAACAGATCGTGCGCAACGTACGAGCCCGTGCCCGGATCAGGAAGCCAGTAGACGCCGTCCGCGTGCAGCATCAGCTGCAGCCGGTCGGGGTGACCGTGACCCCCACCCTGCGGGCCGCACTCGAGGCTCACGTATCGACTGTCGCAGCGCAGGACCGCCAGGCCCTGGCTCTCGAGCAACACACTCTTTGGCTCCCACGGTGCCTCGCTCGGGGGGAGCTCGGGGAGGATTTCGAGCAGCGCCCACCAGGACAGCGCGGTGCGCGATGCAGGTCGCGGGGTGCGATCGATCGGTGCGTCGTGCAGGTAAGATTCCTGCATCTCGCGGGGAAACGGCGGGACCCTGTACAGCGCTTCGAGCCAGGCGCCGATGTTGCTCGTCCCTTGGCGCGCCAAGCCGACTTCCCAGAGCTCGAGATATCCCGGTTGCGCGAGCGAGACTCCAAACCGTGAGTCCTTGCGCGCCGGATATGTGAAGTCCGGGAGTGCGGTCAACGACGGCGCCTGGAGCGCGGCGTGCAGGCGGTCAGTGAGTCGCTGATCCTCTCGGAAATCGACCCCAGCGAGCCGCGCCCATCCGGCTCCGGTGAGCAGGCCTCGCAACGCGAAGAGATGATAGTTCTCCCCTTCGTACCACATGCCGTCGCGCCCGTACCCACGTACCAAATGCGCGATGAGACCTGTCTCTCCTTCGATGGCACGCTGCGCGAGCTCCTCGTCTTCGAACCATACGGCGGCCGCCGCGAGCGCGGCGTTGTTCCAGGTCTGCCGGTTGGAGAACCCCTCGTCGTACTCCCCGATCACCGTCGCCGCTTCCTCCACGACCTGATTCACGCCCCGCGCCGTCGCGTCGTCGAGCTGGTCAGCGGCGCGCAGCAGTGCGGCCGCGGCGACGAAGTTGCAGGTCCATAACGACTCCAGGTACGTGGAGAAGAAGAGGCGACTGGGGCCGAGCACGTTGTCGCGGTTGGGGTAGCGCCAGTAGCGCTGCGCGTAGGCGTTGAGGATGTCGCGTGCCCGCGCCGCGGCGGGACGATCGGTCTCGTCACCCAAGGCCGCGAGTGTCGCCAGGTGCGCGGCACGCTCGGCGAGCCAGAGGTGTTGATAGCGCGCCCAGGTCCAGTGGTGGCGCTCGCCGCGCCACGTCTTGCCGCAGCGCGGACAGCGGTGCTCGTCCGGGCTCCAGGGATCGAACGTGAGCGCGGTGCCGTCATCGGGACAGAAGCCACCATCCACGGTCAGCAGCGCCTTGTGTTCCGGGATGACGGGCATGCGCTCGAGCAGCGGCCGCCCTCTCTCCCGCAGGTGACCGAGCAACGCCTTGAGGTCAGCCGAGCCGCGGACTTCCTGCCCGCGCGCGGCGAGCGCTTCCGCGGTCACCACGTCCGCACTCCGTCCGGCGCCCAGGACAGGGGCAGCACTTTCGCGCCCCCCCCGGGAGCGGCTATCGCGCTCGCGGCGTCGCGCGCGTCACCGCGCATGACGAAGAACATGCAGCCGCCGGCGCCGGCCCCGGCGGCTTTCCCGCCGAGCGCGCCGGCCTTCGTGGCGGCAGTTTCGAGCTCCGCCATTTCAGCAGTTCGCATGCCGGGATCGAGCGCCTGCTGGTGTTTCCAGTTTTCGCTCAACAGGGCACCGACACGCGCCAGATCGGCGGCGCGGAGGGCTTCGACCATCGCGTTCCCCGTCTCCTTCAACCCGCGCAGGGCGCCCGTCACCCTGGGGTCGCCGCGCTCGTACGCGCCCATCACGCGCGAAATCGTGTCTCCTGAGACTCGGGATTTGTTGGTGTAGCAAACCAGCGTCTGCCGCTCGAGCGCGGCGACGAATGTCGCATCGAGCGTCACCGGCTCGACGCCGACGTCGGGATCGCGGAAGCTGAGGCGATGAAAGCCTCCGAGCGCCGCGGCATACTGGTCCTGCTTCCCGCCGGGGAGCTCAGCCTCGATCGTCTCGACCTGCCAGGCCTGGTCCGCAACGTCCTGTCCGTTCAGCATCTCCTGGCGCGCGCGCGTCAGCGCGCCCACGAGCGCGACGCCGAGTGCGCCCGAGCTGCCGAGTCCCGAGCCGGGAGGTGCGTCGCATCGCGTGGTGAGCGTGAAACCGCCCAGCACGGGGAACCGGCGCAGCGCAGCCGTGAGCAATGGCAGTTTGCCGTGGGGAACGAGTCCACCGGAATTCGCACATTCGAGGGTTTCCCCGAGCTCCTCGGACACCAGGCGGAGCAGCTTCCCGCCCAGGCGCAGCTCCACGTGCGCGCGTAATCCGATCGCGGCATTCACCACGACTCCGCCTTCCCGGGCCGAGAACGGGGGGACATCGGTCCATCCTCCGGCAAAGTCCAGCCGCAGGGGCGCGGTCGCATGAAACGCAGTCGGGAGATCGCGGCGTTTCATGGCTGCACGCGCCAGGCGGCCACGGTGGGCAGCTCGCCTCGCATGTCCATGCGAACGCCGAGCACTCGGCTGTTCATCGCCTGCACACCGCGCGCGTGGTACAGCCAGACGACCGGCAGCTGCTCCGCGAAGACGCGCTGCGCCGCAATCGGATCCCGCGGAATCGGGATGCCGGTGAGATTCCCGAGCGGCTGCAGGAAACCGAGTCCCGGATCTCCTGGGATGCCCATGACAGCAGCGGTAAAATCGTGACGCTCGCCGTACACACGGTTCAGGAACGTGGACAGCTCGAGCTGGCGGATTGTCACGCGGAATCCGACGGCGGCGAGTCGTGCCTGAAGCATCTGCTCGAGCGCGCCTTCCCCGCTGCCGACGGTGAGCAGCTCGAAGCTGGGTGGCGATTGCACACTGAGCGCGGCCACGAGACGGCGCGCCGAATCGGGGGCGACCGGTAGACGCGGCTGCGCGCGGTAGCTAGGCAATCCCGGCGGCACCGGTCCATCGGCGACCGCCGCGAACCCGAACAGGTAGCCGTCTACGATCTCCTGCCGGTCGATCGCCAGCGCCGCTGCGCGGCGCGCGCGGGGATCGTCGAATGGCGGGCGGCGCGTGTTGAAGACCAAGCCGTAGGGATAGATCAGCGGATACTCGCGAATCACCAACGTGTGATGCCGCCGCGCAAAGGCCACGTGTTGTGGACTGATCCCGGCGAAATCGAGCTCGCCGGCCACCAGCGCTGAGAGCTTGATCATCGGCTCGTCGACGATTACCACGATGAGCCGATCGACCTGCGGCGGGCCGCCCAGGTCTCGCGGAAAATCCGCGCTCCTCGCGAACACCCAGCGCCGGTTCGGCTCGTGCGTGACGAACCGGAAGGGACCGTTGCCAATCGGGTGGACGTTCCAGGAGGCGTCCCGCAGCCTGGCGTGGGGAACGCTATCGAGCAGGTGGGCGGGCAGAATCGCGAGATCGGTGAACACGTCCGGCAGATCGGCCCCTCCCCCGGCTCGAGGAACCGCCGCGCCGGTGAATCGCAGCGCGACGGTCGAATCATCGACCGCGGCTACCGACGTCACCGCCTGCAGCTCCATGAGCCGCGGATAGCCGGTCGCCGGATCGCGCGCCGCCTGCAACGTCCAGACGACGTCCCGCGCCGTCGTCGCGGTGCCGTCGTGCCAGCGCACGTCCGTGCGCAACCGGAACATCAGCGCGCGTCCGCCGTCCGACCAGCGCCAACTGCGCGCGAGGTAGGGGCGTGGCACGAGCAGCGAGTCGTAGCGGGCGAGCGTCGTGAGCAGCACGTAGCGTTGAACCTGCCGTGCGAGCGGGTGGATCGTGAGCAGCGGGTTGATGCTTTGGAGATCGGCGCCGGACGCGAACAAGACCGTCGCGCCGCGGCGCACGGCCTCGTCGCCGCACGCGCACGTCAGCAGCATTTGCACCACGAGCAGAATCGGCACGAACACGCGCGACACGCACGGATTCTAGCGGGGCATGAGAGGCGGCGCGAGATTCCCGCCGATGCTCGCCAGGCTGGGACACCGTCTGCTCGCCGGTCTTGCCGTGGTGCTCGGCGTTGTGACGCTCACGTTCTTCCTGTTGCACCTCGCACCAGGCGATCCTATCGAGATAATGCTGGGGCCGGCAGCGACAGCCGAGCAGCGGACGGCCCAGCGTACGGCCCTTGGACTCGACCGGCCGCTGCCGGCGCAGTTCGCGAGCTGGTTGCGTCGTTTCGCGCGGGGCGATTGGGGAAACAGCATTGCCAAGGGTCGGCCGGTGCGCGCGCTCCTCGGCACCGCGTGGCGCCAGACCGCGTGGCTGGTCGGGTTGTCGCTGGTTTTCAGCTACCTGATCGGCCTCGCCATTGGCGCCGTGCAGGCGGCTCGAAGCGGCTCGCGACTCGATACGCTCCTCTCCGTTTCGACCGTCACGCTCTTCGCCATGCCGGGTTACTGGCTCGGGCTGATGCTGGTCCTGGTCTTCACGTACTGGGCGCGGGTCCTGCCGGCCTTCGGGACCGCGGGACTCGACTCGGACTACCTACAGGGCGCGAGCTGGCTGATCGACCGCCTCCGGCATCTCGCCTTGCCGCTCGCGACGTTGACACTCATTGGAATCGGAGGCGCCGCGCGGTTCGTGCGGGGCGCGATGCTCGAGACACTGAGCCAGCCGTTCATCACGACTGCCCGAGCCAAGGGGCTGAGACCGCGGCGCGTCGTCGGCCATCATGCGCTGCGTAACGCGCTCACGCCGGTCGTGACGATGCTCGGCTTGTCGCTGCCGGCGCTGTTTTCGGGCGCCGTGTTTGTCGAGGCGGTGTTCGCTTGGCCCGGCGTCGGTCGCGTGCTGGTGGAGGCCGTGAAAGCCCGCGACTATCCCGTCGTGATAGCCGCGACGGCGATCAGCGCCGTCCTCGTGGTCGCCGGCAACATGATCGCCGATGTGCTGGCCGCCTGGGTCGACCCCCGCGTCGGGGGGCGGGGGGGGAGCGCCACGCCATGACGCGGCTGCTGCGGGACCGGCGCGGGGCGTTTGGGTTTCTCGTCCTGCTCGTGGTAGTCGTCTGCGCTGTCGCGGCTCCGCTCGTGACGAACGGCGATCCCGTGGGGCAACACGACATCGTCGCGACCCGATTCATTCCACCGCTGTCCAGCGACGCGCACGGCGTCTTTCATCCACTGGGCACAGACCGGTTCGGCCGCGACGTCTGGACGCGCCTGGTCTATGGCGCGCGTATCTCGATGGGCGTCGGCGTGCTGGCGGTGCTGATATCGCTCGCCGTCGGCGTGGTGGTCGGCGCGGTGGCCGGCTACTGGCGCGGGCCTGTGTCCGTGGCGCTGTTGGGACTCACGGACTTCGCCCTGGCGGTGCCCCGCGTCGTGCTCCTGCTGTTACTCGCGGCGCTGTGGCAGCCGAGTACAGGCCTAGTGGTGACCGTACTGGGACTCACCGGATGGATGGGAATTGCCCGGCTGGTGCACGGCGAAGTGCGGGGGCTCGCGGCGCGACCCTTCGTGGAGGGCGCGGTCGCCGTTGGCGCGCGGCGCCTGCGCATCCTGGCCCGCCACATCCTGCCCAACGCGCTCACTCCGGTTATTGTCGCGGCTGCCCTCGGCATCGGCAACGCGATCATCCTCGAAGGGGGATTGTCGTACCTGGGCCTCGGCGTGCAAGCGCCGACGCCTTCGTGGGGCAACATGATCGCCTCGGGCGGTGACACGCTGGTGAACGCGCCGTGGGTCGCGACGGCGCCGGGCGTCGCGCTCGTCCTGGTCGTGATCGCGTGCACGCAATTGGGAGATGCGCTGCGGGACGTGCTGGATCCCAATCTGCGCCGCTAGATCAGCCGGCGGAGCGTCGGCTCATCGACTTCGTGCCCGCCTTCGAACGGTACCAGCTCGTATGCGATCTTGTGCTCGCGCAGTCGTGTCTCGGTAGCCGCGATGATCTTGGGCGTGAAGAATTCGTCGCGCGTCCCGTAGACGAGCGTCAGACTCGGAACGCCTAGACGTTTCAGGTCGAGGTCGGGCGGGACTTCCCCGCCCCACACGATCAAGCGATCGACACGCGACGACCCCAACGCGGTCCACCGGCACGCCGTCGCGGTTCCCTGCGAGAATCCCAGCGCGGTCACGCGCGCGTTGCGCGGCACGACTTCCGCGTACACGCCGTCGAGAAAACGGACATAGTCGTCGATCTCGTGCAGCCGGTCTTCTCGCGTCATCCAGCTCGCGCCGACACGCCGCTCGATCGGGCTCTCAGTCAAATAAAAGCGGGACAATCCCTCGGGCGCCACAATGCAACGACGCTCCGCTTCGATGGGACGAAAGCGCTCGAGAAAGCGGGACGCTAGCTGGCCGTAGCCGTGACACACAAACCACAGGTCGGCGGCGTGCTCGGGTGAGCCGAGCGTGTAGTACCGGGCGGACCGGGACGTGGAAAAGTGATGTTCTTGCATCACGTCACCAGAATCGAGACGATTTCATGAGGTTCCGCGACGAACCGCACGATGTTGCCGCGCTGTTCCAGCACCAGCGCGACGGCTTCGCGTTCATCCGCGCGGACCCGATGCGCCGTCTTCACGCCGTTGCCGAACCGCCAGGCGCCTGCTGCTTTGCGGTTCGTGGCGTTGTAACACCGCAGCACCATCGGCGACCCGATTTGGGCGGGCTTGAGTGACGAGAACACGAGCCCAGCACCTTCGAGGGCGATGTTCACCGGCGCCGGCGTGAGGGTGCCGGCGTCGCGGAGCCAGAGGCTGTGCAGCGGCAGGAAGGCGTCCTCCCACAGCTGCGGGAGCACGTCCCCACGATCCACTTCGCTCGCACTCACCGGCACAATCGCGAGATCGACGCGGCTCATCCCGAGGCACTGGGCAGCAGGGATCGCCGTCGGCCAGCCTGCGTGGCCCGGCCGAGTCGGCAGATCGGCGCGCGAGAGGTCGCCCATCGCGCGCAACAGCGTGAGGAGCAGATCGCCTTTCGCCGTCCATTCGTATTCGAAGAACGCCGGAGCGAGAACGGCCAGGCCGCGGCTGCCCCGGGCGGCAGCCACGAAGCGGTGCGCGGGCGCCGTGCGTACCGGAGTTTCGCGCGGGTACGCCGCGGCATCGACTCGCACGGCGCCACGCTCGACGGCACCAAACGCGGCGCCCGCCGTGGCCGGAACTCCGGCGAGGCCGGTGACGAGGCGCGCGCGGAGCCGGTGGTAGCGGTTACGATTGTCGATGTCCAGGGTCACTCGGACGAGCGGGCTGTCGGCAAACAGCTGGACGACCAGGCGCGCATCGATCCCACGGAGCACTTCCCAGCGCGCTTCGAGTGCGGCGACCAGCGGACCCGCCGCGAGCCGCCGAACCGCGATCGGACCGCGGCTTTGCTTGATGCGGTCGCGCGCCGGCGGGCAGTAGGTGTAAGCGTCGCCCGCGTCACCGGCATCCTCGAGGCGCAGCAGGTCGCCGTATCGCTCGTTCCGCCGGCGATCCAACAGCGACAGCGCGCCATTCGGTTCGAGCGTCACCTCGACAAAGCGATTTTCGAGCGAGCGCCCCCGAACGCGCGCGTCTTCGCTCCGGGGGAGTGTAACCGGGGCGCCCCTTGTGAGCGCGGCCAGCCCGAGGCCGGGCACGGGCGGCGCGCGAAAGGCGACGCGCACCTGATCGACTTCGTCCTGATCCGGGTAATGACGCGTGGCGTCGGTTCGCTCCTGGGTTAGCCGCTGCGCGAGCACCTGGACCGGGATCGCTCGCCCCTCTTGTCCGTAGAGGGCGAATGGGCGATAGCCCGGCCCCTGCCGCGGCCGCCGGCCTTCTGACGGTGGGCCCACCAACACATCGCGGCGAAACATGGTGACATCGGCGACCGTGACGCCGGCCCGCGCGCGCGGCGCGGGATTCCACAGCAGCAGTCTCGGCTCGCTGCCGTCGGCCCGCTCGCGCTGGACGTCCGGGTCGTGCCCCGCGAGATCCATGAGTCCGCCGCGCGTCAGCTCGGCGGCGTACGCAGCGACTTCGGTGAGACGATGCTCGGCAGCGGCGGCGACGGGATCGGCCGTACATCCCGCGATCGTGTCATGAAACTGCGTCCGCACCAGAGTGCGCCACGCGGTTTCGAGGATCGACCGGCGATCGCGTCCCGTTGCCTGCCGCGACAGCGCCACCAGGGGCTCAGCCAGGCGCTCCAGCCACAACTCGACCTGCCCGTGTCGCCGCTTGAGCGGCGCGCGCGTGCCGTGCACGCCCTGCAATGTCCAGGTGTACCCGTACGACCACCGCAGCTCGCCTGCGACGGGCTTGGCCGTGGCGCTCTCGGCCGCCTGGAAGAATTCGTCCAGGCGAGAAATGCGGAAGGCGCTCGCCGGCTCGAGGTCGGCCAGCAAATCGCGCAGGCGCGCGAGTGTGGGATGGGGCGCGTGATGATCGGCGCCGACAAAAAGGGGGATGTGCTTCCCGGCCGCGCGCTGCACGAGTGTGGCGCGCACCTGCGTCCAGATGTCGGGCAGACGCGCTCCCGCGCCGGGCAACGCGGCGCCGATCTCGTAGCCTTCGGGCGGCAGATGCCAGAGCAGGATCTCCCGGCCGTCGGGCCCTCGCCAGCGAAAGAAATCGCGTTCCTGTCCTGGCTCGCCGCCTAGGCCGCGCCACAGGACGCCGTATCTCAGTCCGAACTCCCGCGCGAGCGAAGGCAGCACCGCGGGATGGCCGAACGCATCGGGAGAGTACAGCACGTCGAGTCGTCCGCCGAGACGCTCCGCATCCGTCGTGCCGAGCAAGAGATTTCGAATCAGCGATTCCCCCGATGGGATCAACTCGTCGGCCAGCACGTACCACGGACCGACCTGCAGCCGTCCCGACTTCACGAGCGTCTTGACGTCGCTCTCGCGCTCGGCACGCGCGCGCAGGTAGTCCTCGACGAGAACGGTCTGGCCATCGAGCAGGAACGTCCGGAAGGCGGGGTCGGCGTGCATGCGTTCGATCAACTCGTCGAACATCAGGATCAGGCGGGCGTGAAACGCGGCGCGGGGGAGGAACCATTCCCGATCCCAGTGGGTGTGCGGGATCAGATGAAAGATGAACGCCGTCGTCACAAGCGCGCGGGGGGGGGACGCAGCTGCGGTATCTCCGCGGGACTGGAGAGATGCACGTGCGCCACGCGGCGCCCGCGCGCGAGCAGCGCCCGCACGTCCCCGCGCGCCTGCGCGTGATGCAGCTGGCCGAACGTCCACCCCATCTCGGGAATGTCGAGGTCGTAACCGATGTCGGTGGTGATCACGAGAAACAGACCGCTCTGGGGGCCGCCCTTGTGCAGCTGGCCGGTCGAGTGGAGATAACGCGGGCCGAAACCGAGCGTCGTGGCGCAACCAAGCGCCTCGCCCCATGCGGCGCGCACCTGCTGCAGCTGGGCGAACAGCTCGGGCGTCGGCGGCACGTACGCGAGGATGGCGAAATAGTCGCCCGGCCGGGCCTGCTGGCGGAGTTGTGGCAGCGTCAACGTGGGCAGGGACGCAGCATGCTGCGTCCCCCCCCCGGTCAATTCCGCGCGGGCGAGCTTTTTCGCCTCCTCGACGTCGGGCTGATCGAAGGCATTGACGCCCAGTCCTTCACACAACGCGACCGTCGCGTACTCCCAGCGCAGGAATTCCGCGCCGAGGTCGAGCGGATCGGCGGAGAACATCTCGGGACCCACCGGTTGTGAATCGGGCAACGTGCTACCCGTCGGATCCTGAACGATCGGAACCACCCCGCGTCCATCTTTCCCGGAGGATTCCGCGATGAGCTGCTCGATCCAATACGCGAGCGCGCCGATCGCAGGTGGTGGGTTCACACACAGCTTGTTCTGGCCGCGCTTCGCCCGGTCGGCGACCCGAGTGCCGAGCGCGCGCGCCGCCGCAACGTCGACGCGCCGCGTCCGCTCGAGCAGCGTGCGGCCGTCGAGTCCGCTCAGCGCCGCGGGCACCATGCCGACCGCGGTCAGCGCGGAGTAGCGGCCCCCGACATCTGTCGGATGCGGAATGACCGCCCGGAACCCTCGAGCGCGCGCGATGCGGTCGAGCGGGCTGCCGGTTTCCGTGATGGCGATGAACTGTTCGGGCCGCGCGCGGGCCGCGAAGTAATGGCAGAAGGCGAGTGTTTCGACAGTATTGCCGGACTTGCTCGAGACGACGAACAGCGTGCGAGCCAGTTCGGCGCCCGTTCCCGCCGCCTGCACCGCTTGCGGATTGGTGCTGTCCAGCACGTGGAGATCCCGCGCACCGAACGTCTCGGCGAGCACGTTGGCCACGAGACTCGACCCGCCCATGCCGCACACCAGGGTACGCGTCAGCCCGTCGGCGCGGACGGCCGCTGCCAGCGCGACGTATTCGTCCCACTGGGCAAGCGATTTCTCCGGCGCACGCATCCACCCGAGCAGATTCATTGGCGGGCAAACATAATGCGGATAATTTAGGCCCGGAGGGTCCTGAAATGATGCCGTTGAGCCGGCCCGCTCGCGTGTTGATCAGCATCGCCGTCGTGTCGCTGGTGGCGATGGTATTCCTGTATGCGTTCCCGGCGAGCAACCGGCGCACGCTCATCATCATTACGGATATCTGCTGGGGCTGGGCGGCAGGGTTCGCGGCGTTCGCGTGCTTCGTATCGGCGCGCCGCGCCACGACGTCGCAGCTCCGCCGCGCGTGGCAGTGGATTGGCGCCGGGTGCGGCTCGTTCTTCGCGGGCCACCTGGTGTGGATGTACTACGACCTCTGGCGCGGTGCGCCGCCCCCCTACCCCTCGCTGGCGGACGTCGGCTTCCTCGGCATCTACGTGTGCCTGATCGTGGGCGTCGTGACGTTGGTGCGCGGGCAACCGGCGCGCCCCGCCGATCCCGAGCTGGTGCTCGATACCGTGCTCGTCACGTTCACCGTCGGCGCCGTCGCGTACGAGTATCTGCTGGAGCCGCTGCTCAGCCAACGCGCGCCGGTGTCGGTGCCGGGACTCCTGGCGAGCATCGGCTGGTCCATCGGCGCCGTCGCGGTCTTGTGGATGATCCTCATCCAGATGTTGCGCCGGACGGTGTTCCCCGCGGCGACTGCGGCGCTGGTGTTTCCCGGACTGGTCGTGTTCGCGATCGGCAACCTCATTTACGCTGTTGTCGCGCTGCGCGGAACCCTTCAGGCGGGTGGCCCGCTCGACTTCACGTGGGACGCCGGACTGCTGATGATCGCCGCCGCGGCGGCGATCGCGCCCGACTACGCCCAGCACCTCGAACGGCGCGCCTCGACCAGACCGGAACCGGGAATCACCACCCGCATCGTCGCCCTCGTCATCGGACTCGTGGGCATGACGGGCCTGGCGATCGCCGCGATCCTAAAGCCCAAACCGGACGCCGATGATGCCCTCATTATCGGCGTCGGACTGGCGATCGTAGCCGCTCGCGTGATCTACTCGCTCGGCGTGGATCGGCGGTATGAACAGGTCCTCGAAGATGAGGTCGCCAACCAGACTCGTTCGCTCATGAGCTCGCTCGGCGCGACGGCGTCCGCGGAGCGCAGTCTCCGCCTGCTCATGGAAGCGGTCCCCGACGCCATCAGCGTGGTGGACCGCAATGCCTACGTGCTCGACGAGAACACCGCAGGCCGTGCCCTCGTCAACGCGTCTCCCGGCGACGCCCGGGAGACCGGCGGCAGGCGTTCGGCACTGGGGTGGCTCGAGGGAACGGGGGCACGGATAGCGCGCGAAAATCTGGCCGCGGCGTTCGATGGTGAGCTGCGCCGCTTCGAGGTCCGGTTTCAACGCCCCGACGGCAGCGACGGCACCGGCCAGGTCCTGCTCGCGCCGGTGCGCGAAGGCGGCCGCATCCCCAAAGTGCTCGTCCTCGTCCGCGACATCACGGAGCAGCGCCGGACGCAAACGCAGCTCCAGCAGGCCGAGAAGCTCGCGGCCATGGGACAGCTCGTGAGCGGCGTGGCGCACGAAATCAACAACCCCGCCGCCATCATCTCCGGATTCGCACAAACGCTGTTGCTCGATCAGCTCCCGCCCGATCACCGCGAGACCGTACAGATGATGTACGACGAGGCGACGCGCATCGGCCGCATCACGTCGAACCTGCTGGCGTTCGCACGCGCCGGAAGCAAAGAGCGGACGCTCGTGGAGCTGAACGAAATCGTCCGCCGGACCTTCGCGCTGCGATCGTATCACCTAACGACGCTCAACACCACCGTGAATCTCGAGCTCGACGAGGCGAACCCCAAAGCGTGGGCCAACGGGTCGGAAGTGCAGCAGCTGTTGCTCAACCTGCTGATCAACGCCGAGCAGGCGCTGACCACGGTACCGGGCCGGCGGGTCATTACGATCCGGACGATGGTCGCCGGCGACGACGGCGTGGAGCTTCAGGTCGCCGACACCGGGCCCGGCATCCCGGCCGACATTCAGGAAAAGATCTTCGATCCGTTTTTCACGACGAGGCCCGAAGGCACGGGGACGGGACTCGGCCTATCCATCTGTTACGGAATCGTGCACGACCACGGCGGCCGGATCTCGGTGCATTCCGCAGCAGGACACGGCGCGACGTTCACGATCGCGCTGCCGCGAGACGCGCGCACGCGCCAACGCTCCACGCCGGCACCGATGCCGATACCCGTCGAAGCGCGCGAAGCAGACGGCGCGCTCTCCGTGCTGCTGATCGACGACGAAGAGGGCCTGCGCCGGGCGGTGGTGAGCTTTCTCAAACGCCGTGGGATGCACATCATCGCGGTGGAGGATGGAGGCGATGCGCTGCGCGTGCTGCGCCGCGAGCGCTTCGACGTGATCGTGTCGGATGTCCGGATGCCCGGGATGAGCGGCGGCGAGTTCCTGGAGCGGCTGCGCCGCGAGCATCCAGCGATGGTGAAACGCCTGATCTTCACCACCGGCGATACGTTCGCGAGCGATACGTCCTCATTGCTGCGGGATTCGGGCGTGCCGTCGCTCGTGAAACCGTACGATTTCGCAAAGCTCGAGGGCGTCCTCCGTCAGGTGGCAGAAGCCGCTAGAACCTCGACTTGAGCCGCACCTCGAGGTCCGACCTCCCGATGCCGCTCGCCGTCGGCGCCAGGCTGAACCGGACCGGCTCGGCATCGACCGCGAGCGCATCGAGCACCTGCTCCGCCACCGTCAGCTCGTAGTCCCCCGGCTTTACTCCCATGAGATAGAAGGCGCCGTCGTTGAAGGTCACGAGGGTGCGCCGGGTGCCGCTGCGCCGATCCGTGAGAATGAGCGTCACGCCGCCTACTCCCGCGCCGTTGCGGACGACTCGGCCCTCGATGACGCCGGCTTCGACCACCGGGATGTCGAGACTGCGGAAGCGATTGGGCCCCGGGACGATACTCGTCCGGGCGAACAGCGGTACGAACAGGGGCGAGTCGAGCGACACCGAGTCGAGACTCACAATGACCGGCTCGAAGGGCACGAGATCCCAGACGCGATAGGCGCCGCTCGAATCGGTGCGTGCCGACAGGGAGCCGACGAGGACACGCGCGTTCGCGACCGCCGGTTCGCCCACGTCACGGATGCCGTTGGCATTCACATCCATGAAGACGCGCCCCGACAGGCCGGAACGCTCGAGGGAGGGGCCGGGGGCCACGCCCAGCCGATCGGTGCGGCGGTCCCAGAGCACCGACCCCTGGAGAAACTGGGTGGCGCTGACCGGCTGGCCCGGCGGCGCGAGCACTGATGTGACGGCGCGCATCGCCGAGAAGTACGAGGTCACGGTGACCGTGTAGGTGAGCCCCCCCCCGACATTGCCGCGCAGCCAGTTTGCGCCTACCTCGACCCGCACGCCGCGCGCGAGCGGGTGAGCGGCAAAGGCGGACCAGGAGACCAGACCAGCCTGTCGCTCGATCTCCGCGTTGGTGCGCAGCAACGTCTGGCTCAGGAACCTGCCCCAGCGGGCCTGCGGCATCACGAACGTCGCAAGACCGATGTATTCACCGGTCGTGGTTGGCCCGTGTTCCGTCCGCACGTAGGGGAGCAGCCGCATCTCGTCGGTCTGCAGTGAGGCACCCAGGCGTGTCCGTGTCAGCGCGCCGGCATCGGTGCTGATGCGCTCGAACCGTCCGTCGAAGAAGAAGAACCCGTGGCTCGTCTTGGGACGCAGAAATCCGGTGAGGGTCCACTGCGCGCGGCGGCCGGGCACGGCGAGCACCGATGCGGAATCACGCGTGAAACGCACGTACTCCCCTTCCAGTCTGAAATCGACGGACGGCTCGTAGCGCAGTGCTCCACGCACGAGTCCCGCACCCACCACTTCACTTTGGATCGCCCAGGCGTTGCTCGGATTCCCGACCAGCGCCGCGTAGGGATGCGTGCGATCCGCAAGCGAGTCCCGCCAGTACCGGTCCACTCCACCCTGCACGGTCCACCGCGCCGTGGCGCCGTAGCGCAAGTCGAGATTCGTCGTCGCATGGCAGATAAAGGACGGTTGCGGGCAGCGTCCTGCCGCGAGCCCGTACTCGAACCGGCGCGCGGGGAGCAGCTCTTGCAGCACCCGATAGGTGCGGTTGAATTCGCGGATCTCGCCGAACGGGCCATAGGCGACGAAGTCGACCGGGTTTTCGCCATAGTGCACCGGCAGATCGATGGCGAACCCGCCCGACGCGCCGGCCGAATCGTAGGCAACGAGGTCGCCGCCGCGATACGCCTCGACCGACCATCCTGGCTCGAGGCCGCCGCCGTATCGCAGCGACCCGATGAGCGACGGCCGGACGAACGGGGCGTTGGTGATCGAGACGCCCTCGAGCGCGCGTGAGCGCGGGCCCGTGGACGCCACATCGCCCAGCCGCAGCTGCTTGACCCAGCGATTCTCGCGCCAGACGCCGGTCCACGAGGCATCGACGTGCAGCCGGCCCTGCTCCGCCGGACCGACGCTCTGCGCCAGCATCTCGAGCGATCCGCCGCCGACGTCGGCGCCCAGTCCGAATCCGTACGTAGACCCGGCAAGCGGATCGCTGGACGGCGAATAGAGCGAATAGTCGACGACGACGCCGTCCCACGACGGACGCTGAAGGCCCAGCGTAAGGTCGGCGCGCATTCCATCGGGACGCCGCAGGTAGGCTTCGCGCGCGGCTTCCCGCCGCAGCCGCCGCGCGATCGGCAGGCTGCTCGGATCAATGACCGTGGCGGTCAGATCCGACCAATCGACCGCGAACATCACGCCGAACAGGTCGCCCAGACGCTCACTCCCGACGTAGAGCTCCGGGGACTCGAAGCGAATGAATTCCCGCTCGATGCGGACGCGACGATCGCCGTACTGCATCGAGTCGCTGCGCGGATCGATCACGATGCGGAGGTTGCCGGGATCGACCGTCGCTTCCAGCCGTCCATCAGGGGTCAGGCGATGGCGTATCTCGACGAGCTGAAAGAACTG
>Ga0137394_10000907_pt1 | contig 20895 bp, 14 predicted proteins | sample czobulk116metaG_FD_108278 | JGI IMG/M metagenome (GOLD analysis project Ga0137394, IMG submission 108278) | Vadose zone soil microbial communities from Angelo Coast Range Reserve, California, USA - czobulk1.16 metaG | ecosystem: Environmental > Terrestrial > Soil > Vadose zone | place: USA...
CACAAGGATCTTGGCACGATCCAGAACTCCTACTCGGTCGAAGTGCCGACCCATGGCGTAGTGCTGGTGAAGGTTTCCAATTAAGACTGCGGGAGAGCAAGCACCCGAACCCTGGAGGTGTTCCTTCAGTTTTTTCAGGGTGTGTCCGGCTTTGTAGTGCCCGGAGGACTCTTGTCCAGTCCGGGCATTTCGGAACGATTTAGTTCGTCCAGTTTCTTAACTGCAGCTTTGGCCTCGTCTAAACGGCCGAGTTTTGAATAAGCCCGTCCGAGTAGGAAATAGGCTTGTTTCATCCGTGGTTCGAGCCGGAGCGATTCATTCAATTCCGGGATTGCTGCTTCGGTATCGCCATTTTGAAACAGTGCGTTCCCGAGTGCGAACCGGCCTGCCGCGGAGTCCGGGGCCAGAGCCGAAGCCTTGCGCAGCCATCCAATCGCTCTTGGATACTCCTGCTTGTACGTGTAACAGGCGCCCAATCCATACGCAATTTCATAGTTCAAAGGGCCAATCTGTTCGGCCTGCGTGTAATACATGATCGCTTCATCGAATTTTGACTGCGAGCGCTTCAGTTCCGCCAATTCCGTAGACACTTCGATGGAGTGTGGATTCGCTTTCAGCGCTTTCTGGAATTCCTCCTCCGCCTCGCTTTTATTCTCTGCCGCCAGCGCCGTTTCGCCGATGAGCTGGTGGACACGATCGGAGTCTGGGGCGATAGAAAAAAGTCTTTCATACTCCCGGCGGGAGAGCTCTCGCGCCGTGAGAGACATATAGTAAAGCGCATCAATGTTCTTCGGGTCGGATTCCAGTATCTTTTGCAGCCCCTCAAACGCTTGTTGAAATTTCCCTTGGGCAAGCTCTGCTCGCGCCAGAATCAAACGAACAGGCGCATCCTTTGGGTGCGTGCGAAGATGTTTTTCTGCCAGTGCCGCGGCCTGCGTATACTCGCCGCGATAGAGGGCTTCGGTGCTCTCGGTCACTACTCCTGACTGTCCATAGATTTGCACGCCTGCAGCGCACACCAGCACAAACAAACAAAAAGAGCGCCGCAGGGAAGGCGGAGCCACTGATCGGGACGTGTTGGGAGGTGTCTTCATGGAGCTTCGAGAGGGCGCACTTCAATGATGCGCAGGAATTCTTGCATCTTTTCCGCAAGTAGTTTCTTGAGTTCATCAAACCGTTTAGACTGCGCCTCCTGCCGCGCGTCTCCGGTGCGGGTGTAAAGGGTCAGCAGATAAAAATTTGCTGAGTAGTGATCCGGCTCGATTTCTAGCGCGCGTCGGATGCATTTTTCTGCTTGCGCGTAGTTTTTCTGCATTATGTAGTACTCGCCCAACTCGGCCAAAGCATCCGCGTAATCCGGTTTGTTCCTCAATGCAAGTTCCAGTTCGTTGCGAGACTCCTCAAGCCGTCGTTCTTGCAGCGCGATGGCTCCAAGGTAGTAATGGGCCGTCGTTGCGGTTTCGGGGATCATGGCGGCTTCCTTCAGTCGCGGAACTGCCGCGTCATAGTCCTTAGCCCGGAAAAGGGCCGTACCCAGTGCCAGCTTTCCCCGCGCCTCCTTCGGCCTCAACTTCAGGTACTTCTCGAAGTACGGCACTGCCTCTCCTGGATCGTGCCGGAAAGTTGAACTTGCTCCCATGGCGTAATTGTAGTCCGGATTTTCAGGCTCGATCTGCACGGCCTTTTCGAAGGAATTCCTCGCCTCGGCGATGAGACTCAGGTCTAAACAAACCAGGCCGAAATAGTAATGGATGCCGGCGTTGTCAGGCGCTAGATCTCTCGCGTGGGCTAGGTAACCCAGCGAACCCTGATAATCCTGCTGTTTGCGCGCGACCCTTGCCAACTGTAATAAAGTGCCAACTGTGAGGCTCTCAGGTGTTGAGGCCCTTTCCAGCGTATCTCGTGCCTCTCGGAGTCTGCCTGTTCCTTCGTAAGCCAAGCCCAGCGCCCCAAGCAAGGCAGGCGACAACGGCTGCCGCATCTGCAAATTCTCGAGGAGAGAGATGATCTGGTCGTCGCGTTTTCCTGCTCTCAGTCCCAATAAAGCTTGTTGCGCATCCAACTCAGAAAAATTTGGGTCTGATAGCAGCCGCGCTGCCGCAGTATCAGTCCGCATTCGATCTCCAAGCCCAGCGTAGTCCGCGCAAAGGACAGACAATGCCTGTGCGCTGCTTCGGCTCTCTTCCGGGAGTCGCGAAATATGGTCCAGCGAATCCCCGTACTGGCCTCGTCCGAGCAGCAGTGCCGCACTCTGATAATTTGCCTCCGCATTTTTGGGGTCATACTTCAGCACTGCCAGGTAGACATCGAGAGCTTTCCGCTTCGCCTGTGCGTCGGCGGCAAAGTTCTCTTGAAGAAGACGCCCCAAATTCAGGGAAGCAGCCGTGAACTTGGGCTCCCTTTTCACGGCTTGGCCGAAACTCTTTTCTGCCGCGGCGTAGTCGCCTTGTTGCGCCTCGACGATTCCCCGCAAGTTATCGAGACCGGCGTCTTCAGGATACTGTTTTACTGCTTCAATGAGCCGGCGGCTCGCCTCAGCCAGATTGTGATCCTCCAACAATTGCTGAATCCGCAGGATTGTTTCATCTCTTTCGTTCGTGTGGTTTTGTTTTGAGGAGGCCAGGCCAAAACCCGTAGCCCACAGGAAAATGCTTAGGGCCATAATGGGAATCGGCCGGCGCAATCGCATGGTTGACCAGAATCTGATCCTGTCTTCGGAGAGGATCTGAAAGTCCGCCGCCACGATTATACGTAAGCGCTTAAATATTTGCTATGGGACTGTCTTCTCGCACTGCTCTATACTACCTCCGGTTCTCTTATCTTTTGCGTATGTTTGCCCTTTTCCATCGGACGCGCGCCCCCCTAGCTGGCCACAGATCTGGCGTCGCTACTAGTGTCATGTTGCCGAGTCTCAGGCCGATTTCAGTGCGCACTTTACAGTCTGCTTTGCGAGTCCTGCGTTCTGGAAGCTTTCTCTTGCTGTTTTTCGGGATGGCGGCACGGGCTCTCGCACAGGATAATCTTTCGCCACAACTCCAAACAAAGCTCGCCGCTGGCGTTCAGTCACTGAAATCGGGCGAACTGGATTCCGCCGAAAAGGTCTTCTCCGATGCGCTGGGGCAGGGAATTAAACATCCGCTTGTCTATCACAACCTCGGTGTCATCGCTCAGCTGCGCGGCAAACACCTGGAAGCTGTGCAGCGATTCCGGCAAGCGCTTGCTCTTCAGCCGGACAGCGGCCCCTCGCGTTTGCTGCTCGGGTCCAGCCTCTTGGCCCTCCACAGGAATTCCGAGGCTCTGTTGGAACTCAAGCGCGCCGTCACCCTGATGCCCGAGCAGCCGCAAGCCCACCTGCAGTTGGCGAAAGCCTACGAGGCCTCAGACAATTGGCCGGCTGCCGTTCAACAATTCCAAAGAGTCGTCGCGCTGGCTCCCCAGGAACCAGAATATTCCTACCAACTGGGCACAGCCTGGGCGAAGCTCTCGGCCTCGTCCTATAGCCAAATCAACAGGATCAATCCCCATTCTGCGCGCCTGCTGCAGGCTCTCGGACAGGAATACCTCCTTCAAGAGAAATATGATTTAGCCCTCGCTGCCTACCAGCGGGCGGCGCTTGCCGATCCGAAAATGCCTGAGCTTCATCTGGCCATGGCTATGATTTTGCTCGAACTGAAAAAATTCGACCAGGCTCTCGCGGAAATCGACGTGGAACTGAAGCTTGTGCCGCAGAGCAAAATGGCTGCAGCGACAAAAGCAAAGATAGAAGCCGCCATGGCGGCTTCTACACCTTGACCGCTCAGCAGGCCCAATTGCGTGAGTGTCTCGGGCGCTGCTGCCTGCGGGACCCCGGGGGTACCCTCAAGAGCGCGATGAAAAGATTTGGTTCCATCTCAGCCTTCATTCTTATGTGCTCCTCGCTGCCCATTCTCCTGCTGGCGCGAGTGCATACTCCACAGGAAGAAAACCCGCCTCCGCAAAGTGTGTCGCCCGATCTCTCCGGCCTGCAGCTAAGTGATGTGCGCCGCTTCGAGCTCGAGGACGCGCTTCGTCGCCGAGATTACAAACGCGCTGAGTCCATTCTTGTCGATGAAATCAAAAAGGATTCGGAATCAATTCGAACCGCAAGACTCCTGGTCCTCGTCGGCGGGGCCTTCTTCCTTGATAGTGACTTTCAAAACTCTGTTACTGCGTGGAAGAAAGCGGAAGCGATAGCCCCACTCGACGACCGCACCCGGTTCACTCTGGCAATGGCTTACGTGAAGCTGAACCGGCGCGATTGGGCGCGCCCGGAACTGGAGAAACTCTCAACCACTCATCCCCAAGATCCGCTCTTTCTGTACTGGCTCGCCCGCCTCGATTTTGACGCCCAGAATTACCAACCAGCGATCGCCCGCTTGCAATCCGTTCTTGCGCTTGACCCGAAAATGATGCGTGCCTATGACACCCTCGGCCTTTGCTACGACTACCTCGGTCAATTCCATGAAGCGATCCAGTCCTACGACCGCGCTGTCGAGCTGAATCGCCTGCAATCCAAGCCCTCACCCTGGCCTCACCTGGACCGGGCCATTTCGCTGATCTCTTTGAATCAACTTGTAGAAGCAGAGAAGAACTTGCATGAGGCGCTGGCCTACGATCCCCGCCTTCCGCAGGCGCACTATCATCTCGGCCGCGTTCTGGAAATGCAGGGCGCGTACCGCGCGGCCGTCCAGTCCCTTAACCAGGCCATCGAGCTAAACTCGTCTTACCCGGAGCCGCATTATCTTCTGGGCCGGATTTATCACCGCCTGGGTGAAGACCAGCTCTCCAGGAAGGAAATCGCCCAATTCCAGCAGCTCAAGAAGGCCATTGAAGCGCAGGCAGCCTCCAAATCTTCATCATCCCTGAACTAGCGAATGCCTCTTCCTTGCCTCCAAAAACCAGCGCCCCGGCTGCATGAGCCGGGGCGCTGGTTGGGGTGTGTTTTGGGTCTACCTTGGTTAGAACTCCAGCCTAGCCCCGATTTGAATCGTGCGCGGGGAACTAACCTCTCTGTTCCATGCTCCGAAATTGCTCAGAGAGACGTTGTTGTTGAAGGCAAAACTCGATCCCTGGTTGTTGACGGCCGCCCCAGGGTAGAAGTAATGCTGGTTAAAAGCGTTAAAGAACCCAAAACGGATCTGGAAGTTTCCGCGTTCTCCAATTCTGGTGTTCTTAGTAATCGAAAAGTCTACGTTCTTTCCACTTGGACCTCTCAGATCCGAGATCCGTGGGCCCGTGCCAGTATATCCAAACCCACCGGGGGTGTCCGGAGCCGTCGCTGGATTGTTCCATACGAAGTTGGAAGCTGGTTCGAACGCCGCTGCATTCAAGAGCGGGCCAGTTCCAGGATTGTAGCCGTTCGGGCTATGAAGGAATGGACTTGTGCCTGACACTAGGCCAACCAGGCAAGCCTGCCTGAATTGTGGCACCACTTGACACGTACCGGAGCGGAACCACATTGGCGTCCCGCTCTGATAATGAAGAATTGGGCTGAATTGCCAGCCACTTACCAGCGCGTTGGCAGCGCCGCCACCGTTGGCGTACTTCTGGCCTTTGCCGAACGGCAAATCATAAACGAACGCCGCCGAAAGAATGTGCGGTACGTCATCCGACGATATGGATGTCGCACGCTTCTGTTCATAGGGTGAAATTACGCCCTGGGTCGCGTTCCACGAACCACCCAGCTGTTGCGTATTGTCCGAAGCGTTGGACTTCAGATTCGAATAGGTATACGCCACCAGCATGTAGAGTCCATGTTTGTAGTGCTTCTCAGCCTTCAATTGGAAGGATTCATAGATCGAATTGCCGTGACTTTCATTGAGCCCTTGGAGAGGGCCGCAGAATTGCGGGAACGGTAGCAGTGCCTGAGCCACTGTCGGAGAGCAGGCGCTGGTGGAACTGCTAAGCTGTTGAACCCATCCCGCATAGGGAACTGAAACGCCATCAATCGTGGTTGGCCCCCCCACGGTGAACTTGGCGTTGAGTTCTGGAACGCATGGGACCGGGTTCGCCGGATTGGGGCTTGCGATCCCGCAGGCTGCGTTGATCGGGGCTTCGAGAGCCTTGACGTTGGCAGCAAATGGATTCAGAACATTCACAGGATTCAAACTGCCGGTCAAGTGCGTTCCTTTGTTTCCTACATACGCGACGCTGACGAAGACGTCCTTGGGTAGCTCACGCTCAAGCGTCCAATTCCATTGTTGAGAGTAGGGGCGTCTGTTTCCGTCCACCGGACGGTAGGCCGAACCATTCCCGTTCGCCTGACTAGGCAGCGCCCCATTGTCGTAACCGGGCGATATGAATGGAGGTACCTGTGCCGGATTTGGGATTCCAGCATCCAGATAGAATGCGGGATCCGATTGGCCGGTCGTGAGGTCCGTGCTGGTGGCGAAATTTTGGTGCAGGTTATACCCGTCGAGCGACATCCCTCCGCCCCAGCCTGGGTAAAAAGCCTGGCCGAAGAAGATTCCGTAGCCCGCGCGGACCACGGTCTTTTGGTCGAAGGCGTAAGCAACACCCAGCCGCGGCGCGAATCCTTTCTTCCACGGTTTCTCTGGATACGGGGCACCGTAACAGGCTGAACCGCACGCACCGCTGCTGCCCGCGAACGCCAGTCGGCCCGGGAGACCTCCTGCATCCGGATTGGCGCCTACTAGGTCGATGAACGAAAAGTGGTTGTACTTCTCGCGCGATGGCGTGTAGTAGTCCCACCGCAGACCATAGTTGAAAGTCAGTTTCGAAGTAAATTTCCACGAATCGTTCACATGTAGCGCCCACACGGTCTGGCGCGGATACCAGGCGCTGACCGTCCGGCGATCCACCGAGCCACCACTCACTGCTCCGAGCAAGAATCCGGCGACCGGACTTCCACTGTTTACACCAGGAAGGCCCGACGTTGAGGGGTCGAAGCCATATGAGCCTGATGCGTTATTTGATTGGTGAATGTTTCCCTGTACCCCCCGCCATTCCCCACCAAAAGTAAACGTGTGGTGGCCGTGAACCTTGTTCACAAGGTCATTGAACACCCAGGTGGGACGTACGGTGATATTCGTAGCCGGTGGGCCGTTACTATTGGAGAGTCCATTGTAGCCGTTAGAAAAGAAAAACGACGGCAGGGCCAGGTTGCTGGCCGCGTTGGCTATCTGCGGAAGTTTACCCACGAAGGCCAGATTCTCCGAGCCATATCCTTCGTTGCGGTTCAGGTATCCAAACGTGGCATGGTTGGTCAGTGTAGTTGAGAAGGTGTGTTCCCAGTTGAAGCGCGCAATCGGTGAGTTCTGCGGTCTCGTTGGCGATTCCGTGGCGATAGGCGTGGGAAGCTGCGTAGCCGTGTTATACCCCGTGAATTGGCGCCACCAGAAGAAATAGAAGTGATCCTTATCGCCATAGTTGTGGTCAATACGCGTCATGAATACGTTGGAATTGCTCGTCAGCGTGTCCGGAACGGGTTTCGAAAGCGTGTAGTTATTTTGTGCCGCGTTATTGGTCGGCGTCGGGAGTACCGCCATATATGCTGCCGCAATCGGGCTGATGCAAGCCGTCGGTATGATATTCCCGGGGAATTGTTTGCCGGGACCAAACCCTGCTGGGAGCGCATTCTTGCAAGCGGTCGACTGCGGTCCCGTGGCCTGCGTAGCATTGGATCCAGGAGCAAAATTCCCTGGCGCATAAATCGGAAGCCCCCAGTCTGTGAAATTTCCTCCCCGTTCCGCTAGGGAAGGAATCGAGAGGGTAGGAACGTTCGACCCGCCAGCCTGGTGATAGGATTCCCAGTTGAAATAGAAGAAGGAATGGTGCTTCGACGTGCCATGGTAAAGGTGGGGAAATTGGATTGGGCCGCCGACGTTGGCGCCAAAGTTGTGCTCATTGTCGGTCGGGCGCCTGTCGCAGCCCGGAGTCGAACAGGTAGCATTCCACGGCGCGGCATTCAACGCTTTGTTGCGACCATATTCAAACGCCGCTGCATGATATTGCGTCGTGCCGCCCTTGCTCACCATGGTAATTTGTCCGGATGTCGAAGAGCCATACTGCGCGTCATAACTTGACGTCAGGACCTTCACTTCCTGAACCATGTCCGGAGACATCTGAAAGTCCTGGTGGATGGATACCATGCCACTCTGGCTCATGAAGCCTTCCTGCATGGTTGCGCCATCGAGCAGGGCCTCGTCGCCTGATTCCTGACCTCCGTTGATGCGCGCCTGAAATGCCTGATTTCCACCTCCGGTTGAAATACCCGGTAACAACAAGGCCAAAGCCGCCGAAGAACGCGGCTTACCCTCAATTACTAGTGGCAAATCTTTAAGAGTGTCGGGGTCAGCGCCGCCCTGTAGCGTTCCGTTGTCGTAGTTAATGAGTGTATTCTGACCTTCAACCGTGACGGTGTCGGTCGTGGCTCCTACCTTGAGAGCAACATCTGCTCGAGAGGAGGCATTGATCGTGATCACAATGCCAGTTTGTACAGAGTTCTGAAATCCCGCCTTGGCGACCTTCAAATCATAGGTGCCCGGTGTCAGGTTTCGAAACGTATATTCGCCCCGTTCATTCGAAACGGCTCGGGCTTCGAAGCCTGTTGCCTTGTTGGTTAGAGTTAGCTCAGCGTCGGCTACAGCACCCGCGGACGGATCCATCACCGTTCCGCCAAGGGAAGCGTTGCCAATCTGTGCGTTGGCAGGAATAACAAATGCGCACAACCCCAGACAGTAAACGAGCAGAATTCGTAGACCAAAATTCCTGCAGCCCATCACTTTTGCGAACATGAATTTCACCTCGCGGTTTGACTTCGTCCCAAGGTCCCCCAATGCAACTACGGAAAGCGCCCACCCCAAACGTAAGCGTTTGACGTAACCGCTTACGTATCTCTAATGGTTTTGCATTATTCGCACCGTCCTTTCTTGTGTCAAGCTCTAACTTCCATTTTTTAACTCGATACTATTGGTTTTTCTTGTCGTTCCCCTCGCACCCCTCCTTTCAAGACCGGCCGCCAGGACCGAATCTCCCACGTAACCGATCATGTTCACGCGATGATTATGGATACACTGATTTTTCTTCGATTTCGCAAGTGGCAGAATACCCACACTGCACCCCAAGCTCAGACCACTTTTCGATGCCCGCTATCAATAATTTGAATGGCTACTTGTGGGTGGAGGTTAGGAGCAATCACGCGGGCATGTCAAACCAGAAATTCTAAAGTCTTGATTCAGGAATACTAAACGAGCCCGGCTTCAAGAATCCGTTTCACGCGCTCGTCCGCACAGGCACTCTTCTTGCGAGCCCTGACTTCGTGCCCCAGCATAATTATGTGTACCGCGGCGCTGTGCCCGTGGACCCGCGGACCAGAAGGCGAGTGTGGATTTTGATTTCACGCCCGAAGCGGCCCTCTCCCGAATTAGTGTGCACTACCGCCTCGACGGCAGCTGCACCGATCTCCGCTCGCGGAATCACGATGGTTGTTAGTTGCGGATCGGTCAGTTTTGCCAGCCAGGTATCGTCACAACCAATCACTGAAATATCCCTTGGCACTCGCAATCCCGCCTGCGCCAGTTCGCGCAAAGCTCCCATCGCCATAAGATCATTCGCAGCTATAATCGCCGTCGGCCTGTTTGTCAATGCAAGGATTTCTTTCACCGCCTGCTGCCCGCTCTCCAGCTTAAAATCCCCTTTGCAGATCATCGGCTCCGTATGCAATAACGCTCGATGCTTCTTCATCGTCCTGAGGAAAGCCTCGCGCCTTAATTGCGCCGACTTAAAGTGCGTTGGGCCGCTGATAAACGCAATCTGGCGGTGGCCCAACTCTAGCAGATGTTTAACCGCCTGCTGGACTCCCTGTTCATAATTCACACGAATATTGCTTGTATGTGGTCCCACTTTTCCAATGTCCAGAAACACTACCGAAATTCGCCGGGAGGACAGGCGTTCGATTACCGACGGATCCATTTCTGTCGTCAGGATCATCACTCCGCGAACTTGAAGTTCCAGCAAGCGCTGCACGTACGGAGCGTCGCGCTCGGGCTCGTAATTAGTGTTGAGAATCACGATGTCATAGCCCAGTTCGAGCGCTCTTTCCTGGATAGACTTAACAAGGTCCGGGAAAAATGGGTTGGTTATGTCCGAAATGATCAGGCCCAGCGTCCGGCTCCGGCCGGAGGCCAGATTGCGCGCGTGTATATTGGGTGTGTAGCCCACATTTTCAATCGCGCGCAGGACTCTTTGTCTGGTTTCATCGCTGACATGGCGCGTTTTATTAATGACGTGCGAAACGGTAGCGGTGGACACGCTCGATAACTTGGCGACATCTTTTATTCTGACGCAATTCATACGCGAAGCTCTTCCTCAAAGGCTGTCTGTCGGCGCAAAGTCCGAAGCGATAAAGCTACATTCGACATCCAGGCATCGCTTGAGCGATCGCGACTCTGTCAAGCCAGAAGCTCCTCGACATCGGGACCAAGAATCATTAGCACGCCCTCGTTTGTCAAGTGCCACGTTTTTTCTTCAGCGCATGGACGCTGGAAAGTGTGTTGGTATCCGAACGGTAATTGGTACGGGCGGTGGGAATCGAACAAATCCGAATGAACCAAACAAAGGCGTTACCACCCGCTTCTCAGTTCAATTGGAGTCAAATGGAGTCAGGTCCAGTGCCCGGGATGTTTGGCAACGCCATGCCGCCAGTAAAGCGAGGACCTAATTTGCTCAGCGCGGCGAGCGACTTACGTTAGCGCGGAGCCAACGGGTGAACGAGGCTTCGTCAATAGTTCCGGCGGCAAGGCCTAGAACGGCTTGCGTGGCATCTTCTTCATTAGCTGTAAAACGATGGCCATTTAGTTCGAGGAAGAGTACACCCACAACAAAAGCAGTTCGTTTGTTCCCGTCGACAAAAGGATGGTTGCGGACTATTCCCACCGTATAAGCGGCCGCCATGTCTATGGTGTCAGGAGCGTCACCGTACGCATGGACTTGCTGAGGACGAGCAAGAGCGGACTGAAGGAGCCCTAAGTTCCGGACGCCGGCAGCACCACCATCGAGCGCCAGAAGCCGATCGTGGAGCGTGAGAGCATCACGCTCGTCAATCCAGACTGGTACTCTCACTTGGCGAGCGAATGGAGGGTGTTGCGATAGCGGTCAATGATGTTCCCGGCCTTCTTCATTTTTCTTTCGAAGGCAGGATCGTAGGGAGTTAGTTGATAGACACCATTCGGCCCCTCGATCAGAAAAAGGCGATCGCCCTCGTCCGCGTGCAGCCGGCTGACGGCTTCCTTTGGCAAGACCACGCCCAGTGAGTTCCCGATCTTACGAACTTTGAGTTCCAGCATGCCGCTCACCTCCTCACATGCTCGTGTTATAACAATTGTATCAACGTACCTCTGCGATGACAAGGGCTATCATGCAAAGCACTCAGACCATAGCATCCGCAATTCAACAATGGGTAGGGCGTAAGGGTTGAAGAGTTTCGAGAAGCTCGCTGCTGTGCGCTTCGTATCGACGCGCTCGAAAGTCTGACTCCACTTGATTTTTGATAAGCTGTTTGCCTTCAGTGCAACTGGAGCGGGCGATGGGAATCGAACCCACGTCCGAAACCTGGGAAAGTTGGGTCCGGAACGGCCAACTTAAGTCAACATTTCCGCCGTCCGAGAAACAAGGCCCAAGAGAAAGTAGGAAAGCAATTCGCCGTGGATGAGGCAGAGTTTCCCCAGAGAGTGAACCGTTCTGACTCCAATTGACTCCAATTGGAACTTGGCGGAAGCTGCAACGTCATCAATCGCCGTGATTTAGGAGTCGAATGTTTGGGTTCGACTCCCACGCTTCCGCCACCCAGGGGAATATGAGAAAAGTGCGTTTTTGTTGACTTTTTGTTGATTCGTAGTGGGCCGAACTGGTAGCAAGTGGGATGCAAAGAGGGCTGTTTTGGGCAACATGGGATACACATGGGATACAGTTCACGGAGTCGAATGGGGATCGGAACACTTCATGGCGACCGAGCCCTGAGTATAGCGGCCGCGGCAGTTACGAAACTAGAGCGGGTAGCCGATGCGACGCACCAGGTCTTGAAAGCGCGGGTCAGAGCGGAGATTGTCGAGCCGCAAGTCCGCTTTCAGAGCCCACGGAATATCCAAAGACTTCTCCAGGTAGGCTTTCTCCAGGAATTGGAATGCTCGATCTTTCTCGCCAAGTCCGGCGTATAGGGTTGCGACCAGGTACGGTGAAACATAGGTGTTTTTTGATTTTTGCTGCATCTCTCGAAGGATCTTCTGCGCTTCGGCTTTTCTTCCGGATACTGCATACGCGTGCCCCAATGCAGCGATGGCATCGAGATTGCCACCCGACAACTCAGCTGCTTTCTGATATTCAGAGAGGGCTTCCAGGTATTTTCCTGTACCTTCATAGCCGGCACCGAGATGGTAATGTTCAATCCATTCGTTCGGAAACGAAACTATGCCGCTGCGGCCTGCTTCCACCAAACCTTGGTAATCGCGCAACTGATAGTAGGCTCCCGATTCGGTCATCGTGGAGCTGGGACCAGGATCCAGCTCATTGCTCTTGGCTACCTCAGCCAGAGCTTCGGCGCGTCGGCCAAGGAAGCTGAGAAATACTGCACGATCTTCGTGAGCGCAACTGTAACTCGGGGCCAACGTAATGGCGCGATTGAACTCGCGTTCGGCAGCGTCCCAGTTCCAATCAAACCGCCAACTTATCACGCCAAGGGTGTCGTGGGCTTCCCCGATGGTTTCGTCGAGTTCCAGCGCTTTGCGTATTGCCTCTTTAGCGGACCGATAAGCCACTTCTCGCGATATGCCATCCGCTAAGGCCAAAAAGACATAAGAGTCCGCCAATCCGGCGTACGCCAGCCCAAAGCGAGGATCCTTTCGGATCGATTCTTCGAAGTAGCCCTTGGCCATTCTAAGTGACTGCGGTTTCCAGAACTCGTTGGTGAAGTAAAACCGTCCCCTTAGATAAGGTTCGTAAGCCCCCGGGTTTACTGGACGGGTAGAGCGAAACGCGGCCTGCTGCTGCGGTGTCAATTCCGCGCGGACTTGCTTCGCGATGACCTGCGCCACCTCGCTCTGCAACCTAAGCACATCGCCAAGATCACGCTCGTATGATTCTGCCCAGAGGTGGCGATCGGTGGGTCCGTGGAGCAGTTGGGCCGTAATGCGCACTTGATTGCCCGACCGCAGGACCGATCCTTCGACAATAGCGTCCACGTTCAATTCTTTTGCAATTTCCGGCAGACCCTTTTTTGTGCCTTTGTAGCGCATTACCGAAGTTCGAGAGATCACACGCAGGGCGCCGACCTTGGCAAGGTCGGTGATCAACTCGTCGGTCATGCCATCAACGAAATAGTCCTGTTCTGGATCGCCGGACAAGTTTACGAGTGGCAGGACAGCGACGGAGCGTAAAGAGGGAGCCGCACTTGCGCGATGGGCAACCGTCTGAACCAGCCAGAAAGCCAACCCCAAAGTAGCCAGAGTCACCAGCATGAACGTGAGGGCTGGGCGAGTTTTGGTTCGCCCCACGCGAACCAGCGGTTCGCTGGATTGCTCGCCATGTGCGGACGGCTCCCGTGACTCAATTTCAGACACGTCCACGGGCGCAATAAACCGGTATCCGCGGCGCGGAAGCGTCTCGATGTAGCGCGGCGTCTCGGTGGAATCGCCCAGGACTTCGCGCAGGCGCGCGATGGCGTTGTGGAGGCTGTGGTCGAAGTCCACAAAGGTATCAGCCTGCCAAATCTGGTTCCTCAATTCCTCGCGAGTCACCAGATTACCGGCGGACTCCAGCAAAATGGCAAGGACCTGCAAGGGTTGCCCTTGCAGCCGCAGCTTGACGCCGCGTTTGCGCAGTTCGCCCGTGCGTAGATCCAACTCGAAGGTATCGAACCGCAGTACACGCGCTGCTAGAGCCGGAGTGGACATACTAACCTCGGAGGGACTGCACCAAAGCCTACCACAATTCTCGCGCTGCGGTGACTGGTCCGCACGAGCCGTGTCCGCACGAGCCGTGAAGCTCCTGTTTTCAGTGAATTAGCGATGGAGAAAAAATTGAGGACAGATTGGGGCGCAAAGGATTGCAGTCTTTTGGCCGCGCAGCCTAGAGTGCACAAATCACGTGCCGCGCTGGACTCTGGCACGTGTCAGTTCTTGCCATAGGGAGCGAGAGGCAAGGAAACGCGGGAGTGGTCAGCCCGTTCGGAGCGGCTCACACAGTCAAAATTCAGAGGAGAAAGAGATGAAGACACGATTCACGACCATGATTCACAAGTCAGGCAAATGCATTTTACGTTTGGCGTTGGTGAGTGGTCTTGTTACGCCCACGCCGGTTATCAAAGCTGGACAATCCGGACATGACCACGAGCACGTTGCTCCGGCCAAGCTGGTTCAGATCGTTCGTGACGCCACGAGGCAATTCATTGACGTGAACGCCGCCACTGCGGCTGGCTACGGACAGTTCCTTGGCTGCGTCAGCGGTCCGGACCACGGCGCCATGGGGATACATTACCTCAAAGGTTCTCTGGTGGCCGACGGCTTGCTTGATGCCACGCAGCCAGAAGCGCTGATCTACGAGCCGACGAACGGAAAGTTGCGACTGGTGGGCGTCGAGTTCATCGTAGACGCCACTACCTGGCTGGCAAATCACAACGGCCAAGCGCCGGTTCTCGAAGGTCAGAGCTTCCAGTTCGTTGGCACCCCAAACCGGTATGGGATAGGCTCGATTTTCGAGCTGCACGTCTGGGCATGGCGGGACAACCCCAACGGTGCGTTCGTGGACTGGAACAACCAGGTGTCCTGCGAAGGTGAATAGATCAATGGGGGACGCGTGCTCGCGCGACGCGTCCCCCCGGATTCGGAGTAGGGCCTCGATGCCCGTCGCAGTGAATCGATCGCTATCGCGGAGCGCCAACTGTCAGTCGGTAGAGGGCTGAGGGGCGGAATCCTGGCGCGGGCGCTGTCCACGACTGTTCAACGCGGCCGTCGTGCTCGACCCCAACGATGCCGCCAACTTCAAGCAGGACGGAACCCAGCCCGTCACACCCGGAAGCCTCGTGAGGTTCGACGACGAAAGCGTTAGCGATTATGCGGCGCGTTTTGCCAACGAGCAGGACGCTGGCGCGTGCAACGACCTCGACGTCATCGCCACATTCCTCCGGGCTGCATTCCGCGATGGTTCTCCTGTTCCAACTCCGACGCAAACGGAGGCCGTCATCGAGCACGGAAAGACTGTTTACGTCACGCGCAATCAGAAAATTCTTCCGGACAGGTTGGAATTGTATGCCTTATGCGCTGCCCGCGGCGTGCAATGCCAAGCAATCCGACCAGCCTGAGCTATTGTGTCGGCATGCGTTAACGCGTCGATGAGTTTCAACTGTTGTTCCGTCATGGTGTGGCTGGCGTGGGAATTACCGGCGCCGCTTCTCTACACTGCGGCGATTCGACCACGCCGGGCCTGTGCTCGACGAGAGCATCGAACATCTCGCGACTGATCGTCGTACCCGGAGCGCAATGAAGCCTTAGCATTTTCCTGTTTCTCCCCCAGATCGCTGCTCGAAAGCCTTCCACCTCGAGTGCCTTAACGAGTTCCTTGGCTGTCATTATTCTTTTCCCTCCATAATCTAACGGGAAGATGCTGTCTGACTCCAATTGACTCCAATTGGAACTTGGCGGAAGCTGCAACGTCATCGTTCGCCGTGAGTTGGGAGTCTAAAGTTTGGGTCCGACTCCCACACGCTTCCGCCATGTTTTCCGTTGACGCGCGCTTTTTATTTCTCTCATCGCCCCCCACTTGATTACTTGAAGGCCGTAGCCCTCACGTACTTCTGGGTCTTTGGATTTGCGCCCGCGTTAACCGTGAATTTATCTTCGCGGATGTAACATTTCCGACGCCCAAAAACGTCTAATGGTTGCCGTGAGGTATGGGTGTGCAGTGTCAGGGGTACGTTCCTAGGACTACCTTTAGGGTAGAGCCGCCGGCCCGGCAGTTGAGGACTTCGAGATGAGTCTGCGTAAACGGCTGGTGTTTGGAAATCTTGGGCTAATGTCGGCCTGTCTGATTTTCACTGGCTCCCGCGTGGCATTTGCTCAACCATCGCTGGCTCAATCCGCGCCTCAGCCAACCGCCCAAGCTCCTGCAGTTGCGCGGCCCGTCGGAACCATTAAATCGATTTCCGGGAATACCATAACCTTGACGACGGATGCGGGGAGCGACGTCACCATTCAAGTGCAGGACTCCACAAAGCTTGTTCGCATCGCGCCCGGCCAAAAAGATTTGAAAGACGCCACTCCCATCCAGTTGGCGGATGTCCAGCCCGGTGACCGCATTCTTGTACGCGGCAAATTAGCCGACGACGGAAAATCCGTTCTGGCCGCATCGGTCATCGCCATGAAGAAGGCGGATATCGCTGATAAACAGGCCCACGAACGTGAAGAGTGGCAGCGACATGGTCTCGGAGGTCTTGTCAGCGATGTTGAGGCCACCGGCACCATCAGCGTTTCGCTGCCGGCCTTCGGCGAAAAAAAGACTGTTGCCATCCACCTGTCGAAAGACACTATCTTGCGGCGGTATGCACCGGATTCCGTGAAGTTTGATGACGCCAAGCCTGCTCCCCTCGATCAGATCAAGCCGGGCGACCAGCTTCGCGCTCGCGGCACTCGTAGCGCCGATGGCCTCGACCTCACTGCCGATGAAATTGTATCCGGCACGTTTCGCAACATCGCCGGCACGATATCCGCACTCGATGCATCCGCGGGCACCATCACCGTCCAGGATCTGGCTTCGAAGAAGCCCATCACCGTGAAAATCACCGCGGAATCGCAGGTGCGTAAACTTCCTCCCCCGATGGCGCAGCGGATCGCTGCGCGCTTGAAAGGGACTTCATCTGAGGGACCGTCGTCCTCCTCAAGCTCGAATGGCGCCGGCGCCCCTCGAAGTGCGGCGCAATCTCTGAATTCGGGTGCTTCGCCAGCCGGTGGATCGGGGCCTGGCGGTTCCGGCGCAGTGGGAAGGCCCGGCGGCGGGAGCAATGGCGATCTGCAACAAATGATTAACCGCATGCCTGCCGCCGCGCTGGCGGACTTAGAAAAGGGCGACGCCGTCATGATCGTCGGCACCGAAGGTGGCCGAAACGGCGTGCCTACTGTGATCACCCTGCTTGGTGGAGTGGAGCCCATTCTGGAAGCCTCCCCCAAGAGCGGCGCGTCTACCATCCTTTCGCCATGGAGCCTCAGCAGCGGGGGCGGCGGGGAAGCAGCCACACCATAATGCTGTTCAATACTGGAGCAAAGTACAGTTATTCTGGAGAGCGGATGAGTTTTTGGACTCTTCGAGCGGTTCTCTCAAGTTTGGTTTTTTTCCTGGCGATCGGTTCCCTTGCCCGGAATTCACTAGCGCAGACGCCTCGAACCTCTTTGAATGGTGTCGTCACCGATCCCTCTGGCGGCGTTATCGCTGGGGCTTCTGTCCGTTTGACCAATGCAACGGGCGCCTCGTTGGATACCACCTCGAACCGCGACGGCTACTACGAATTCAAGGGACTAGCGCCGGGCACGTACACCGTGAAGGCCATTGCAAAAGGCTTCGCACTCTTCAGCCAGGAAGATGTTCTGGTCGCCTCCGGGCAGACGAAACAGCTGAATATTGGCCTCCTCATTCAAGTAGAAGAGGAAAAAGTGGAAGTTTCGGACTCTTCCACGAAAGTGGATATCGCCCCTTCGAACAACGCCGGCATGGTCGTCATGCAGGGCAAGGATCTTGATGCGCTCTCCGACGATCCCGATGAATTGCAGGCTGAACTTCAAACGCTTGCGGGACCATCAGCCGGCCCAAACGGCGGCCAGATTTACATAGATGGCTTTACGGCCGGTACGCTCCCTCCTAAAGCTTCCATCCGCGAAATCCGCATCAATCAGAATCCGTTTTCCGCGGAATACGACAAACTCGGCTACGGGCGAATCGAAGTTCTCACCAAGCCCGGAACAGACAATTTTCACGGTCAGGCTTTTCTTTCGGGGACGACAGCGGCATTTAACGCCAGAAATCCGTTTGGAAATCTGCCGCCAGGGACGCCTGAACCGGGCAATCATTCGACGCAATACAGCGCAAACGTCGGCGGGCCGCTGAGCAGGAAGGCCTCGTTCTTCTTCAACATTGAGGGGCGTGACGTCATCGACTTGCACATCGTCAACACTCCGTTTGTGGATCCCGTTACATTTCAAATCGTTCCGCAGTTCAGCGAAGTTGTGTCGAACCCGGGCGAGCGGTACAACCTCAGCCCGCGCCTTGACTATCAGGTGACCCCTAGCAACACGCTCACCGCGCGCTACCAGTATTTTCACAATACCGATGAAAACGAAGGCTCCGGCCAATTCAATCTTGCAGAACAAGGTTTTAACCAGGTCAACGCCGAGCAGACTTTGCAGGTCAGCGACACCCAGGTAGTGAATCTAAAGACCATTAACGAAACGCGACTTCAATTCGTGCGCTCGACCAACACACAAACTCCTCTGAGCGTCACTCCCACAATTCAAGTGCAAGGGGCGTTCACTGCCGGCGGCAACGTTCAAGGAATCACCAGCGACACACTCAATCGCTATGAACTCCAGAATTACACCTCCATGGCTTTGGGAAAGCATTTCGTAAAATTCGGAGCCAGGCTGCGCGAGAGCCGCGACGACAACTTTGAAACCGCGAATTTCAACGGCTCATTTTCCTTCGGAAGCAGGACGACCCCGCCGCCGAGTGCTTCTTGTTCTGGTCCAAACGGATCGCTGACGGGAATCGTGGCATACCAGCAATTGGTGATGGGCCTGGCGAACGGGCAGAGCACGCAGAGTCTGATTGCATGCGGTTATGGGGCGACCGATTATTCCGTCAGCGCCAGCCCGGTGGGAGACCCCACGGTCCGTGTGAGCTGGTTCGACGCAGGTTTGTACGCTCAAGACGACTGGAGAGTGCGGCCCAACCTCACATTGAGCTATGGCCTTCGCTTCGAAACACAGAACAATTTCTCCGATCACGCCGACTTTGCGCCCCGGATTGGAATCGCATGGGGTATTGGAGGCACGCCGAAGAATCCTCCGAAGACCGTGGTGCGTGCTGGCTTCGGGATGTTTTATGACCGCTTCGGCTACGATCTCGTGGCACAGGAGCAGCGTCTCAACGGAGTCATCCAGCAAAAATTTATCGTGAACAACCCGGGTTTCTTCTTGAGCGATAGCCCACCGGTCAGCCAGTTACAGCAGTCCGGCGCTCCCACCACGATCTACCAAATAAATCCAAGTCTGCGAACGCCGTATACCATGCAAACGGGAGTGAGCGTGGAACGTCAGTTGGGCAGGTCCGCGAATCTAGCGGTAACCTACCTGAATGCCCGCGGCGTCCACTCTTTTTTCACCAACAATATGAACGCGCCGAATCCGACGAACGGCGGTCAGCGCCCGTTGCCGGATCAGGGCAACATCTTTGAATTCCAATCGGACGGGATCTTCAAGCAGAACCAGGTCATCGTGAACAGCAGCATTCGAATGGGAGCGAAGCTCTCTGCCTTTGGTTACTACTCCCTGAATTATGCGAGCAGCGACACGGGCGGCGCCGGCTATTTTCCATCGAATCCGTATGACCCCAGCGAGGACTACGGCCGCGCCTTATTTGACGTTCGCCACCGAATTTTCATCGGCGGGTCCGCGAGTCTGCCTTACGCATTCCGCTTGAGTCCATTCATGATCGCCAGTTCCGGAAGCCCGTTCAACGTCACCACCGCGCTGGACCCGTTCGGCGATTCTTTGTTCAATCAGCGCGCCGCGTTGGCAAGTTGCTCCTCAACATCGCCAACCGTGAAGCAAACACCGTATGGATGTTTCGATTCGAATCCCCAGCCGGGCGAAAAAATCGTGCCCATCAATTCTCTGACCGGGCCGGGCCGATTTACATTGAATCTCCGGCTGAGTAAGTCGTTTGGTTTTGGAAAAAAAGCGGAGGCGGCAAATGCCGGCGGGGGCGGCGGACCGGGCGCCGGCGGCACTTTCGGACGCGGCCCGGGCGGGGGTCCCGGCGACCGCGGCGGGCGGGGCGGCGGTTTTGGCGGACGCGGGCCGGGCGGACCTGAAGGAAATCTTTCGAATCATCGCTACAGCTTGACGTTTTCCGCTGCGGCGCGGAATATTTTCAACCATGTGAATTTGGCGACGCCGGTGGGAAATTTGAGCTCACCGCTCTTCGGGCTTTCGAACGGACTGGCCGGCCAGCCTTTTTCCCAATCGACGTCGAACCGGCGTATCGATTTGCAGGTATCGTTCAATTTCTAAATCCGCTAAAATCCTCGGCTGAGGCCGGGATGAAGAAGCGGAGGAAAGTTTTGGACAAAGGAACGGAAGCGCGGCGGGCGGCGCGGAATTCCGGGATTGCGCCGGCCGCTACGCGCGTCATTGCTGACAAACGGAAGCGGCCCCCGAGGCACAAGAAAAAGGTGCTCGAAGCAGAGATCGAATTAGGGTGATCTAGTGTAGAGCGACGAAATTCCGAGCAGTTATGGAAGAGGAGCCTAACCCGTATACCCGCACATTCCAACGCGAGGAGAGTTAACTACCGGCAGGCACATCTCTTCGCCACACTTGTGTGCGACGGCGCACGCTTCACAAAGCCAGCGCTCCCCATTCCACGCGCATTCGGTACAGATTTGGGTGGCGGGCTGGATGCTACACCGCTGGCAGCTTACCTGCGGTGCCTCGTTTCTGGCCAATAGTTGTGCGGCACCTTTTGGCAAGCCTTGCTCACGAAGGGCAACAACCTTTAGCACAAGAGCCGTCGGAGAACCGTAGTCATACTCATAAAAGAACTTCATCCCTACCTCAAGCACTTCGCTCAACCGTGCTCTCATGCTCATTTCTTCATCCA
>Ga0137394_10000909_pt1 | contig 20862 bp, 16 predicted proteins | sample czobulk116metaG_FD_108278 | JGI IMG/M metagenome (GOLD analysis project Ga0137394, IMG submission 108278) | Vadose zone soil microbial communities from Angelo Coast Range Reserve, California, USA - czobulk1.16 metaG | ecosystem: Environmental > Terrestrial > Soil > Vadose zone | place: USA...
ACTATGGCACTATGGTTTACTATGGTTCACTGTCTAGCACTAGGCAGCAGGGTCTGGTTTTGCTGATGAGACCTATAAATATTATGAGTGACTGAGATGGCTCAGAATCCAATGGAGCAGAGTTTACTGGATCAAAAGCCTTTCCAAATTTGGGTGGTGTTTCTCTAGTATTTCAATCACCGAGCAAAGTGTGTCATTATCCATCCTACACTGAAAACCCTTCAAATTAATAAGCTTTGGAAGGATGGCAGTGAGCGTCACTGGATACATTTATCAACAGAGTGGCAATTTGGGAGGAAAAGTGAGTGCACCCATAAACAATGGAAACAAAATATGTGTCCTGTCTTCCAGAGCCCAAACTTTGAGGGTTCTAACTTGACTTGCACATGCCAGATCAGTGATAAGTTGAGAAAGGATCTCAGCACTCAGCCAAGCATGCCTTTTTTCCATTTCTATGGCTTCATCTCTGTCCTTGGAAACCAGATTGTTGGCACCAAACACAACAGAAATATCCTAAAAAAGAAGTTGACAAGCAATTGAAGATAATGGATGAGGTACAAAAATAAGGCTCCGAAGATCCTGCCACAAAAGAAAAGATGCTATCTCCCACCATATCTCATTTGAGATTGACTGCATTTGTGCATGAGAGTTAGAGTCCTGGACTTTCTAGTCAGTCTTTGGGACAAGTATTAATGACTCAGGTAGCCAACCAAGACTCACCCTAATGTTTCTGGTCCTTGATAGATGTGTGCAATTAATATTGCCCAGTAACTCTCTTGCCTCGCAGTGATCAGGGTCAAGTAAGAGAATAGCCTGTAAATCTGATGAGTGGGGATATGAACATTTAGTCACATTATTTTGCTGAATCAAGTTGGATCAGAGTGGCACCAGACCTTCATGTGCAGCAGTATGCAATCCCCTCTGAATTCTAGACTTGACACAGAGGAGATAAGCTTGCATTAGAAAAAAAAATTCATCTTATTCCTACTTATTCCCTTCTTACCCCCAAAATAAGAGGTTTAAGTAAGGAATAAGATGTAATAAGTGGAATAAGATAAGTTTTATTTTGCTGATGCAAATGATGTTGTCACTGTTCCACAACTTGAGTGATGCCTGGAAGAGGGACTCAACAACCGTCTTAATCAGTTCCCTTGAACTTGACCCACAGTGTTAGTGAATCACGTGCCACACTCATGTGTGGGTGACATACTTGGCATCAACAGGGAGGAGTTCCATTGCATGGAGCAACACACTTTCTCTGTCCTCATTCGTGAGAAATGCCACCACATCACAGACACCAGAATTCAATGTGTCAGGATTGGGGAGAGTCATGATATGCTAGGGGTAAAGCCTTCTCCATGTGGCTCCTAAGTTGTTGATATATGGGATGATCAACAATCATGATCACGTGATCACCACAAGGAGAGTCCCGCATCGCATCAGAGATGTTCTCGTTGAGAATGATCTGTACTGAAAATGTCCGTATAGTACCATAACGCTTGTGTTACCAGGCTAACTGGATACCGCACCTTGACGCGAGCACCGTTCTGAGTTCCTGGCGTACGGAGCCTTCGCATACGATGAGAATCGGGTACCAGAGGACAATGACATCGATTATGAAGGGTGAAGCCTTGCTTTTGGTTACTTAGCATTGTCACGAATGAAGACATGTACGACGGTGGATGCGCATTAACAATGGTGTATTCCAGGCTGGCATGCTACGGGTGTGATGGAGTAGACGTTATAGTCCGGGATTTCATTTGTAAATCTAATCCAATTTGGACGTAAGAACGTTTGGACAACGTCTTTGGCAATAGATGGAGAGAGATTCAAGAGATTCAAACAGCGTTAAACTGGTAGGAGGGTCAAAATTCGCGGAAATGGAAAAGGGCAAATCATACAGAGACTATTCGGAAGCAAAATTTGAGTCCTCCTTTCGGAGTCCGAGTTGGGTGGTTGGTGGCGCTCGGAAATTGGCTGTCAGGCCCTGCGCGCAGCGATGAACGGCCTTCAAATCGTGCGTGGTATCGTCGTGAGATCTTGCAAGGCTTCGGCAATATTCCCTCCACGTGGATCATCCTCCGGGCACAACGTAAAGGATAGCATATGCGTCATGGTGGTGTCAAGTTGGAGTTTTTTCACCTGGCAGAGAGGTCGCAAGAGCATGTACCGCACTTCACGCGGGATCTCTGGCTCGGGCGGAAGCCCTCTAATGCAGCGCGCTGCGTGATAACTGAGGTAGAGTCTTCTGATAGCATCAGTGAAAGTGCGGAGCAGACAATGGCGGCACAAGCAACTTGTTCGTCGTGATGAATCCTGTACAGTAAGTGTATGCATAATGGTGCGTCTTCCGGGAACTGATCGACTGTTTGTTTCGAGCCCGCGACGGTTATGGACACACTGGGGCCATCTTCGTTCACACCGGAGAAGATTATCCTGGAAAGCTCTTATAATTTTGGAGAGAACCAAAATCATGGTGTGGCTCAGAGGCTGCCAGCTCTGAGTCGTCGAACTCGAGGGACAAGTACTCGAGTTGAGGCATGAGTGAGAGGCGTGATACGAGATGGGAAGGAAGTTGGGGATGGGGTCCCTTCAAGGAAAGGTTTTACGAGTCCGGTGACGGAGGCGAGCAAAGGAATCCCTTCAACGAAAACGTCCCCAACCTGAACTAAATACAGGTGTCGCAGACGCGGAGCTGAGAAGGTTTCGGGAAGGCGAGAGCGATGATATGGACCCGGAGAAGTGAGAGTAAGGTCTTCTAGCATCGGAAAGGGTTTGTCCAAGATCGGAAGTAGTTTCTGCAAGACGGGTTCAAGTTCGCGTAGATTAATGAAACGTACGCGATGATGCTGCTGGAGCGCGACTCAAGTAGCACTCCTTCCTTGTCTTTTGTGGACATCGGCCGCTCCTCAGCAAACATAATGTCGAGTGGATGCGGTGGTGAGAACTTTAGCCGGTCTACTATCGGTTTGCCATATATGCAGTAAAGACGTAGTTGCAAGGAGGTCGAGGATTCGAGGATGGTGTGCCACCTCGCATCTTCGATATCAACTTCTGGCCCGAATTGCCGACGTCCCCCGTCGAGGTCAAGGTGTAGTCGCTGCACCGCCGAGAGCGTCGATGTGAGGGCCGTGCAGATCTCCCCCGCAGAAGCGACCTGTATGTTCGGCAGGTTGCACAGGAAAAATAGTTGGAAAGGCGCAAAGCGCGACCAACGGTCCAGGGTTTGCTCCGATCTCGCCATGCATATATCCACATGGGGTGTATCCACTCTCGTCCCAGAGAACTTGATGGAGGCTACGGGAAGCCTGAGCTCTGTCGCTGCGGATAGGAGCCTGTATACGTGTGAGAGGGTAGATGAAGGTTCCTCGAGGAATGTTACATCGAAGCTTGATAAAAGAGGGGCATTGCCAATGACCCGAGCCGTGAGGTCTTCCAGATAGGAACTCCCACCCTGAAAATATATCTTAGATAAATTCGGAAAGGAGATCTGCTTCGTAAGTGGCCCATCGACCTGCTCTCTCAAGCTGTCGTTAGCAGAAATATGGTGGCCGAATGAAAGGCCCAAGTATTCGAGATGGGGCATGAGCGAAAGACGTGATGCCAGGTATTCGAGAGGGAGGTAGAGGGAGTATGGGATGCCTATGAGCGCGAGAGATGTGAGGCCGGAGAGACACGCGAGCAGGGGCAGCCCTGGTTCAACGAGACTCCCCACCCGTTTCAAATTGAGGCAGCGAAGATGTGGGGCTCGGAATGTTAGAGGAAGGATAGGATGGATGGGTCCGTCATCTTCACTTTCAGTTTCGCCCTCGTCGTCCTCGTCTGCGTCTGGGTATCCAGTAGAAAGCACAAGGTATTCTAGCACTGAGAAGGTTCCATTAATAACCTCGAGGAGCTTGTCCAGGGTGGGAGCTGATGCATGGAGGCCGATAGAACGGACGTGGTCGTGTTTCTGAAGTGCAAGGAGCACACCCTTCTTGTCATCTGCGGGTAACGGCCGCCGTTCGCCATAGTCAACGATGAGTGGAAGTGGTGGCGAATAGCGCAGTATTTCTGAAACTGGGCTGCCATACGTGCAGTTAAGTTGAAGGTCCAAACGGGAGGGGGACGAGAATATAATTTGTGTCCACGTCCTGCACGTATGTGCGAGCTTGTACCAGCCTTCGTGATTCGAAACGTGGACGCCATTCAATCGAACAAAATCGAAAATCTCGAGAAGTACGTCGTCAGGGAATATGTTGATACTCGGGTTGTTGGTTACTCGCTCAAAAAAAATCGGTGACGACTGGCAATGGAAAACGTAGGAAACTGACAACGCACTGCCATCTCCCTCCCTACCAAGTTCAACGTGTTCTCCATTTTCTACTGACCCAAATCCAAGCACATAATGAATGAGAAGGGACGGGAGAGCGGAAAATGAACGAGGCGGACAGTAGTCACGACAAGAGTTACTGAGATTGCTACAGTTGATGCATTGATGTTTACACCACCGAATTGCGCACATGATCAACAGATGCCACGTGGTGGAGCAACTTGAAGCGCTCATAGCACCGGGCCGAAGACCCGGTTTGCTAAGACCTTTTTTTTTGTTTTTTTGAAAGCGCTTACCCTTTTGGGGTATTGCCGGGCCAGCAGGGGACGAGCGTCAGCCCTGCCGGCACGCTAAAGCCAGTAATTGGCTCAGTAATTTTAAAACTATTTGGGGCCGGGATATCGGAGAGCGTTGATGTTCGCTCATCTTGCCCGGTGTGGGAAATCTCGCCATGGTGGTGGTTCGAGTTCAAGAGCCCCGGTTTGCTAAGACTTGGAGGCGGGAGGCGTTGCCCTCGCTGAAGGTTGGCGTATTGCGATTATTTCGCCCGGATTTAATCATCCTGAATGTATATGTGTCGGCAAGCCCCCGCAGTGCGTTGGTGTTGGTGAGGCACGAGGGAGACAACCCGCCGGCAAGATAATTGAAGTCACTTATCAAAATCGGACGTGTAGCATAACGCCCCTATGCCCGAACGTTTACGGTTGGAGTTGGAATAAAACCCACCCGTCGTATGAATTCACAAGACCGTCGCTCCATTATTGGTAGGTGCTGTAACCCAAATACACAGGTGTTGTGACTTAATCCTCGTCTCATATCATAACGTAGCAACATTCTTCAAGCGGGATCAGCAACAACCAAACGCACATTGGCTTATGTGCGTGCCAGAGTAAGGGATAGTACGGCTCGCGTATATGCTGGAGACCTAGTTATCTGAAATTATTATACGATTTCTGACAGGCACATACATCGAACGAGACCGCTGCAACACAACACAGCATACTTACCTTTCGCATCAACCGTCCCAGGCTTTGAGGACTTCTCAAGAACAGCGTCATACGTTGTTTGATGACTTCGGTTTGTTGCTCGTGCAACTGAAGTCATGTTCGGTAAATGTTAGTCGGATGTTGGTGAAGCGACTCGGAGGACAAAGCCTACGCGTGTGAGAACGCAAGGCAGACCAGAGTCTAATAATAAGTGTAGGGAAGAGCAAATCCGATAAGGGATCAGCCACGCATGTACAAGGAGGCAGGGCGAGGCGAGGCACACTTATTCACGACGCTCGGGGTAGCTTTGAGACAACGCGAAAGGGGAATATCTTATTCAGAATGCAAAACCAAGTCGCTTTATATACACAGAAAGGGCTGTACTCTAAAGTGACTGTCCGAGAACATCGAAACTACAAGTAAGTATGCGAGAACACCGGGCAGCGAGAACAAAGGGAAAGGGAGGCGATGAGTGGAAGCTGTACACGGCAGCGATCGAGTGGTGGTCGGATGAGCACGCGAGCGCGGTCCTGAGGCGCGTGGCTGATGGACACGAAAGGCATTTCCGCGCGCAGCGGTATAGGTCACCTTACATTGGTATGCCCACTTGCAACCATGAATTTCGGTTGGATAACGACGCCGTTTTGTCGAGGTGAAGCGCGTGCGTGTGAAGACGCGGATTATCGGAGGTGTGATCCGAACTCCAGTTTCTTTCATTCTAGCGCTGTAACTGAGTCATCCGCGGCCGCCGCAGGAACGTGCGCTAGGCTGAGTGTACTGTTGTGGTGCAAGTGGAGCGGCCTTCTTCACATTCCGTGGAAGCTACGGAGGTCGCATCGTGTAAGCCACGACTAGAGTAGTAGTGGATGGGAGGTCTGCATAACGGTGACGCCGGATCAGAGATCATCCGACCGGCAGCTGTCACCACGCCCTTATATCTTTAATCTCAAGGAAAGGCAGCGCTTTTCGACGATCAAAGTTTTCGCATGTTCGACGTCGGCGAGAGCATGCCAATGCTTGTAGCTCCAGTCTCGAGGTGAACCTTAGAAGGAGGAAAAGGGAATGGTGCGGTGACTAATGAAATTTGCGTGCGCTATAGCACCGCATTGACGGAAGCCTGAGGGTCGGCACGTACTTACGTTGTCATGTCTAATAGGAAGTGGGTTCTCCGGGTTGATCGAGTCATCGGCAGGGGCACATAAGACGATAGATTTATTAGGTCTCTGTCCTTCCAAGTCCACTTGTTACGAGGTGAACACACTCACGAAGCATCATGGGATACATAAATTCCTACAAGGCGCCCGACGCCCCCACCCTCTTACCTGGGTACTATGGTCCGGACCCATACGACATCAATTGGACCATGCCCCTTCACGAAGCGACGCTCGAATCTGACCGCGTCAAGCTGACCCCTTTCATACCCTCCCTCCATGCAAGAGAGTACGCGGAGCAGGCGGCCACCCACCCTGAATTGCATCGCTATATCTCACTCGACGTCTCGAGTCTTGACAATTTCCTGACGAAGGTAGAGCTGTTCGTGCGTCGGCAACCGACGAACATCCTCCTCGCGATCATCGACAAGGCCCGTGGCGGCGGCGCGCTCGCGGGCGTGATCGGGCTATTCTTCATGTCCCCGGAAAGCCTGAGCGTCGAGGTGGGGTGGGTTCTCGTATTCCCCGCGTTCCAGCGCACGTACGTGACGACCAACGCGATTGGCATCCTCCTGCGCTACTGCCTCGAGCTGCCCAGCGCACCGCAGCAGCCCGGGCTGGGATTACGGCGCGTGCAGTGGACGGCGCACACAGCGAACTGGGCGTCGCAGGCTGCGGCGCAGCGCATGGGGTTCAAGGAGGAGGGCGTGCTGCGATGGATATGGGTGCTACCCAAAGGTAAGGAAGGGAATGGGATCGCGCTGCGGGATGGAGATCCGGAGAGTCCGAGGCCGGGGCGTCACAGCGTGATGTTGTCGCTGTGTGCGGATGATTGGGAGAGCGGGGGTAGGGTGCATGTGCAACGTTTGATTGACCGCCGTCAATAGTCGGAGTTGGCTCGGGTTTACGTAACTTGTGATTAATCTGATCGATGCCACTATTCACTTCTCCCCCGGTATTGTTGATGAAACCCTTGCTCATGTTCTGGACCTTCTGGTCTCCGAGCCCTCCAAATTTCTCTCGTGCCCCTGTGACCAGGGGATCTCTTTTGCAGTGCGGAGGGATGTGATCTGAAGGTAGAAGATGATATATGTATTAGAGAGGGGCACTGCCAGTGGTGCGGGACCAGGTAGAGAAAGGTGGTAAGATGGATGGGGCGGAACGTGGTTGACCATTGACGGTCACTACTCGGTCAGTACTATAGCTCAGTTGGGCGCCTGCCAACTTGAATTTCGCAACTGGACTGTGACGTATCACTTCGAAAAAAAATTGAACATGCGGTAAGGTTCACTCTACCTCTCTCTCTGACTCTACGTTGATAATAAACTAGATTACTACAGTCCCTTCGTTTACGACGTTAATCTCCCTGCTCCGTAGGTGGACATGCCCAACTTCCCCTCCTTGCTCACAACCTGCGGACTCGGACACGGATAAGAAAGTGGTACGGCACCTATCTATGCTCACGATGGCGTCCTCAAAATGAAACATCAACCATTGCTCTCGAAACCCACTTTTCCGAGTCTTTGCTTGTGCCTTTTTTTACTTCTTTGCCGCCTTCCGTCACCTATCAGAATCCGGCCTCGACGTCATGCAATGGCAGCCCAAATCGTCCTTGTTGCCCGCATCTTGCTGTCTTCTGCTCGCAATTGTGTCCGTCTTCTCTCATCCTGTCCCATTTTCCTCACGCCCCTTTGCATACACTTTCTAGTTCGTTCACGTCTCACAGTTCTTTTTTCGTCGAATCTCTTTCCTTCTCTTCCTTTCTCGCGCCTTTTAGTTCTCCTTCTCGCACCTTGAACTTTACCTTTTAGCGTCTAGCACTTGGGGGTTGAGCATTTTCCTTTCATCGCCTCGAATCAGCTTGAACATTTTCAGTAGGGTTCCCGGTTCCGCGGACATTAGATGATGACGATGCAGAGGCTCTCGTTGTTGGTTATACATGTCACGCATCTATTCTTGAGAGATCTGGGAGATCATAGATCATGCAACCATCTGGCAAGTCATCCCTCTGCTATGAAAAGCGCCGATAATGCTCACTTCGCCTTCGGTCCACTCATTCGCTAGGCATGAACAAAATGTGTTGCGTTGCTTCTCCTCTCGCGTGCTTCGAATGTCATGTGTGTCCGATGCGCACACAACCTCCGTATTTATTTTGACTCAAAGAATAACAGCTAATACGAACGGAATGCCAGGTTTTATGACTAACTGTAAATCATATTACTTGAGCAGAACATCTGGAACCATCTATCGTGATATCTCGTGCTCGACAGCTGGAGATCGCTCCCGAACCGCCACCCGCGATTGAGCTATAGAATAAAAACCATACGTGTAATACACGTCTCTTACCCACTCCGAATATCTCTCACCCTACGCGTCGTGATCGTTCGTAAAATGAGGTGGAATACCTCTGTCACATTTTACGGCGCAGGAGCATGCTGCGACTGGGGCGGTTGGGCAACCTTAATCGTAGCTGAGGGGAGGTTGGCCAATGAGCATTAGTTAAATTTAGTTTAATGATTTTCCAAAAAAATAAGACGGACTAGGTACGAATATGAGTTCTCTCGTGGCAAGCGACGCAAGTTGTTGTTCGTCCACAGCCAGCTAAGATGCCCTCATCAGTTGTGAGATAAATGAGCAATGTGTTCCAGCGAACCTCGAGCTGTGCCTTGATAGTGTTAATTCGTGAAGAAAGGGCATACAGCTTGTACGCCATGCCGTATCGTACAGCAAGTCGAAGTTGCCGGAATATTCCAGGAGAGCGCTGGCTTTCCGCCCTCGCCACTAGGAATTCGTTCGCTGAACTACGTCAGTCAGTGAGGTGACGGTCCGCTAGCACAAGCACGACACCTTCCTACATTGCCAAGCACGTCCTCATTTCTTCCGCGTCTGGGATTGCGCCGATCGCCTCGGCACGGTGTAGAAGTTGTTGTGTTTCGTTCAGCGCTCCCGCGACACATGGGACGACGTTGCGGGGAAGCAAAAACCGAAAATTGCTGATGACGGTGTAGACACAAAGCAGAGCAAGACCGGACGTCACAAAGCCCGTCATTGCAATGTAGGTTTGATCGCAAGGCATTGTAAGTTGAGGTACTGATAGTGGAATACCCAGATTCATTATGGGGAGGGACCACTTATATAGTACGACATAGAGCCAAGCATAGTTCAGGAAAACCAGTGACGGTTACGGTCGTCGCGGCGCGTGTATGTGCACTGCCCCAAACACGCCATTCAAGCATGTACTGTAACATAAATTGGGGTCGTTTCGGAATTGAGGCTCCAAGGTCCGCACTGATCATATTTAATTTGCAAATCGACGAGATCCACGCTGATTGCACGTGTACTGTACTGCAATGCCATTGCTGCAAGGTTGGTGGCTGCCAGTATGTGAACGTAACTGGATCTGGATAATAGTACGCGCCACAGTGAGATGGTCTACTGGGAATCTCCGAGGCTCATTGGAAGGTACCACGAGTGTCTCACCACATCAAAGAGCACCAACTGGTCAAGTCCTATCTGTATGATTTCTCGACCCTTTAGACCAAACGGCTGTCCACCCTACCACCCTACGATACTGTGTTGGTAGACAGCCATGCCGTGCCAGGCCTACTCTCGTGTCTTTGACTTGGACTGGCGTAACCTGTGCTCCACACGTGTTATCCATACCCTCGAACGCGTACTGCATGCGTATGCGGCATGGTGTTGGCACACCGCGGCTCTGAGCTACGCAAGCGTCATTCCAGTGGGTCCCTACCTTCAGTTTTCACACCCTTACGTATCTCAGGCTTCACCCCCTCTGAATCGGACAATCCTAGTAGTATTTAGTCTTCATGTAAACTTGAGCGTTTACTCCCCCCTCCGAGTCTCTCCCTCGACCCCCGATGTTTCTCCTCGACACTCTCAATCTGTTTGAGGCGATTCTGGGTGTCCTTGCTTTGTTCGTCTACTTGCCGTACTTGCTTCCTCGCACCACTATTCCGCACATCGCGGCTGCATTGCGTGAGGCACTGCAAGAGATTGAACGAGCAGAAGAAATGGGAGCCATCCCATTTCCGAGCTTAGCAAGGAGGACCTTAGAGAGGTACGAAGGTTTCATGTTTCATACTTTTTCGATGAGCGGACATCTCACCGATCGACAGCCTGATTTACGAATTCCGCACAACGCGAATCGCGAGCAATCGCTCTCCTGGTACACTTCGCCAACTTCTGCTTGTCGGTTTGACCTTCAAGCTATGTTCCCTCCGATCTCAAATTGAGGTCATCAGAACAGACGTCGAGGTTCGATGGAATGTTGTTTTTTCCTGTTCCCCAACTGATAAGGGCCGGTTTAGCTGGCTGTGAACATCCATCAAATTTTGACTTTCACGACCGCACAAATTGCAGTCGCGACGCCATTTCTCACTCTAGTGACTGGTACGCATGCGACCACACAGCCAGCCATTTAAGGGATCGTCCTTAATTGTTTTCTTTCAGAAAATATTGCAGCACCATGACCAGTGTCGATTTAATCAATTTGTACTTTTGTAGTATCTTAGTACTGTAGTAGATGGCGGCATGTATCCCCGGGCCTAACTGGTTGAGCCCTGGTATTCGCGGATGTTTCCTCTTTGGTCTTCATAATTGAAATGATAAGATCTAAGGCGTCATAACGACAAACTTAATGTGAGATTAGATGGGACGGACGAAAATCGAAAAATACTGACGTCACGAGCCTCCTACGTGAGTATTCCGACTAATATTTTCCTGACGCCACGGATGCCCTCGCCCACGACGAGTTGATTGACCTTCCTGGGCATGCGCCCGAGGTTCACGTTCAAGTTCAAGCTCGGTCGCAATACGCCCTGCGCGCTCATGGCGCGACGACACACCCAGGCCAGCGGTCCACGACAACTTCTGGTAGGGAGGCAGCGGGAAGGGCCTTGAGCATTGTGAACTGCTGCCCCCCTCTGCGCTACCTGTTTTCTCAGTTGCAACCGGTGACCCGAAAGGGATTCTCTGAAAGTCGCTAAGAAGATCAGCACCGTCATCTCCATCCCTTTCGACCCTTGGGTTACAACCTGCAGTGCTCCGCGTTCACCCTTTATACAGCTCTCCCGATTGCCTACATCAGGGCAAGGGATTGCAGACTGGTTGTGGAGAATTCATTTACCCACAGTGGTTGCTGAAGTTAGTCCCAAGGAAGAGGGGCGCTCTATACCCTCCCTCCACGCAAGAGAGTACGCAGAGCAGACTCTGAATTGCATCGCTATATCCCACTCGACGTCTCGAGCCTTGACAAACTCCTGACGGAGGTAGAGCTGTTCGTGCGTCGACAACCTACGAACATCCAATTCGCGATCATCGACAAGACCCGCGGCGGCGGAGCGCTCGCGGGGGTGATCGAGCTATTTTTTATGTCCCCGGAAAACCTGAGCGTCGAAATTGGGTGGGTCCTCGTATTCCCCACGTTCCAGCGCACGTACGCGACGACCAACGCGATCGGCCTCCTCCTGCGCTACTGCCTCGAGCTGCCCAGTGCACCGCAGCGGCCCTAGCTGGGATTACGGCGCGTGCAGTGGGCGGCGCACACAGCGAACTGGGCATCGCAGGCGGCGGCGCAGCGCATGGGGTTCAAGAGGAGGGCGTGCTTCGCTGGACGTGGGTGCTACCCGAAGGTAGGGAAGGGATGAGATCGCGCTGCGGGATGGTGATACGAAGAGCCCGAGGCAGGGGCGTCACAGTGTGGTGTTGTCGCTGTGTGCGGATGATTGGGAGAGCGGGGGCAGGGTGCATGTGCAATGTGCAACGTTTGATCATTGACCAATAGTCGGAGTTGGCTCGGGTTTACGTAATTTGCGACTGGACGAGTCTTTCCGAGTCAGCGTTTGTCACCACCTCCCCTCACACGTTCTGGCCATCATTTCAGCATAGCGAAATAGCGAACCAGTCCCCATCCCTTAGGCAGCATTTCTCTTCTACATGTGATATGGGACCAATCAAGGTCAACTCATTTTCGGGCGCTTTTCGAGTCTGCCTTGCAGGACTATGAAAGTAACACAGGCGTGAAGTTAGCCGAGCACCCACTCGCCATGCAACTCCTGAATTACCGCTTCATTGAGCCCATCACGACCCTTCTCCGACAACAAGCAAGAGATTTCAGCGATTTCCGAGGGTACGAGCGAATCATGAAATTGGTCGAAAGTATCGTCTCCAACCTTTCCGCCCTCTCCGGCATCGGTGCCCTTGGCGGGCCTATCGGCCAGGTACTCCAGATGGTGCTGATGGGGTGTTTCATGTCTGACAGATTTGTTTTGTAGGCACTCCCACCCACCCATGCAATACAAGCTGGCCTCGCCATCCTACTTGTTGTATGTGCCATCCTTAGTTCCCACCTGCGTATCTTGTGACATCAAACTATTCCAGGCGGCCAACGGTGTGCATACAAGCTATGAAACACTTATCGACTTGCTCGACTCGATCGCGCAATTCCTTAGTCGCCTCGGTATATATACCCGAATCCCGCATACTCCCGCCATGGACGAAATGGTAATGAAGATAATGGTGGAGATACTTTCCACTCTCGCGCTGGCGACGAAAGAGCTTAAGCAGGAACGATCTGGTAAGTCACCTCGCGCTGATGGGGACACGTGACTCAGTGTCGCCCAGTAAAATTTGTAAAGAAACTGTTCGGAGAGAAGGGCGTGAGTAAGTAGACGCACTCTGCTTGTTACCAGCTGGCTGCTGAGCGTCTTTCCCGCTAGACGACAACGCATCTATGGACAGCGTCCGGGAAGTGCTCGGTATGTCTATTGGGCGTCGTCCTGGTTTCGCGGCTGACAGAGAGTCAGAAATCTTGCATCAAATGATCAGCGACAAGAACAAGTCAAAACGTCGGTTATTTCTTATTATGCTACTGCATACAGGAAATCCTCATTTTATCTGACAGGTGATAAGTTGCGAAGAAATATCCGAAGTTGGATCTCTCCTCCTGATTCATGGAAAAATCACAACATCGCTCGCGAATCTCGGCATATTGAGACCGCGGAGTGGTTCATTCAAGGCGAGACGTTCTCCGAATGGAAATCGTCCGGACAGAGTTCGCTTTTATGGGTCCATGGGAAACGTCAGTTGCCGTTCAGCTCTTACACTGTCGCAGAAACTGACGTCTTTCGGTCTTTCGTAGCGGGCGCAGGAAAGAGCGTGCTATGGTACGTGGATCTTATGATTCGGTTTGTCTTTGACAACTCACACTTTCGAGCAGTTTCACCATTATCGAAGAAATCAGGACAATGCAGAAATCTGGGCTCGCCTCCCTCGCGATGTTCTATTACGACTTTAGGGAGGATCAAAAGAAGGACCTACATGGTCTGGCGTCATCCGTGCTAGCTCTGTCATCAATCCGACTCCTACTGCGACATTCTTTCAAAGTTCTACTTAGACCATGATAATGGCTCTCAACATCCCGGTGATAGTGAGCTCGTCCGTTGTTTGAAGGAAATCCTTGGACTTCCAGGACAGGCCCCAATTTTTCTGATTGTGGATGGGTTGGACGAATGTCCAAATACAACTTCTCTGCCATCTCACCGCGAGAAGGTCCTGATGCTCTTGGAGGACCTTATAGACTTCCGACTCCCGAACCTGCGGATATGTGTGACTAGCCGTCCCGAGGCGGACATCAAGCTTGTCCTCGGACCGTTGACTTTCCGATCCGTTTCTCTACATGACGAGCAGGGACAAATAGAGGACATCGAGAAGTATATCAGATCTGTGGTCAACACGAGTAGAAAGATGCGGCGATGGAACACAGAGCACAAGGAACTTGTCATCGACGTCTTGACTGAAAGAGCTGACGGCATGTAAGGCGTTCAAGTTTTCCTTCATTCGTCGCGACCCTCACCCATGCCCAAATCCAGGTTCAAGTGGGCACATTGTCAGCTGGAATACCTTGGCGACTGCCTGCCGGGACGCATCGTGCAAGCTCTGGATGAATTACCAGCGACGCTGGATGAGACATACGAACGCACATTGCGAGATATCAAGGAGACAAACTGGGAATTCGCCCAGCGGCTCTTCTTCTGCGTCGCTGTAGCCTTTCGTCCGCTGCGAGTCGAGGAATTGGCGGAATTTCTCGCGTTTGATTTCAAGACAGGATCAATTCCGAAGTTCCGCGAGGATTGGCGCCTCGAAGACCCGATAGAAGCGGTGTCATCCACGTGTTCCACATTGCTTTCTCTTGTCGACGTCGAAGGTTCACAAGTTATACAATTTTCCCATTGCTCCGTTAAGGAGTTCCTGACGTCTAGCCGCTTTTCCGAAAAAACTGACGTTATGTCACGCCGTTACATGCCCTCGTAACGCAAGCATGCCTGGGTATTTTATTGCACGTGGACGAAAACCTTGCCGACGACATCGTAGAGAAACTTCCTCTCACGGAGTACGCTGCCGAGCGCTGGTTTGAGCATGCCCGTATTGAGGGTGTGTCGGAATTTGCAGAGGAAGGGATGAAACGGTTATTTGACACGAGCAAGCCATACCTTGCGATTTGGGTTTGGTTACGCGATCCAGCAGTGCCCATGTGGGTTCCACGCAAACCGAAATATACGCCGACACCACTTCAAGGAACCCCTTTACATTATGCCGCAATGTGCGGACTACGCGGTATCGTCAAGTTTTTGGTTGCCCAACACCCACAGGATGTGTATGCTCGCGCATACTCTGAGCGTACTCCACTGCATTTTGCGTCAGAGAGGGGTCATGTGGGGGTCGTACGTTGGCTCGTCGAGCATGGTGCGGAGACGATCGCCCAGGACGAGTTTGGGTACACTCCGTTGCACCTGGCCGCCGCATCCGGTGAGGTGGAAGTCGCACGCATCCTCGTCGAGCACGGCGCGAATGCAACAGTCGATAACAAGGAAGGGTCAACTCCGCTGCACCTGGCCGCCGCATCCGGTGAGGTGGAAGTCGCACGCTTCCTCGTCAAGCACGGCGCGAATGCAACAGTCAAGAACAAGGAAGGGTCAACTCCATTGCATGCGGGGTCGGCGAAGGGAGATGTGGATCTCGCACGCCTGCTCATTGGGCACGGCGCTGACCCGACAGCCCAGAACAAGGAATGGTCAACTCCGTTGCACTCTGCATTAATATCTGGAGATGCGGACCTTGTGTGTCTCCTCGTTGAACAGGGCGCTGATGTGACAGCCAAGGACAAGGCTGGGATGACTCCGCTTCATGCAGTCGCCATCTGGATGTCCGGAGGTGTAGAGATCGCACGCTTGCTTGTCGAGCACGGCGCAAACGTGACATCCCAGTCAGAGCACGGATCGACTCCGTTGCATGGGGCATCATATCAAGGAAATTTGGATCTCGCACACTTCCTCATCGCGCACGGCGCGGACGTGACGACCGAGGACCAAGACGGGTGGACCCCGTTACACAGTGTGTTCGATTCGGGTGTACATGTTAGTGTGGAAGTCGCGCGCTTGCTCGTCGAGCACGGCGCGGACGTGACAGCCCAGGACAAGCAAGGGTCGACTCCCTTCCATAGTGCGTCAATGTATGGAAGTGTAGATCTCGCACGCTTGTTTGTCGAGCGAGGCGCAGATGTGATGGGTCAAGACAAACACGGGTCAACTCCTTTGCATATCGCGTCCACGAGCAGAAATATGGAGATCGTATGCCTCCTTGTCGAGCACGGCGCGGACGTGACTGCCCAAGATGAGGGTCTATCCACTCCTTTGCATCGCGCTTCGGTATGGGGGAAAGTGGATCTCGCATGCTTCCTCGTCGAACACGGTGCGGATGCGACAGCCCAGGACAAGCAAGGCTCGAGTCCGTTACATGTCGCATCGGCGTCTGGAAATGCGGATCTCGTACACTTGCTTGTCGAGCTCGGTGTGGACGTGACAGGCCAGGACAAGCACGGCTCGACACCATTACATACGGCGTCGGCGTTGGGACATGTGGGTCTTGCACGCTTCCTAGTCGAGCACGGTGCGGACGCGACAGCCCAGGATAGTCAGGGCTCGACTCCGTTGTATGGCGCATCGGCATCTGGAAATGCGGATCACGTACGCTTCCTAGTCGAGCTTGGTGCGGACGCGACAGCCCAGGAAAAGCAGGGCTCTACTCCGTTGCATGGCGCATCGGCGTCTGGAAATGTGGATCTCGTACGATTCCTAGTCGAGCTCGGTGCTGACGCGACAGCCCAGGACAAGCAAGGCTATACTCCGTTGCATGGCGCATCGGCGTCTGGAAATGTGGATCTCGTACGCTTGCTGGTCGAGCTCGGTGCGGACGTGACAGTCCTGAACAAGCACGGGTCAACTCCGTTGCACCAGGCGTCGATGTATTATTCTTTGAAGAGTGAAGTTGCACGCTTCCTCATCGAGCATGGTGCAGACGTGACAACCCAGGACAAGCAGGGGTCGACTCCGTTACACGACGCGTTGGCGTTGAGAAATTTGGCTCTTGCCCATTTCCTAGTCGAGTTTGGTGCAGACGTGACAGCTCCGGATAAGGACGGGTCAACTCTGTTGCACAAGATATCGGCATTATATGAGCCGAGCATGGAAACTCCACGCTTTTTCGGTGCAGGCGCGACAGCTCAAGACAGGTGGCTGTCAAACTCTGTTAGATGGGATGCCGGCATCCGGAAGAGTGGAAGTCGCAAGCTTGCTCGTGGAACACGGGGCAGATACCACAGCCCAGGACAAGGACGGCTCGACTCCTGTTCATAGGGCGTTGGCATCGGGATTCCTGGATATTGCATGCTTCCTCGCTGAGCACAGGCAGGGAGCACAGCGTAACGGAGCAGATATAGCCGCCCACTACAACGTGAACCAGATTCGGAACTACATAGTGCCGGTACGAGGACATGACTCTGTTGTACAGGTTGTACAATTTATTCGACGTCATCTTATATTTTGGTGCTGTATAACATGAGGAAAATTAAATGCAAATTAAGGGTTACTTTCATTCATGGGAAGGGCGCTTCAACCAGGGTTCACTGGCCCGAATCTGCCTGGTGCAGGCAGACTCCATCGACGGTCGTGTTACCCAGTTACATTTTGTCCACATAATCATTTCCTTCACGACTTCAAGATATGGCTCGACTTGAAAAGCGGGTTCACTTATTATCAAGGTCACTGGGCGACATGATGTTCCTATTCCTAAGCAACCAGCCATTCAACGTTCAACCGTTATGGACTTTGCTCATATTTCGGTCTCCGAGTCTTCCGACTTCTTTTCGTCCCCGTCGTCGTCATGGTCGTCCCAGTCCCTCCGCACGCGGCCCACCGTGATGTCGACTTCGCTCCCCGTCGGTGTGCTGTGCCTCGACGCTGTCGATAGCGCACTTCTCACCTCGTTTCTGAGCTATCGAGATCTTGTCTAGGGGCTGCCAGCCTGAGTGATTGTGCGATCCAGGTATTCGCGCCAGCCGCTTGATCACCGCCGTGTGACTTTCTCTTCTGCTTCTCCTGATGCTACACAAAGTCGACCACAATGGCGCCTTGCTCTGCTGGCATCCATGAATCTCGCCGCTTAGCGGGTGTCCTAGCTGCAACAGCAATCACTCACCTTCCCCAAGGCGAAAGGGCCAGAATTTATGCAAGATCCTTGCTTCTTTCAAGAGAGTTCAACACATTTGAGCCGGCCCCCACAGCTTAGATGATTATCCAACACTGTGTTGCCGAGTTGCCATTGGGGAGCAGCTAAAGAAAGGAATATGACATGGGGAGCAAACGTAAGAAATCGGGACAATAACAGAGGCTTGCTTAGAAGTCAAAGTCGGGGTCTAGTGAGCTCGAGATTGAATCCCCTCCCTCCCTCGCATGATCCTGCTTCTTTCTCCTCATAACAACATCAAAAATCGACAGAAATGAAAAGACATCGGAGCTATTGCCCACACTGTCTTCATCGCGGCTCCCGCCCATGACTCGACGCGGCGCCAAACGAGTAGCCCAAACTGCTCAAGTCTGCTCATGCCACTGCCTGTTGCGTCCTCTCCAATCTACGGTCAGAAGTGGGATGCAGTATTATTTGGATGCTGCGCAAGCGAGAGGGGTATGTGTCATAGGGTCGATCCAGAACTCGCTTTCCCCTTGATAGGGCGGCGGCGGCGGCGCCGATGGATACTACTAGGACTGGGAGATTGTCACGGCATCACTGGTACTTGCACAGGCACAGGGTCCCAATACGCATGCTTGACGGGGGGGTGTTCAATATCATTGGTGATTGCCGTCGCCGTCAATGCGTGGCACAGCCGCGGCGACTCGGAGTAGGCCCTCGGTAGTAGTGTTTCTCCGAGAATAGGAGCGGATTTTGTGGTGAGAAGAACCACTGCACTGCGTGGGCGCTGGACCACAAGACATGGGCCCCAGAGATGGCATTCAGTTACCCGGTGATTTCTCATGGTGGGCTCGGATCACCACTCCGGCGATTTCTCATGATGGGCTCGGATCACCACTCCGGTGATTTCTCATGATGGGCTCGGATCACCACTCCGGTGATTTCTCATGGTGGGCTCGGATCACCACTCGTCGGGGGCACTACCGGCCCCGAAGGAGAAAGGAGACTTGAGTGATGTAAGGAAGTGGACTTGCATCACAGCTATCGAAGAAAACCAGGGACTGTGCCGCATGAAGCCGTGGCATTTTTGGCGTCAGTAATATTCTCGTCAATGCGACTGAAGGTGCGTATAGGTCTGCAGGTATGACCCAAACTTGAGTTCAAGCCAGCGCCGTGAAACGTCATCCAAGGCTGCTGAGGAGCGTGCGCTCTTTCACCTTTGTGGATCAAGACTCCGTGGAAGGCGAGATGGTCGCATCGGTTATGTTACGACCACAGTATATTGATGCGAGATTCGACTGGCATTGAAAAATGTGGTCCCAAGGAAAGGCGGCATTTTTTGACCATGAAACGTCGGCCAGAGTAGGACGATGCTGTCTCGGAAGGAAAAGAAAGAGCGACCCGAGCGACTTGTAAATTTATCGCGCGCCATAGTCATTGGCAGGAGTCGATATCATGGGTATATAAGGTCCCGCACTTGCTACGAAGGTGAGGACTACCACACGCCGTGACGTTTGCCACTCACAAGTCATCATGGCATATACCAATTCCTACAAGGCACCTGTTGTCCCATCCATTTTGCCTGGGTACTATGGCCCGGACCCACACGACATCAACTGGATCATGCCCCTCCATGAGGCGACGCTCGAATCCGACCGCGTAAAGTTGACACCGTTCATACCCTCCCTCCACGCAAAAGATTACGCGAAGCAGGTGGCGGCCCATCCAGAGCTACATCGCTATATGCCACTCGACCCCTCGAGCCTCGACGAAATCCTGACGGTGTTCGAGCAGTTAGTGCGCTATCAGCCGACGAACATCCTCTTCGCGATCATCGACAAGGCCCGTGGCGGCGCGCTCGCGGGGGTGATCGGGCTATTCTTCATGTCCCCGGAAAACCTGAGCGTCGAGGTGGGATGGGTCCTCATATTCCCCGCGTTCCAGCGCACGTACGTGACGACCAACGCGGTCGGCCTCCTCCTGCGCTACTGCCTCGAGCCGCCCTGCACACTGCAGCGGCGCGGGCTGGGATTACGGCGCGTGCAGTGGATTGCGCACACAGCGAACCGGGCATCGCAGGCGACGGCGAAGCGCATGGGGTTCGAGGAGGAAGGTGTCCTGCGTTGGACGGGGGTGCTACCCGAAGATAAGGAAGGGAATGGGATTGCGCTGCGGGATGGAGATCCGGAGCGTACCAGGCAGGGGCGTCACAGCGTGATGTTGTCGCTGTGTGTGGATGATTGGGAGAGCGGGGGCAGGGAGCATGTGCAACGTTTGATGGACCGCCGCCAATAACGCTTTTGTCGGAGTTGGGTGGGGTTTAGTACGAGATTGGGCGCTTCCCCTGGGGACATGTGGAACAGTACAGTACTAAGCCACTAGTAGCGCACTTGTTGACCAACGCCGTAAAATGTTGGGTGCATAGTGTCGTTGTTGATCGTTAAAAACGAGGTGATGAAGTAATCAGTGCATTTCAAATGCAGCGACACTCCCGGGCCGCCATCTTACTCCGGCCCCCAGATCCCGGGCCACCCGTACTGTAGAGTTGAGTTTCCGCGTTCTTCCCCGTATTGTCGAAGAACCCTGCCCATATATTCTGGTCTTTGAGTCCTCCAATTTTATCTCGTGTCAGTCGCTGGTGTCCACCGTCACGCTGTCGACCATGCACCCCGTTAATATGTCGTGCCTCGACGCTGTCGAAAGCCGCTTCTCACCTCCGTTCATCGTCCCTGAGTGATTGCACACGGTGCGGACGTGACATCCCAAGACAAGGACGGGTCAACTCTGTTACCGTACATAGGGTGTCGGATTCCGGAAGTGTGGAAGTCGCACGATTGCTTGTGGAACATGTGGCAGATCATACCACGGC
>Ga0137394_10000910_pt1 | contig 20860 bp, 33 predicted proteins | sample czobulk116metaG_FD_108278 | JGI IMG/M metagenome (GOLD analysis project Ga0137394, IMG submission 108278) | Vadose zone soil microbial communities from Angelo Coast Range Reserve, California, USA - czobulk1.16 metaG | ecosystem: Environmental > Terrestrial > Soil > Vadose zone | place: USA...
GCAAAAATAAGGCAGAAAATGCTATCATAAAATTCTTGATCTTATCATGTCTTAGCACAAAGGTGTTAAGGTGCAATAAGGTGCAATAAGGTGTGAAAACTCAAATGCAGTTTTCCTGATGCATTTGTCATCAGTGTCAGATAGAGGGACAAGTCAGGACATTGTAAAAGATATTCGATGTCCTACACACCCTTACATAATGTTGTCTAGGCCATATCTTAACAATCTTGGCTATTATAAGAAAGGTACCTTTTGCATTTCTCCTGCTGCAAATAGGTCTTCATCAAATTCCTGCTCTACTAGTTCTGCAGCTGGATCTGAGTTAGGATCATCTGCAACCTTGTCTGTCACTCCGAACTCGAGGTCCTCCTCATCTGACGAAGATCGAGAACCAGGGAGCGACCCAGGCATACTCCCTGTACTTCGCTTCCTCAAACGTCGACGGCGTCCAGCGTAGTCTGAAGAATCGTACGAATCGCGATCTTCCTCCGACTCTGATTCATGGGCCGATAGCGTGCTTGGACTTACGCTGACACTGCGACTGGCAAGACCTGCAAACACGTTACTGAGGCGTTCGATGCTTGATAGCTGCCGCCGATGATTGGGCGAGCCCCTGGTGTCCAAATCGCGCCCACGCCTAGCTTCGACGGGAGGTGATGGAGTGAATGGGAGTGAACGGCTACTACTTGTGCTACGCAAGCTGAAATTGCGCAGCCTCGCGAAGGCGCTCCGATTGGACATTTCCGAGTGCGCACTCAACGCCGGGGATGGTGGCGCTAAATCTGGTAGAGGGAAATCTGCAAGCGGAGCCTTCCAATAATTGTTGTCCGTAAATTCACTTTGCCATTTGTGAGTTATTGGGGGGAACATCTGGTCAACGAGGTCTGTCATATGAATGTAACTTCGTACGGATCTAGGGACATCGTCAACAAGCTCCAAGGTGAATTTAACTTGGGCAATATTACTCAGACTTGTGCCCAACGCGATCAAGTAACTCCATCTTTACCTCGCCATTGGAGTCGATGGTGAAGACTCGCGAGCTTGGAATGTTGACGCTGCGGTATGATAAAGCATCCGTAATGCGATTTCCAAAACCTGCATAGAACGGGAGAGGGGCAGTGGGTCCGAACAGCCGCTGGATATCACGTAGACAAGCCATTTTGAATACTTCAGGCTTACGCATTATTACCTCCCTGATCATTCAACACATCGCCATCAGTCTATGTTATGACACTGCCAATTTACCAACCTCACCGATGTAGCGAGGCCATCAAGCGATCCGGGCTCATGATAACCGGGCCCTCCGGTAACTGATAGTCATTTTGTTTGATACCTTGCAGATAGTAACGCGTAGAATCGGCTTGGCCAATGGCACGGGATGTAAGATACATGATTTTATAACCGTTTTTATGGATGTCGCTGTACAATTTGGCAACACCGATGTGCGTCCAATCACGTCCAATTAGGTTAAACACATGCCCCAGAGCATCGGACCTGCCAATCTTAGCCGACGGCCGACGTGGAAAGAAACCTAGCGGACATACTTGGTAATTGTCCCATCAATATCAGATACCACCACACTGTCCGTATGTTCCCACATGAAGATACGGGCGGCACATGCCACTACACCAGATGAGGACAATGAAAAAGTGATTGTATTCGCCCCTGGCCGCAAATTGAGAACCTCCTATAGTATAATGTTACCTATGCACTCGGGACCACGCCGTGAATCTTACCAACTGCTCAGATGTAAGCCTGAGCGTCTTCGCGTATTTTAACTTTCGTCTTCTTCCAGAAACGGATGAGTCCCCACTTGCTCGTGGCTCTGGGGAAGACGCAGGCGGTGAGGGGACGGATATTTCGAGCGTACACTCGTCTGGAGTTGACACTTGGACGGTTGAACCCCCCCGCGATTCCTTTTCGTGGTAGAGCAATGAGAGTCGCAAGCGAGAAGAGACGGAATGCAACTGACGCTGGGTAATGGTGTACTCACTGAGCTCTTCAGGGGTGGACGCTCCAAGCGGACGTCAACACTTCGCGGGTGTCTACCGTCACGGCGCCACCAGCGAACCCAAGATCTGCGCTCTCGACCCGACATACTCGAATCGTTATCAAATCCTGTCTCGACATCAGACATGGGTTCCTGCCCATTGAGTTGTTCGTCCGACTGCAGCGAAATCGATGAAACTCCCTCTGATATGTCGAGCTCAAATTCGGGAGGGAGACTCTTGCTGCGCTGAAATTCTCCAGGCTGGCTGACAAGGAGTTGTTCATCGACCTCGGGACCACGCACATTCAGCGGAGCTGTGTCCGAGAGGGTGGGATGCTCTATATGAATTTGCGAGCGTTGAGGAAACCCGCCCCACTCCCAGGAGTACTCATCTGACATAGGCGAACTCCTGAAAAGGATTGAAGAGGGGTGCGGGGAATCGGATGGCAAAACAGAGGATGGACGTATGCTTGGAAAGGGTATCGGTTCATGGGAAAGTGCTGCATTTTGAAAGGGGTGGGCATCTGGCAGGCCTGGGGCGGTATCCGAGGTGGAAACGGTATTGCTTTGGTCCCTCAAATCAGAACACTGTGAACCATCTATGCAAACAGTTACGAAACACCACGTCATCACCCGGGGAAAACAAACCTGTATTGTCCTGAGGCGAACGTGAAATTTGAGCATTCGAAGGGTTCATGGTGTGATACCCCCCCATATCGAGTTCAACATCTACCCGCTATTACAACTGCACTGAAAGAAAGTGAGGCACGACATACCTTCATTACCATGTGATGTAGAAAAATCCCCCACAAAAAGCCTGGGATGGGCTTCATCGTCCGACTTCACCGTATTGGGCATTCCCTGCGTCATGCGGTCATCATAGCTCACCGCCAACTTCTCGAGGAAAACCACGGGCTCGTCATGTACTTCCTGTGGGATTTCTTTTTCTGCTTCGGCGGAAACAGGTAGTGTTACATTCCTTGTGTTTACAATGTCAGATGAATTTCCGGCGCGCCGAAAGGAGGTGCCAGCAGGTTGTGATACGTTGGATGGAGCTGACCTTTTTGAAGCCTCTCCAGATGGTGAGGTAGAAGACGCATTAAGATCAAGAAAATCAGGTTCCTGACCAATTCCATCCTCCGTGAAACCATCCCTATGGTCTCTGGCACCGAATCTCCCAAAGTCCCCTAGTGACACGGGATCGGTTGAAACCGGCTCGGTTGGCTCAAGTAGCGGAGAGGTGATAAGGTCATCAGGGACGTCACTATCTGTTTCGAAGACAAAAAAGGCCTCTCCTGCTTCTCCAATTTTCATGTTGAATGGCACAGCGTTCCCATTCACCGTGATGTCCACCTAGAAACAAGAAAAGAACATGTGAGCGACCCATAACCAAAGGTAATGTCCTCACCTTCTTCTCACTGGGCCTGAGTACCTGCCACTTCCCGAACCGGACATGGAATGGAGAACAAACGAGTTCCATGGTCCCATTGTACCCAGGCCGTCGGACGACGATGACATCAATGGCCCCGGTGAGTGTTGCAGGATTGATATCCTTGTAATATTGGTACGGGGCACTAATCGCATTGACCGCACCCCATAGATAGTTCATTGGAATATAATCCAAGAACGGTTAGGAAAAGGTGGGACGTGTCCCAGAAGACGAGTCAGGCCGAGCTCCGAGCTCCGAGCGCGACGCGTTGGGGAGACAAGGTTCGGCCCGATAATTACCGGTACCCATGTGATACAACAGGATTTATGCGTTGCGTAGTAAGTTACAAGGTACAAATTGCAGCATACACAGCGTGATGACAACACGGAAAGAAATGTCACGACGGGCGGTATCCAACGTCACTCGTCACTGTGCTTGGGCCTCCTATGTGCGCGCGAATTCATGTATTAGCTGGGTGATAAACTGCTCTTATATATTGAAACATACCTGGTCAACAAATTCCATTGCTTCTTCCTTCTTTATACTGCGGATCGAACTAATCTTTTGGTTATTGAAGAGGACGCCATAGAATTTGTCCGCAGAAACAAGCATCTCAGGACGGAATGTTGTCGTGATGAATTGGCCCGATGAGGACAGAGAATGGATCATTGCTTATGATAGTTGAGAATACCGCAAAGAGGAGCAGTCCACACTCACCCGCGACGGCAGTCCGATACTGAGCGTCTAAATTGGCGTCGATCTTCAAAGTCAACGGTCAGTGGCCTTATATCTAACAGCAATCTGAACATTGATACACCTCATCGAACAGGTAAAATGGTGCCGGATCACATTTTTGTATCGCAAATACTGAGAGTGAAGTCAGATGGTGCATTGTAGTATGGACGTGAGCACGGACCAAGTGCCAGGGCAACTAGCGACTTTTGACCTCCAGAAAGTTGCTGGATACGCAGTCCCTCGTCGACTTTGGAGTTGAACGAGACCTTCGTGAGGCGAACGGTTAGACACTCACATGTTACGAACGGCAGTGCACACCTTAATTGCTACCCCAGTATAGTTGTCGACGGTGCGCTGCTGGGAATCCTCAGCCTCCTCGGCTTCATCATCATCCTGCTGGCAGCTTCAGCAGAATCGACGATCCGTAGTCACAGGAACCAACCTGATCCACCCGTCTCTGGATGATAAGCTTCCCTTTACCAGCAGGCACTAAGGTTTCGAAAACCTCTTCGAAGTTCTTTGCTACTTGTTTGAAGGTTCGTTCGATAGCTTCGTCCTTGCGTTGATCCAGGACCTCAACCAGTTGCTCGATCGATTCTCCAGACTTCTCTAGGTCCTCGCGGCGTTTTAAAAGCTGGTCCCTTTGCTTCGTGAAATTGTTGTACTGCTCGAATGCTTTCTTATTGACGTGCGCGAATTTTTTGAGACCCTCATTCACGGTGTGCAGTTTCCTGACCAACTGAGCGAGGTCAGAACCTGCTGAGAATGCCAACCACGATTAGACTCACCCTATCCGACTTGTCGTTGATATATTTATCGAAAGCTTCCTCTGGAAGCACGCCAAGATCTCGGATATTGCGGTTACATTCATCCTTCTTGTTCACAAGCAGATTCTTCTTGGCAAGGTAACGTTCTGTATTCTTTTGTTGCTTTGCCATGCTACGACCGTCTTCTGTCTGTTGATTTTGCATAACTTCTAGGTTGCTGCGGTGCTCTTGGAGGTCGTGCGTGAGTTTGTCAATTGCCCTCTCCATATCTGCCATACAGTGAAACAACTGAACTTTAGGCTCCGCGGGAGAAACGGACCTTGGACTTTCTTTGTGAGTGTAGTGATCGCATTATTAACTGAGCTAAGCTCATGCGTTCGGATTTTCAGGTCATCTGCCGCGTTCGCATCACCTACTTCGGGTTCACCAAGCCCTTCGATCTCAGAATGTAGCTCATCCCGACGCCGACGTAGGCTCTCATTCAATTCGATTTGAATGATATTCTTGCTTCTGCCCAGCTGAGACCTTCATCAATACGGACTTGTACGGATGATATCGAAATGCAAACCTCAGTCTTTGTCTTGCCCATCTCTACAAGCAGCTTCTGCTGGGCTTCGATGTCTCGGCTAAGCTCATCGATATAAGCCCTCTCCTGCGCGCTTAACTCCTGGACCATTGGACTTGACAACTCGAGTCTGTAGGCCTCGATGCGAGTACCTAGCGCGCGCAGCTCACCATTGAGTTCTTGAACGTCTTCCTCAAGCTTTGTGATTCTGCCCTCTACACGCTCCTTCTCCTTTTGAAGGGCCGCAGTATCCGCGCTGATACCCTCACGCGCCTCTCGCGCCATCTTTTGCTGGTTTCCTAAGACTTGAATGCGTCCGCCTACCCGGGCGATCTCCTGATCGAACTTGAGTGTGGCAGCTTTCACCTCTCGTGAGCGATTTTCTTCAGAAGCAACTCTGGAGCGCCAGGTTGCGACATTTTTTACCGCATCGAGACGCGAGCGTCGAACATCGTAATACCCCCCTGTGAGTGCGCCCTTGCGATCAACCTTGTCACCATCAAGTGTGATCGTGTTAATACCGTGGCTCTTCACATATGCGGCAGCAACTGTGAGGTCACGACAAACGCATGTTTTACCGAACACTTGTTCAAATGCTTTGGCATGCGCTGGGTCGTAGCGAAGCTTTTCCAGAAGAGGAATTGCGTCGTCGGCATGCGGTGGAACAGGATTCTTAGGTTTGAGACGGTTGAGAGGCATGAAAGTGACGCGGCCGGTCCTCTCACGTAACATGACTTCTAGAACCCTAGACGCAGTCTGATCCGTATCAACAACCACGTGAAACAGACTAGAAAAGTGGTAAGTTACGGTGTGTGCAATAAGCAGTAGCTTGATAGATACCTATTGCCTGCAGTTAACTCGACAGCGGTATTGAAGTTCACATCCGTGACCTCGAAGAGCCGATACAAGGGTCCATAAACGCCATCCAAATTCAAGCGTTCGGCAATAGAATCAACGGCACGTAACCCGATACCAGTATCCTGGAATACATACAATCAATTGCGGATTGACTGGCCACGCACTTCAGCGCTTACCTTGTCCATCATGCTTGCCAGGCTTCTTTCTGCCGATCTCAACTCATCTGCAGCATGATTCCTCGTCGAGTCAAGCTTCGCATCCTCACGCCACAGGTCCTTGCGCTGTTCAACCCATTCTCCACGCTGTTCTACGAACTTAGCAAGCTCCTCACCAAGCTCTCTTGCCCGGCCACGACTATCTTCTCCACGTTGGTTGACGTCCGCTATCCGTTCATCCAGTTGATCACGTAGGGCTACTGCGGTCTGCAGCTCGACACCGGAAGCCTTTACAGCATCGCTTTGGGTCGCCTTGTGTGATTCAAGAGCCGCGAGTTCGCTGCGCAAGAACTGGTCGCGTTCCGCGCGGGTGCGGAAACGCTGTAGCCTGCCTTGCTTTGCATAGAGTGCAGACAACTTTGCATTCGCGTCGTCGAGCACACGCCGTTGCTCGGCCTCGGCCACACGATGTGTTTCCCATTTTGGAAGTAACGCAGCCAGGGCTTCCTCTTTTTGCGCTATCTGAGCCTGGATGTCAGCTAGCTCGCCTTCGAGAGCATTGCGCTGGCCACCGGCACGCGCATCAGCCGCACGAAGGTCTGCAATTCGAAGTTCGAGCTCCTTCTGCGAGCGAGTGAGGTCAGCTAGTTCCGCCTGGGCACCATGTTTCGTCAATTGAAGGGTGGAGTGTTCATGTTTTGCTGTGGATATTTGGCTCTCCAACGTCTGAGAGATTTATGGACTTAGTTAAACAATTTACAAAAAGTGGAAAAAAGGGGTGGTCACCTGAATTTGTTGTTCTCGATCGGAAAATAACTCACGACGTTGATTCGCCCCATGGAGGTCCTTCTTCCGTTCCTCCTCGATTTCTTCAAGCGCCTCCGCAACCTCTTCCAGCTCACGCTGATATAGTGCGTATTCAAGGCAACGCTTTTCCTTATCCTTCTCTTGGAACTCTTTTAATTCTTCTTTCTCTTCTTCCAGCTCTCCGAGGCGGGTCTCAATGAAATCGAGCAGCTCGATAATCTTCGACTTCTTCCCTTCCGTCTCTGCCATGATACGCAGAGATTCAGCACGTCGTTGCTCGTAAACTTTTGTTCCTGCGACCTCTTTGAGGAGAGCGAGACGTTCGTGATCTTTTGCGTTGGTAAGCGCGGTAATCTACCTACGGTCAGCGACACAAGACACCTTTATCATAGCAATGAACTCACGCGGCCTTGGGGAACAATATAGTACGGGTTGGCTTTGCTGAAGCCAGCACTCTCAAGAAGGTTCATGACATCAGCTTTGCTAGCACTCTTTTTGTCAAGGCTGTATTCGTCTTTCTTAAGCCCTATCGTGCGACGTAGAACAACTTCATCCCTGCCAGTTGGGAAACGATTGTCAGAGTTATCGAACACCACTTCGACTGCGGACAATGTTGAATGGCGTTATTTGGTTCAGTAATGCGTGGACACGGACCGTAGGCAGAGAGCGTGGTTGTAGTAGAGATACCTTCATGAAGGAGTGCTTGACGTTCCTCGCGCGACATGGATGTGTATGCATCAGAAAGTACGAAACGGATGGCTAACAGGTATGAGCAAGAGAATACACGGTATCAACGCGCGAGTGCGGCCCATACCGGCAAAAAAGTTGCTCTTCCCCGATCCATTCCGTCCTACTACGACGTTGTGTCTTGGAGAAAATGGTTCTATCTGCGTCTGGTCCCTGTCTAGGTGGAGTAAACGTTCTGTACGTCGCACACCCGAAATATAATGCTCACAGGACTTGAAGCCCTGGATAGTTAACGTCTTGATGTGCATGTTGAACAGATGACAGATGCACTAAACCGATATTCTGTAAATGATAGATACCCCAGAGCACGTGCTTGAGTGAACAAGCCCCTGACGCGACGCGTCGTCGGAGATCAAACCTTCTCGATCGTGACCGTGGCTTACTCGTTGCTTGCACGACCAGGATACAGTATCACCAATATTAATGTGTGAAGCCGTACGAAAGATCCCGAAATTTGATACAGGGATGACTGGCTATGCGCTACATTACATCTCGGGAATCATATAATCGCAGCAATTGACGACGCCATGATTATAGTGCGACCTCTACGTCCAATCGCGCGAGATAAGAATATACATCAGGCGAAAGGCGATAACGCAGCATGCCGGCGAAGACCATCAAAGAACGCGACTTCTTTCTCAACGCTGCAAGCGTCTGCGGGCAATAGGTCAGATTCATGCGAGCACAGGTCGGAAATAGGCCTGTACCATTTGCCTACTCGCATCAGGCGTATTGGATGCCTTAATCTTTTGGTAGACTCCCGCAATGGCGTCCATCGCGAGTGGGAGGTACGTGTGTAAGTTGCGCTGCAAGGAATCATGCAACTCCTTAAACTCCTCCGCGCGACGATTGATCTTTGCCACGTCGCCATCGAGTGGGACAAGGTCCGTTGACTCCACGATCTGCATGCATCGTCAAGGTGCGTAGAGGGCATGGACGAAACTCACCTCGAGCGCCCGATCAACCCTCCCCTCGGTTTTCGCGTCGAGCGCTTCTCTCACGCGCAACAGCTTCACAACGGCATCTCTAGCACGTCCCGGGGCCCGCCCCGTCCGCTCGTAGTGCCGAATTATGTCAAGAGCAGCTGTTTCGAGGGAGCGTGCCCGCTCTCCGCCACCGCCAGGTGCAGCCAATGTTGTGGCAAGCGCGGTAGCGAGACTGCTGATGACAGTAGTGTACTCCCCTGCGAGATTGTACAGTTTTATTGCTTGTAGGACGCGATCGCTCTCCTCCGCTTGTCGTGCCGCGGGAACAAAGACCTCGGCATTGAGTTCATGAGCATCATCAAGTTTAAGCAACGGTGCTGCCTGTTCAATGACACCCGTCTATATTTCGTGAGTATCAGCTAGCACGAAGTAATAGGAGACATACAAAACGCATTCCATCGGCCCGAAGTCCACCAACAAGTTCATCCCACGCGGGACCAGCATTGGCAAGTACAATGACACGCCGCACAAGATCCCACGATAACTCTAGCTGCTCCCTGCCGATGCCGCCCGGTTGATCTGTACCAAGTGTAACGGTGTACACGTACTGCAGGGCTTCTTTGGCGTCCAACCGCACAAACTGACGCACATAACGCCAAATGAGTGTTGAAAGACTGAGCGCAGGCGGGAGAGAAGAGGAAAGGGACACTAAGAGATTCGTGTGAAGGATCAGCTGAACCTTGTACGTGGCCATTACTCACGAGGTGTAATGTCCGACGACTCGGCACGGGAAGGGGCACGTAATAGACCATGATAGGCAAGTGCGATAGCTAGGTGAACCGCCTCGATCTCTGTCTCTGGGTGGTCTCCAAGCGCAGCAACGGCCTGAAATGATTTGGATCATCACTCATAAGTGTGAGATGCATGACCAAGAACACTTACCCTCTCAAACTCACCGCACGTGAGAAGTACGGCGGCCCACAAACCAATTCGCGCTCCCTTGGAGCCGGGAGCGCCTTCAAAATGACGTTCTCCATAGTTGAGCAATACTTCCGCAAGCCCACGTAGACCACCACTCTCCTCCTCATCGACCTACGATACATTGATCAGCGGGAAGAAAAAAGGCCGATGGAGAAAATCTCGCCATTGCGAGCTGGAACCAGAGCCAATCCTCCGTCGTTGCTGTGACAAGTGGAACGTTGCGCTTGGACGGATCCAACTTGCCCATAAGCTTGTAAAGAGCGAGCTTGAACGGATCGACACTCGTGGAATGTAGCATGTGGGCATTGTAGATGGCCTGGACGTGGTCCCGATGGGGCTTTGGTAGACTAGAGACAGCTGAGGACATGCTCATGCTCAGGGACGTCGAGGTCGAACGACGTACCGATGATCGGGCGACTCCAACCAGAGACGAAAGTGTGCTACAAAACTATCTTCGCGGTGTTCAATGGCTTGTCGATGTGCAAGCGCTTCGTCAAGGGCTTCTCTCACATGTCCCGTGCGCACCAAATAGAATAACTTGGCCCACAGCGGCTGAGCCGCAACCAACTACCAGAATCGTCAGCATTGCTTGGAGAAAGGGTTGCAATCTCAGCCAACCTCGATGCGGTCTTGCCATGCACCCCCACGATAATACCGTACCAGCAAAAAGGCGCGTACGCGGTTTGCGATACTCGGGTCTCCGCCAAGGCATGCGTCCAGTGGGCGTGCCTGAATTGTGCGCTCCAGTACGTCAAGATACTGCTCTTCGAGAGCGGCGCGCGCTCCTGCGGCAGTCTGTTTTCTCAATTCGACAGCTTCCCTTGATGTCGGATCGCCGAGGTGTGCACGAGCATGGCGGCGCTCTAACAGCAGCGAGTTCAGGATATGGGCACCAGCGTGCGCGAGTGGCGGAATTCCGGGTGGTTCCCCAGTTATTTTTGCGAGAATATGGAATATTTGTACGACCTGATGAGCTCGCTAACGCAGCAAGCATTAAATTGGACCCCTTGGGCAACGTGAACGGCACGCACATCCGGATTGAGGGAAAGAGTTGCTTGAATGAACGCGTGAACAACTGGGAAAGAAGCGTCGCGTAGACGGGCCGCATTTAACTCCACCACTACGCGATCATATGCCATCATTTTGCCCTGCACTTGCAAGCTAGGGCTTGGAGCCGCGCTAAGCTGAGAAGAGGTCAAGAAGACGGTCAGATCCGTGGGAGAGCACACACCGTTAATGCACTTCGGCTTTGAGACGTCTTGCTTCTTGATACTAGCGATCCACCATCCGCGCACGACTGGCCACCCAACTCTTCGAAAACTCGTTTCTTACGGGCCTCCCATTCGCGCCTGCCTCTGTCTTCTAATACACGATAAAATTCTCCCTGAGTCTCTCTGCGCGCCTCTTCGATTGTCGATATAACATTTTGCTCATGTGCGTGTCTTAAGTAGCCTGAGATATCGGTATCTTGGAGCGGTTGTAACGGTAGGAATGTGGCAGATGTATTGAGGTGCGCGATGGAGTTTGCGAGGGCTGGGACATCAATGTGCGCTTGAGCTAAGAGGTAGTTTCTAATGCCACATTACTAGAAGTTCCTCATAACTGTTCGTTTGACACTCACGCGCGGCCTGTATCTGCCTGGGTTCCTGCTTGTCGCGGGAGAAGCCTTCGCGACTGCGCCTCGATCTGATCTAAGGAAAGCGACACATTTGGTAAATCTTGTCGCTTCAAGTGTGATGTGAGAGCATTCGACGAAGCTAATAGTGAGGAGAGGTTGGAAGACATATTGTTCTCAAACACGAACAACGCCGCGTCACGGCGCGCGAACTGCTGAAGGGCATCGTGGGAATCTGATACCTTATACAATAGGGTCTTTCAAACCTCTATTAAATTATTTTGACCCAGTAGGGTCCTTCAAGGTAGCCATTATTAGCTTTCCCATTAAGTTATTTTCTGGGCCAAAATTAACTTAACTAAATAATGGATTTGATAAAAATAATTTAACCCTAAGAAATCTTTTTATTCTGTTATTTTTAAATTATTTGTCATAGAAATAACTTTTAATGGAATAAATAATGGTCAAATAATTGTCAAAATTTAGGGGGGTTTCAAAGTACCGTGTTTTTGACCCTTATTTATTTCATTAAAGCTCATTTATATGACAAATAATATGAAAATAACAGAATGAAGGGGTCTTTTAGGGTTAAATTATTTTATCAAATTTATTATTTAATTTGTTTAATTTCAGCCCAGAAAATAACTTAATGGGAAAATTTAATGGAGGTTTGTTTATAAGACATACAGTACAGTAACGGTCTCAGACGTCTGATTCACATTTCTCCTTCGTCCATTCTCACCGGTTAATCGTGTCACAAACAAAATGTTCATAGCAGCCTCCCAGGTAACTAAGTTAGTCGGAAGCGACCTCATTATTTCGAACGGAAGTACTCCCTAACGCCGTCACGGGACGATGGCGATACAAACGGAGGTCAGCGAGCGTAACAACAAGTTCATGATGGATACACACATTTCGCTCCCCCACAGCGCTAGCAGGCCGACTGATGCCGCCGTGACTGCGCGCCTATCCCATTTTGGACTATCCCAGTTTCTATATGCGAGATAGCCTACAATGCTCAGGATGCCGGCGTGGACTGTCCGGAACTGATATAGGTTTCAACTTATGCATTAGGTGGGCTTACCGAGTCCCGTAGCTCCTCCCGATATTCCCAACCCTGGTACATGCTCACGAACCCGGTGGCAGGCCAATGCAGCTCCTGAGCCCTCTTCTTTATTCCAGTCTTTTACATTCTTGGGTGAACTTCGGCATGCTTTGATGGCATAACGCTCGGCACCGAACAGCGCAAAGGTAGCCGCCATAGCCGATACGATAACCTTGGTGTCACAACGCAGGCGCGGGCGTGTATATAAAGCATATGAGCCACCACCGAGAAGACCTATGTTCACTGGAAAAATGGTCAAGTTTTGTCCATGCCGGAAGCCATTAGAAACCCACCGATCCCGACGAGACCACCAGTGATCGAAGGCCGAAGAATGACTTCTTTGATCTTCTTCCATCTCCACAGCGTCGGAGCTTCAGGACGATTACTAGCACTGTCCTCGCTTGGGGAACCGGAGTCTCGGCTGGGAGATTCAGACGTTGTGCATGTCGGAGGCTGTTCATATTCTGGTTGTACCACATTCACTTTTTTGGCGAAGTCGGGTGGCGATCCCCCTAGTACAGTGGGTGTAGTGAGTAGAGCTGGATCAGGATGAGGCTAACAACGGCACAATGAGATGGACAAGCTGGGGAGTAAACAAGTACTGGCGAGCGGACCTGCTGTTTATAGGGGGGAGCGTTCGCAGCCACGACGTTTGCGTAGGGTTCCATGCTCTACTGCTTGAAGCTTGAAGTTGAATTCTTAGTGAGAAAAGGGATGGTGCAGCAGTTGGGTCCAGTTTATATCGAAGCTGAGGAGCACCATCGGGCACATCGCTGACGTCATTTCTGATCCCACCAAATCATGACCATCCTCACGATTACTGGATAGGGTGTAGTCGGTAAGTATAACAAGGGGTGAAAATCAAATCAGAATAACATGATCCAACAATAAGGTACGTATAGCCTTCAACTTGAACGTAGACTCAGAAGACATCCATAGAATGAGGGCAGTCAACTGCAACATGCCCGTAATTCTCGCAGTCCTCACAATATAACTCGGAGGGAGGCGCATCTTTACCTCCAGCCGTAGGTGCAGCACTACCCCGAAGCAGGTCGCACGTAAAGATGTCATGACCCGGCTGCTCACAGATCTCGCAGACATCTCCGGTCAGGGCGCTTTGATTCGCCTCTGATAACGAGTCGAAAGAGTCGGCCGACAGTAGACCGGGCCCCTGGTTTCCTCGCTTCGAGTTCTTCTTTTCAGTCCTCGCAAGTTTCTCCTTCAGTTGTTCTATCTCGAGCTCAAGCTCGTCCTGTGTCCTCGTTGAATCTTTGGATTATACTCCAATAATAAATGAACCCACTTCGAGATAAATCTACGTTGTTACGTTAGCGATGTCTAGTAAAGGACAGGAAAAAGTGTCACACTTACTTTCGCTTCGATCAGGCTCTCCAACTCACTCACTTCTTTGTTAAGCTAAATCATAAGCAAATATTTAAGCGAGTGGTCGGCCAACAAAAACATTGGTGACCGCACATCATGGACTGTCCTGGCACTCTTGGCTTCGGTCTCTGTCAAGCGCTTCCGTAGCTGTTCGAGGTCAAGCTGTTTCCCAACGGCATCGTCAGGTGGTCTATCCGAGTCAACGTGTATGTGTTGTGGTTGTGCTCACTTCATATCGCGCGCGCATCTCACGCATCGCCTTCTGCAATGATACCACATCTCCAGATGGTATAGAAGCATCGTCTTGAGGGCTCGCTTCCTCGTTGGACAGTTTATTCCTGATGCTGTCCTCCAAAGCGTCCATGCTCTGCAAGTCTGTTGTTTCAATATCTCCATGGGTGATTAATGTTCCAAAAAATGACCTTGCGAAGTTGCTCAGTCTCAGATAAGAGGAGTTTATTCTCAGACTCTAAGAGCTTATTTTGGTGGGCAGCATTAGCATTTTCTTTTTGCAGCTCCTGGATGATGTGCCTTGGAAGCATAGTCATCAGCCCATCAAGAAAGACGAAGCAGATCAGACTGGGCTCACTTAAGTCCGGCCATCTCTTCACGAACGGAACTGGGGACAGAGGATGCCGACGGCTTACCAGCCTGCTGAAGACTGTCAGAGAGTGGCGTATCACGATGAGACCTTTTGCGCATGGTTTCGAGCTCTGCCTGGCTACGCTCGAGATGCTCCCGCAGCTCTGCAGCAGCATTCGTCTCCTCGGCGACTTTGGCCTCCAGGTCGCTCTGAAGGGTTTCAAACTAGAGATACTCTCAGCCGGAGTGGCACAGGTACACAAGTGCATCTCACGTTGGTTTTTTCGATCAAAAGCTCATCGATAGTCTCTTGCAGCTGACCGGACGAGGAGGATATCCGGGCATTGTCCGCATCCTGGAGCGCCGCCGTAGCTTCCGCGAGCTGGCTTTTCAAGCGAGCGATCTCTTCAATGTAGTGCGTGTGCCCATGGGTTGAGCGCTGAGTAGGTTCAGAGGACTTCTCTACCGAGTCGGGGGAGGTAAGGCCCGCGACGCCTTCCAAATCCTACGGAGCATTCATTATCATGCACCCTAAAATAATGGACTTTCTCACCACGATCTCAGCACGAAGTCCTTCGATCTCTGCTCTTGCATTCTCAAGGGCCACCGTACTCTCGCGCAAGGCTTCTCCGACCTCTTCCGTCCTAGCTCGGGCATTGTTTTCGGACTTGACGACCCTGGCTATCTCTGACTCGCACTCAGAAACCTGCTGCCTTAGAATGTCCTCTTTCTCCTTGTAGCGCCGAATCTTCTCGCGAATCATGGCTTCATCCCTCTCTGCAGTGGCGCGCACTTCCTCTAGCATATCCTCCGTGATAGTGAGCTTTTTCTGTAGGTGCACGACTTGCTCTCTCAGAGCTTCGTTCTCGATCAGTGTCACGGATGAGAGATGTCGGGCGGCAGAGGTCGGAGAAGGTGGTTGTGCCTGGCTTCGTAATTGCTCCCGAAGCGACCCAATTAGGTCTTCCATCTCATAGCGCCTAGCTTCAGCCGTACTCAGACGTTCCTCATATAAAGCAATTGTTTCCTGTGACAAACGTCAGCGTACCGTGGAATGTGCCACGTCACAAAAGCCTACCTGTCCTGCGTGTCGCAGTGCATCAACTTGACTTCCAAGCTCCCGTCGTTCATCCTCGAGTTCAGCGTATGCTTTCTTTGCACGTGCCTCCAATAAGTTGATTTCCGCATCCTTCGCAGTGATGAGCGCGTGGGTCTCCGTCTCCGCACCCTCCTTCAGCGCGAGCGACACCTTCAGGCCAGCAAATAATGCTTCCTTGTCATCCAATAGCGACTGTAAGTCCCGTGAACGTGTTTCTCCTTCGGCACGAGCCTTGTCTATGTCCGCTGATGCATGGGATAGAGAACGTTCCAGTACCTCGATTTTAAGGTCCCTGTCGTGTAAATTGCGCTCAACCGATTTTACGGAGGCCTCCAGCTCGACGACGCGGGCGAGTGCTTGGTCGCGATCCTCCCTCATACTGTTGGTTCGGCGGCCATGCTCAAGTTCCTCCCCTTGAAGGCCGCTGATGAGGATGTTCAACCGCTGATTTTCAGCTTCTAGCTCGGCCACTCGATCATGGAGCGCAGTCCCTCCATCTAGATTGTTGCGCGCAGACGTCACAGGGGACGTTGTACCAAGTTCAGTGGGTAGAGACTTGCGCGTCGAGAGAAGGCTAGCAATCTTGTTCTGGATGGCCTTTCCATTAGATTGAAGATCGGTTGTACTGAAAGCGTCATGGTGGGATTCAGAGTCCGATGGATAATCGTTGAGAGAGACAGTGCGGCCGAAAGAGGCGGCATAGGCAGGAGATGGCGGCGGAGGCATCGCAACTGCACTGGGTATTCTTTGTTTTGGGGTGGGCATGGGTGTACGGCTCTTTGTAGGGGTTGTCGATCGAAGGCCGACACCAATGCCTGAGCCACGGCCTCCTACGCCAGGTTTTGGCGTCTTCAGAGCAGGGGATCCAAGACTTGAAATCGTGGAGCCCGCTGAAGGGGAGATAAGTCCAGTGAATCGGGTTGGACTACCAGCCGCGGGTGTCCGACTTGCTGACGGCCCAGTGGGACTTGTAGGCTCGAGGGCACCACTACCACTTCGTTTGATTCCTGACAGAATGAGCCATCGCGTGATGAGAAAGGAGTTAAGACACTTACCGTTGAAAGGCGTCGTAGCTGTCTTGCGTGGACGAGCGGAAGGGGTCACAGTCTCATGTGGTAAACGGGATGTAGACGAGGCGGGTGTGACACGCCCATTTGAATAAGGGATGTATCGCGTTGAATTGGACGGGGTAATGCGCCCAGAAGAATGAGGTGTAACGCGACCACCTCTCGAGGAGGCAGCGCTCGTAGGACGTGACGTTCCGCCGACACCCACAGTCGGTGAGGAAAGCTTCGCAGCAGCTACAAACACGCCACACTTGGGTGGGCACATGAAATAATGTTTTCTGGTCAATGAGAGACGTCAGCGCTCACGGACAAGGAAAGCCCGAATCATCACGTTGACAGAAGGCAGCCCAAAGGTCAAATCTTCGAGTCCCCCTCTCCACTCATGGAGGAGAAAGCCCACGTCAACACAACGAGAATAGCAGAGGCCAATGAGACTTTGCTCGTTACGAATGTGACTCACCCACTGACGCTTCCATCATTTTTACCCTTCCCTGCAAACCCACCGCAGAGCTCTACGCCAGCCCACTGACCAGTCTTCCCATCAATCTCTCCCAAATATCGAAGGGTCCCCTCGAATCCAAGGCTCTCAATCCTAACATTGTCCCCGACTTCGAATGACCTACCCACGCGGCTGGGACTTCGGACAAAAGCATCAGACTGACGGCTGGATGAACGGATCGAGGGGGTTTTGATGCGTGCCGTAGGGACGGGTCGCGCTGGGGTTGCGCCTGCAGTCGAAGAAGTGGAAGCGGCCGAAGAAGGCCTCCCCGCGACGGATCGACGGCCAGATGGTGGAAAAAAAGCGAGCGGACCCTTCGGAGATAACGGGGGATTTGCCGGTTCACTGATGCGGCCAGCCCTGTGGAGAGCCGGGTCATTTGCCTTTATCGCATCCGCAAAGGCACGGGACATTGTGTCGGATACTTGTGCTGGAAGGCTGGGTTGCTGAGAGGCGGCAGAGGTGGAACGCAAGCGACCGGGAGTTGGTAAACCGCTTACTCTTCCTGGAGTGGGTATCGCAGACTGTCGTGCTTTCCCAGGAGTGGTGGACATGATTGAGGGGTATATTGACTCTGTCGAACAAAGTAATGACAGTGATAATCCGAGTCGAGATGGCCGCCTACGCCAGGCAAAGGTACGGACGACGGGTATTCAGTACAGTTTATCGCATCACATGACGCGTGGCCAGCTGCCACAACCGCGTCCTACGCGTTCCGTGATTGATTGGCGCCATACAGCCTGAGTATCATAGTATTGATCAAGTCTTCTGTACTGCACGAACAAGCGCTCACTGACGTTAATGGCTACAAGAGTACATATCTATTCGTCCGATTCCTCCTCTCCAGAAGATATCTCTGTTCCTTCGGGCCCTGCTGTCCAATCTGATACCTCCAACTTTTCATTACGAATCGTTGCTACGGGGAGCGGGTACACTGAATACGGAACATGCCGAGTCAAGAAACTCCTCACCTCCGGCATCAACCTCGTATCCAGCTTGTGTCAGGCTTCGCACAAGCTCTGCTTTGGCGCCAACCTTGGTGTTCCTCCCTAAAATACATCCCTCCAGTTTGGCGCTGAATAGTGAATACGCGTCAGCGAGGTCTCGGATTTGAGAAGCACGGAACTTCACCCTTCTCCGACGACACAATGATTTAACAGTACACATCCAACCACACGCGACATCTTGCCGATCACGCAGTGCCGACCAATAACGGAGCGCGTTATCGTCGCTCGTTCACCGATCTTCGTAGAACTCCCGATCATCGAATCAGACGAAATACGAGACTTTGCATCGATGAGAACTCGGTTGTCCGGATCCGTTGGCAAGGTGTAACTCGTTCGCGACAAGAACTTCATCATGATCAATCCTCGGCTTCGGGTCAAATTTAAAATGAATCGTACCTGTCTGTTTGCTTCCAATAGAGTTGCGACATTGTTCACTCTGCCCACGAACCCAGTGCCGCTAGGATGGGCAATGATTCCAACTCTTAAGCTTGCCAACGACTCTCCACTGAAATCTGGGTGCGCAGGTGATGACATAACCGAAAACGGAGCTGGTCTAAGCGATGGAGAGCCAGAGCCCCTCGACGACGGATCTTGCGCGGGGATCGTGCCGTCGAAGAGAGTGGAATGTCGGAGTGCCAGTGCATGTGCCTCATTAGTTGGGATTAACGTTAATACTGATGAGAAGATAGTCAATTTATATTACTCTGATGATAAGAGTGGATGACAACCTCGCCCATACTTTTCCTGTTTCGTTCTTTGATATTGAATTTTGCATAGCCATGGGAGAAACTCCTCTCGGAAAGAGTCAAACGTTGACTTGCGGTGAAGAACATCAAGAACAGATCGCTTGCAGACGTACGCATGAGAATCCGTATATTGGAACGATAAGGATGCAACAGGGTACCTTCAAGACTGGGAGTCAGTCAACCGTCCGGCTCCCGAGGGGATACAAACCGAGAAAGCAGTGACATCCGAATTTCAAGCTCGTCCGAATTGCGATCACGATCGTCTGGTGTGTCGACGTAGAGAAGTGTGCCAGACTTTCTATCCCATATAATGGGCACAGAGGAACCTATCCGGCCCCATTCCTCGGGAACGGTACCTTTATCCGTGCCAACCCCGCCACGGGCTGTGAACCAGCAAGATGTGACAATAGTACCATCCAGGTTTGACTCAATACGGTACTTGTTCAGTAACGAAGATAGTGATAAGTCTTCAGGGGGTATGAAGTCGCACGGAAGAATGATAAAATCTCGTTGTATGCGACTAGAGAAATGCTTGAGTATGACACACGTCCCGACAGGTTCGTCAGGTGATTCATCATATGTCTGGACATCCACGTGGAGAGATGGATATGATGAAGACGAGGTGTCAGAATGAATATGATGGGAGATGCTCGAACGATGTGCCGTTGGACAGATAAGCAATACCTCTAACATACTTATATCGATGCCAGGACAAAGAAGTCGTGACGGAGAACACACCTGTGATACCGGAGTGTTCGATCCATGTCAGAGGAAAATCTATCATCGGCCTATTTGCAACCGGAAGCAATGCCTTTGGACATCGTTCGTCTCCATGATCACTGGTCAGAGGATGAAGCCTGAAGAGGACTGTCACCAGAAGATTGGGCAGGTAGATGGTCCGGACTCACTCATCACCGAATCCTGCAAGTACGACAGCGAGAAATTCGTGAGACGCTAGTTTGGCGCTTGGTTCTTCGAAATCCATCATGGAGCGAGAGAAGAACGAAGATGGGGTTAGGAGTTTCCTCTCGAGCCGGCCCGGGCTAACCCTTGAAGAGCTAACCCGAGCCAACGTCGACCGCGTAACTGTTATCAATCTTTTGACTTCTTCTGTGAACAGCCCCATATTGTACGTCCGGATCTCATCACATCAGCCAATACGCCTGACACATGACATCCCGACTCGCCATCAAGTTATGACCCAACCCTCCGTTCACGAGCTCTATCAGCGTCTAGAGACAGTTGGAAAAGGTTCATATGGTTCCGTTCATAAAGGAATTCACCGCGCTACCGGAAACGTAGTCGCGCTCAAGATTATCGACCTCGATGCGGATGATGGAGATGACGTTGACAGCATCCAGCGCGAGGTCGCCCTCCTTACGCAGCTTCGTGATGGCCCGAACATCACAAAATACTATGGCTGCCACCTTGATGGGCCCCGTGTCTGGATTGTGATGGAATTCGCTCAAGGTGGAAGTGTGTACAGTCTTATGCAGTCTTTTTCCAACAATTGTCTGGAGGAGAAGTATGTCGTGGTCATTGTGCGCGAAGTCCTCACTGGCCTCAACTATTTGCACAAGTCCAACGTCATCCATCGCGATATCAAGGCCGCCAATGTCCTCGTCACCGCGTCAGGGAAGGTCATGATCTGTGACTTTGGCGTTTCGGCGCTCTTGGCGACAACTAATAGTAAGCGGAACACGTTTATCGGCACACCGTACTGGATGGCACCCGAGGTCGCTCAGCCCGTTCCTGCCTACGATACAAAGGCGGACATCTGGAGCCTAGGGATAATGA
>Ga0137394_10000911_pt1 | contig 20843 bp, 19 predicted proteins | sample czobulk116metaG_FD_108278 | JGI IMG/M metagenome (GOLD analysis project Ga0137394, IMG submission 108278) | Vadose zone soil microbial communities from Angelo Coast Range Reserve, California, USA - czobulk1.16 metaG | ecosystem: Environmental > Terrestrial > Soil > Vadose zone | place: USA...
AAAAACTGTCGGACAAAAAACTAGCAGTTCTGGGCACAGGAAAACTCGGCGGAATTCTGCTGCGAGCCTATCTGAAGCAAGAGCTTTTCTCGCCGAAGCGCGTTACCGCGACGGTGAAGCATGGCGAAAAGGCCACGGCGCTGGCGAAGGAGCTGGGCATCTCTGCGACGACCGAAAACCGCACGGCGGTGAACGGCGCGGACATCGTGCTCCTCGGCGTGAAACCGCAAGTGGTGGGCGAAGTATTGAAAGAGATTGCGCCGGAGCTGAGTGAGAAAACGCTGGTGATTTCCGTTGCCGCGTCGGTGCCGACGAGTTACATCGAGCAGCGTCTCGGGGGAAAAGTTCCCGTGGTGCGCGCGATGCCCAACACGCCTGCGGCAGTGGGATGCGGAATGACGGGCATTTGCCGCGGCGCACACGCAGGGGCGGAGCATCTCGAGATGGCGCGCGCTATGTTTAACGCCGTCGGGCGCACCGTGGTGGTGGACGAGAAAAATATGGACGCGGTGACGGGCCTTTCGGCGAGCGGCCCTGCGTATGCCTACATCATTCTCGAGTCGCTCGCCGAAGCGGGCGTCAAGGTGGGTCTCCCGCGCGATGTTGCAACGCTGCTCGCGGCGCAGACCATGAAGGGCGCGGCGAGTGTGGTTCTGGAAACGGGCGATCATCCCGCCCTGCTAAAGGACGCCGTAACGACGCCCGCAGGATGCACCATTGACGGAATTATGGAATTGGAAGAAGGCAAGCTCCGCGTGACGCTCATCAAGGCGGTTGTGAAGGCCACCAGCCGCGCGGGGGAGCTGCTGTTCGAGAAGTAAGCCGGCCCCAGGATTGACAACGGTGATAGGATGCTGCGTGTGAGGGATTGATGCAGAGCGCGTACATTCCTGTGTTGATTTACGCCGTGTTGGTGATCGCCTTTCCCGCGGTCACACTGGTCCTGGCGAAGTTCATTCGGCCGGCATCCACCTCGTTCGGCGCGAAGCTCAAGCCCTATGAGTGCGGGATCCCTCCAGAGAGTGATGCGCGCGGGCGGTATTCGGTGCGGTTTTTTATTGTTGCCATGCTGTTCGTGATTTTCGACGTGGAAACGATGTTCCTCATTCCCTGGGCGATTCTGTACAAAGGGTGGGTCGCGGCGCACCAGGGGCTGTTCGCTCTGGTTTCGATGATGGCATTCCTCGGGATCCTGCTGGTCGGGTATTTGTGGCTGTACAAAAAGGGTGCTCTTGAGTGGGCGTGAGCCGTAATTCTCCTCCTGTCCCAAACCCCTCATCCCGTGCGCAAGTGGTTCTGATTGACTCGGTTTGCAGCGTGTGTTAGAAACGCGGCGTTTGAATTTTCGGCTGCTCCTCTGTTGCAGATTGTGAACGGTAGCTGTTTACCGCAGCCTGTCGCACCCGGGGTCCATGGCTGACGAGCCCAAGGAACCTAAACCGCCTCAAGTCCCCACGGGCGATAAGCCCGCAAGCAGTACACCAGCGGTGTCAATTCCCCCTGGCAAACCTGCGGACGCGAGCGCGCCCGCTGCTCCCCCAAAAGCGGCGGCACCCGCCCCTCCAAAGCCTCCCGATGTGCTGCAGACTCCGCTCGACAACGAATTCGTCACACGATTTCGCGCTAAGTTCGGTGCGGCGCTTTTGGAAGCAACGGAGGACCGCAAGCAGGCCATCCTGACCGTGGATCGCGCCCAGTTGGTGGAGATTGCGCTGCACCTGCGCGACGAAGAAAAATTCGACATGCTCGCCGATTTGACGGCGGTGGATTGGCCGAAGCGTGTGAAGCGCTTTGACGTGGTACTCAATTTATACTCTTTCGCGAAGAACGAGCGGCTGAGGCTGAAAGTGTGGACCGCGGATGCTGAAGAAGTGCCTAGTGTCGTAAGTGTTTGGCCCACGGCGAATTGGCAGGAACGCGAAGTGTTTGACATGTTCGGAATTATCTTCTCCGGGCACCCAAATTTGAAACGCATTCTGTTGCCGGACGAATGGCAAGGCTATCCGCTGCGGAAAGACTATGACATCTTGCAGCAGGACATGGCCTGGGTACGGGAAAATCTTGGAATTGAGAGCGGGCAGTGAGGCGGTTTTAGCCGCAAAGAGAAGACGACCCTGAGCATCGATACCACAAACGATAGCAAGACCCTGTTGGGCGCGGACGAGCTGGTCATCAACATGGGGCCGCAGCATCCGTCCACGCACGGCGTGCTGCGCGTCAAATTGAAGCTCGATGGCGAGCGCGTGATCGGCTCGGAGTGCATCATCGGGTATTTGCACCGGGGCGTTGAGAAAATCGCGGAGAACCGCACGTATCAGCAGTTTGCTCCCTACGTCGACCGCATGGACTATGTCGCGGCGGTGAGCAGCGGCCTGGGATATTGCGAGGCGGTGGAAAAATTGCTGGTGGTGGAAGCTCCGCCGCGGGCGCGCGTGATTCGAACCATTTTGACGGAACTGCAGAGAATCGCCAGCCACCTCCTGTGGCTCGGAACGCATGCTTTGGATATTGGCGCGCTCACTCCGCTGTTCTATTGCTTCCGCGAGCGCGAAGAAATTCTGAAGATTTTTGAAAAGTATTGCGGAGCGCGCTTGACGACACATGCGTTCCGGATCGGCGGGTTGCAATACGAGGCCTACGACACTTTGGAGAAGGACGTTGAGCGGTTTTGCAAGGATTTTGAATCGCGTATCGCTGAATATGAATCATTGCTCACGCAAAACCGCATCTGGATTGGGCGCACGAAGGGCGTGGGGATTCTGACTGCGGAAGATGCCATCGCCTTCGGTGTGACTGGACCGGTGCTTCGGGCTAGCGGCGTGAAATGGGACATCCGCAAGGCCGCGCCTTACGCGGCGTACGATCAATACAAATTCGAGATTCCCGTCGGCACAACCGGAGACACGTACGATCGCTATCTGGTTCGAATGGAGGAGATGCGGCAATCGCGGCTGATTTGCCTGCAAGCCATCGAGAATATTCCCAGCGGGCCGATACTGGCGAAAGTGGGGAAGGTGCTGAAGCCGCCGCCGGGTGAGGTTTATCATGCCATTGAAGCGCCAAAGGGCGAAATCGGCTACTACATTGTGAGCGACGGCACGGTCATGCCCTATCGTGTGCACATCCGGCCTCCTTCCTTCATAAATTTGCAGGCATTCGACCGCATGGTGCGGGGGCACCTGGTGGCCGATGTGGTGGCCATCATCGGAACGATTGATATCGTGCTGGGAGAAGTGGACCGCTGATGAATGCTGCACTTCAGGCAACGCTTGAATTCCTGAAGCTCTACTGGGCACCGCTGCTCTGCGGCGTGGCCGTCGTCGCGATTCTGCCGCTGATCGTCGGCTACATCGTGCTGGTGGAACGAAAAATCATGGCGGACATGCAGGCACGGCTTGGGCCCATGCGCGTGGGACCGCATGGCTTGCTGCAGCCGATCGCGGATGCGGTGAAACTGCTCATCAAAGAAGACATCATCCCGGAGAACGCGGACAAACTCGTCTTCTGGCTCGCGCCGGTGCTTTCCGTTGGGGCGGGGCTGCTTTCGCTGGCTGGCCTGGCGATCGGACCGGCATTTCAGATCGCGCAGGACATTAACATTGGCATTCTCTTCGTTGTGGGCATCAGCGCGCTGGGAATTTTTGGCATCGTGCTGGGCGGCTGGGCTTCGAACAGCCACTATTCGCTGATGGGAGCGCTGCGCAGTTCGGCGCAGTTGGTGAGTTACGAGACCGCCGCGGGGATGGCGCTGGTGAGCGCGCTTTTATTTACGGGCACGCTGAATATCAAATCGATCGTGGAAGCGCAGAGCAAAGAAGGCATTTGGTTCGTGCTGCTCGCGCCGGTGGCTTTTTTTACCTACCTGGTCGCCTCCATTGCGGAGACCAACCGGGCGCCGTTCGATTTGCCGGAAGCCGAGTCCGAGCTCGTCGCCGGGTACATGACGGAGTTCAGTGGATTCCGTTGGTCGCTCTATTTTCTCGCTGAATACACCAACATGATCGTGGTGGCGTCGGTTGCGACGACGCTATTTCTGGGCGGTTGGCTGCGTCCTTTTGCCAGCGTGCACGGACTTCCCGGTGTTCACTGGCTGAATTTTCTGGATTTTGTTCCCGCGCTCTTGATATTGGCTGTCGGCGCCTATTGCGTCGTGCGCGTGCCAAAGCAGCCGACGCGCGTGCAACAGCTGTTCATGCTAGTTGTGGCGGGTCTCTGTTTCGCGGTTGCCCTGGTGCTCGCGGCGCCGGTCGTTTTGCCGGTGATCAAACCGTCGCTCCGCGAAGCCGTAGCGCCGTTTTACTCAGGAATTCATGGCGGCTTCTGGTTCATCTTCAAAGTGAGCCTGTACATCTATTTTTTCATGTGGCTGCGATTCACGATACCGCGGTACCGCTTTGACCAGTTGATGCGCCTGGGGTGGCATTTCCTGATACCGCTGTCCATCATCAACGTTTTGCTGGTTGGCGTGGCCTTGATCGTCGGAGCCTACTTTCACTTGCATGGCTGGGGACTGCTTCTGGTTACGACTCCCGCGGCCATCCTGGCGCTGGTGGCCGCGTTTCTTATTCTAGCTCTCGAGAAACAGCACGACGCGCGGCAGGAACAAACCGCCGCTTCGGATTTTTATGCTGGATAAAGTCCTATTTTATTTCTTTGCCGGCATCGCCGTGGCGAGCGCGGCGCTCATGGTGACGCGACGGAACGTAGTCCACAGCGCCATCTTTCTGATCACCGCGTTGCTCGCGACCGCGGGGATTTTCTTGCAATTGCGCGCGGAGTTTTTGTTTATCGTCCAGATCATTCTTTACGTCGGCGGGATCATGGTGCTCTTCGTTTTCGTGATCATGCTGGTCAACTTGGACGTGGCCCTGCAGCAGATCCAGTTCGCGCGGCAGAAGTGGGTGGCGCTCATCGTCGCGCTGGCGCTGGCCGGCCAGGTCGGCGTGATGTTCTGGACTTCCGGGAAAATGCCCGGGCAGGGGTTGCCGGTGCTGACGGCGGTGGCCGCGAATCGTTTGCCGCTCAATTCCGAAGCGGTGGCCAAAAGCCTGTTCGATTCGTATCTATTGCCGTTTGAGATTGCGTCTGTTTTGTTGCTCGTGGCCATGATCGGCGCCGTTGTAATGGCCAAGAAGAGGGCGTAGCGCAGCGATGCTTCCGATAGAACATTACCTGTTCCTGAGCCTCGCGCTCTTCATCATCGGCGTGATCGGAGTCGTTACGCGGCGCAACGTGATCGTCGTGCTCATGTCCATCGAGCTGATTCTGAATGCCGTGAACATTAACCTGGTGGCATTTTCCCGTTTGTACGGCGACGTGGCGGGGCAGGTCTTTGCTCTCTTCATCATTGCCGATGCCGCTGCGGAGGCTGCGGTGGGGCTCGGAATCATCATCGCTTTTTTCCGGAACCGCGAAACGGTGCTAGCGGACGAAATGGATTTGTTGAAGTGGTAGCGTGAGGACAGGAAAGAAGAAATGAAACCGGCATGACGCCCACGGGCTATTTTCTCGATCACCTCTGGCTCATCCCGCTGTTTCCACTGGCGACCGCGGCGCTGATGCTTTTCTTTGGCAGACGGCTCCCGAATGCCGCCGTCAGCGTGCTCTGCGTGGGAAGCGTGGGCTTGTCTTTTGTCTACGCCGCGGGGGCGGTGTTTCAATTGTTGGCCGCGGATCCGGAGCATCGCGTCGCGCAGCAAATCCTGTTCGAATGGCTGACGCCCGGGCCAATGCAGATGACCGGTGGACACGCCATACCATTTGTAGCGGATTGGGGATTCCTTCTCGATCCGCTTTCCTGCGTCATGGTGCTGGTTGTTACCGGTGTCGGCTTCCTGATTCACGTCTACTCCGTCGGGTACATGGGGCACGAAGGCGGGTACTACCGCTTCTTCGGCTACATGAATCTCTTCATGTTCGCCATGCTGACGCTGGTCCTGGCGAACAATATGCTGCTGATGTTCGTGGGCTGGGAAGGCGTCGGCCTGTGCAGCTACTTGCTGATCGGTTTCTATTTCTTGAAAAAGTCGGCTTCCGATGCGGGGAAAAAGGCGTTCATCGTGAATCGCATCGGGGATGCAGGCTTTATCCTCGGGATTCTCCTGACCGCAGTGACATTAGGCACCATCCGGTTTACCTCCCAGGGTTTGCCAGACGCGGAAGGCGCTTCAGGAATTTTTCAAGCACTGAAGGCAGCTGTGGACGCACACGCATTGGCTTATGGCGCACCGGTGTTGACCGGCATCGCTCTTTTACTGTTTGTCGGAGCGATGGGGAAATCGGCGCAGATTCCCCTGTACGTTTGGCTCCCGGACGCCATGGAAGGCCCGACGCCGGTGAGCGCGCTGATTCATGCAGCCACGATGGTGACCGCAGGCGTGTACATGGTCGCGCGCATGAACGCGGTCTACCAACTCGCGCCGTTTGCGATGGACGGGGTGGCGGTGGTAGGCGCTGTCACCGCGATTTTTGCGGCGTCCATAGCACTGGTGCAGAACGACATCAAGAAGGTGCTGGCGTATTCGACGATCAGCCAGCTCGGGTACATGTTTCTCGCTCTGGGCGTGGGCGCGTTCGCGGCGGGAATTTTTCATCTGATGACCCATGCCTTCTTCAAGGCGCTACTGTTCCTCGGCGCGGGCAGTGTGATTCATGCGATGTCGGGGGAACAGGATCTGCAAAAGATGGGCGGTTTGTGGAACAAGATTCCGATCACCGCAAGGACGTTTACCGTCGCGACCCTGGCGATCGCGGGGATTTTTCCATTCGCCGGATTTTTCAGCAAGGATGAAATCCTCGGACGGGCGTTCGACCGCTATTTTTCTTTGTGGCTTGTCGGCTTCATCACTGCGGGCATGACGGCGTTTTACATGTTCCGGCTGCTCTTCCTTACATTCTTCGGCTACTCCCGCGCCGACGAGCCTGTTGAGAAACATGTCCACGAATCGCCGCCGGCGATGACTGTTCCGCTCATCATTCTCGCGGGACTTTCCTTGATTGGCGGGTGGATTGGGTGGCCGGGCTCGCTGGGAGGAGAGAACCGTTTCGAGCGGTTTCTCGAACCTGTCTTGACCGGCGTTGTTTCCGAGACAGGGGCGGTAAAGATCGCGCATCACGCTCTGGCAAAAGAGTATTTCCTGATGCTGGCGTCCCTCTCAATCGTCGGCGCCGGAATCTGGCTGGCGTACCAGTTCTACCGGACCAAGAGAATTGCGCCGGAATTGGTCGCCGGAAAGTGGCCGAGACTCTATCACTTGCTCCTGCATAAGTATTACCTGGACGAGATTTATGACGCGGCGGTCGTGGAGCGCACCAAAGACCTCGGAACTCTGCTCGGCCGCTTCGATGCAAACGTGATCGACGGGGTGGGCGTAAACGGCGCAGGCTGGCTGGCGCGCTTTGGCTCAACTCTATCGATGTGGTGGGACAAGTGGATCATCGATGGGCTGCTGAATTTCAGCGCGAAGCTGATGCAGCTTTTCAGTTATCCGGTGCGGCTGCTGCAAACCGGAGTCTTTTCCAGCTACGCGATGCTGATTTTGGTAGGACTGGTAATTCTCCTGGCGTATTACGGTCATCATATGCAGGTTCTGCTGCGCGGCGTGCGCTGAGAGGCGATGAGAATGGACTTTCTTGCACATCACATCTTGAGCGTGGTTCTCTTCACGCCGCTTCTGGGCGCCCTGGTGCTCCTCTTCATTCCTCGCGAGATGGAGAACGCGCATAAGATCGCTGGAAACGTATTTGGCGCCCTTGGTTTTCTTGTTTCTCTTCCGCTGGTTCGCTGGTGGAATCCTGGGGAGAAGCCCTTTTCCTTCGAGGAATCCGCCGAGTGGATCCCCTCGATCGGCGCTAGATATCATCTGGGCATCGACGGCATAAGCCTCTTGCTTGTCATGCTCACCACGTTTCTCGGGATGATCGCCATTCTCTCGTCGTGGAGCGCGATTCATCAGCGGACTAAGGAGTATTACATTCTGCTCCTCCTACTGCAGACCGGGATGATCGGCGTTTTCGTTTCCCTGGATTTTTTCCTCTTTTATGTGTTTTGGGAAGTGATGCTCGTCCCGATGTACTTCCTCATCGGCGTTTGGGGAAGCGACCGGCGCCTCTACGCAGCCATCAAGTTTTTCCTGTACACGTTGGCCGGATCGGTGGTCATGTTGCTGGCGATCCTGGCGCTGTACTTCTACGCGCCTGTGTCCGCCGGCGGGACACGCACCTTCGATGTTCCGACGCTGCTGGCCGCCGCGCAACACTTCTCCGACCCACTGAAGGTTTGGCTCTTCTGGGGCTTCTTCTTCGCGTTTGCCATCAAGGTTCCCATGTTCCCGTTCCACACCTGGCTGCCCGACGCGCACACGGAGGCTCCTACCGCCGGCTCTGTGATTCTGGCGGGCGTCTTGCTGAAGATGGGCACGTACGGTTTCATCCGCTTCTCGCTCCCGCTGCTGCCCACGGATACCGTCATGCGCGCGCGAATCATTCACATCGTCATCGTGCTTTCTTTGATCGGCATCATTTATGGCGCGCTCGTTTGCCTCATGCAGAAGGACATGAAGCGGTTGATCGCCTACAGCTCGGTCAGCCATCTTGGCTTCTGCACGCTGGGAATTTTTGCGCTCACGCCGAACGGTCTCGCTGGCAGCGTGCTCCAGCAGATCAACCACGGCATCTCCACTGGCGCGCTGTTCTTGATTGTTGGCGTACTTTACGAACGGCGTCACACGCGCATGATTTCCGAATTCGGCGGCCTGGCAACGCCCATGCCGAATTTCGCAGCCATCTATCTGATCGTCAGTCTCAGTTCGCTGGGAATGCCGCTGCTGAACGGCTTTATCGGAGAGTTCACGATTTTGCAGGGCGCATTTCAGGTGAGCAAGGCCTGGGCTGCCTGGGGCTCGCTGGGCGTCGTGCTGGGCGCGGCGTACCTGCTATGGCTGTACCAGCGCGTGATGTTCGGCCCGGTCACGCAGTTTGCCAATGAAGATTTGCCGGACTTGAATCTGCGCGAATACGCCACGCTCGTGCCCCTCGTGATTCTGGCGTTCTGGATCGGCATCTATCCGAAGCCGTTCTTCGCCCTGATCGAAAAGCCCGTGCAAAAAATTGTCGAGCAGGTGAATCCGAATTTCTATCAAGCGGAACGCGCAAAATTGCCTCCGGCGGAACTCCACGCCGCTGTTGCGGAGACGAAATAGCACGCCCGAATGAATATCCCGTTCATCAACGCGATTCGAAGCTATCTCCAGGGCGACGGTGCCGCCATCCTTCCGGAAATGGAGCTCGTCCTCTTCGGACTGGGGATCCTGCTAATCGATTTCTGGATCGAGCGGAAAGAAAAATACTGGAATGCCGGGCTGGCGATGGCGGGAACCATTTTCAGCGCTTTCACAATCTGGAAACTCCGCGGAGCGGTCGCGGCAAGAGGTGATTTCGCCGGATTTCACGATTCGGTCTTGGTCGATCCGTTCTTCCTTTTCTTCTCAACTCTTTTCCTGGCCGCTACCGCACTCGTGATTCTGCTGTCCGTGAAATACCTGGAGATCGAAAGGGAACAAGAAGGCGAATACTACGCGCTTCTGCTGTTTGCCTGCGTCGGAATGATGCTCATGGCCTCCGGGATAGACCTGATCGTGATGTTCCTCGGCCTTGAAACCATGGCCCTCAGTTTTTACGTGCTGACCGGTTTCTTGCGCCGCGATAAGCGTTCGAATGAAGCCGCATTAAAATATGTTCTGCTCGGCGCGTTCAGCTCTGGCATCCTGGCCTACGGTTTTTCGATTTTGTATGGGCTCAGCGGCGCTACGAACATCGGCGCCATCACCGGCGCACTGGCGCAGCGCGACAAATTGGTGCACGCCGTTGCGCTTAGCCACCTCCCTGGCGTACAGGGCGAACAGATGCGGCTGCTGTTGCAAAGGAATCTCCCCTTAGCGCTGAACTTCGATCCCTTCGTTCTGCAGCTTCTTCCGATCCTCGCCTTCGTTCTGGTTGCGGTCGGGTTGTTTTTCAAAGTCGCGGCCGTGCCGTTTCATCAGTGGGCGCCGGATGTTTACGAAGGCGCGCCAACGCCGATCGCTGCTTATGTCAGCGTGGCATCCAAGACGGCGAGTTTTGCTTTGCTTCTGCGGCTATTCCTCTCCGTCTTTTCTCCTTCGCAAAAAGTTTCGCAGGAACAATGGATGTACCTCATCGCGGGCGTGGCCGTGGCGTCGCTTACCTGGGGCAATCTCGCCGCGCTGACGCAGACTAACGTGAAGCGCCTGCTGGCGTATTCCTCGATCTCGCATGTCGGCTACATCTTGCTCGGTCTCGTTGCCGGCAACGGGACCGCCTTGACCGGAATCTCATACTATTTGTTCGCGTACGTGTTCATGACCGCGGGAGCTTTCGCGGTCATCATCGTGCTTCGCCAGAAAGGGCTCACCGGCGAGGAACTCGAGGACCTGAACGGCTTGTACCAGCGCAGCCCCGCCGCAGCATTGCTGCTTCTGATCTTCATGCTTTCGCTTGCCGGGATTCCGCCGACGGCCGGCTTTATGGGCAAGTATTTCATTTTTCTTTCGTTGATCGAAACGCATCATCCGGTGCTCGCGGTCTTCGCCGTGTTGTATATCGTCCCCGCGCTCTACTATTACTTCCGCATCGTCGTGCATGCCTGGCTCAAGCAGCCGGGCGAAGCGCCGCGTCCATCCATGACGAGCGCGCAGGCTGTGGCCCTCGGCGTCGCCGTGTTTGTCACGCTGGCCGCGGGGTTGTATCCTGAGCCGTTCACGCGGCTCGCTCAATATGCCTTCGGACAATAGACCCGAAAATTCCGATTCACCCTCTCCTGGGGCGGAAAAAGCGAAAGACGTCTCCAACCAGGCTGCCATTGCCATGGAATTGCCCTTCGTGCTCGTTGCGGCCGTCGTCGTGGGCGGGCTTCTCGGTTATTTTCTTGATCACTGGCTCCATACGAAGCCGGTTTTCCTGCTCGTGCTTGGCGGCATTGGTTTCTATGCCGGCGTGCGCGACGTTCTCCGGCGGCTTGCGGGAAGCGGCGATGGCATCAAGCGTGATTGAATCGCCGTCCGGCGCTGTGACCGAACGGCGCATCTCCTGGCTGACTCTCCTGATTGGTTTGGTCGCTGGTCTCTTGGTCGCTCTCCTGCGCGACCGTTTGTGGGGCGCGGGTCTGGGAATCGGCGCTGCCCTGGCATGGCTGAATTTTCGCTGGCTCAGGCGTGGCTTGGATGCTCTAGTCATGGCCTCCACCGCCCAAGCCGGCGAAGAGAAACCCGCAGTCCCCCTCCTCAGCTACTTCGGCATGCTCTTCCGCTACGGGTTGATAGCCCTCGCGGTGTATGTTATTTTTGAATATCTCAGAGTTCCCCTTGTGAGCATGGTCGTGGGTTTGTGCGCTTTAGGAGCCGCAACGGTTGTGGCGAGTGTGTACGAAATCTTGCGTCCTGTGGACTGACGAATGGCTGAACACGTTACCGGACTTACGGTGTTTGTGAATCACTACCTAGGGCGATTTGCCTTGGCGTTCCTCTCGGCGCTCCACATCAGCCCGGAAAATCCAGATACGCCCATCCCGGAGCACGTCGTGATGGGCGTTGTGGTCCTGATCCTTGGCACCCTCCTCGCCCTATTTCTCCGTTCACGTCTCTCCGTCGAGAAGCCAGGAGCCACTCAGCAGGTGGCGGAACTTCTTCTCACCAACCCGCTTGGCTTCGGCATCAAGGATCTTCTCGAGGAAAACGTCCATCACGGCGCCCTCAAGCTGATTCCATTCGTCGGCAGCATCTCCGTTTTCGTGCTCTTGTCCAACCTGCTTAGCGTTTTTCCCGTCTTCGCCGCTCCCACGGCAAACAAATCAGTTCCGCTGGGGTGCGCGATTCTCACCTTTCTGTATTTCAACTGGCAGGGAATCCGTCACCACGGCGTCGGCCGCTACCTGCTGACATTTGCGGGTTCCCCGAGAAAGTTTGGTGATTGGGCGTTGGCTCTTCTGCTTTTTCCTGTCGAACTCGTCAGCACCTCGGCCCGTATTCTCTCCCTGACGGTCCGCCTCTGGGCCAACATTGTGGCTAGCGACCTTCTCTACACGATTTTCCTTAGCCTCTTTTCCATGGCCACTGTCGCGGCCTGGTCGAAGTCTCCGGTCTTCGGCATTGTTATCGCCGTGCTGCCAGCCACGATTCCCATCGCCTTTATCGGCCTGCATATTTTTGTGGCCATCATTCAGTCGTATATCTTCACGGTTTTGCCCTCCGTTTACTTGGGCATGGCCACGGCCGACGAGCATTAATCGAGCTTTGCCGGTGAATTTTTGCCGGCAATGTGCTGCTTCAGTGTGAGCCCGGCTGCACGGTGTCCGGGAACCACCTCCTGGCAGCGATTCATAAGGAGGAAGTGATGAAGAAGTGGACGATGGTGTTGGTGGCGCTCGCGGCGGTGATGTTGGTTGCTCCGTCCGCGTTCGCAGAGGAGTCAGCAGCTGCGGCAGCCGGAGGCAAAGGCCTCATGGCCATTGCCGCGGGCTTCGGCATGGCACTTGCGGCCTTTGGCGGTGCGCTAGGGCAGGGCCGTATCGCTTCGGCGGCTTGCGAAGGGATGGCCCGCAATCCCGGAGCAGCGGCAGCCATCCGCGCGGCAATGATTCTCGGCTTGGTGTTCGTCGAGACGCTCGCGCTCTTCACGCTGGTTATCATCTTCGTAAAAATCGGAAGCTAGCGAAAAGGATTTCCAAACGGCCCGGCGGCGTAAGCCTCCGGGCCATTTTCTTTTCAGATGGTTGGCATCCGATGTAGGGGCGGACTTCAGTCCGCCCTTCTTTTTGGGATTGCGATATCAATGTCCGAGAAGCGTGGGTTGGAGAATGAAGTTCAGCACCTGGTTGGGAAACAGTCCGAGGTACAATGTGCCTGCCACCGTGAAGGCCAAAACAAAATTCACTGTGAGCGGAAATCCCACGGGAGCCGCCGACTTCGCTTCCGCGCTTGACTCGCGCATGTACATCACCACGATGACGCGCAGGTAATAGTAAGCGCCGATCACGCTGTTAATGGCCATCAGCACGGCGAGCCACATCAGGTGCGAGTTCACCGCCGCCTTGAAAATATAAAACTTGCCGAAAAACCCCGCCGTAACCGGCAGCCCAAGGAGCGAAAGCAGGTAGACACTCAGCGCGGCTGCCACGAACGGCTGCCGGTGGGAGAGTCCCGCGTAGTCGTCAAGCGAGAGATGGTTTTCGCCTGTGCCGCCCAGCTGCGACACGATCGTGAACGCCCCCAGCTTCACCAGCGCGTAGCTGAGCAGATAAAAAAGCACCGCGGCATACGCGGGCGCTGCTTCCGCCGATCCACTCCGCGCCATGGAAGTAACCGCCGCAAAAGCCACCAAAATATAGCCGGCATGCGCAATGGAGCTGTACGCCAGGAGCCGCTTGACGTTCGTCTGCACCAGCGCGCCCAGATTCCCAGCGAACATCGTGAGCGCCGCGAGCGCCCAGAAAGCCCAGAACCAAAAGTGCGTGGCGGCAGGAACCGTCGCAAAGATGCGCAGCAACAAAGCGAACGCCGCAGCTTTCGGACCCGCGGAAAAAAGCGCCGTAACCGGCGTAGGTGCGCCCTCGTACACGTCCGGCGTCCACACCTGGAACGGCGCCGCGGCCACCTTGAAGCCCAGCCCGATCAGGATCATGGCCAGCCCAAGCTCGAAAAGCGTGCTATGGAGGAGCTCCTCGGAGCCCATCCTGGTCAGCATCGTCGTTCCACTCGAGCCGTATACCAGCGCGATCCCGTAGAGGAAGAATGCCGTCGCGAACGACCCGAGCAGGAAATACTTCATCGACGATTCAGTGGACTTCAGCGAATCGCGGCGGTATCCCGCCAGGATGTAGCTGGAGATCGAACTCATTTCCAAGCCGATGAATGCCGTGAGCAACTCCTGCGCCGAAGCAAGCACGCCCATGCCCGCCGTGGCAAAGAGCAGCAGCGAGTAAAATTCCGCGAAGGGAAGCCGTTCTCGCTCCAGGTATGGCCCCGCCGCCAGCGCGACCAGAAACGCCACCGTGCCCACGAGCAGCCGGAAGAAAAAACTAAAGGAATCGGACTGCACCAGCCCGCCGAAGCCCGGCCCCGCGTGCATTGCCGCGGTGACGGATGCAGCCGTTCCCGCCAGCGTGCCGATCAGCGCAAGAAACGTGAAAAAGTGGCGGCTGCGCACGAACGGCTGCATCAGCATCACCAGCACGCCGAAGCCGCACCACACCATTTCCGGAAGCACGCGATAAATGTCTATGGTGCGGGGAAGCATTTAGCGGTTTCCCAGCCTTTCACTTGAGATGGCCTTCGCCGCACTTGCGGAATCTCGCTTGGCCTGCGGCGTGGCCCCACTCGGCGTGGCCACGTTCGGCGCCGCGGCCTCATACGGCCGCTGTGGTTCAACTTGATCAATCACGTTTTGCGCGGCAACGGCCGTCCGGGCGGCGATGAACGTCGAGCCAATGCCCATCCACAGCGTGACGACCGCCATGGTGACCAAAATCCACTTCTCGCGCGCTGAGGCATCGGGGAGCGTGCGGTTTTTCTCCCGCGTGATCTCGCCGAAAAACACCCGTTGGTACGACCACAGCAGGTAGCAGGCGGAGAGGATCACGCCAAGCGCGGCCCACGAAGCCCATTGCCAGTGCCGCTGGTACGTGCCGAGCAGGACCAGGAATTCACCGACGAAGCCATTGAGCATCGGCAGGCCCAGCGATGAGAGTGCGACAAATAGGAAGAACGCCGCCAGCTTCGGCATCGGCGTGGCCAGGCCGCCGTACTCGCTGATTTCAAACGTATGCCGCCGGTCGTAGAGCATGCCCACAAGCAAGAAGAGCGCGCCCGTGGAGATACCGTGCGCCAGCATCTGGTAAACCGCGCCCTGCATGGAAATGTTATGAAACGCGAAGATGCCGAGCACCACGAAGCCCAAGTGGCTGACCGACGAATACGCCACCAGTTTCTTCAGGTTTGGCTGCACCATCGCTACCAGCGCGCCGTAAATGATGCCGATGATGGCAAGCGCGGCCACCCACCCCGCGGCGCGGCGCGAAGCCCCGGGGAAGAGCGGCAGGCAGAAGCGGATCATGCCGTACGTGCCCATCTTCAGCAGCACGCCCGCCAGCATCACAGAGCCAGCCGTGGGCGCTTCTACGTGCGCATCCGGCAGCCAAGTATGCAGAGGGAAAAGCGGCACCTTGATCGCAAACGCGACAAAGAAGGCCAGGAAGAGCAGCATCTCGGTCGTTGGTGGAAGCTCAAGGCCACCTTGCGAGGCTGGAGCGCGGAGCAGCGCTTGAATCGCGGGCAGGTCGAATGTGCCCGTGGCGTTGTACAGCCAGATGATGCCGATCAGCATGAAGATCGAGCCCGCCATGGTGTACAGGATGAATTTGACTGCGGCGTAGACGCGGCGCTCGTGGCCCCAAATGCCGATCAGCAAGGCCATCGGAATCAGCATTACTTCCCAGAAGAGGAAGAAGAGGAAAAGATCCAGTGAGAGGAACACCCCCACGACGCCGACTTCCAGCATCAGCAGCATCACGAAAAACTCTTTGACGCGGTGCTCGATGCTATTCCACGACGCCAGGACGGAGATGGGCGTCAGGAAAGTCGTCAGAATGACCAGGAACAAGCTGATTCCATCAACGCCCAGGTGGTAATTGATCGGCGGCTGGCTGATCCACTTGGCGAATTCTTCAAGGTGATATCCCGGGGCACCGATCGGCACCTTCGGAATCACCAGGAGCGAGAAAAGAAATTCGGCCAGCGAAACGATCAGCGCGATGATCCGGATGAATTTGTGATCGTCGCCGCGCAGCAGCAAGAGCGCCAGCGCTCCCACGGCAGGGAAGAAGATCAGCACGGAAAGCAAATGTCCGCCGGGCAGCATCAGCGCAACATCCCGAGAACCGGTTTTCCGCCGGACGGCCAGAAGAAGATGACCGCCATCACCACCAGCGCTCCCACGACCACCCACACCGCGTAGCTGCGCGTGTTTCCAGATTGCGTGTGGCGGACACCGTCGCCGATGGCCGTAATCCCTGCTGCGATCCCATTCACTGCTCCGTCGATGCCCGCCACATCGGCCGTTTTCCATAGCACATTTGTCGAAATCCAAAGCAGCGGCTTGACGATCATCGCTGCGTAGAGTTCGTCCACGTAATACTTGTTCAAGAGCGTGGTGTATATGCCCCGCAAGGACTTGGCGAGGCTGTCGGCCTTGCCCGGCCTCTTCAGATAAAGCCAAAAGGCTACCGTGACTCCGATCAGCGCGGTAATCACGGCGATACCCGCCAAGGTGAGTTCCAGCGCGCGCGCCTCCCCTTCAGGGCCCGCTGCTTCGGACCCGCCAAAAACCGGCTGCAGAAACTTTGTGAAGTAATCCGGCCCCGTGCCCAGCATCGCCGGCGCGGCAAGCCACCCGCCGATGATCGAAAGCACCGCGAGAATCATTAGCGGTACCAGCATGGTTCTCGGCGATTCATGCACGTGAACTTTATGTTCGTCGTAGCGCTGCTTGCCATGAAACGTCAGGAAGATCAGCCGAAACATGTAGAACGACGTCAGCAGCGCGGTGGCAAGTCCGAACCCATAAAGAACGTATCCGGCGCTGCGTCCGCCGTTTTCGTTTTGAAAAGCGCTCAACAGGATGGAATCCTTGCTAAAGAAGCCCGCAAACGGCGGGAAACCCGTGATTGCCAGTGTTGCAGTGAGCATGGTGAGGTACGTCCAGCGGATCTTTTTGCTGAGCCCGCCCATGCGGTTCATGTCCTGCTCGCCGCCCATGGCGTGAATCACGCTGCCCGCCGCGAGGAAGAGAAGTGCTTTGAAAAAGGCATGCGTCATCAAATGAAAAATGCTAGCGGAGAACGCGCCAACGCCACAAGCGAGAAACATGTAGCCCAACTGGCTGACCGTGGAATACGCCAGAACCTTCTTGATATCCGTCTGCACCAAACCAATCGTCGCCGCAAAGAACGCGGTCGCGCAGCCCACAATCGCAACCACCAGCATCGCCGTCGGCGCATGCGCAAAAAGAACGTGCGAGCGCGCAACGACGTACACACCCGCCGTCACCATCGTCGCTGCGTGAATCAACGCGCTGACCGGCGTCGGTCCTTCCATGGCGTCTGGCAGCCAGACGTACAGCGGCAACTGCGCTGATTTTCCGCATGCGCCCATGAAAATCAGCAAACACGCAAACGTCAAAGTGCCAAGATGCCCACTCAATTCAACGGGCCAGCCCTGCAGCGTAGAACTAGTGAAGATGGTTTGGAAATCCAACGTATGGAACGCGCGGAACAACAAAAACATTCCCAGCATGAATCCAAAGTCGCCGATGCGATTGACGATGAACGCTTTCTTCCCCGCGTCCGAAGCTGATTTTCTCAAGAAGTAGAAGCCGATGAGTAAGTAGCTCGAGAGGCCTACGCCCTCCCAACCAACGAACAGCAGCACGTAATTTGCGGCCAGCACCAGGATCAGCATGAAAAACATGAACAGGTTGAGATACGAAAAGAATCGGTAGTACCCGCCCTCATGCGCCATGTATCCGGTCGCGTAGATGTGAATGAGCCAGCCCACTCCGGTCACCACCAGCACCATTACCACCGTGAGCTGGTCCATCTGCAGATCGAAGCCCGCGCGGAAATTCCCCGCCGCAATCCAAGTGAAGAATTCCTTGTGGAAGAGCAACTGGCCTGACTCGAAAAACTCGCGCACCGCTTCAAGCGCGCAGAGAAACGATAGTCCCGTCGAGCCAATCGCCACACTATTGATAATCTTATTCGGCCACTTCGCGCCAAAAAGTCCAGTCACCGCCGACCCCAACAACGGCAGCAGCGGAACAATCCACAGGTATTCGAGCATCGGATATGTCGGCATTAGAGTTTGAGCAGGTTCACGCGCTCAACGTTAAGGGTTTGCCGGTTGCGCGCAATCAAGATGATAATTCCCAGTCCCACGGCCGCTTCCGCCGCCGCCACCACAATCACGAACAACACGAAAACTTGTCCATCCAGCTTGCCCAGCGCCTGGCTGAACGCCACGAACGCCAGGTTGACCGCATTCAGCATCAGCTCGATGGACATGAAAATCGTGATGATGTTGCGCTTGAAAATAAATGCGAACACGCCCAGCCCGAACAGGATCGCGCTCAGAATCACGTAATAATTCGTCGGCACCATCTCAACTCTTCTCCCGTTGGGCCAGCACCGTGGCTCCCAGGACCGCCACGAGAATCAGGAACGAAGTCAGCTCGAACGGATAAACGAAGTCCTTGAAGAGCATGTTTGAAATTCCGAGCGTCGATGCTAATTCTCCGGTTTGCGAAGTGGCCTGTATGTTTTCCGTCGACCGCGCAATCGTCGCCGCCACGAATCCCGCCAGCGCCACAACCAGCAGCAAACCCGGCGCTCCCGCCATCTTTGAGATGCTGGTGTGCTCCTCGATGCCCGCATTCAAGAGCATGATCACGAACACGAACAGCACCATGATCGCGCCGCCATAAACAATGATCTGCACGGCCGCCACGAACTCCGCTCCCAACAGCAGATACAGGCCCGCCAGGGCAATCATCACCACGATCAGCGAGAGCGCGCTATGAATCGGATGCTTTTGCAGGATCAAGCTGACCGCTCCGATCACCGCAAGGACCGCCAGCACGAAGAAAACAGCGAGCTGCGCCGTCATTTCGCACCCCACCACTGCATCTTCGCGAGTATCACAAAGCTTGTGACGATGACGTTCACGATCGACAGCGGCAGGAGCAATTTCCATCCGAACGCCATCAGTTGGTCGTAACGGAATCGCGGCAGCGTCCCGCGCATCCACACGTACACAAACAGAAAAACAAATATCTTGGACAGCAGCCAGAACGGCGCCTGAATAAATTCGTTCACGTTGAGCAGCAAAACAAAAAGCGCGCCCAGCGCGGTAATTACCGTTCCCGCGCCCGGCAGTATGATTCGGCCAAAAAGCGTTTCATAGCGGATCCCGTCCCAGATGACCCACAGTCCGAACGGAATCAGGATCGCCGACGGCAAATAATGCGCGAAGGTCCACGAAACAGGGAAAGGAGACAGCCATCCGCCGAAAAACAGTATCGAGCACAGGCACGAAACGGTGATCATGCTGGTGTACTCCGCGATGAAAAACATCGCGAACTTGAAGCTGGAGTATTCCGTATGGAAGCCCGCGACTAGCTCCGACTCGGCTTCGGGCAGATCGAACGGCACGCGGTTGGTTTCCGCGACCGCCGCAATGAAAAAACAAAAGAAGCCCAGAATCTGCGGCCAGACGTTCCAGCCAAAAAGTCCCCACTCCGGATGGTGCGACTGCGCCTCGATGATTTTTTTTAAATTAAAGCTGCCGGCCAACAGCAGCACGCCGACCACGGACATCGTCAGCGACAGCTCATAACTGATCATCTGCGCCGAGCTGCGCAGCCCGCCGAGCAGAGGATACTTGCTGTTGGAAGACCATCCCGCGAGCGCCACGCCATATACCGCAAGCGCCGTGACCGCAAATAGCGCCAGTATCCCGATATTCAGGTCGGGCGGCGTGATCCCCAGGTAGATGTCGCGCCCGAACAAGCGGATCGGATCGGGTCCGAACGGGATGAGCGCGATCGAGGTCAGCGCCAGCGCCAAGGCCAGCAGCGGCGCAAGATAATAAACAAATTTATCCACGCCGGCCGGAGTCGGGTCCTCTTTGAAAAGAAATTTCAGGCCGTCTGCCAGCGGCTGCAGCAATCCGTGCGGGCCCACGCGGTGCGGCCCCCACCGCGACTGAATGTGCGCCACGACTTTCCGTTCGAACCACGTCAAATACGCATTCACGGTCAGAACGATGAACAGCAGCAGCGCGATCTTGACGAGCGTGATAAGCAGCTCCGCGTTCGTGTTTAAGAAGGAATTCACAGCGCGCTCTTGGCCTCCGGCAGGGATTCCATCATCGTGCAGAAGCGCCCCAGTGTCCCGCTGGTGAAGAGCGTGTCCTTCGCGGATCGAATCAATCCCACCGGCACGTCGTACGGCGCGTGGCCGTTACTTGCAAACTGCAGGCGCGTCGGTTCCGCGCCGCCAATCAGCAGCCCCGCCGGCTGCACGTCATACCCGCTCACCGCTTTGCGAATTTCTTCAAACACCGCGGCCGGCGTTTTGTAATGAAACGCCTTCCCCAGCCCCAGCTTTTCCAGTTGATGCGACAGGATCCTCAGCAGATCGAAGTCGCTCCGCGGCCCCATCACTTCCGCGCCCTTGTGCAGCATTTGAATTTCGCCCGAAGTGTTTGTGACCGTGCCGTCTTTTTCGTACGCCGAAGCCGCAGGAAAAACGATGTCCGCGACCTTGGCCGTTTCCGTCAGGAACATCTCGTGCACGATCAGCAGGTCGAGTGTGCCGCGGCCCAAACCAGGCGTGCCGAAATGCGCCAGCGGATTCGCGCCAACGACGTACAGCGCCTTCAGCTTGCCGGCTTGCGCCGCTTCGACCATTTGTGGCGTCGTCAGCCCCGGTTTCGTCGGAATCGGCCCGCAGCCCCACGACTTCTCAAAAGACTCGTGCGCGCGCGGATTACCTACGTATGCATAACCCGGCAAGCGGTCCGGCAACACGCCCATATCCGCGGCGCCGCGCGAATTGGCGTAATCGCCCAGCGCCATGTAACGCGTCTTGCCCGGAAGCTTCGAACCAAAAGCAACGAGCTGTGCGATCGCTGCGCCGGAAACTTCCGCGCCAAAAACAACTGCAACATCGCTCTCCGCTTCAAGCCCGGCCTTCAATTGCACCAGTTGTTCGACGAGCT